>Ga0209979_1001457_pt1 | contig 25873 bp, 27 predicted proteins | sample AnhtaG_FD_183114 | JGI IMG/M metagenome (GOLD analysis project Ga0209979, IMG submission 183114) | Deep subsurface microbial communities from Anholt, Denmark to uncover new lineages of life (NeLLi) - Anholt_01485 metaG (SPAdes) (version 2) | ecosystem: Environmental > Aquatic > Marine > Oceanic...
AAACATAAAAGGAGATTAATAATGAGAAATAGGAAATTTAAAGATAAAACTAATGAATTAAATGAGGAAGTATTAAGAGAAATTGAAGATGATTTTGAAGCAAGAACAGAGGGATTAGAAAAACCAGCAATTCTTTATACTATAGAAGAAGCGAGTGGGATTTTAGGAATAAGTGAGAAGGAAATAATTCGACTTATTCACTTAAAAAGATTGCCATCGATTAGAGTGGGAAAATTCATAAAATTAAAAAAAGAAGACATTGACGATTTCTTTGAAAGAATTGGTTCAGAGAAGGATGTTTTAGGAGCTCCAATTCTTTATACAGCAGAACAAGTTGCAAGAATACTGCAGCTTACTGTAGATAATGTTTGGAAACTTTTAAAATCAGGTAAATTAAAAGGATTTCAACTAAGAAATGGAATTAGAAGTCCATGGAGAATTCCTTCAGATAGCCTGGATGATTATATTCAAAGAAGAATGGATAAGAAAAAAGAGGAAATAGAAGGGAAAAAATTTTAAAAATATATTAAAAAGAGGGAGAGAAACAATAGAGTTTAATAATGATATTTATTACGAAAGAATAAATTAGAGAATGAGAATTATTAATGTGTCTCATAGTTTTTTATTTCTTTTTTTCTTATTTATTCTTTAGATTCTTTCTTTATTAGTTATATATTTAAATCGTTGCTCCATTTGAGTTTAAAAAGGAACTTCTTAAAGGAAATGAAGATATCTAAAGAAGTGGTGTAATAAGGATAAAAACTAAAATATGTAGTGAATATGAAATAGAAAAACTATTAGTAAAGTCTAACAAATATACTTAATGTATAAAAGAGTATTTCAAAAAAATACAATTAAAATTAGTATGGAAAAAAAATGAAATCTAGAATTAAAATATCTAACATTATAAATTGTATATATTTAATATAAATAGTTTCAAGGGATTGATTAGAATGATAACAAAAATATGTACAAAGTGTAAGAAAGAAAAACCTTTAAGTGAATTTAACAAGCAAGAAGGTGGTAAATATGGTGTTAGAGGTCAATGTAAAAAGTGTTTTCATAAATATTTAAATCTTATAGGGATAGAAACAAAAAAAGAAATATGAAAAAAGTTAAGGCATATAGTCAAAAAGTAGTAACAAAAATATGCCCAAAATGTAAAATTGAGAAACCTTTAAGTGAATTTTATGAAGATAATGGTAGAAAACTTGGTGTTAGATGTTATTGTAAATTATGTATTATTGAAATTAGAAAAATTAATTATCAAAAAAATCCAGAAAGATATAAAGAATATGTTAGAAATTATAATCTGAAAAATAGACAGAAACTAAAAGAAAAAAGAATTAAATTACGTAATATGAAAAGGAAGTATATACATGATTATAAATCTCAAAAAGTATGTGAAATTTGTGGAGAAGATGATCCAATAGTATTAGCATTTCATCATATTAATCCTAATGATAAAAAATATGTTATGGACGATTTAATAAGAGAAAGAACTTGCTTTGAAACATTTTTAAAGAGATTTGATGAAGAAGTAATAAAATGTAAAATCTTATGTGCTAATTGTCATTTACGAATACATTATAAAGAAAGAAATAATAATATATAGAAGATTGTTATGTTTATTTAGCAATTGGTCAATTCAGAGAAGGAAAAGATATTATCTCATTAGGTAATATTTTATCTTTAATAGATATCAATAAGGTAATAGATACAAAAGGTAAAAAGTAAAAGACAAAATAAATAATAACTACAAAAAATTAAAGAACATAGATGATAAAAACTATTATGGAAGCATGCACCATACTTTTATATCAAATGAAATACTTCTTCAAATAATTAAAGTTGACAATGAATCCATTAATTTTAAATTGGTAAATTGGGAAGTGGAGCCAAGACCAAATTATGCTGGATTTGATGGGGAAGGTGTAGCAAGAAGTATAAAGCCTGATTTAATAATAGAGTTTGCAATATATTCTAAAGTAGTTAGTTCATGGACTAACTTTCATTTCATAATAGAGAACGATTTGGGAACTAAAATGGGAACTTCTTTTAAAAATAAGATTAAGAGATACAAGCAGTTTTTTGAATCAGGAGCATACAGGCTATATTTTCCAAAATTTGTAAAGCCAGGAGTTTTATTTGTTGTAAAAGGCGTTGATGAAACAAGATCATATTACATCATAGATGTTATTAAAGAAGTCCTAGAAGAAGATTTGGATTTATATGATTTCTATGTTACAAACTTTAATTATTTTAAGGCTAATATTTTCAAAATTTGGTTAAAAGCAGGTTATGAGACTAAAAATGATGGAAGGTTAAAATTTTCTAATATTACTAAATGCAAAAGAGCAATATATCATCCTAAAAAAACTGATGAGAATTGGGAAGATATAGAGTTTATAGATATGTAAGAATCAGGGAAATACTGAAGAAAAAAATCCTTATTTTACCTGATAAAAATGGCTGACTTATATATATTTTTTTTATTATTAATTTTATTTAACTACACTACAATATTATCTGATTTTTCATTCATCCTTTATTTTTACATATTACTTATTCAAATATATTTATTAAAAAATAATTATAGAAACACATCTACAAGAGTCAAATTACTATTTAGGATTTAGAATAAGGTATAATTCAAATATGTATTAATTTAGAGATACTCTATAGAAATATTTAATTAAAATTGATTAAATATTTTGGTTATTAAATTAAGATGAATATAAGAAATTTAATCCAAGTAGGTTTAAGTGCTTTTATGGGAGCATTTTTTGCTTTTTTATTTATTAAACTAGCGGAGCTACTTACAAAGGTTTCTGAGAGAATCAACAAACATTATAATGCAATGGTTAAAATAGAACATCATTTTAATGATTATTTGAATTATATTTCTGATAACCGCTTTTTAATTAAGAATTTCATAAAAGCTTTAAAGAAGGGTGGTATTTATATTAACCGTTTTGCTTTATTACCTATAGAAAAAGATATTACTTTAGAGCTACTAGATCTTCCTTTAATTAATAAAATATTCTCTTTTAATACCAATATTAGAAAGATGAATAATTCTATGGAGACTATAAATAATTGGTATGATGAAATAAAAGGAGCTTATTTAAAAGCTAGGATAAATAAGAGTATTTACAAAAAAAATACAGAAAATCTAATTACAGAACTACAGCATTTAGATGGTTTTTTAAAATCTTTATATGAGAAAATTAAAGATATCATTGCTTTAATAAGGATATTATTAAAATATAAGCCTTTTACTGTTAGAATTGTTCACATTTTTTCAAGGGATAAGTCACTAGAAATTAGTGAGGAAAGAATTAGATCTGAAAAAAATAAGCTAGATTTAGAAATTGAAAAAACTGTAAAAGTAAGCAGAAAAGAAATTGAAGAGGCAATAGGAATCAAAGAAGATGTTTAAAACACGACTATAAAGACAAAAAGTTATTTTTGATGCTTAAGAGAAATATCTATATCATTAAATATATAATTGACTTAATAATAAAATAATCAATTTAAATAATTTATGAGAACTTTAAGAGAGTCAACAATGACTAAAGAACAAAAAATCCACGATAATTCAGAAGAAAAAATAAAAAAACTTCTCACGGAAATCAAAAAACTCAGGGAAGAAAACGAAGAGCTTAAATCAAGGAAAAAAAAGTATGGCATTGTATGGGAAGAAGAAAAAGAACTTGAAAAGGTTGTTTTAGAATGTAAAGAGAAGATTCCTATTCTTAAAGATATTAAAGATAAGGAAATTCTTACAGATGAAAATAAACCAATGAATATTTTAATTGAAGGAGATAATTACCATGCTTTACAAGTTCTTAATTATACACACAAAGGAAAAATTGATGTAATCTATATTGATCCACCGTATAATACTGGAAAGGCTAATGAATGGAAATACAATGATAGATATGTGGATGAGAACGATACTTATAGACACAGTAAGTGGTTAAATTTTATGGATAAAAGATTGCAGTTGGCAAAAGACTTACTTAATGAAGATATAGGAATAATTTTTATTTCAATTAATGATATTGAATTATCCCAATTGAAACTTTTATGTAATAAGTTTTTTGGGGAGAATAACGTAGAGATAATGATATGGTATAAAATCCCTAAAGAAGGTGCAGCAGGGCAAGGAAAAATGAAAATAACTCACAGATTCAGATTGGATCATGAATATATTTTAGTTTGTTATAAAAATAAAAATAAACTAAAATTTAATAAACCACTAAGAATAAAAAAAGTAAAGAATAATTATGGGAACTTAGACAATGACCCAAGAGGGGATTGGGTGAGTTGTGAAATATGTAAATCAGAGACTAAATCAAATCCTCTCGGCAAGAATTACTATAGTATTAAAACCTCTAAAGGAAGAATAATAAAAAGACAATGGCACATGTCTTATGAAGAATTTTTAGAATTAGATAAAGATAAAAGAATATACTGGGGAAGTGGAAAGATTATTCCTAGATTAAAAAAATTTATAAATGAACCAAGACCAATAACACCTTCCTCAATTATTATGGGTATTTCTCAAACAGAAGCAAATAATGAATTAAAAGAGTTGTTTGGAAAGAAAGTATTTGACAATCCTAAACCGCTAAATCTAATAAAGTGGATATTAGAAATGTCTTCGAAAAAAGATTCCATTATACTTGATTATTTTGCTGGGTCTGGAACAACAGGACATGCTGTTATAGATTTAAATAAAGAAGATAGTGGGCAAAGAAAATTTATTTTGTGTACAAATGATGAAAATGGTATTTGTACAGAAGTATGCTATCCTAGATTAAGTAAAGTAATAAAAGGTTATAATGGAAATAAAGGAATAAAATCAAATCTCAAATACTTTAAAACAAATTTCGTTGATGTTGGAAATATCTATAAAATATCTGACGAGAAGAAAATTGAATTAACTTACAAAGCAGGAGAAATGATTGCTATTAGAGAGGACGCTTTTGAAGAGGTTGAAAAAAATGAATGGTGGCAGATTTTCAAAAATAAAAATAAAACTGTATCAGTATATTTTAGGGAAGATCAAAGCAAGTTAGAGAAATTATTTGAAAAAAATAAAAATACCAGAGCAATTATTTATTTATTCAGTTGGGGAAAGAATGAATTAAAAGCTCAAGAATACGGTTATGACAATATTGAAATTAAAGACATACCTCAACCAATAATAGAGGTTTATAAGGAGATAAATAGCTTATAAAAATGAATATAATACTAAAACCATTTCAGGAAAGAGCATTAGCAAAGTTAAGAAAGCAGTTTTTAGAACTTTGGAAAACAAGAAACAGAAAATTAAATCTTATTTTCAAATCTCCAACAGGGAGCGGTAAAACAGTTATGATGGCACAATTTCTAAAAGATCTAACGGGAGACCCGCAGTTTGATGCTGACAAAGCTTTCCTATGGGTTAGTTTTAGCGGAGATTCTTATGTACAGAGTAAAAAGAAACTTTACGATTATTATGATGGTGCAGGAGAAATAAGTCTTTTAGACCTAAGTGATTTAAATAGGAAGAAATTAGAAAAGAACAATGTCTTTTTTATTAACTGGCAAAAAGTTAAAGCTTCAACTAAAGAAGGACGAAAACTAAGAAGAGAAACAGAAAAAACGGAATTTGATAAAGGAATTTTTGACGAATTTATTATAAGAACTCAAAAAGAAGGCAGAGATTTAGTTTTAATTGTGGATGAATCCCACACACAAACAGACACTGAATTAGCTTCTGAAGTTATTGAATTAATTGATCCGAGAATCATTATTAGAGTTACAGCAACACCAAAAGACGACCCATCCTATTCTGATGTTGAGCATCATAGAGCTGGTTCTGTTGAGGTTGAAAGAGAAGAAGTAGTTGAAGCTGAATTAATTAAAGAAAAAATTATCACTCAAACAAAAGAAGACCTGGATAAATTTTCTAAAAAAGAAATAGACCAAGACATTCTATTACTAAAATTAGCCTATAACAAAAGATTAGAATTAAAGAAACACTATGAAAAACTAGATATTGAATATATCAATCCTTTAGTACTTATACAACTACCTAATGATGATATAGCAAGAAAAGAAACATTAGATAAATCAAAAGAAGAAATCGTAAAAGAATTTTTAAGAAATAAAGGAATAAAAGATCACGAAATTGCCGTATGGCTTTCTGAGAAAAAAGAAAATCTAGAAGAAGTTGAAAAAAACAATTCAGATGTTGATTTTTTAATTTTCAAACAAGCCGCAGCAACAGGATGGGATTGTCCAAGAGCGAGTGTTTTAGTAATGTTTAGAGAGATTAAAAACCCCACATTTCACACTCAGACAGTTGGAAGAATCTTAAGAATGCCTGAAGCTAAGTACTATGAGATACCAGACCTTAACATTGGTTATCTTTATACTAATTATGAGAGAAACCAGATACTATTACCAGATAGCAAACAAGGAAAAAATAAACCCTTTATTTTCCAAAGTAAGAGGAAAGATGATGTTGAACAAATTATCTTGGAATCTACTCATTTAAGCAGAGCTGATTATAATGATTTGGGAATATTCCAATTTACTTTTGAAAAAGTAGCAGATGAATTTTTTGGAACAAAAGAAGGACCTGTTTGGGATAATATTCCTAAAATAAAAGATAAAGGAATAGAAACAGAAAAACTAATTATTCCCAACAAACTTATAGTTGATGCTGAAATTGAGAATTATGATGATTTTATTGAAGAAATAAAAAATAAAGGTGAAGATATTGAAAAAGATATTTCTAGAAATGATCTTGAGAGAACATATAATTTATTATGCTTTAATATTGTTGATCATCAAGAAGAAGAAAATAAAAAATTCGCTCCAGAAAGGTCTTGGAGTAGCTTAAAGAAAGCACTTAATGTTTGGTTTCAAAAAAGAATTACACCAGAAAGGTATGATTATTACAGGATCATTGTTAAAGATTTACTAAAAGAAGATAGCGTATTAAGGATTGTTATTTCTAAAGCTTTAGAGGAACACAAACCAATTAGACAGAAGGAAGTAAAAGAAAAGGAACTTAGAAAAGAAAAATCAATAACTTTGGAAATTCCAAGAGAGCAGTTATTTTTTACGGATGATTATGAAAAAATATCAAAATTAGATGATTTTAAAATAAGTAAGTGTGCAATGTACCCATTCTATAATCTAAAGAGTTATAAGGGAAAAGAAAATGAGGAAAATTTTATAAAATATCTAGAATCAAAAAAAGAAATTGAATGGTGGTATAAGAATAGAAGTTCAGGAAGTGAGAATTTCTCTGTTAAATATCTTGATAAAGATGATGAAAAAGAAAAACTATTTTTCCCTGATTGGATCATAAAATTAAATAGTGGCAAAATTTTGATATTAGATTCAAAGCAAGGATTAACTACAAAATCAAATGATACAAAATATAAAGCGGAAGGGTTACAAGAATGGATAAACAAAGGTGATAAAAACATAGGTGGAGGAATTGTTGCTAATGTTTCTGAAATCTGGAAGATTAACAATAATATGGAATATAAATGGGATACAAATTATTCAGAATGGAAAAATTTAGATGAATTATTTTGATTATTTTGAGTATAAAACGGTGGGAGAAACGCTTGTCGCTCTTTGTGTCACTCCATTACTCTTCGTGTTATATAACATGGGTTATACGACTAACTCCGTTCGTTAAAATAGGCTATCGCAGAATCGTATAGCTTGATTCCATTAAACACAATCTATTTTAAAACGAGGAATTAAATCATGCATGAAATACTATATGTATTGGCAGCAGTAGTAACAATCTTGGGAGGATTTGCGGCTTTTTCAAAATGGGGACGTAATAAATACAAGAAGCTCTGGCATTTTCTTACACGCTATCGTCCCAAAGTCCCAAGGGAAACAGTAAGACTTACTCCACAATATCGCAATAATCGGTGGTCTTTAGAATCTTCAAAAGGTAAACCTACTATGAAGGTAGTTTGTTACTTATATATCACTAATGTTTCTGATGTTGATGTGCTGATTTGTGAAGTTAGTATTAGGAAACCAAAAACTGTAGGACATATAATTGTCAGCCATCCAGACCAAGATATTTATGGAAATTATTTAATCCCACCCGATTGCACAACAGACGCAAGAGCTAATTTTTTAATTCAACCCCCAATCTGTAAGGAAGATGACTTATTAGTTGTTGATATTGATTTTGTGGATCAATTTGGAAATTCCCATCGAGTTCGTAAAGTAGAGTTTCGCCCCTCAACTAAGAAAAAAGAAGTACTATTAGCTCCTCCTATAGAAACAGTCAGTGGTATTAGCAATCCTGTTGAGAGAGAAATTGCTACTGTTTTGCAGGCTGAGATTAATCGTTATAAAGATTGCGGTCGAAGAGTGGGAGGTCTAGGTAGTATACAAACTACTTATAAAGGGCGATCATGTTGTGGAGTTGGTACTGATTGGCGAAAAGCAGATTCGCCAGAATTGCAGGCGATTGTGCATGATCCAGAAAATGTAAAGATTGAATCAGATAATGCGTCAACGTTAATCAAATTCTATTATTCTCTGAAAAGCCAACGACAGAATGATTTTGTGGAGAGTCTACTAAAACGTCTTTCGCGAGAAACAGCATATGCTCCAGTGGGTTATTTTATTCTTTTTGTACTTTACCGTATTGGACATTTAAAGAAGGCATTAGAAAATGCTAAAAAGGAACTCCAGAGTGATTCAGCTTATGGCTTTAGCGATTTTTTGCGATTACTGGATGGTTTACTCAAATATGAGTATCTAAAATTCTCAACAGAAATGCTTAATGATATTGAGCAGTTTTTGAGAGGAATAAGAGAGCATACGTTTAGAATTTCAGAAAGATTATTAGCCGTACGAACTATTTTACTTACAAAAAGGATGGAAAAAGATAGGAAATAGATAAGAAATGGATATTGCCCTAATATAATGAAAAAGACTACACTATACTTTGTCCAAATTCTGCTTCACCAAAGGTGATTTAAGATATGGGGAGTGTGATTATTAAAAATTTAAGAATTTTTAAAATAAGTTCTTGAAAAATGAAAAAATAAAAAAGTTTAAGGATTAAAATTAAATAGCAAAGTTGAAGCTGTCTGTTAAAATAGAAAAATGAAAGGACCAGAATATAACAAAAAATATATAAAAAGACTCATAAATGTTATAAAAGATATGGGGAAAATTAAAATTCTGAAGGAGCTGATGTGAACTTGTGTAATTTACTTGGTACATTAGTTAGTGTTATTATTGGTGGACTGATCACTTTAGGAGTAAATTTACACCTGCAAAAAAGAGAAAGAAAAACACAGTATGCTATTAAAAATAAGAACGAAATCTATGAGCCATTATACAATGAGATAGAGCAAAAACTCAAATATCTTAATAGATTTCAAGATCCATTATACCCTACTTCTACATTAAATAGTTGGAATGAATTTGCTCCTAGTATAAAACTTAGAATCTCCGAAGATCTTAAAAAGATTATCGAAAAGTTTGATGCCACTGGAAAGAGGTTCTCTAAAAAATATTCAAAAGCAAACCGGATCTTAAAAAAATATATAGGTGAAAATCTAGAAACAATACGTAATGAACTTGATGAGAGTGAATACAATGAAAATAATTTTAATATTCTCAAAGATAATATCTTTGAAGGCTATAAGGGAGACTTTTATAGCGAAAGGATATTGAAAGGAATTAAGCACAACTATCCTCCTGAGAAAATAATTAAGTTCAATAAAGGCTCTTCTATGACATTTGATACCTTATTCAACAAAATATGTTCTTCAATAAGAAATGAGATAGAGATAGTTGTATTGAGAAAGATTAGAGATGAACTAGTAGAAATTACAAAAGAAATGAAGAATTATCTTAAACTTAAAATAGAATTCATTCTCAATAAATACGAGAGTAAAATGACTAAAGTTTAAGTAAAAATGTGTAAGAGTTTTTAGGAATAACTTTTTATTTGCTTATATATGGGAAAATTAAATTTAAAAAACAAAAAGGTTTATATGTAAAAAAGATTAATAATTTGAAAAGATGCAACAAAAAATTACCATATAGGAATATGAATTCAAGTTTATCTGACTCTTATGGGAGTAAAGTAAAATGAAAATAGCTATTACCGCAGATGTACACTTACATTCAAAAGAAGTATATTCTGAACGCTATAATGCGCTAGTAAATATACTTGACCAAATGATTACCGATAAAATAAAAATCTTGGTTATTGCTGGTGATTTATTTGATAAAGAAAGTCAGAACTACTCTGAGTTTGATGAACTTTGCAAACTGGAAAAATATAGCGAAATTAAATTTTACATTATTCCTGGAAACCATGACTCGGGAATAGAGTCTAAATACTTTACATCAAATAACGTTCAAATCTTCAATAAACCAAAAATATTACAGCTAGGAGAACCCCCATTGAATTTCTTTTTCCTACCTTATGTGTTAGATAAATCTATGGGAGAAATTATTGCAGAATATAAAAATAATTTACCTGAACAATGGGTATTGATTAGTCATGGTGATTACTTATCAGGGATCCGAACTCCCAATCCTTATGAGCCAGGGATCTATATGCCACTGAGTAGAACTGATATAGAGCTTTTTAATCCTATAAAAGTTATTTTAGGTCATATACATAAAAAAATGGAAATTGGTGGGGTTTACTATGTAGGCTCACCTTGCGGATTAAATATTAATGAAACTGGGAAAAAAAGTTTTTCAATTGTAGATACAAATAATCTGGATATCACCACTAAAACAGTTGATACAGACTGTATATATTTTAATGAAACCTTGATAGCACTGCTAACTATTAATGAATTTGATTACATCAAAAACAAGATATCAGATATGATTGAAAAGTGGGAAATTAGTGAGAGTGATATACCAAAGGTAAGAATTAGGTTAAAGGTTAAAGGATATACAGCTGATAAGGGACAACTACTAAGTGTAATAAAAGATTCATTTACTAACCTTGCTTTTTATAAAGATGAAGAACCTGATTTAACTAATGTGTTAATATTTAATGATCCAGAGCGAATTCAGATTGTGGAGAAAGTAAAAGAAGAAATTGAAAAATTAGAGTTTGATAATGAAATTATCAAAAAAGAAGATATTTTAGAACAGGGACTTCATATCATTTTAAAGGAATAGAAATGGGAGTAAAAATTGATAAGATATCTGTTAAAGACTTAGGACCAATAGAAAACTTTTCAGCGCAGTTTGGTTTGTTAAACCTTATATATAGTCTAAATGAAAAGGGTAAAACCTTTCTTACTGAATTTATTATTCGCTCATTATTTAAATATACAAAAAATAGATGGAGCTATTTGAGAGGAGGAGGGACAGGAAAGATTTGGATTAGTGGTCTTGATGAAACCCCCATTGAATTTTTCCCCTCTTCCATAAAAAAATTGGAAGATTATATGGAGAGTGCTGATAGAGGTTTACCTACTCAATTAGTAAATCTTCTTGTAGTAAAGGGTGGAGAAGCAGAAATAGAAGATACTGAAGGTGGTATTAGCAAGCATTTAATTAAAAATGTATTATCTGGAATAAAAATATTAGACCAGATTGATAATGATAGTAACATTTCAAAGACAGTTAAGTCAGCTGAACTAAAAAATGAAAAAATAAAAATCGCTAAAAGAGGGGAAGGTAAAGAATATATTAACCTTAAGAATGAATTAAGTAAAATTGAGAAACTATTTGAAGAAATTGAATGTAAGTACACAGAAGGTATAATAGCAACATACAAAATAGAAGAAGATTCTTTGAAAAAAAGGTTAGAAGACCTCAGTAAAGGAAAACGCCATGAAGCTTACTTAATTTCCGAAAAAATAAAAGAATTAGAAACAGAGTTAATTAAAATTCCGGAAGACAAATCAAAACAAATAGAAACCGGCCTATTTTTATATAGAAGTAAGAAAGAGTCTTACAAAGAATTAGAAAAAGATTATAAAGAAGAACTTGATAAAAGTGAAGATTTCAGTTGGTTACAAAAAGCATTATCCAATTATAAAGGGTTAATAACGAAGGTTACCAAAAAACCCAGTATCATTTTTCTTTATATAGGTATCATTTTAGCTGTTATTACATTTATTCTAATACATTATGAACAAAAAATCTTAAGCATTATATCTTTTTTATGTATGATTGCATTAGTTGGTATATATATTTGGAAACTTTATAATAGCTTGAAACTTGCTGGGCAAAATCAGGAACTAAACATGTTAAAGACAGGATTCATGAATCGAACTGGAATAGAATTATCAGATATTGCATTACTAGAAACTGTTTTAGAAGAGCAGAAAGAGTATCATAATAATTCAAATTTAATAAAAGATCAACTTGGTAACTTAGATAGAGAATTACAGAATCTACATTTCTCTATTCAAGAGAACTTAACTGTTCTAACTGAAGAAAAAATTGAAGAATCCGAATGGGATAAAATTATTACAGATTTAAAACGAAAACAAAAAGGTTTAAAAAAACAAATCTATGATGGTGAAAAAAAATTAATCGAGCTGGGAGTGGATGAAACAGATTATTTGCAAGAGTATAAAGGAATTAAATATTCTAAAGAAGAATATAAAAAGATTAAAGAACAACTTACAGATACTCAAGATAAAATTAAAAGTCATAAAGATGAGCTTAATGATTTAAAAGTTAAAGTTATCACAAAAACAGAAGATGATCCAAGTACTAATTGGAGTGAACTTATAGAGAACCTGCGCAAAAAAAGAATAGAATTACAAGATGAATTAAAAGAGATTACTGCTAAAATAATTGCTGGAATTACTGTACATAAAGTAATTTCACAATTACGGGAAGAAGAAGATAAAAAAATACAGGAAGGATTGGAATCAAAGACTGTTCTAACACCTTTAAAAGACCTGACTAAACGCTATAACAAGCTAAAATTAGATGATGATAAACTAGTAATTTCTGACGAGTACAAAAATTTTGACTTGAAAGATTTAAGTACAGGTGCAATTGAGCAGATTATGCTGGCATTAAGAATTGGTTTTAGTTCAAAATTATTAAAAAAAGACACTATTTTTTTAATTCTTGATGATGCATTTCAACACTGTGATTGGCCAAAACGAAAAATACTTGTAAGAGAACTATCTGATATTGCAAAGAAAGGTTGGCAAATAATCTATCTTACAATGGATGATCACATAAAAGGATTATTCGATAAATTTGGCAATGAATTAAAAGGAGATTATATAAGTTTGAAGCTATGAAATAAAAAATCAGTTACTCTTCAAGGAAAATAAAAATTGTAGACAAAACCATCTGTGGAAAAAAAATTTGAAGAGATAAATAATTAAATGTGTTCAAGAAAAAGAATCGTCAATATAATAACCAATTTGTAAGGTTTGACCTTAGATTATTGTCTAATCTTTAGAATGAAGATACTGACGAAGTTAAGAAGAGTGTCTCTAAAATTGAGGAAATACTTAAATATAGCACATTTTCACAAAGCGCAAGAAGGAAAATTGGAAAAATTACTAGGGAAAGAAAAAAGTTAAAAAAAGAAGAAATTTTTAATGAAATGGAAAATATTTTAGATAAAATACCTATAGGAATATTTAAGGAAGTAGAAAAAGAATAAAAATATACAGAAATCATTGCAAGTGAGGCTTTATTGAAATGAGAATTTATTGTTTATCATTTAAAAAATAAGAGAAGAGAATTTCACTATTAAATTTTTTTAAATAAAGAGAAAGACAATAATATGTTAAGCTCTATTAGACCAATATATTTAATGAATGAAAATGGTGTAGATCCTATGGATAAGAAAGCAGTTATAGGTGGCATAGAAACAATACTTAAGATAGCAGGAGTTGAAAATAAAATTAAAATATTAGATTATGATGAATTGATAGGGGAAAAATATATTAGTATTATAGATGGGTCACTAAAGGAATATAAAAATATAGATTGGTATTTACAACAAGGAAAACTAAAAAGTAGAGATTCAACACGGCTTAATGCTAGCGCGATATGTAATTTATGTAGTGTAGAAGTACTTTCAAATGTAAGAAAACATTACTATGTTTTTATTGTTAAGATAGACATATATTTGGAAGAGGGAAATACACGTTTTGTAATTGGCGCAGGCAAGGAAGGACATTGTGCAATTATTTCAACTTATAGATTTAAAGATTTAGATGATAATAGAAAATATAAGGTTATTAAGACAGAAGCTATGCATGAAATTGGGCATGTTTTTGGAATCCCAAATAATAATAGAAAAACAAATGTTGAAAACAATATAGGTTTACATTGTACTAATGAATGTGTCATGAGACAAGGATTATGTGTACCTGATGATTGGATTGAAATGACAAATGATAGACTAGAAAGCGGAAAACCATTATGTGATGAGTGTACTAATGATTTAATAACTTATTTTGGTAGAAAATAAAAATTTTTAATAGGACTTTTTTTACTGAAAAGAGAAATGTGATTATATGTCCAAAGTGCTTGCACAAAAACAAAATACTTCGCAAAATATGCCAATTTGGGAACATAAATGAAGTATTTCGCTTATGTTAAGTTATACGCAATCGTGAGCAAAAGACTTATTTAAAAAGAGTTAATACTTGACTGAAATCGATAGTCATATTTGGGGAAAAGGATAGTGTAATTGAAAGCATGTCAATTGTAAGACCTGAAGGAATAGGTTCAAATCCTATGCTTATTTGCCAAATCATTCATATTCCCCACGAGTCAATATCTTATGGTAAGCAATATGAGTATTAGAGTCAACAAGTGTATGGACGATGTGGAGGTAATAATAAAGAAATTGTGTTTGAACATCTATCCGGGCAAAACAGGCGATGGTAAATTTGGGTAGAGTTTATTGTTCAGAACAACGGCAACAATCCAGTTTCAGGCATTAGATTAATCTTTGATGAAATTATTCAAATTAAATGTTGTTCAGAGTTTTATTTCCAAGACGCCCACTTCCGAGGTCTATTAATATAATATCCACAAATTATACAATCCCATGCTTCCTTTTCATTTTTACTTGAGTGTATTGCAGTCATTGAATTTCGATTACATGATGGGCATATTTTTGTTTGATATTTATAATTTGAGTGGAATTCTGCATAATCTTTTATATTATCTGTTCTCCCACAGTATAAACACTGTATCGTTTCATCATCCTTAAGTATAAAAGCATCCTGTAAACAATCAGAACATTCTTTAAAATAGTTTGTATTAGGACGTGGTAAATTCTTTATTTTCTCCGAAATTGTAAGTAATCTCACAGATAAATAATCTGTTACATGACTTAACTCATAGTCAATTTTCTCAGTCCTATCTTTTTCTTCACAAAAATCAGAAAAAATATAATTTCGATAAAACTCAATAAAGAAATCTATTCCATATGATACTAATGAAGCAAAATTTTCTTTTTTTATATCAAAATAAAAATGTGTTACCTTATTCCTAATTTGTCTTATTTTATTAATTCTGTGCTTAATTTCTTCACTAAATTTTATTTTTGAGATTCTTTCAATCCTTGCAATACAGTCTTCGAACTTAACACTATAAAAGTTTCCACTTATAAGTTTTTCCTTGTTCGCATTAGAAGCTTTCTGAAATAACTCCTTCCAATTAATTGATGCAATCTTAGCTTTTAAAATAAGCTCTATACCAATCGTAACATTTAGTAAAGCAGTTTTTAATTCATAATTATCCCATTTCCATGAGCGATACCACCTATCAAATTTTCTTAATATTTCTATAGGTATATTCAAAAAGTCAAATGCATTATTTAAAAGTTCAGAAGATGTTTTAATGTTTGTTTTTATATCATCATGTTTCATATTATATATTAACTGTACTATTAACAAGATAAATTTCTAGTTTGCCTTTTAAAAAATAATAATTTTTTGTAAAATTATTTGCATTTTTAAAGTTAAACATTAAGGTAATTCTAATTATGTAACCAATATAAGTGAAGCTATACATATTTATTAATAGATATTTGTTTTACCTAATTCGTCTTTTTTACTATTTCGAGAAGATTTTTTAATGCTGATAAGTAACTAGACAATAACCTCTTCCAAGCTTTCTTGTAATTAATTAATGGATATTCAATTTCAAAGAACCTATACGCTTCTAATAAACCAGTAGTTTGATCTCCATGAATAGGATATCCTTGTCTTATTTTATTTATACTCCTGAAAATTTTAATAATATTCTCACCTTTGTTGCTAATATTTCTAAAATAAGTTTCTAATAGAGAAATTGATTTTATTGATTTATCATTTATGCCTGTTATTTTTCGCAAAATTGTAATATTAAGATTTCCTATAATATTTGTTAGTGAAGCAATTCGATAGAAAAATTCCTCTTGAGAGTTAGCTTCTCGAAAGAAATCCAATAAATTTCTTTCTTGGTCTAGAAGGAGTAATTTATCATTATATTTTTGGCTGAAAATTGCATTGATGTTATCTCTGGTATCAATTATTGAAGATGCAAGTTTGACTTCACTTTTATCTTGCATCAAGAACTTCTCAGGTATATCAAAATCGAAAATCCTTTTACCTGGTTCTTTAATCTTTGAAGGGTCGAATGGGCATTTACTTGGGTAACCTAAATTTGAAAGCCATAGTTCTTCTCTATTGCCCAGAGTTCCATCTTTTAATTTTTTAATAACATGACGCTTACTGTATTCATACAAAACTTTTTCGAGATCCAATTGATTCTCAAAAAGACCCCAAGTACTAGCAAGTGTTCCAGTTATACTTGTTAAAATAATGTGTTCTTTTGTCTCACTTTGTTCCTCAGGTTCTCCTACAAGGGAAGATTCTACAACAGTAAGGGGAAATTTATATTCTATTGCATCTATAGTTTCTCGTAAATGAAGAGAATTATCAAATTTTACTCTCAATTTTTTCTTGATCAATTAAAAACCTCCTATATCACTAATGTCACATAAATTATTTTTAATAAGATATTTAAAAAATTAATTTATAAATTGAACATTTTTAGATTTTAACAAATACATTGAAATAATAAAAATTACCTTAGTAAGTATAAGTGAATTTAAAGCTTAAAAATTAAAGCTCTAAATATAGAAAGTTATATTTGTAAGCAATATTTTATATTTTTAAAGAAGAGCTTATGTCAGTATTTTAATAAATAGTTAAAAATATTTATAATTAGAATTAAATTTGGAGTTAAAAATGAATTTAAATTTTACTTATTCAAACTTTATATATTTAGATACTAACATTAAAGCAAATTTGTAAAAGGCAAACTATATTAGTCATTTTTCTATGACTTTTTAATAAAAAAAGATTTATGTATTGCTATAAGTGATGCACATTTTGCAGAACTTTATGATTTTAAATATTAACATGAAGAATCAGTTAGATTTTTGCTCTTAATGCCATCCACAATGATAAAGACAATAGATGATATCATTTAAGAAGGGATAAAGTCACATCCAAATAAACGCACTAAATCACTTTGTGCTATTCCTAAAAATCAACTTATATTAGAAGAAGATGAGATAATAAATTAATTAATTATTTTTCCGCGTATAAATTAGGTGAAAAGGTACCAGAAAAGATTGAAGTTAAAGAAGCAGCATATATTACAAAAACTTCATTAATTAGAAGAGTTTAAAGTCCTTAAATTGACATTATTAATAGGATCTTAACTATTTAAGAACATTACTATAGATAATCTATGATTAGCTTCTTTAACATATTCATTTAAGCATCTTTGAGATTTAATCTATACTCAGAATTCAATAAATAACTTTTAAAATTACCTTTATCTTTTTTTACATATTTTATAATCTATTATTTAGATATTAAATTTAAGTTCTTTTTAAATCAAGATCTAAAAACTATCCCATTAACCCTGTTTTGAATAATTTATTCTGATGATATTTACTAGTAGGTTGGTGAGAAAGCAAAACTTTTTTTCCAATTTTTAAAACTACTTTTTCCAAAGGTCTTTTATTTTTCACATTCGGTTTTAATTTTCTTTTTTTGATAAGATTCTCAACTAAATTCATATCTAATTGAGGCTTATTTAATTTAATGTTGAATTTAATTTTAATTTCTTCTATTAAGCCCTTTCTTCTAAACAAATTATTTCTAATTTTCCTAATTTCTTTTGATTTAATATTGATATTTTTTAATTGTTTATTTATTGCTCTTGCTATTTCAAAATCTGTAAAATTAACTTCTTCAAATGAAGCATTCTTTTTTCTTTTACCCCAAATTTTTATTCTGTCTTTTGTTGGTATTACGTCTTCTAAACCCGGGAATTCAAATTTTCTTTTTGCATTAAGTAATTTCCTAGCTTCATTTGCAACATGTCCCTCATTATCTAAAATAAAATAAATTAGAATATTTTTTTCATGCATATATTCAATAAAACATTGCCAATTTGATAATGAAAAATTACCTTCTCCACTAATGGATCTGAATTCAACTCCTAAAAGATTTGGATTGAAGTTATACAACTCAAATAATTTACTAATTGCTTTCCATTCTTTTCCCTCTGTAAAAACAATTGCTCTTGGTTTTGGATTAACTCCAAATTCATTGCTTAAAAATTCCAACATTTGATATGGGTTATTTAAGACTCCCTTACCATATAAATTTTCCTTCCAAAAAGGTAATTTTGATTTTTCATCCCTTTTTGAACCATTTGTCCAATCGAAAACATCAGAAATACCTTCATCTAATAGGTTCTCTCCTAAATCTTGTAAAAAGAGAGAAAGAATGTTATAAATCTCATAAAAATCTTGAGCTATTAATGCACTACCTTTTAAATATTGTCTTTTATTATATTTAAAATACTTAATAAATAAATACCATTTTTCTAAAGGATCAACATCTTTTAAGATTACTGCAAGTTTACACATCCAATCCTTTATTGTTTTAATATCAGGTTTTGAATCAGATAGTATTTTTTTAGGTTTAAAAACTTCATTTTTTATCTTATTTTCCCTGTGTTTTCGAATAAAAGATAATAAATAACCACTTTTTTCTATAAAATATACCTTGTCAATTACTTGCATATTTTTGTAATCATGCCATTCACCGAAACATTGATTTCCTCTTACCTCTGGTAAATAAAAATCTTGAATCTTAAGTAGAAGTAAAAGTAGTTTATTAAAGCAACTTATTTTCCCTTTTAGAATATCTTTGTTTACTTTTAAAGTTTCTTTCCAATTTTGTACATTGACTTTTATTTTTTTATTTTTTTGCTCACTGATTACATAGAGATTTAGGCAATTTGAACGATATTTTTCAAGAAGATATAGATTATAGACTTGAAAAGTAGAATAATAATCTTTCTTATTTACACTATATACAGGTAAAAAAAGACCTTCTTTTTTATAAAAATTAAGAAGCCATAAAAAATCTTTTTCATACATTCCAATATTTTTAAATCTTTTTTTACAATAATTAAAAAATAGATGTGTGCCCAGCAGCGGATTTTGAATACTTATTGGAATTTTATCTAGTAATCTTGATTTCTTCATGAATAAACCTCTCTTTAATTTCATGATTTTTATAAAATAAGTGATTGATTTCTTTATATTTTTAAGTAAATCATTAGTCATATTTGAGATTTCTATTCAATTATAATTATTATTTTAATATTAAAAATAACCAAAAAGAGGGAAGGATTATGATTATTTGTATTACCAGTTATATTAAAAGTTGAATTTTTAATTTAAGATCTCTAAATATCAATCTTTTTATACATATTTAGAGTTTGCAGTTTATTTAAAACCAAAAACCTCTGCTTTTTAAAATAATATACATGAATTTTATTTTATATTTGTCTTCTTCTGTAATAATTCTGATTCTTTATAAAGAGTGCTTCTTTTTAATATTCTTTTACTTTGAAAAACTATAGATTTTATTCTTTGTATCTGTTTTTGGGTAAGATGAATAAAATTACCAGTATCTAAAGATAGGAAACGAATAATGTTTAAAACATCTATTACAATTTGTGGTATTCCATGAAGTTCAATGAACCATGATTTTGGTATAAAATGTTCAAAGTTATTTCTAAAAGTATCCTTGAGATAATGAATAGACTTGTTTTGTTGATCTGTTAGTTGAAGGCACTTGCTTGTGACAAGCATATGCATATATTTTGGCTTTTGACAGCGCTTTAAGGCTTCATTAAAGCTAATGAGCTTTTTACCACTTTTTGTATTATAAGTTACTCTATCAGGATTGGTACCTTTCAGTGTGCAAATTGCAAATCCATACAAAGCACCATGTAATGCAATAATTGCCCATTTCCAGGCGAGATTATTATTCTCAGCTTGTTTTATAAAGTTATATGCTTGTTCTAAGTAATCAAGTGCATTCTCTTCTTCTGATAAGGATAAATACTTTGCCTTAATTTTTGTCATTTGAGCTAATCCTAATTCTAAATAATATCTCCTGTATTCCACCAATTATTAAAATCATTCCAAAATTTCTAATAATCATTTTTATATTATATCCTTTTTATTAATGTCTCTTTACATCTTAGACTCATTTGATCTTCTCAATAAAGTCTTCTCGAACAGGATAGAATATATCCAACATAATAAATGGTTCATCGCCTATGCAGATGTCACTGTGCAAAACGTTCGCAGGTATACAGTAGAAATCCCCTTTTTGTACAATACGTTCCTCATCTCCAATGCGCAGTGTCGCCCTACCAGCATATACTATTCCAATTTGCTCGTGTGGATGAGAGTGTGATGGCACAAATATGACCTGGCAACGTGGTATTAAGCACCATCATCATCTTCTCACCGTGCAATCCAGTAAGAATTGTAGTCTCTAGTCCCACCATCTGGGTAAATTTAGGTGCATCTAAATAGCTTATAAAGTATGGTGCTTCCTTTTGTGTCATGACTTTATCTCCTTAAACTTGATAATTTTTTTAACTAACGTTTTCGGGCTATACGAAATCAGCAATAGCCAGTTTGGGCAAACGAAGTGAGCTGTATAGCCCCGTGTTGTGCGAAGCCATTTTCTTATTATCTTAATTTAAATCTTTCCTTTGCAGCCATTACTAGTTGGTGAAGATAATCAACATACAGTTTGGCTAGATTAAGAATGGAAGTATCATTTATTTCCTGTCCTAAGTGATATTTAGGTGAATCTGGAAAATATAAACTTACAGATCCAATTTCAGACGGAAGTTCAACATAATATTTTTCTATAGAGCCATCTGGAAGTTGAATTTCCCACCCACTCCCACCAAGATTATCTCCAATAAAAAATCCCCTCGCATTTGGCGGAGGAGGACCAAATTGAGCCAAATCTTCAGGAGTTCGAAGTTTCCTTATATAAGTACGAGTTAAAGTTTCTAATAATCCTTCTTTAAGTATTTTTGAACGCAACTCATAGAAATATTTCATAAGTGGATCATTTCTCATTTCTTCCTTGTATCTTTCGTACCAATTGTCAAAATCTGATTCTGTAGAACGGAGATTTTGAAGAATATTAGTAATAGCACGACCAAAAACGATCAGATTTTTTAGACCTGATAGCTTTCTCTCTGGCGGTCCTTTAATTAATTCCTCCAAGCCTTGCTTTGCTGTCTCAAATGTTTCTTCAGCACTTTTTATAATATCATCTGTAGTACGGTGGGAATCTGGCATATTTACCCCCTTAAATTTTCATGATTTCGCCTAACTTTTTTTATACGAAATACTATTTAATAACCCTATGCATCATTAAATATGTGTAAAATTACTTTTTAACCTGAGCTGTTTAGATTTTAACAAATCTAGAAATTACACTTTTGATAATCCAAACTTTTTGCGATATTGGTTTAATATATTAATTTCCTTTCCTGATAATGTTTTTCTGTATTCTGACCAGTAGTTAGGTTGTTCTTCTGGCATTTTGAGTAATGGACTTTCCTTAGCTATGTTGTCAAGAAGTATCTCAATGTCACTACGATTATCAATGTCATAAGCATATCTAGCTTTTGAAATATAATCAACCGGTAATATTGCTTTCCCGTGACCAAAACAAAATAAATTAAAGATAGAATTAAGTGTATCTCGCATATCTTTTATTTCTTTTAAAGAGGGGAAAGCCAAAGTTTTTTGGGGTAGTTTAGACATATATTTTTTAATCCATTTCCTATCATAATGAGCTAATCGTTTATTGCGTACCTCTTTAACCCTCTTTCTAATATTTAATATCTTTATTTCAAAGCTTATTCTTTTAATAACATTGTTTAACTGTAAATTATATTTTTTATTTATCATGTTTTTATTAACTCTATCCTTAAAGGATTGAAATGTTAATGTTCTCTTATCGGGATCTACTAATCTAGAAATTATCATTAAGCTTGTTTCAAATAAACTTGTATAAATCAATTGCCAAAAAGGGGTTAAGATGGGTTTAAATAAATCAAATGGAAATGATTGTATTTTCTCTAGAACAAAAAAATTTGCATTTAATTGAATAAGTTGCCACCAAAGAGCTTCTAACTCTCTCTCATATGTTTCAAGATAGGATGAATTAATTAAAACTTCGGGTTTCATTTTTTGTAGTTGAATCATAAACTCCTTTTAACCTTATTTTTAAATGATTATAATTACTGAATTACAATTGCTATAATTAATATCTGTTAAGTTAGTTAGTAATTATTGTATAAAACTTCAGTATTTTCACTACCAAGGTGGATTAACCTCTATTGGATAAACATCTGGGAAGTGACTTCCAACCTTAGGGTTGAGTGTTTCTGTAAGATATCTCTCAATACCATCGCGATAATTTTTTTCAACTCGTGCCCATGTCACAAAGAGAGTATATTCTTTATAAGCAAGTATATCTGGATCTTCTCTATGAGCTTTTATACGATCACTAATGAAACCCTGACCAACACGGACAGTTGCTGGATCCTGACCCCCATGCCAGATTATATACACTCCTTCCATATCATTGAAGTGCTCATGGCTTATGTTGACATTGATAAAATTACACCAGACATCTCCCTCACACTTATTCCAATACACATTCAAAATCATATAGATTCCTCCTTTTTTAGATGTTATAACTGCAAAATTTTTATAATTTTTTATATGAATTAAAAAATAGCTGTATATATTATATTAAATGTTCAGTAATTATAAATAATAATTATTTTTCTTCGTCTAACCATAATTATATGAATAAAAACAGTTAAAATTTAATATTTTATTGCTAATAACTTAGTTAAATTTAGTGGTTTGGTGAATGTATTTCTTAATAATAAAACTCTCTTTTATAATTTTAATTAGTTATTGAATATAGTGATTTTAAGGGTAACAATCATAAGAATAGAAACTAATAACTAAGATACATGTATCATATGTCATTATCCTTAACTGAAATAATAAAAATGTATAAAATTTCATTTAATATCGCAAATTAGAGAAATTAAAATTGTAATTCTAAAATTAGAAATTAACATCTTGACATTTTTACTTTAATATAATATCTGGTGATAAAAATGAAGAAAATGACAATATATCTATCAGATAAACTACATAAAAAGATAAAAATAATTGCTACTCTTGAGGGCAAAAGTATGAAAGACTTGATAATAGATGCAATTAAAAAAGAGATAGATAAATGGGAAAAGACAAAAAGTGAAATAATATTTACTGTGTTTCAAAAATAAATAAAAAGTTTTAAAATATTAAATAAAAGGTAAAAGATAAATTATAGGAATATATTCAAAAATAAGTAAAAAATTTAAGAATCTACAATGTAAAGGGAGACAAAAAGGTGAAAAAGAAAAACATAAAAGAAATAAGAATGAAAAAATTTGAACCAATTCCAGATGGTCATGAGGGAAAATGGGTTGCTTGGGTTAATTATAAATTTGTAGCAAGTGCAGACACTGAGAAAGGGTTAAATAAAAAGCTGCGTAATAAAAAGGAAAAAGCAGTAATATTTTATGTACCAAAAGATATATTGATAGTATAGTTATGATTAATAAAAAATTAAATTTAATTAATTAAAAAGAGAGGTAATGACCCTCTCTTTATTGTTGTAAAGGAAAATAAAATTACAGTAAAAATTATTTTAACATTAATCTATTTTATAGTCATAAATACGGTATGTTTTATAAATTTTTCCACCCATTGCCTGAATCTCACAGTTTGTCATCACATTATTTTCAAGTATCCAGGACATCTCTGGACCTTTATAACCTTTTGATAATAGTTTTTTTGATGTTTCATAATGCATAATAGCACTTATTCCTAACATCCTATATTTTTCAATTACACCTATTGTAAAAATAATCAATCTATTAATAATTTTGATATTTTATATTCTATTCTTATTAATTAAATTCATTTGCAAAATACAAGATGTTATGATATATATTATAGGTAGGGGTGGAGGGGATGAAATTATTATCTTTATATGCAGATAATAAAGAATATATAAAATTTATTAAATCGATAGCTGCTTAAAATATGTTGAGCAGCTATTTTTATTTAGAGGGGATAATTAAAGAGACTTATTTTAAATAAAAAGCCACCTTTAAAAGAACGTACACTCGCAAAATATCAGCATTTTAGGTGGTAAAGCATTTTAACATTATAAGCAAATATTTAGAATAAGAAACTATATTAATTATATATAAGAAAAAATTCTTTGTTTTATAAATTTAAATTAAGTAAAAGGATCTAATTAAATAATTTAACATGCGAGGAGGTGAAAAAAAATGAAAAAATGGGCAATTTTTATTGTTGCTTTTGTTTTGGTGTTGGCTGTAACGCCAGTGGTTGCTGCTAAAGATAAATGTGCTACTATCCAAGACGGAACCATTGTTGATAAGAAAGACAACCCTATTACTCTCGGCTATGATGAATGGGGATACAACTACCAAGCACATATGTTTAATGGCTGGTATTGGAATAATGGTAGACCAGATGTACCATGGACTAAAGACACTATAGATCAAGCACCTAGTAAAACTTGGTTGATAATGAAATGGAGTGATGAATGGTTGAGTAACAAAGACTGCAATGGAGACGGATTTTTAGACAGAGGATATTCTTGTAAACCAGAAAATCCAACTAGTTCAGCATGTGATGGAGCATGGTTGACAAATCACCAGTTTGGAAGCTATGAAGGTGAAGACGGAGAAACATGCTATTGGAATTACTTTGTGAAGATGGTTTATGTGAATCCAGAGACTGCGTACAAAGAAATAGATCCAGAAGATGGTGTATTATATTGGTACACAAATGATGGAGCAAAAATTGGTTCTGTAATATGGGGTGCATACGCAAGAATATTACAGATTTACAACGATCCATGTGCTGGTGAAACTGGTGTAGAGAACAAATTCGAAACACCGGCAGGATTTGGTTACTACAAATAAGTAAAAAGTTCTGAATTTCGCAAACGACCCTTGACATAAATATTTTATTATGCCAAAGGTCGTTTGTTGTATTATATCGATTTGGAAAGTTCATATTTTTTTTACCTGCTTACCTTATCTGTTATAAAAAGTCTTAATAATACTTATATTCTCTATTAAAAATTTGTTGATTTGAAAGTAAAAAAACTCTATTTTGTTGGTATTAGGTATGTATATAGAAAACAGAATGAAAATAAGGAAGATAGAAATAAGCTGTTTCATTATTCCTTCATGTAGAATTTTGGCCTTTTTTCATTAATGTTGGAGCGTAAGAAGGAGACACCGTTTTTCAATGAATTTGAGGATGAGAGATTGCTAAATATGGTATATAGATAAATTTAGAGGGTATGATAATCCGTTATCCCCTATCTTA
>Ga0209979_1001458_pt1 | contig 25871 bp, 21 predicted proteins | sample AnhtaG_FD_183114 | JGI IMG/M metagenome (GOLD analysis project Ga0209979, IMG submission 183114) | Deep subsurface microbial communities from Anholt, Denmark to uncover new lineages of life (NeLLi) - Anholt_01485 metaG (SPAdes) (version 2) | ecosystem: Environmental > Aquatic > Marine > Oceanic...
TCGAACCCTTTGGACTCGGCTAAAGATTCTATGATCTTACCATATAAATAATCCAGCTTAGGGATTGAAGGGCTAAGATGCCCCCGCGACACATCCTCGGTCATTTTCTCCCTTATTTTACCTATCGTCTTATTTTCATCCAGGGGCAAACCTAGAGCTTGGTTGAGATTGGTGCTGGGATCGGCATCGACGGCTAGGACTACCCCCTTTTGAGAAAGGAGCTTTATGAGCAAAGCAGCAATAATGGTTTTCCCAGTGCCACCTTTCCCAGCAATGGCTATTGTTTTGGTCATTTTACCTCGCTCTTTTCCTTAGAAGGAAGCAAGCTAATTGGCGATAACTTTACTACTGCATTATACTCTGGGGGGCAGACCTCCAGGCAAGTGCCACACTTGGAACACTTCTCTTGATCGATAACCTTTATTTCTCCTTTCTCACCTTTGATTGCTTCTGTTGGGCAAGTCAGCACACAATGCTCACAGCCTCTATCACACTTATCGGGGAGGATATAATAAGCGATGAGTTCAGAGCAGACCAGGGCTGGGCAACGCTTCTCGAGGATATGGGCTTCGTACTCATCTCGGAAGTAGCGCAGGGTAGTAAAGACAGGGTTAGGTGCTGTTCTCCCCAAACCGCACAGTGAACCAGCTTTGACATCTTCAGCTAGCTTGAGGAGAAGGTCAAGATCCTCGATTTCGCCTTTGCCAGCTACAATATCCTCGAGAATTTCATGCATTTGCAAAGTTCCTAAGCGACACATGGTGCACTTGCCACAGGATTCCTTTGTGGTGAAGTCAAGGAAAAAACGCGCCGCATCAACCATGCAGTTATCCTCGTCCATCACAATCATTCCTCCCGAGCCCATCATGGAGCCAAGCTCACGGAGAGAGTCATAATCGATTGGGGTATCAAGTAAAGTCGCGGGGAGACAACCTCCTGAGGGACCGCCAATTTGTACCGCTTTAAATGCCTTATCCTTAGGTATTCCGCCCCCGATGTCATAAATAAGCTCACGCAGTGTTGTGCCCATAGGCACTTCAGCCAATCCAGCATTGTTAATCTTGCCGGCTAAGGTAAACACTGCTGTTCCTTTACTTCCCTCTGTGCCGATGGAGGAAAACCAACCCGCTCCTCGTTGAATTATCAAAGGGACATTAGCAAAGGTCTTGACATTATTCAGCAGGGTTGGCTTACCCCACAAACCGGCCTGAGTAGGATAAGGTGGCCTTGGCCTGGGCGTGCTCATCTTTCCCTCAACAGCGGCCATTAATGCCGTCTCTTCACCAGAGACAAAAGCACCTGCCCCCTTTGCTATCTCAATATGAAAACTGAAGCCACTGCCCAGGATATTATCCCCTAAAAAACCCATTTCTTTTGCCTGGTTTAAAGCAGTTTGCACACGCTCAATAGCCAAAGGGTATTCAGCGCGAACATAGACATAGCCTTGCTTGGCTGACATAGCGTAACCAGCAATAATCATCCCCTCTATAACTTGCTGTGGGTCGCTCTCTAAAACAACTCGATCCATAAATGCGCCTGGGTCTCCCTCATCGGCGTTACATACTACATACTTTGGCTCCCCTTTAGCATTGTGGCAAAGCTCCCACTTTCGTCCAGTAGGAAATCCAGCACCACCTCGCCCTCGAAGCCCTGAGCCTTTTATCTCCTCTATTATCTCCTCAGGTTGGAGCTTTAATGCTTTCTCCAGGCCGCTATATCCACCATTGGCGATATAATGGTTTATGTTTTTAGGGTCGATATAGCCGCAGCGGCGCAATACGAGGCGAAGTTCGCGTTCAAATCTAAGGAGTTCTGGGATGTAAGGAGATTCTTCCTCACCTCCTTCGAGGATACCCAAGGCAAGCTCAAGACAAGGGTCATCGCTCATAATGTAGCCTTCTATGAGGCGGGGGACAAGTTCAGGAGTCAGGTTATGGTAGACGATACGCAGGGAATCAGGTTTGGATATAGTAACTAAAGGCTCGGCATAGCACAATCCCATACAGCCAACTTGGATGGTCTTAACCTCAATACTCCGCCGTGAGAACTCCTTTCCCAGAGCTTCAAGGGTAGCTAAAGCTCCGGCTGCTCTACCACAAGTGGCTGTGCCAATAAGAATATAGGTGTTACTTTGAAGAGCTTCCCATTCGGATTTTGCTCTATTCTTGCTCTCTTCAAATGTCATCTTAGTAGTGCACCGTGGGCTCTGAGCGTAGCGGAGAATCTGAGATTCTTCCTTCGGTTCTTTCGTGCTTCACTTCATTCGAAGTCAGGATGACAGAAGACCTGAAGTATTGCAAGTCGTCTTATGGCTCGTCAAGAAGCTTGCTCTCGTTCGTTGTTTGAGCCCTCTTGTTGGATTTCTTGCTTATAAGGTATCAAAGCCTCCTCCACTTTAAACGGTGTCATTCTAGGATAGATTTTATCCCCTACCACCATCACTGGAGCCAGCATACAACAACCAATGCAAGCGACTCTTTCCAAACTGAAATTAGCATCCTCGCTAGTCTCTCCAACCCTGATATCGAGTTCCCTCTCTAAAGCTTCTAAGACAAGCTTACCCCCTGCTAGATGACAGGCAGTACCCATACAAACCCTAGTATGGTGCTTTCCTAAGGGAACAAAGCGAAATTGGTTATAGAAGGTAGCAACCCCGTAGACCTCAACCTCGGGAATCCCCAAGGAAGCAGCAATCTCTTGCATCACTTCCTTGGGAAGATACCCCAGTTTCGTCTGATATTCCTGCAATAAGGGGATTAAATTTCTCTTTTCCCTGCTATATGAGGATAAGGTCTCACTTAATTGCTCTTTTTCCTTTATGCTTATCACCTTATCCCTTCAGCTTCTCAGCGAACGCTGGAAGGAATTTCCCTAGCCCTGTTGTTTCCTTGGGACCAACTGTAATCTCCCACTCAAGGTTCAAAGCGTCTTCAAGCTCACCTTTGATTCTGGCTACTTTACCTGGGATGATTAGCTTCCTGTGTTTCACTCTGTCTGCAACTCCACATTTTTTGATAAATGCTCCTACAGAATCGCCGCTGAACTTGCCTGCTGCCCAAGCAGTGAGAACACCAAGTCCTTCTGAGTCCTTAACACAAACGTAGGCTGGAACTTTAGTAGCCTCGACAGCCGACGATACAAGGAAATAAGTCAAAGCCCAGTTTGAGGTGACAAGAACCGGGGAATATTCGTCCGGCTCCAATACCTCGTAGTATTTCTCCTCTACCGCCATGGGGAAGCGAGGGTCGGTGTAAATATTAAGCCGCTGAACTAGGGTGGGGAGCAGAGAATATCGATCGAAATCGGAAAGTACAATAATCCCGGCGAATTTGTTTATAAGGATAGAGGCAGCCATAATTTCCTTCAGCCCGTCTTTAGCCATGAAACAAGGCAAGGCTATAGTAGGGTAGCCAAGGGGTCTAAATCCTTGCTTTATAGCTGCCCTCCTGATAAAAGTTTGATCCCTGATCGCCTCCATCGAGCTCTTAGAGCCTGGGTCTAGAACTATATCTTCGATGCCAGCCTCCTTTAGCTTAGTGGTTAAAGACGCTAATTCCTCTACGCCTCCTCCGCGGATTCCTACAGGGGTGGGTTTCTCTTTGATTTTTGGTATTGCTGCCTCCACATTCTCCTTCGTTATGGGGTAAAGGAGGGGTTGTCTGTCAGTGCATATATCCCTGGCAGAAAATAAGGTATCCATATCTTCCGAGATCAAAATCATTCCCAGGGGAGTTGATTGGTAAACTTTCTTGACCAAAGCTAGAAATTTATCCTTATCCCCTGATTCAAAGTAGGGGGCTAAAAGATCTGCCTTAAGGGTTAACCCCACCCAGGGAAACTGCAGCTCCTTTAGCTTCTTTATCTTCTCTTCGATTTTGGTGTCGCTCTCCTTATCGGAGATAAGCAAAGCAATTCCTGGCTCATGGTAGTAGGTTTTCTCATGCCGATATATTACCTCTTCATTCCCGATCTCTAGCTTATTTTCTCCTGAGCCTATGGTAACAAGCTTCATAGGCGGTGCAATAAGATCTATTAATTTGGCTTTTGTCTCCTCAGAAAGATAAGGGCACTTATCTACAGTTACCCCACCTGAAGCTAGCTTCATAGCAAAGGCAAAACAAGTGGGAAAACCACACTCCTTACATGGCCTCCTGCCAGGAAGCATCTTTACAATTTGAGATCCTGAAATTGGCATAACAAACCTCCTATTTCGTTAAACTCTAAATCCTAAGCTCCAAACTCTAAACAATCTCCAAGTTCAAATTCCAAAGGCTCAAAACAGTTTGGGTTTTGGATTTTGGTCATTTGAATTTGTTTCGGATTTGGTGCTTGGAATTTCGTATTTCCTCCTTTTACTCTGGGAGCTCTACCTCACCTTTTATCCAGGGATGTCCTACCTTTTCCAAGTAAGGTAAGAGTTCATCGACATTTTTAACCTCTTCTTCTGTGGCCATTTTATCGTAGAGGCCTTTCTCCTCCAGGACATCTCTATATCTTTCCTTAATCTCTTTGGGCAGCCATACCATCCTAGCTAGGCCCCCATCAGCCTGGATAAATTTTGGCGATCTTAATTGCTCCAGACCGGTTCCCAACCTGCCTTCCACTTGCCTTCCCCCGGAGGTCTCGCCAGCCATGTGGGAAAAGGTCTCTCCAATCACACATTCACCTTTAAAATCTCTATGCACGAGCCCAAATCCATCTACCTCGGGGATATAATAGATAATAGCTTGGAAACAACCACAGGAGGTATGGGGATGCTCAAAAGCGCTGTAGAGATAAACTCTATCGTAAGTTGCCAGGGATTTTTCATACTCCACCTTATTCACTCCCTCATATTCCCCCTTTGTAGGGTCTATAAGCTTACCTTTTGGTATGGCAAATATAGGTCCTTCAGGGTCGATCTTGGCAGCAGCTCTGCCATCAAACCAGTTTATCGCTCCACAATTGGCAATCCTATCTGGGGTTATAATGGAGATATGGGTAGGGGCAAAGCTCTGACACAGGACACAGCCATAAAACGTATCCACGTCTTCGTCGCGTAGAGTCAATGCTCTGTTATCCCTTGCCTTATAAACCTCTAAAGCTTGTGGTAGAAGTTTCGCTATCTTTTCCTCGTCGGTGATAATGGTGGTTTGGATCTTTTCAATAATTGCCATCTCTGAGGTGAACAGGAAGTTATAAATTTCACCTAATTCCTTTAAGGAATTGAACCCTTTTTTAGCACAGTCCTTGTTCATCCTTATCCACATATCCTGGCGTTGATTCATGTGATACCAACCTTCAGTGTAGTTAGTATACATATGAATCTTCCTCTCAATGATTGGTTCGGCATCCTTATCCAGCTCTTCTCCAGCAATATCGACTAGAATGGCTATAGGGTAACTCCCACCACCTTTGACCTCATCATAAGGTTCCAATTCATTTATATCGGGGCCAATAAGCTCTACCTTCTCATTCTCAATTTCCTCTGGTCTTTTTAAGGTTGCCAGCTCAAACTTGTGGGCCATTTTTGGCCCTCCAAACTCCATATAAAGGTCTTCCTTCCTTATCACCTCCCCTTCATATTGTGGACCAAGGTCTACATGAAATTCCATTCCTTACTCTCCTTTCTTTAATTCATCGATTAAACTTTCTAGAAATGCCTTCCACTGTTTATCCTTCCTGAAGTTGGGAAGGGAATAATTTGCGTGAGGAAAGTAATACTTGTCTAAGGTCATAGTTTTTAAGTGAGTAAAGGCAAAATGCTTAAGGACAGAAAGGCATTGTTCTTCAAGATCGCTCCTTATGCCAAAGAAGATTACCAGGTCATGATTCCCCTCCTTTTTAACTCCCCTCCAATCAGGATCTTTAAGGGCATTTACTATCTCCACGGCATCATAAACGCTATCTGGTTTGGTCCCCAATTCCACCATCTTCCTCTTAACTATATCTGTAGCACATATAGGTATATTGGCAATCTTGGCAATCTCCAGGGTGTACTCGATAAGCAGCTTTCCATCAAGCGACCATTCAGATAGCAAAGGACCAAGCACCAATAGGGGTCTTTTTGCCTTCTGAATTAAATTGGCATATTCTGAGGCATCCTCTATCAGCCTAGCTGACTTTATCCCGGTTAAAACATTAACTCGATGAAACGGTATTACCATGATTATTTCCCTCCTTCTTAATGTATAACAGCATCCAGAGGAACCTTAGTAGGATAGGTTCCGATGAAGGTGGGGAGCCCCACGGGCTCCTTGGGCTGCCAGCCAATTTCCTTGAGATACACCCTTACTTCTTTCTTATAGACGAGGGGAATATCAGCATCTCTCCTAACGAAGAGATGCAGGTCTTCAGGGAGCCCACCTCCCATGTATTTCTTATATAGGGAAATATAATGATTTAGTTTTATTGACCTTCCCTGAGGGGTATCATTCTTCCTTATGCATAGCTTGGGGATCATCACCATGGCTTTCTCCTTTGTTTCCGCCACATAAGCTATGTGCTCAGGTGAGGGTTCCCCGGTATCCATAATTTCTCTCTTCCTGGCATCCATAACCCTCCAATCATCATCCTCCTTCCTCGAGAGATAAAGCCTTCGGTACTTAGAGGAATGAGGACCCAAGAGCACAGGGATACCCAATCTATTGCACCCTGTGCCGATGGAAGCTGCCTTCTGAGACATTGCCCCCCAGGCTACCCCACAGGCGCCTACACGGTTAAGGACGTAGTCAGCCATTACTTCATAATTTGCCCGTAATGGCAAGGCAGCGAAGATATTGGCTATCTTTATCGCCGCTCCAGTAATATGAGCATTGGAAACACAAGAGCCAACGTTTACCACACCTCCAGCGTCGAAATCAGGCGGAAATAGCTCATAAACAGTTTTTCCCTCCTCAAACTTCTTCATCCCAGCCACCATAGCGGCGCAGCCGGTGAGGACTACGATATACTTCCTTTTAGCAAACTCATAAACCATATCGGCAACATCATCTATATCAGGGTAGTTAGAGCAGCCCACAAAGGCAATGACTCCGGGGATTGTGCCCAAAGTTATTGGCGCTCCGACATTCCTTATCTCGGTATCCATAATAGCGCCACGCCCAGCCCTTATTCTCCAGGTTTCCTTGCTTGCCACCACCTGCATTACCCTGAGGATAGGAATATGCTGCGGGCACTCTTGGTCGCACTTGCCACAGCCAATACATTTATTAAATAGCTTCTGGGGCTCATCAAAATTCCCCTCGGAGATATCCTTCATTGCCTTGCCAAGCCCAAGCAGATTAGGGCATACTCTCTCACACATGTCACATTGAGTGCATTTCCCGGCCAGCTCTTTTGCCTCCTCATCACTTATCCACTCCTTCTTCCTTCGGGGGGAAATTTTCAAAGCAACTTGTGCTGCCACCTCAGCAGCTTTTTCGGGGTCAAGGATAGCGAAGTGCTTTTTATCCTCCACCATTTGCTTCACTATCTCTTCCGTGTCCCAATCAGTGGCATCTTCGAGTCCATACATGGCCTTGTCCAAACATGCGATAACTCGTGAGCCAACCTTGTCTGCCTCTATAGGCATATCAGTTCTAATGCATTGCTCATCGGTCATGATCACATCGGCGATGCCAGATCTAATAAAGAAAAGCTGCCTTGAGAGAGGCCCCACAATTTTTGCCCTATCGGAATATCTTGTTGTCTCGAGAGCAGTGCAGCAAATGCCGGCCACCTCAACCTTATCATAAAGCTTATTCTCTCGCAGGTAATCGATGAGAGTACATGAAGTAGCCGGATTATGTCCCACTAGCAGAATCACCGGCTTAGATTTATCCACCGCCTCCCAGCCCATGTCTATCATAGGAGTGTCGGCTACAGAGGTGGGGAAATCAAATCCCACAATCTGGGCGATATCGGCCACCTCCATACCGACATGATCCAGCATGCTAGCGTGGAGAGCTTTCGATTCATAATCGAGATAGCTTCCCTCCTGCCCAAAGTGGGTAGAATCAAGGAGATGGGTAATCTCCTTGTAGACATACTCTATAACTGTCTTGAGGTCGCCTAAAGTTTCAGGCTTTAGACCGGTGACAGTGCGTATATTTGGAGCCTCAAGCTCGATAAATGTGCCCATATCAATCTTTTTATCGGGACCATGCTTCTCGATCAAGAATTCAAGGATGTGCCCGGCATGCCCGGCGTGAGCCGAGCATCCCATCAAGCAAGCGAGAAGTATTATCCTTGCCTGCTGAGTGGCTATATCGAGTCCACAAGCCCCTCTTCTTCCTTGAGTAAGGTCGCATTTACCGTAAGTACAGAGGCAGCAAAGGTCGCAGAAGGGAGCATACCAAGGCTTATAAGTCTTGAGGAGCCTCATATCCCATGATCTAAGGTCTGGGATCTCAGGCATCGGAGTAGGGCCAACTGGCTCCCAGGGAATCTCCGCTTTTATCAGCTGCCTAACTTCCTCTTGTTTCTTTGTTAGTGCCTTTACTCCTGCCATATTTCGCCTCCAATCGTTTCTTTTATTAACCTTAGAGCCTCCGGGTGTCTTAAGATAAGGATGTTTGCTCCGGCTAAAAGAAGGGAAAGAGCTGTTATCCCTTCCCAGAGCAAACCTTGTTCTTTGCTCTCCTTGGCTTGCTTCGTTTTCCAACACTCACCTCCAAGATTAGCAATCATGGGCATCTGCGTCATACCATCCTTAACGATTATTCCAATTTGTTTCACTCTTTCTATTAGAGTAAAACTATATTCCATACCATAGCCTAATGCTGAGGATAAGGGATCGATCACAATCCTCTCGGCAGGGAAAAAGTGGCAGAGCTTTACATTTAACTCCTTCAGCAAGTTGATATCCAGGGGGGTTTGGGCAATAGCTAAATGTCCATGAGCCAAAATTGCCTTTCCCACCACTTCATAGTTCTCCTTGAGCACTGGGCCTATGAGGAGGTTCATTCCATCGCATACCTCAGCAACCTTGGGGATAACTTCGGCATCTTTCTTATCATCTCCTGAGCCATAGACAATCAGAGGGATAGTTATTGCCTCGGCTACGTTTTTTGTCAGGGCTGCTGCTTCATCAGCGGGGCTACCCTTGGTCGCGGGGTCAGTGCTTGTAAGGTAAAAGGAGATTGCATTTGCGCCGAAATTCTCACATCTCTTGGCCCACTTTATCGGGTCGGATACCACATCTTTAAAAGGCTCAAGCAACCACTCTGGCCAATCTATTGGCTCCATATCCCAAACCTCTAAAGCGAAGATTGGCGGATTAGGCAGTGAACCTTCATCAAAAAAATGGAAGGGGAGAATATTCTCCCCTCCGATCTTTGCAGCTTTCTCTCCTTTCCCGATTGTTATTTCCCTAACTACTCCTGAATAGGACTCAATTGGTGCTTTATACTCCATACTTTGCCTCCTTAACTTTCAAAGGTTGTTTAGCAACTCCGCCTGTCATTCTGAGCCCTTCGCTTCCTGTCACTCTGAGCGTAGCGAAGAATCTCATACTGCTCAGGACAGACTCCGCAAAGAATCTAGCCCCTTCGCCATTGCTCAGGGTGACAAAATAAGCATTAAGTTTCAAGCCAGGCATCAGAATAAAGGGTCTCCGCGGTAAGAACCTTGGTCGTCTTCACATAGTTGATTTCTTCTTGCGATAAAGAAGAGAGGTCTATCTCCTCTCCGTCCATGGTCCTATAGATAAGGTCGACGATATTTGGCCTCTCACCTTTACACATGCCCATGAGTTCCTTATCCAAGACGTCAATAATGGCGGAGTAAAGACCATACCTTGCCAGCATCATGAGGTAAGTGCGGTTGAGGATTGGCCTTAGCTCTGTCGGTGCCCCGTTAGATACATTGGAAAGTCCCACCGTTGATTTAATTCCTGGTAAGACATCCTCGATTATCTTCATAAATTCTATATTTGAGACGGCAAGCTTCTGCCCTTCACCGGCAGTGCTCACGGGGAGGACTATGGGGTCAACCCAGATATCCTCATTAGGGATTCCAACCTCATTGGCATAGGCCACTGTGTCCATGATGCTTTCTATCTTTGAGTCAGCCTCTGAAGGCATACCTTTGTCAGTAAAAACTGAAATGACTACATCACAGTTATATTTCTTTGCCAAGGGAAGCATTTGTTCCTTTGAATCCGTCTTCCCCGAGGCGGAATTAAGCAAAGGCCTTTTCTTGCAAACCTTAAGGCCGGCCTCCATAGCCACAGGGTTCATGGTATCCAGGGAGAGAGGCAAATCTGTAACCTCTTGAACCGTATTTACCACCCATTGCATGGTTTCCTCAGTGTCTTTCCTTAAGAAACCAACATTTAAGTCTATATAATCAGCCCCGCTATCAGCTTGAGCTTTAGCTAAATCTTGAATTGGCTTGGCATCCCTTTCTCTTATTGCTGTGGAGACTGCTCTGGCTATAACATGTATGTTCTCGCCTAGGATAATCATGTTTTCCCTCCTTTAGCTTCCTTGAATACTAAAGCACCAGTAGGGCAGATGGTAACACATTCGCCGCAGCCCTGACAACTGGATTTACCAATGAGCTCACCGGCAAAGGTAGTAACAATTCGCTGGAAGCCACGGTAAGCAAAACCAATAGCTCCTATGCCCAGCTTTTCTTGGCATACCCAGACACATCTGCCGCAGAGGACACACTTATTGGGGTCATAGATAAATACCGGGCTGCTGGAATCTATTGGTAGAGCCGGCAGAACTTTTCTGAACCTCTTTGTCTTAAGCTTTACACCAAGGTGCTTGGCGATCTTCTGAAGCTCACAAGAGCCGTTTTTGGGGCAATTAGCACAATCTACGGAATGGTTGGATAAAAGCAACTCAAAGGCGGTGCGAGCTAGTCTCAAGGCCTTCAGTCCTTTAGTATTAACTACCATGCCCTCTCTCACTGGCTCAGTGCAGGCGGTAACTGGCATATCTTTGCCTTCTACTTCCACGAAGCAAAGTCTGCAAGCGGCCATGGGCTCGCTCCTTTCCCGTATGGCACAAAGATTGGCTATATAAAGGCCATTATCCAGCGCCGCCCATAGTATCTTCTCACTTTCGGTGGCAGTTATTTCTTTGCCGTCAATGGTTAATGAGACTGTCTTCTTTATGAAACAAGCCCTCTTCCTATTAGAAAAGCCCCTTTATCTTTCCTGTCTCCAGGTCAACATCAACATCAACAAAAGCAGGTCTGGTGGGAAGACCAGGCATAGTTGACATTGCTCCACAGAGTGGGGAGAAGAAGCCAGCTCCCACCGAAGCTCGAATGTCACGAACGGGGATTTTGTAGTTTTTGGGCACACCTTTCCAATTAGGATCGTGAGATAATGACAGATGTGTCTTAGCCATATTGACTGTCATCCAGCCAAAACCAAGGTCAGTGTAAAGTTTCAGCTTATTCTGCGCTACAGGAGCAAAATCTACACCATCAGCACCAAATACTTTGGTAGCTATGGTCTCTATCTTATCCTTGATAGGAATATCATCAGGAAAGAGGAACTTCATCTCATGGGGTTTCTCTACTGCTTTGAGTACCTCATCAGCTAGCTCCAGCGCGCCTTTTCCTCCTTTGGCCCAACACTCATGGGCGGCACAGCCATCAGCACCAGCCTCCAGAGCCTTCCTCCGCACCAACTCCACCTCTTTATCAGTATCAGAGGTAAATCTGTTGATGGCTACCACTGCTGGCACACCATACATCTTAACGATCTCGATATTTCGAGCCAGATTCTCGCAGCCCTTTTCTATGGCTGGCAGGTTCTCAGTCTCGGCAGCTTCTTTAACCTTGGCGTAAGGCATCCCAGGACGAAGAAGAAAAGCACCGCCGTGTTGCTTAAGTGCCCGTATAGAGGCCACAATGACGGCACAGTCTGCCTTTAGCCCGCTCTGACGACATTTGACATCGATCATTTTGGAAAAGCCACAATCAACACCAAAGCCATTCTCAGTGACCACATAATCAGCTAGCTTCAGAGCTACCAAATCCTCTATTACTGAGTTGTTGCCATGGGCTACATTGGCGAAAGGGAAACCATGACAGAACATGGGGTGACCCTCAGTTGACTGGACAAGATTAGGCTTAAGAGCATCCACCAGCAAAGCGGTCATTACCCCAGCTACATGAAGGTCTTCACAAGTGACCGCCTTCCCATCATAAGTATAAGCCACGACAGTCCTTCTTAACCTCTCCCTTAAGTCTTTAAGCCCAGTGGTCAAGGCATGAATAGCTGCTGTCTCGGTGGCTACGGTGATATCCCAATGCGCCAGCCTGGGATAGCCATTAGCATAGCCGCCAAGTCCGATGAGGGCATCCCTCAAGGCTCTAGCCTCTATATCAACACAATAAGTCCAGGTAATGTTTAAGGGATCGATATTTAGAGGATTCCTATGAGTATCGCCGGGAGTTTTCCCATGAAGGATACTGGCATCTATGGCAGCAGCACAAAGGTTTTGAGCCGTCTCGCAAGCATGGATATCCCCGGTAAAATGAAGATTGATATTCTCCATAGGCAAGGCCTGAGAATAGCCACCTCCGGCAGCCCCTCCCTTTATGCCAAATGTTGGTCCTTTCGATGGTTCACGGAAGGTATTGATAATATTTTTACCCTTCAGCTTTAAAGCCTGACCTAAACCAAAGGCAGTGACTGTCTTTCCCTCACCTAGGGGGGTTGGGGTAATGGCGGTGACACAAATCATTTTGCCATTAGGCTTATCCTTCAATCTCTTCAAAACATTAGCATAATCAACCTTAGCCATATATTTGCCATGAGGCTCAAGCTCCTCATCCAGAATTCCGGCATCATGAGCTACTTTATCGATGGGGTAAAGTTCAGCTTCCTGAGAAATTTCAATATCGCTTGGTACTGGGTATCTCTTTTTAACTGGCATTTTTAAACCTCCCTTTGATAAATTCTTAGCCTTCAGTTAGATAGATTAGTTAGGTAAGTGCTCACCCTGGCTCAATTTTGTCTTTTTCACCAATTCTTCTCATATGACACCTCCCTTTTATTTACAGGCTGTCCTATATAGTGTTGGTTCAATAATTCGAGCAACAATGTCCTCTACCTCACTCATGACCCTTTGACTCGAATTGACCAGAGGAAAACCGGCAAGGTCGGCTTCTGCTATGGCTTGGTCGTAGGGGATAAAGCCGAGGAATTCGAAGCCTGGCATGCTGGAAATGAGGGCATCTTTGTCTTTCTCGCTTCGAATTTTATTACCTACAACACCAATATTTTGTAAACCTATATCCTTTGCCAGCTCTCTTATCCGGTAAGCTGTTTCCACGCTTCTTCTACTTGGCTCTATTACTATAATTAGCTTATCCACTGCCTTCGCTGTCCCTCGTCCTAGATGCTCTACCCCAGCCTCCATATCCATGATGACAAGTTCATCCCTTTCCAAAAGCAAGTGGGTAATCAAGGCTTGTAATAAGGCATTTTCGGGGCAATAGCAGCCACTGCCACCCTTTTTTAACCGACCCATTACCATCAAGCGAATCCCCTTATGTTCAACACAATACTTATCCGGTATATCATTGACTTTAGGATTTAATTTGAAGTAGGCTGCCACTTTACCAGGGGGTGCCCCTGTCCTTTCTTCAATGAGGTCACCCATCTCAGATATAGGTTTTATCTTGTCCGGGTGTGGGAAGCCAAGGGTGTTTGCCAGATTGGCATTTGGATCAGCATCTATTGCTAGGACAGAATAACCAGACTTGGCAAATATAGTAGAAAGGAAGGATACTAACATCGTCTTGCCTACCCCTCCTTTGCCACTAATGGCGATTTTCATATCGCAAACGTTACATTATATCTTCCATTTTTATGGAAAGTCAAGGAGTTTCAGCGGGAAAAATTTAAGTTTTTTTCAGCTTTAGCTGCTGGCTTGCCTTTCTGCCGCTGTCACTGTATTGACCAGGAGCATAGTGACCAGCATTGGCCCCACCCCTCCCGGGACTGGTGTTATAGCCTCGGTTTTTCCTTTACCGCTTCAAAGTCCACATCGCTAACCATCCCTCTTTTCATTCCGCTGTTATCCCAGTCTGGACTTCAGCAGCCCTTATCGTGTTCCACATAAGCATGGTGACTGTCATCGGACCAACTCCACCGGGGACAGGGGTAATGGCCTCAACCTTTTCCTTTAAAGCCTCGAAATCGGTATCCCCCACCAGCCTAAAGCCAGATTTTGTGGTCGGGTCTTGAATACGGTTGACCCCTACGTCTACCACCACTGCCCCCTCTTTCACCATATCCGCCTTGATGAATTTAGGAGACCCCATGGCAGCTACCAGGATATCAGCACTCCGGGTTATCTCATGCAGGTTCTTCGTCCCGGTATGGCACACGGTGACGGTGGCATTAGCTCCTGTCTTCTTCTGAATTAGGATGGCAAAGAGGGGTTTGCCGTTAAGGTTGCTTCTCCCACAGATGACCACGTGCTTCCCCTCCGGACTATAACCACTGCGGATGAGGATCTGCTGCACCCCGTGGGGGGTACAGGGCAAAAGGTAGGGCTTTCCAATGAGGAGTTTACCCACATTGACTGGATGGAAACAATCGGCATCCTTTATGGGCTCAATGGCGTTTATCACCCGGGCCTGGTTGATGTGCCTGGGCAAGGGGAGCTGGACTAAAATCCCGTGAAATTTGGGGTCTTTGTTGAGTTCAGCTATTTTGGCCAAGAGCACCTCCTCCGAGGTATCCTTAGGGAACACAATCGTCTCCGAATAAACGCCCACCTCCTCGCTAGTTTTTCCCTTTTGCTTCATGTAGGACACCGACGCCGGGTCCTCCCCTACTCGTACCATGGCTAACCCAGGAGTAAGCCCTTTTGCCTTAAGTTTTTCCACCTTCTCCTTTAACTCTCCTCTCACCTCGGCTGAGATTTCTCTTCCCGATAGAATTTTTGCTGGCATTTCTACCTCCTTCGTTTTAATTGCTTACTTGTGGCTAACAAGACAATCCAATTCTACATTTCTATCTCCACCAAAATCAAGCCTTCAGCACTTGCTTGTCTGTGTTCCTATCTCTTGAGTAACCGCTCCTAGCACTTCCGGCCATTTATCCCCAAGACGCTTAGTATCTAATCTCATCTGTCTGGTGCTGACCTTGACGGCGTCTTTGTATTCTTGCCAGGAAGGTAGATTAGTCAACGTTTTCCCGTCAGCCAAGTTTAATACCACTTGTTTTCCTCGAGTATAGATAGATTCCACTCCCACCTTAGCTGCCAGTATTTTTATTTCCATTATATAAAACAGGTTTTTAACTGGCTGTGGCAGAACACCGAACCTATCTCCGAGTTCTTTTGTCATATCTTCTATTTCTGTGATACGCTCTATCTTTGCTAGCCTGTGGTAAAGACTTAAGCGAGTGCTTAGATTTGGAACATACTCTTCAGGTATATAGGCAGTTAGTGGTAGGGCTATGCTAGGGAAAGGCAACTTGGCTTCCTTTGGCTTAACTTCTCCAGCTTGCTTTGCTTTTAATTCGTCAACCGCCTCGGCTAGCATTTGGCAATAGAGGTCAAAACCTATGGCGGCTATATGACCACTTTGTTTAACGCCCAGAAGGTTTCCTGCCCCCCGAATCTCCAGGTCTTTCATCGCTATGCCGAATCCAGCACCAAGCTCTGTAGCCGCGAAGATGGTCCTAAGCCGCTTATAAGCTTGAGGAGTCAGTTGCTTACCTTTATCAAAGAGGAAATAAGCATGAGCTTGGTTGGTGCCACGGCCTATCCTGCCTCTTAGCTGATAAAGTTGGGTTAAGCCGAATTTATCAGCCTGGTCGACAACTAACGTGTTAACATTGGGCATATCCAAACCTAACTGAATGATGGTAGTGGTGACCAAGATATCGTAGTTACCAGCGATGAAATCTGCCATTACCCCTTCCAATTTCTCCTCGGGCATTTGTCCATGAGCTATGGTTATTTTCGCTTCGGGCACTAGACTTTGTAGTTTGCTGGCAACCAAGGCAATGCTCTGAACTCGATTATGAACAAAGAAAACCTGACCATTTCTCTCTAACTCGCGCAGTATTGCCTGGCGCACTAAAGTATCATCATAGGTGCCAACGTAGGTCTTAATAGATAGACGTTCCTCAGGAGGTGTTTCCATAAGGCTCATATCCCTGATCCCAGTCAAAGACATGTGAAGGGTGCGTGGAATGGGGGTAGCACTCAGGGTAAGAACGTCCACCTCTTTTCTCATTTGCTTAAGTTTTTCTTTTTGCACCACGCCGAATCGCTGTTCCTCGTCAATTATCACCAGTCCTATGTCTTTAAAGGCGACGTCCTTCTGCAACAAGCGGTGAGTGCCAATGCATATATCAACAGTGCCATTAGCCAAGCCTACAAGTGTTTCCCTTTCCTTTTCCGGGGAGCAAAAGCGGCTTAACATTTCTATTCTTAAAGGGAAAGCTTGCAATCTTTGGCTAAAGGTAGTGAAATGTTGCTGAGCTAGCACGGTGGTAGGGACCAGTATAGCCACCTGTTTATTATCCATCACCGTCTTAAAGGCAGCACGTAGAGCCACTTCAGTTTTACCATATCCCACATCTCCGCAAATAAGCCGATCCATTGGCTTAGTTTTTTCCATATCCTCTTTGGTAGCCACTACTGCCTCAGCCTGGTCTGGTGTTTCCAGGTAAGGGAATGAGGCTTCCAGTTCTTGTTGCCATAATGTGTCAGGAGAGAAGGCAAAGCCAGGTGTTACCTCTCTAGCAGCATAAAGGGCGAGCAGCCCTTGAGCAATATCAGCCACTGATTGTTCCACCCTTCTCTTTGTTCTCTGCCATTCCTGAGTCCCCAGCCGGCTCAGGGTTGGTGGTTGGTCACTGGCGCCGATATAGCGGCTGACACGCCCTATCTGATCGGTAGGCACATAGAGCTTATCACCGGCAGCATATTGCAAAACAAGATATTCCCGTTCAGTCCCCTCAGTGGATATTTTGGTTAAACCGCTAAATTTGCCGATGCCGTGGTCAACATGGACTACGTAATCACCGGGACTTAGCTGTGGGAGAAGCCAGCTAGCGCGTATGGGAGTCTTTCTACTCAGGCGTCTTTGTTTTACAAAGCCAAAGAGCTCAGCATCGGTAATCAGGTTTAGCTCTTCGTCCATCACCCAGCCTTTAGCTAGCGAACCTTGAAGCAAGGTGATTGAACTACGAGGTGACACCTGCTCTATTTTTGAAGTGGGAGAAGTATGGACGTCTCTCTCCCGAAGAAGCTCAGCTAAACGATTTGCCTGATGGCTAACTATGATCAGGCGTTGTTTTTCTCGAATCATCTGCTTAGCTGCCTTGAGAAACCTTTCCAAATTGCCTCCGTAGCTTTGAGGCAAGGTAAAAGGCAGGGCTTGTATATAATTCCCAGTAGCAGGGGCCAAAGTAGCATCCCAGGGTTCTAGGATTAAATGTTGCTTTGCCTTCACCTTCAATTGTAATTCCCCCCAAGTAAGATAGGGAGAAGGAAAGCCTTGGGGCAGCTCACCATTTTGCCATTTTACCCTTCTTAGTTCTTGAGTCTCCTTGTTTAACCTTTCAATGACAGCTTGGATTTCCTCAGGTGCATCGAGGATGATAAGGGCAGTATCATCTAGGTAATCAAGAATGCTTTCAGTATTGAACAAAGGGAAATAGAACTCAGCGCCTGAGAACCATTGTAGTTGCTGTAGTCTTGCTATATCTTCTTTGAAGCGCTGTTTCATCTCAGCAGTACAGCTATCTAAATTTAAGGCATTGGTTATTTGCTTTGCTTGAGATATAAAAACTTCTTTGGCTGGAGTAATGGTTAGCGAGGATATTGGCTTGGTTGAGCATTGGTTCTCTGGGTTGAATAGCCTTATGCTCTCTACTCGGTTACCCCAAAACTCTATTCGAGCTGGTGATTGGCTGCAAACGGGGAAAATATCAATGATGCCACCCCGTCGGCTTAGCTGTCCGGGCACTTCAACCACATCCTCCATTTCATAGCCCATATTTTGCCACCTGTATAGCAGCTCCAGTGGCTCGGCAGTCATGCCTTGCTGTAGCACGTGGCAGGAAGTGGCAAAATCCTCCCGGGGGATAGTTTTGCTTATCACTGCCAGGGCGGAAGCTACTATCAAAGGAGGACGTTCAACTGTCCCCCTGAACGTAGTGGCGGGGTTCATCCCCGCCATAGGGTCTCCAGATTCTTCGTGGAGCCTGCCCCGTGGAGTAAATTTTGCTACTCCACGGGGCCTATCCTGAGCGTAATGAGATTGCTTCGCTTCACTCGCAATAACAGGGGAAGCAAGAGGCTCATAAAAGGCTAAAGTGGCTAATGCTTGTAATCTTTCCACCATCGTATTGCTGGGATAGGAAACAAAATACTCATAGGGCGAGAAATCGAGTTCGGGGAACCCGTGCAAATTAACTGAAGGCGGACACCAGGCTTGAAGTTGCTCCTGGAGCCTTTTAGCGCCTTCGGGCTGAGCAGTTATTACCATCAGAGATTGGTTAAGCTCTTCATAGAGGGCAGCTATGAGATAAGGCTCGGCGGCATCAAGCACTATTACCTTATGCTTGTGGTTAGTAGTGAGTAGCCCCTCAACCAATTGCCTATAGACGGGCACTTCTTTAAGTGAAGAAAGCAAGCAAGAGAGATTCATCACCAAGCAATTTTAGCATAATGTAATTGCGAGGAGCTTTGCGACGAAGCAATCTAGGGGAGGAACAAGATTGCTTCGCTTTGCTCGCAATGACAAGGTTGTTGACTCTCTTTGCTATTGATATAATTCGAGATAATGTCTTATCACCGCATAGTAGTTAAATTTGGCACCAGCCTCCTCACCTCAGGCACAGACCATCTTGATTTACCGGTTATGACTAACTTGGTACAGCAGGTAGCCCAACTTCACCGCCAGGGTAAGGAGATAATAATAGTTTCCTCGGGAGCTATTGCTGCTGGAAGGGAGAAGCTCAAGGGAATTCCAGAACGTAAGAACACGCCCTTTAAACAAGTTCTGGCTTCAGTGGGGCAAAGTCATCTTATGCACACTTATGAGCAGCTCTTTAGCCAGCATGGCATAATCATAGCTCAAGCACTACTTACTAAAGCAGATATGTCTGACCGTAGTGGCTATCTTAATGCGCGCAATACCTTACTAGCTCTCACTGAGCTTGGCGTAATCTGCATCGTCAATGAGAATGATATTGTTGCCCTTGATGAGATCGAAGAGCTTAAGTTTGGAGATAATGATAACCTTTCCGCCATGGTAGCCAACTTGGTTGATGCTGACCTTTTGGCGCTGCTCACCGACATAGGAGGCTTATATACTGCCGACCCAAGGCTGCAACCTAAAGCTCAACTCATCCGCCGAGTGGATGAGATTGATACCGAAATCGAGCGCCTGGCTAGTAGTACCACTAGCCCTCAAGCAAGAGGGGGCATGGTAACTAAAATTGAAGCGGCTAAACTAGCTACCTCTTCAGGTGTGAGCGTAATCATTGCTGATGGGCGAGATCCTGATGTTTTGGCGCGGATTAGCAATGGTGAAGATATTGGTACACTCTTCCCGGCGCAAGGGGGTAAGGTGGAAAGTAGGAAGAGGTGGATGCTCAGCGGACTGGCTTCTAAAGGCAAAATGGTTGTGGACAAAGGCGCCACTTTAGCTCTTAAGAAGCAAAACAAAAGCTTGCTCCCTGCTGGTGTTATAAAGGTGGATGGTGATTTTGAGCGTGGTGATATTGTGGATATCCTGGATGAGGGAGGCGAACATATTAGTTGCGGCATTTGTAATTACAGCTCTGCTGATATGGCTATTATTAAAGGAGCACATTCTGATAAGATCCTCGGCCTTCTGGGACATGATTATGGCGATGAGGCGATTCACCGAAACAATATGGTGATAGTGTGAACAGTATGAAAAGGGTAACTCCGAAAGAATGCTTGAGGAGGGTTTATGCAGAGAATCTAAAGGAATTTAAAAAAGAGAGGCATGAAGGATGATTGCTAAAAAGGAAGCAAAAAGAAAGCGCTGCAAGAATTGCAATAGGATATTGGATCGCATTTGGTTTACAGCACTGATGACGGAAGAATGGTCGTGGAATGGGGAAGGCTATAACGAATGCACCGCAAGGCATAGTCTTGTTACTGATGCGGAACAGCCTGTATGTTGCCCATACTGTGGCAAGGTTGTCGGTACAGGATTGGACCTCGGTTTTGGGGTAGGCTACAGATGAAGAAACTTAAAAAGAGAATTGGCGGTTTCGAAGAAACTCGCGGCATTGCACATCAAGCAATACACCAATTCTCTATGTGAGTATATAATAGCACGATGTCGAATATTGTCAATGCGTTCACCCACACACATTGAGGGAGACTGACGTGGATACATTAAGAACCAACGTTTTGTATTATGGCGATAGCCTAGGCCTTCTAGGTTCAAGCTGGACGACTATACGAAGGCATGTCCTGCGGCGAGACGAGTTTCAATGCCAAATTTGTGGCGACCGATTCCCATTGCCTTTTGACGGCCAGTTATTTGTTCACCATATAAGCCATCGTGCTCAGCGTGGAACAGATGATTTGAAAAACCTTATCACCCTATGCGATCTGTGCCATGGAGTTATCCATGGATATTATCGGTGGTACGGCGTGTATGAAATGCCTCACAGCGAAAGGCAGAAAGCGCTGCATGATCTCCGAGGTGATATAAGGGAAAACTATGAATGGTTCCTTCATCTACATCATGAAAAAAGAAAGCGAATTCAAGCTGAGATATGGAGCACTTGGGGTATAATGAAAGCAGCGCCAGTCAACAGATGAGGGTGTGGCATGCAGACAAACGTTCTCTATTACGGGGATAACCTTGAAATCCTGCGCAAATACATTCCTGATAACTCTATAGACCTTATTTACCTAGATCCGCCCTTTAACAGTAAGAAGGACTATAACATCCTGTTCAAGGAAAATGGTGGGGTTGAGTCTGAAGCCCAGATAAAAGCGTTTACGGATACCTGGCACTGGACCCAGACTGCGGAGAACACCTATCACGATATTGTCACTAACGGACCGCTAAAAGTTGGGCGATTGATTGGTGCCTTGCATGATGCCATAGGCCAGAATGATGTCATGGCATATCTTGTGATGATGACCACCAGGCTAATAGAACTGCATCGAGCTCTCAAGCCAACGGGTTCGCTTTATCTCCACTGCGACCCCACCGCCAGCCACTATTTGAAGTTGGTGTTAGACCAAGTGTTTGGGCCAGCAAACTTCAGGAATGAGATTGTGTGGTGCTATGATACGGGAGGACGATCTACCACTTCATTCCCAAAGAAGCATGAAATTATCCTTTGGTATGGGCGAACTGGAAAAGCCCTCTTTCACTATGACAATGTCGCGCTTCCACGAGACCCTAGCACGATGCACGAAAAGATAATGGTAGACGCAGATGGCAGACCATACCAGCGCAATATCAAAGGAGGCAAGGAATATCGATACTATCTCGACAAAGGTACCTTGCCCAATGATTGGTGGAGTGACCTTCGGGCTTTAAACCCCGCAGCAAAAGAGCGCCTCGGCTATCCCACCCAGAAGCCACTCATCTTGCTAGAGCGCATCATTAAAGCCAGCTCTAATGAGGGTGATGTTGTCCTTGACCCCTTCTGTGGCTGTGGCACAGCACTTGTTGCTGCTCAAAAACTGAATAGACGCTGGATAGGCATTGACATTACTCATTTAGCTATTACCCTTATGCGCAATCGTCTCCGAGATAGCTTCCCCGGCATTCAATTTGAGGTTGTTGGTGAGCCGGTAGATTTGGCTTCAGCCAAGGCTTTGGCAAGGCAGGACCGCTACCAGTTCCAATGGTGGGCACTTGGCTTGATCAAAGCTAGACCATTGGGAGAAAAGAAGAAGGGTGCTGACAAGGGAATTGATGGCGTTATCCAGTTCATAGATGACCCCACTGGTAAGCCAAAGCGAGCCGTTGTCCAGGTGAAGAGCGGGCATGTGGGCGTTAATGCAATTCGGGAATTGAAGGCGGTGGCTGCCCATGATGCTCTAGGTATCTTTATTACTTTAGAGCCACCAACGGCTCCTATGCAGACCGAGGCGATAAACGCTGGCTTCTACCACTCGCCGGGCTGGAATAAAGATTATCCCAAAATACAGATATTAACCATAGAACAGCTAGTGCATGGCAAAACTGTTGATATGCCGCCACAAACCCAAACGAATGTTACTTTCGCTAAAGCGCCTAAGGTCTCCACAAAGGAACCGGGGAAGCAGTTAGATATGGGCAGTGGCTAAAATACGTCGTAAATTAAGGAGAGTGAATTATGGAATTAGCTATAAAAGAGCTAGAAGAAAAAGCTAAAGCTGCCAAAGCGGCTTCTAGGAAGCTTGCTTTCCTTTCCACCGAGGTCAAGAATAAAGCTTTGCTCAATGTTGCTGAAGCTCTTATTGATAAGCAAAGTGAAATCTTAGCTGCCAATAAAATTGATTACGCGGAGGCTAAAGCTTCAGGGATGAGTGAGGCTATGCTTGATAGGCTTATGTTATCCCCGAGCCGCCTTGAAGCCATGTCCCAGGATGTGAAAACGATGGCTGCTTTACCTGACCCGGTTGGCGAGATATTTGAGATGCGAACTTTACCCAATGGTTTGCAGATAGGTAAGAAGCGAGTCCCTTTGGGAGTTATCGGAGCTATATATGAAAGCCGTCCCAATGTAACTATAGACATCTCAAGTCTGTGTCTTAAATCGGGCAATGCTGTTATTCTTCGTGGTGGTAAGGAAGCTATAAACTCCAACAGTGCGTTAGCTAAAGTAGCTCAGCAAACTTGCCTGAATGCTGGTGTGCCTGAGGGAGCAATTCAATTCATCGAATCTACAGAGCGGGCTTTGGTCAATCATATGCTCCAGATGAAAGGGGTGATTGACCTGATAATTCCCCGTGGCGGCCCAGGGTTGATAAAGCTTATCTCGGAAAATGCTGCTATGCCGGTGATCACCGGTGGAGTGGGTGTTTGCCATACTTACGTGGATAAAAGTGCCGACCTTAGTAAAGCTGTAGCCATTGCCTATAATGCTAAAGTTCAGCGTCCTACTGTCTGTAACGCCCTGGACTGTCTTCTGGTCCACAGGCAAGTTGCTCAAGTCTATTTGCCTTCTATTGCCAAGGAATGGGCTAAGGCTGGAGTTGAAATGCATTGTGATGAGCAAGCTCTGGCCATCCTTAAGCCCGTCTCTTCTTTAAAATTAGTCCCGGCGGTGGACGGGGACTGGGGAAGAGAATTCCTGTCACTGAAAGCAGCTATCAAGGTGGTTGATTCCTTGGACGAAGCTCTGGAGCATATCGGGAAATATGGCTCAGGGCATTCCGAAGCTATTGTCACCGAGGATTATTCCGCAGCGATGAGGTTCCTGAACGAAGTAGACGCTGCTTGTGTCTATGCTAACGCCAGCACTAGGTTTACCGACGGTTCGCAGTTTGGCTTAGGCGCTGAGATAGGCATAAGCACTCAGAAGTTCCACGCCCGTGGTCCCATGGGGCTTAAGGAGCTCACCAGCTACAAGTGGATTATCTTCGGCAGTGGTCAGGTTAGGGCTTAGAAAACGTGCCATCAGTATCCTGACTTTTTCCCAGTCATACTGTCTATTTCAATTTTAATGATCGCTACCTTATTAATTTTATTTGCCGAATATTCATGGGAGTTACTCGAGTAGTGTTCCACAATAATATTCAACGCCCTTCTTTTTTCCTCGGGGCTATCAACGAAAAAAGCTTTCCCGAAACCGATAACGCTATAATATTTCATATTCCAGCTACAAGGGTCTTCTGGTTTTTTTACTAGTTCACAATCAATATCCAACTCAAAGCAGACATTATTGTTTTGTTTAATAATGTCAATTTTCCTGCCCTCGGGGGCAGAGTGAAAGTACAAACAATTATCTTTATAACCAAAACTAAGAGGGACAATGTATGGAACATTGTTCTCAGATAAAGCAATTCTGCAAACAGTGGCCCTTTTTATAATAGATTCTATTACCTTCTTATCTTTAATTTCTTTATCTTTTCTCCTCATTTTTACTCACCACTTCTTGGTGTGTTTCCATATAACGTTTTCGGGCTTTGCGAAGTGCGAAGCGAACTGTAAACGCTGTTATGCGACGCTCGTTATTCCAGTATTTGTTCGATGATCTCTGCTGCGTCTTGGACAAACTTTGGGCAGAGAGTAGTGGTGAGTTTCTTCTCTTTTACGAGCTTCATTCCCTCGGGGGTGCTTATATCATACCCAAGCAATTCTCGACATACAATTGACCCATTGCGAGACTTGAATCTGTCAACAAATTCCCTAACGAGGCTGTAAGCCCTCTCTTTTGCTTGCTTATCCTCAACCCTTGCATTTCCATATTTAAGTCCTATGACCATAAACGCACCAGTCACCGCTCCGCATGTCTCGCCCATGCGCGCCATTCCACCTCCAAAAGCCCCAGAAACCTTCAAGGCAATTTCACGATTCAAACCGAATTGTTCCCCGTAACTTGAAAGCATTGCTTGAGAACAGCTGAAACCTTCTTTAAAACAGGAAACCGCACGTTCAACTCTGTTCATCTTTCGAACCTCCGGTTCTTATTCTTAAGCGGGTGTCGTATGACATCCATATAGATGAACTCACAACTCACCCGCTTTACTCACTATGAAATATTACTACTTTCTTTTCTTAAGGTAAAGCTCTTAGCGTTTCCTTTTGAATTTTGAATAGCTTTTCTATTCCCTGCTGGGCTAAAGAGAGCAGTGAATCAGCAGTTTCTCTGGAGAAGGGTTTGCCTTCAGCAGTTCCCTGAATTTCCACAAACTCATTTTTGTCGGTCATGACCACATTGAAATCGACTTCCGCTCGATAGTCCTCTTCGTAGCAAAGATCGAGCAGCATATCGCCGTCTACAATGCCAACACTGGTGGCGGCTACCGTTCTATGTAACGGCATAAATGGCAAACTACCTTGCTTCCTCAGATTATGGAAGGCCTGAAATAGGGCGACGTACCCACCGGTGATGGCTGCCGTTCTGGTGCCACCATCTGCCTGAAGCACATCACAATCCACAATGAAGGTTCTCTCTCCCAGGACTGATAAATTAGTTGCTGCCCTTAGACTGCGACCAACAAGTCGCTGTATCTCCTGATTTCTTCCTCCTGTCTGACCACGTGATGTGCGTGTCAGGGTGGAGCGAGGTAACATAGCATATTCAGCGGTAACCCAGCCCTGGCCGCTTCCTTTAAGGAAGTGGGGCACCCTTTCTTCCATGCTCACAGAGCACAGCACCCTTGTCTTCCCTAATTCAATTAAAGCTGAGCCTTCGGCAAAGCTCTGATAGCCCAGTGTTATGCGCACCGGGCGAAGCTCGCTACTTTCTCGACCATCTATCCTCGCCATCTCTATTTACTGAAGTATATCATCGCCTACTTTTATTAACAAAAAGATTACCCTCTAGCGCTCCACTCTCACCCACAACTTTTCACCATCGGTAATAAATTCAATAGTGCCATTGGTATCTGTTCGGTAAACTTTATCCTCGCCTAGCCTTTCCTTCAGCCTCTCTACCACTTCAGGGCTGGGGTGGCCAAAGGGGTTATCCGCACCTACTGAAATTACCGCTACCTCAGGGTCAACTGCAGCCAAGAACTGTGATGAAGTGGATGTCTTGCTGCCATGATGGGCAACTTTCAAAACGGTATTTCCCAGGCTAACTCGCTGTCTGATAAGCTCAAACTCTGCTTCCTCTCTGATGTCTGCGGTAAATAGAAAGCTAACCTTGCCCCAACTCAGCTTTATTACCATTCCGTTGTTATCAACATCATGGCTGGTTCCCTGAAACAATTCTGCTGGCGGGTTGAGCACTTCTAGCTTAACTCCCTCGC
>Ga0209979_1001460_pt1 | contig 25845 bp, 25 predicted proteins | sample AnhtaG_FD_183114 | JGI IMG/M metagenome (GOLD analysis project Ga0209979, IMG submission 183114) | Deep subsurface microbial communities from Anholt, Denmark to uncover new lineages of life (NeLLi) - Anholt_01485 metaG (SPAdes) (version 2) | ecosystem: Environmental > Aquatic > Marine > Oceanic...
CCGGAAGGAGAGGAGTAAAAGGCAATAATATCGTGAACACCCTTAACATTCATTGGCAACGGTTGGTAAGTGAGAGCGGAGGGACCTGCTCAAGATGTGAGTTAACCCAAAAGGAAGTTAAAAATGCATATCGAAGTCTCAAACGATCCCTTGCTCCATTGGGGATAAAAGTTACCTTAGAAGAAAAGACATTTGATTCCGCCGCATGTGCCAAAGATGTTTCCCAGTCAAATCGCATCTGGATTGGCGAACATCCGTTGGAAGAATGGCTGGGTGCAAAGGTCGGCAAAAGTCATTGCGAAGGCTGCTGTGCAGAGCTTGGTGCTGAGGTAGAATGCAGGACTATTGAAGTTGACGGACGCACTTATGAAAAGATACCAGCTAAGTTAATTATCAAGGCTGGCCTTCTTGCAGCTTCGGAACGTCTTTCCTCTGAGCAGGATAAACCGTGCTGTCCGAAAAAAACTTGCAGTAAGACAGTATCTAGCAGCTGTTGCCCAAAATAATCTGATTATAGTTTGATTAAAGTATAGATTATAAGTTTGCAACTTCTTCCTAAGCAAAGGAGTTATAGAATATTTCTTCTTCGTCCGAATTTGGAATCATAGTATCGGATTCTCAAGATATAATCTCAGGTAATTTTTCCTGAGGGGTGGGAACTTCAGGCACTTTTTTAGATTCATTCTCCCGATTGAATCTTAAGAGGAGATGTTCACCTTTTAAGATCAGATTGACCACCTGGATGAATTTCTCCGGGGTTAAGCTCTGAAGACTGTAAGGATGCCAGAAGATCTTTTGAGATAAGTGCAGCTTTTCGACCTTTTTTGACTTTGGCAAGTCCCTCACCTCCTTTTGCTTCCCGCTTACAGGGAACAAAAGGAAAGGGCTTTAGCTAAGAAGTCAAACTCCCCTCTGCTCCCTGCTTAAATTTATTTTCCTCCAGTAAGCAAAGCGGTGTTCTATGGAAACTAAACCTTCTTTATCTTTTCTCTGGCGAACCGCTACTTTCAAAAAAACAAATCTCCTCTATTAGATAATCTCAAGCTACCTGGCTTTATTTCTCATCCTGAGATTAAGATATTCTTCCACTTCCCTTTTCTCTTTAGTATCCTCCTCTAAGTTTTGAGTCTCTGATTTGGCTAAGAGAAAATATTGTTCTGCAGACTTCAGATCTCCCTTGGCTTGATAAGTCATTCCCAGACCCCAGTGATTGAAGGTAACCAGATCTGAAAAGCCTTCCTTCTCAGCTATCCTTTTGGATTTTAAGAAAAGCTCTGAGGCTTTAGCATAGTCTTTCAAAACTAAATTTGTCCGGGCTAAATAGAAAAGGATGTGCGCGGTCAGCTTCAGATGGTCTGTCTGCTGAATGGTGTTATGACCTTCCTGAATATATCTCATCCCCCTTAGAATACCCTTTTTCTCCCTGGCAGTTTCCACCAATCCCCATCCCAAATTGGTTAGAGCTGAGGCTAAATTACACAGACATTTTCTATATAATTTTTCATCTTCAGCTTTGAATTCAGGCAGGTACTTTTTTAAGCTCTTTACGATCTGAGAATTGCAAGAGATGGAGGCTTTATACATCTTATTATCATAAAGAAAATTAGCTTTCACCGCCTCGAACCTCAGCCTCTGAAATAAGTCTTTGAGTCTATACTGAGCTAAATGAAGACCAGCATTGCAGAAGATCTCGAATTCGGCCTTTCGATTAAGCCGGTAAAGCAGACAGGTAACCAGATGTAACATATCAATCACCTTTCCGAGTCTTTGCGGATCTTTCTCTTCCACGCTGTAATCTCCAGAGTTGAACAGAACAAAACATTGGTCCAAAGCCGCCAGGTAGCGTCCCCGGTCCTTAAGTGAGCTGATAAACTTCATATTCAGATCATATTCGATCTTTTGCCAGTCATCCATCTCTTTGAAATCTCTGAGGAACTCAACATATTTTTTCAGAAGATATTTAGCCTCATCGGTTTTACCTTCCCGGGCACATTGGAGCACCTGTTTTAAAAGCTGTTCTGGTTTCTCAACATCCTCGAAGAAATAGTCGCAATATTTATCCTCTAAGATCTTCTCCACTATCTTTTTCTCATCCAGATTGAAGATGGTGGCAAACATATTTATATATTCAGGCTTTAGGGGGGATTTCTTAGAATTATGGATGGCTTTATAGATATTGCTGGCCGAGACTTCAAATCCTAAGTCTTGCCCGATTTTGGCTACTCTCCTGAAGGAGAGATTTCGCCGATTGAGCAGTTCCCGGATAAAATCTGCAAAGAGGGTCTTCTCGTATGAAGGGGTATCCTTGCGATACATTCTTCCTCTCCTCTTTCATACTCGGCCTTTTCATCAATTAAGAAAGTTAACTTATTTCTGTCAAGTTTAATATCCTAAATCAAGCCATATCGTGTTTCCAAAAGTAAACATTTTCTTGTAGGGGAAATTCTTAAGTTAACTACAAGATATTATTTATTTTGTGTAAACAAATAGGGGGGGCGTGGGAATCCTTTGTTTTTTAAGCTATTAGAAAGGAAGACGATAAATTAGCCGAATTCCTAAAGACCCATAAAAACCCAACCCTAATTGAAACAAAAGTCGGTTCTTGGGGTTTAAGTTGTTGCAATATAGGGGGCAAATTCCTACCTATTTGGATTGTGTAAACAAAAAACTTCTGAACTTTTAATCCAGCAGCAACTTTGGGAAATTTTTACTCTTTAATTGAGGAATTGAAAGATCGAACTGATGGGAAATACTGCGGAAGGGGGGACTTGAACCCCCACGGGTCACCCCACTGCCCCCTCAAGACAGCGTGTCTACCAGTTCCACCACTTCCGCAAAAGATCTTCCTTAAAGCTTTTCAAAATTTATGAATTTATGAAAAAACTACTTCCCTTCCCCTTCTGGAGGTGGGGGAGGTAGCTCCATCTTTTTTCCCTCTTGAGGCTGAGTCTGAGGGGTTGTTCCTGGAATACTGGTGGCGGGTAAAGGTCCCTGGCCTCTTTCTTTTTGCGCCTCCTCTGTAACTGCGCTTTTCCCTCTACCACCACCTCTGGAGCCAGTTAATGGGGTTATAAAGGATAGACCGATGGAACTTACGAAAAAGGCGATTGCTAAAACTGTAGTAGCCTTGGAGAGAAAAGTAGCCGCACCCCTTCCACCAAAAACCGCACCGGTGATGCCTGAGCCTCCAAAGGCACCCGCTAACCCCTCTCCTTTGCTCGACTGCAAAAGGACGGTGATTATCAAAGTTATACAGATAAGGACATGCAAAAGTATTAAAAACCCGTACAAAACTCCTCCTTTTTAGTCAAAGATAATTATTTAAAACTACAAATCCAAACCACTTCTTACTATCTTCTCAAAAGAATCCAGATCCAAGCTTGCCCCACCCACTAAAGCACCATCTATATGCGGTTCCTTTAAAAGATCCTTAGCATTCTCCGGCTTTACCGAACCTCCATAAAGTATGGTTATATTCTTAGCCATCTCTTGGCTATATCTCCCCTCAAGCTTTCTACGGATGGAAAGGTGCACATCATTGGCTTGTTTGGGGGTAGCGGTTTTACCGGTGCCGATGGCCCAAACCGGCTCATAAGCCAGAACCAGCTTCCCTATCTCCTCTAAGGTTAAATCCACAAAAGCCCCTTTGAGTTGATCCTCCACTACCTCTTCGGTTTTTCCCTTCTCTCTTTCCTGCAGAGTCTCACCAATACAGAGGATGGGGGTAAGATTTTCTTTTAAGGCGGCTTTGAGCTTAAGGTTGACTATTTTGTTGCTTTCATGAAAGAGGTGTCTTCTTTCCGAATGCCCGATTATAACATATCGACAACCTAAAGATAAGAGCATCAGAGGGGAGATCTCTCCGGTAAATGCACCCTCCCTTTCCCAGTGAAGATCCTGAGCACCCAAAAGCAGAGAGGAACCTTCCAAGGCCAAAGATACTCCTTGCAGAGAGGTGAAAGGCGGACATAAAACCACTCTGATAGTAGATATATCGGCTAATCTCTCCTGAAAAGCTTTGGCTAAGGCATAAGCTTCCTTATGATCCTTGTACATCTTCCAGTTGCCAGCGATTAAAAGAGGTCTGGTTTTCTTCTTGCTCTCAGAATTATGGCGATTTTTAGGTTTTTGATTATTTTTTTGGTTCAATTTCTATATCTTTCTCCTTTATAGGATAATGTTTATTTTTTATCCGTTAAAACCGCTACTCCTGGCAGAGTCTTTCCCTCTAAGAATTCTAAGGAGGCTCCTCCACCAGTGGAGACATGAGTCATCTTCTTTTCTAAATTTGCTTTAACTAAAGCCGCCACAGAATCCCCTCCACCCACGATGGTTATGGCACCTCTTTCGGTTATCCGGGCAAGCTGATGGGCAATTCCTTTAGTTCCCCTGGCAAACTTGTCCACCTCAAACACCCCCATAGGTCCGTTCCAGACAACCGTATTGGCATTTTCTATCTTTTGTTTGAAAAGTTCAAGAGTCTCAGGACCTATATCTAAACCTTTCCAGCCCGCCGGGATACTTTCTTTGTCCACCACCTTAGTGGAGACATCCTCTTTTGCTTCAGGTGCAATAACAAAATCCAAGGGAAGTTCTAAATCAAGTTTTTTTTCTTCTGCCTCCTTTAAGATCTCCTTAGCTAACTCTACTTTTCCTTCCTCTAAAAGAGAAGAACCTATCTCCCTCCCTAAAGCTTTATAGAAGGTGAAAGCCATCCCACCCCCGATCAAAAGGGTATCCACTTTATGCATAAGGTTTTTAATAACCTCGATCTTGCCGGAGATTTTAGCCCCGCCTAAGATAGCCACAAAAGGTCTTTTAGGCTCTGTTAATGCCATACTCAGATATTCTAACTCTTTTTGCATAAGGTATCCAGCCGCACATTCTTTGAAATATTTAGTCACCCCCTCAGTTGAGGCATGGGCGCGGTGAGCTGTTCCAAAAGCATCATTTATATAGACCTCACCTAATTTAGCCAAGCTTTGTGCAAATTCCGGGTCATTTTTCTCCTCCTCCGGATAAAATCTCAGGTTTTCTAAAAGAAGGCATTCAGAGCTCTTAAGCTCTGAGACAGCTTTTTCCACTTTCTCGCCGATACAATCATCCACAAATTTCACCGGTTTAGCTAAAAGCTTCTCCAACCTCTTGGCTGCTGGTACCAAGCTTAGATCCGGGTTCTTCTTTCCTTTGGGTCTGCCCAAGTGGGACATCAGAATTGCTTTTCCCCCGTCATTCAGGATCTTCTTGATGGTGGGCAGAGATTCCACTATGCGGGTATCATCTGTCACCTCTTTTTTCTCATTCAAAGGCACATTGAAATCCACCCTAACCAAGACCCTTTTATCTTTCAACTCCAGATCATCTATGGTCAATTTATTCATCTATTTTTATCCTTCTTTAGATTTTTCCCCTTTTTTATCCCTTGAACCCTTAGACCCTTGAACTTTTTTATTTTATTTACTCATCCACTCCAACATCTCTATCATCCTTAAGGAGAAGCCCCACTCGTTGTCATACCAGGCAAAGACTTTCAATAGATTTTTACCCTTAACCAGAGTGGAGGCCACATCGAACACCGCAGAGTAAGGATTTCCTATAATATCGCAGGAAACGATGGGGTCCTCACAGTATTCGATATATCTTTTCATCTTGCCTTCAGTTGCCTTTTTAAAGGCTGAATTTACGCTTTCCACGGTTACTTCTTTTTCAGTCTCACAGACCAAATCTACCAGGGAACCATTGCACACCGGAACCCTGACTGCAACCCCATCCAACTTCCCTTCCAATTCAGGCAGAACTAAAGAGATGGCCTTAGCTGCTCCAGTGGTTGTAGGAATCATAGATACAGCGGCAGCCCTGGCCCTTCTTAAATCCTTATGAGGAGAATCTAAGATCCTCTGGTCATTAGTGTAAGCATGGATGGTGGTCATCACACCATATTTTATATTAAAGTTATCATTGATCACCTTGGCGATCGGTGCCAGGCAGTTGGTGGTGCAGGAACCGATGGAAAAGAGCTGAAATTTTTTGGGGTCAAATTTATCCTCATTTACTCCCAAGATGATAGTTTGCACCGGGACCTCAGATTTTTTAGCCGGAGCGGAGATCAAAACCTTTTTGGCACCAGCCTGAATATGCTTCATCGCAGATTTTCCATCAGTGAACTTTCCAGTTGATTCCACCACCATCTCCACTCCCAATTTACTCCAGGGAAGAGCAGAGGGATCTTTCTCACTGTAAACTTCTAAGCTTTTACCATTCACTATTATCTTATTTCCCTCTGCTTTTATATCAGCATTCATCTTTCCGTGAACTGAATCATATTTTAAAAGATGAGCTAAGGTTTTTGCATCGGTTATATCATTGGTAGCCACGAACTCCAAGTTGGGATTTTGATAACCGGCACGGTAGACCAGCCTCCCGATTCTGCCAAATCCATTGATAGCAACTTTAATCGCCATTTATACCTCCTTGTCAAAATTTACTCATACCTTCTGTTTTTCTTCTGTTTAATAATATATTCCAAGCCAAAAGTCAACTGGGGACCACTATAATTTTTAATCCCGGCAACCTCTTTGTTGAAATTCACCCAGCGGTATTGAAAATCGAGGTTAAATAATATCCTGGGAGAAAGGCTAAAATCTAAGCCCCAGCCAGCTAAAGCTCCTAAGGTGGATTTTGTCCTGACATAGGTGATATCCAGATAATAAGGGTCATTATAAGTGCTGGTGCTGGTTAAAAAGGTTAAGCCTAAATCTAAATAGGGCTGAAAATTATTCTGGGAATAAGTTGAGAAAAAGGAGTATTTGACCTTTCCGGAGATTGGATACAGATTCCAGTTCTCCCAATAGAAACCGTCTTCAAATACAAATTTAGTATCACCTCTATAGCCTGCTCCAAAGTTTAATTCTAAGGAAAAACCTTTTCTTAATCCATAGGAGATAAATAACTCCAAATAAGGGGTGTAAATTTTCGCCTCTATGTTTGAAGGCAGTTCTTTGGCTTTTTCCACCTTCCAGACTCCACCTCTGAAACCAATTAGGTCAGTAGAGCTGATGTCAGTTGCCCAACTGAAATTAGTTAAAGGTAAGATTACACAGAAAACTAAGGGTAATATACGTTTTCTAAAAATTAGATTTTTCATCTCTACGAGCCGTATCCGCCTGAGGCGGATTATCGGCTTAAGTTGAGAAAACCTCCGCTATATTAGAAAGCTCCTCATCCACATATTTGGTCTGGGCAACTGCCTCTGTTAGCTCCACAGAAACTATCTTATTCCCCTGTAAACTGACCATCTTTCCGAATTTTCCCTGATGCACTAAATCCACAGCCGCTATTCCAAAACGAGTCCCTAAAACCCTATCGAAAGCTGTGGGTGTGCCTCCCCTCTGTACATGACCCAAGATCACAAATCTGGTCTCAAAACCGGTCCTCTTCTCTATCTCACTGGCTAAGATCTTTCCGATTCCTCCCAATCTCACATGGCCAAAAGCATCCTTACAGTCATCTTGCAAGATGAAAGTCTCTTTCTTATGATCCTCTTCACCCAAAGCGATCTTAGCTCCTTCTGCCACCACCACTACACTGAAATCTCTACCCCGATTATGTCTTTTTCGAAGACTCTCACATACCTTATCTAAATTCACTGGTTTCTCCGGGATCAAGATGATATCTGCACCTCCAGCAATACCTGACTCTATGGCTATCCAGCCGGTATGTCTACCCATAACCTCCACCACCATTACCCGGTTGTGCGATTCTGCAGTAGTATGCACCCGATCGATAGCCTCCATAGCGATATTCACCGCACTGTCAAACCCGAAAGTATAATCTGTCATAGCTAAGTCATTATCTATGGTCTTGGGCACCCCAACTATCTTTACTCCAGCCTGGTAGAGCTTGGCGGCTACACCTAAGGTATCCTCACCCCCTACAGCAATTAAAGCATCTAACCCCATTTTCCTTTTGTTTTCCAAAATCCTTTTTTCTCCATCTCTTATCTTGTAAGGATTAGTGCGGGAGGTCTTGATTATAGTTCCACCTCGGTGAAGAATACCTGAGATCTTGTCCAGATCTAACTCTTCAGTCAATCCCTCCTCTAAAAGACCTCTCCAGCCTTCCAGTATTCCGATCACCTTTGAATTATAGAAAAGGATCGACTTCCTCACCACTGCCCGGATAACTGCGTTCAATCCGGGGCAATCACCCCCACCAGTTAAAATACCAACCTTCATTCTGCTCACCTCGATTCCCAAAAATTGAAATTTTAATATAAAATTTCTCTTTCTACTGTCAAGATAAATAATCCAGTCAAAAAGTATATCGGCAGAATAGATTGATCAGGTTATCCTTCTTGGGAGAGAAAACCTTTTCTATTCCTACGGATCCGTAGGACCTAATATCTTTTTAAGAAAAGTTAGGTTTGGTAGGATTAAATCTGGTTTTTCTTCAGGCAAAAAATCTGTCTGGCATCCGTCCCAATTAGGCACAATCCAGCCAGCCTTCATCCCACATCTTTTTGCACCAGAGATATCACTTTTCAGCTCATCTCCGATGTGTAAAGCAGAATTTGGGGAACTATGGAGTAATTTCAAGGTAGAAAGAAAGATTTCGGGATTTGGTTTTCGCACCCTGAGTTCATCTGAAAAGGTTAGAACTTCAAAAAATTGGATTAAATTCTTTCTCTTTAGCACTTCTCTTAAAACTTTTCCCGGGGTCCTGCCTGTATTGCAGATTAAGCCTATCTTATAATTTCTCTTTTTAAGATAGCTCAAGGTCTCCTTGCTTCCTTCTACAAGATCTGGCAACTCTGAAAGGATCTGATTAGCCAAAACCCTATCTAATTTTTTCAAGACCTCTTCATTCAAATCCTTAAGTTTTGGATTTCCTAAACATCCCAGGATTATTTTAACCTGCTCCCGGGTGGATATATCCTCCTCTTTATTTTGAATCAACTTATATCTCTCGAAGCTTTTGTCGTAAGCTTCCTCCATTTTTTCTCTGGACAGATTTACTCCTTTTTGCTCCAAAATCTCAATAAACCCCTCAATCCTTTTATTTTTAAATTTGAGATTATCCTCAGGCGAAGTATAGATCAGAGTGTTCCAGAGGTCAAAGGTTATGGTGTCGATCATCTTCTTAAAAAAAAAGAAAAATAATGCAGGGACAAAATATGCATAACTTAAAAAAAACCGAACTAATTTAATAAAAGATTTAGAAAAAGGGAAGAAAAAAGTAGGGGCGTAAGGCAATACGCCCCTACAAAAAGTCGCATAAGGGTGGAGCTTGTTGAGCGAAGCGATCCGCCTCTGGCGGACTGCAGGGTCTGCACCCAAATCCACCAGGGTGGAAGTGAACTGCACCCCTATGCGGGTTTTACAGATTCGGCAAAGGTTTAAAACCTCTGTTAGGCGAGAGGGAGACGCGTAGCCGAGCCTTGAAGGCTCGGCTGGAGGTTATAGCAAAATTTTGTAGATTTTGTAAACTTACTCTTGACAAAAGTGGAATAGGTTGTTATTTACTATAACCTGTATATTCTGAACATATTGCAAAACACTCGTTAAGACAGTATATCGATGAGAAGGTATATAGATCAATAAATGACTTCATTAAAAATAGAAGATTAAATATGAAATGCTTGATCATCGCCAGTGGACAGGGGTCGAGATTAAAAGTTAAGGGGGATTCAAAGCCCTTAGTTCCCCTTTTGGGTTTACCGCTTCTTGAACGTGTTATCCTAACAGCCAGGAAGAGTGGTCTGACTGATTTTTATGTGGTTAGCGGTTATAATGGCGAGAAGGTAAAAAGACACCTGGAGCATCTTAGTCGAACCAGAAAAGTTAATATCACAAACATCACAAATGATGAGTGGGAAAAGGGAAATGGCATATCTGTTCTTAAAGCGAAAGACCGGCTTGAAGAGAACTTTATCCTGTTAATGAGTGATCATATCTTTGATGAATCGATACTGGTGAGACTAAAAAATAAGGAAATAGCGGATGATGAAGTTGTATTGGCTGTGGACTATAACATTAAAACCAATGAGTTTGTTGATGTGGATGATGTCACCAAAGTCCTGGTGGGGGATAATAGGATTTTAGATATAGGAAAGCATATCAAGAAATTTAACGCCTATGATACAGGAATTTTCCTCTGTTCTCCGGTAATCTTCAGCACCATTGAAGAGAGTTTGCAAAATGGCGATAGCTCCCTCTCCGGGGGGATAAGGGTAATGGCTAAAATGAGGAAAGCCAGAACCTTTGATATCGAGGGTAGCTACTGGCTGGATGTGGATGATGAGAAGAAACTTAAAAAAACGGAAAGTAAACTTTTAGCCACTTTGAAAAAACCCTCGGATGGACCCATATCAAGATACCTAAATAGACCCATCTCAACCAGAATTACAAAACATCTTTTAAAAACAGACATCACCCCAAACTACATCTCGTTATTCTCTTTTATCATCTCTATCCTGGGCGCCTTCTTCTTCTTCTTGGGGGATTATATCAATTTAGTGATTGGGGCAACCCTGGCACAAATATCGTCTATTATCGATGGCTGTGACGGTGAAATAGCAAGATTGAAATTCTTAAAGACTGAGTTTGGCGCATGGTTTGATGCTGTTTTAGACCGCTATGCGGATGCCTTTCTCCTTTTTGGCTTGACTTTCTATGTCTATTTGATAAATAAGAGTTTTCTAATCCTCCTTATTGGATTCCTGGCGATCATAGGCACTTTCATGAACAGCTATACCGCCGATAAATATGATGGTTTAATGAAGAAAAAACTTGGCAAAAGAGGGCATTATCTCAGAATGGGTCGGGATGTGAGAATGTTTATTATCTTCCTTGGGGCTTTAATAAATCAGCCTCTTTTAATCCTTATTTTAATCGCTTTTTTGATGAATGCAGAGAATATCAGAAGGATAGTGATTCTATACAAAAATGGATAGCATTGCTTGCCTAAAAGAAAAGATCTATGGGATTATTGAAAAATCTCTTGTTCCTGAAGACCCTATCCATGCAATAAACACTTTGGAATGGCTACTTCAATTAAAGCCTGATGCGGATGAGCCCTTAAAAATAGCTGCTTTAGGCCATGATATAGAAAGAGCCATTAAGGAACGGAAAGTAAGACGCAAAGATTACAAAAGTTATGAGGAGTTCAAAGAGGCTCATGCTTTAAACAGCGCCCAGATCCTATTAGAAATAATGAAAGGGTGTAACCTGAATAAAGAATTACCCGAGGATATCTTTTTTCTGGTGCGCCATCACGAAAGCGGAGGAGGTAGCAGAGTTGATGTTTTAAGAGATTCGGATAGCATCTCATTTTTTCAGGTAAATTTGCCCTATTACTTTATCCGAAATGGTGTCGAGGAGACAAAAAGGAGGTGCTTGTGGGGGTACAAAAAGCTACCCCATAACCTGAAGGGGATTGTGGCTGGGTTCGATTACCAGGATAAAGAGCTTGAGTCACTGGTAAGGACTTGTATTGCTGAGAGTGAATAATAATATTGCCACTACGCGGGCTTTAAACAGACTCGGCAGAGGTTTAAAACCTCTGCTAGGCGAGACGGAGACGCGTAGCCAAGCCTTCAGGGCTTGGCTTTGGTTTTACTAAAACCTATCACAAATTACACGGCAGCGGTCCACCTTTAATGTAGTCGTCTGGTCCCCTGACCTGACGGAAAAAGTCGAAATGATGTTAAATAGCACTGGAAATAATATTGCCCCTAGGCGTTATTTCCCTCTCCTTTTTTCCGAGCAACGGATCCGTAGGAAAGGAGAGGGCAAGAAAGAGGTTCTCCTCTCTTGAGAGCAAAGCGGGATTACAAATTTTCGTAGCGCGAGACCATCAAGGTCTTGAGACTTTCAACCTCGCTTAGGCGATCCAGATGGATCGCGGTACGAAATCATTATCTTGTGTCAGGTAACTCCTGACATCACCACAAGAGAGACGCATAGCCATGCGTCTCTACGTTCTCTAAAAATTTGCGATCTCTTTATATCACCTCCCCAAATAGTTTAGATTTCAATAGAACTCACCCTATGTTGTGTCAGGTCCTCAGACCTGATTCGCCTGAGGCGAATCAGGAGTAGCTCCTGACAGAACAGGAAATTTAAAAGAATTCCTCCTCTCTTTTCAATTTGCTGATTTATATTTTCCCCTCACTTAGAAGACAATCAAAAAAATAGAGTCAAAACCTCAAATGCTAACAGAAATATTTTTTTCTACACAGAGAACAAAGTATTTATCTGCGAGCTTTCTTAATTTAAGCTTAAAAACCTTATTTGTTAAGGGGAATAACAATAGTTTAGAGGTAAATAGGTAAGACAGACATTTCTGTCTGTCTGGAACAGGCGCAAGTGCGTCTTGAGATTAAAAACCTGTCCTACCTCCTGTCATTGCGAGGAGTCCATCAGGACAACGAAGTAATCTGCATATATTTTCAAGTGGAGGTCTGAAGATCTCCGCTACATCTTTACTCAAAATCAGTATACTCACGTTGCCCTCAATGTAGGTAGATGTCCTAAAAAAGAAAAAAACGCGGGGACAGAATCCGCCTCAGGCGGATTCTGTCCCTACAAATAAAACTTTCGGATACAGAAAAAATTAGGGTTGTTATTAAAAAATCTCAATTCTTTTTCAAACTAACCACATGTTCGCAGAACCTTCCGCCGGAGGGGATAGATTCGGCGATATGATAGGTGAGGTTCTCGCCCAAAGATTCTATTAAAACTCTTTCCATAGAAGTATGGGCTTCACACAGCTTTGGGTCCTCAAAAGGATAAGGACAGCGGTAAAGGCGGATGACCACTTTGTCATCTGAAAACACTGGTATCTCTCCTTCGCAGTTAATCATCTCGAAGACCCTGATCAGAAAAAGGGCTGCGGATTTCAAATCGCCCGGCTTGACCCTTTTTTTACCCCTCTGGGCTATCTCCCGACCATAATTTTCACTGACCTCTTTGATCAGGTCTAATCCTTCCTGGCCAAATCTCTGATAGATTCCTTTATAGATGGTATGTATTCTTTGAAGCAGACCGGCAATGGCGCTTTTATATTTTTGCTCAACCGGGATTTCTTTGAAATCTACCCCAGGTGGAATTTTTATCAAGTTATTCTCTTTTGATTTTTACTCTGGAAGTACCTTATATACGATATCGTGGTCTCTGACCCTGTCCTGCACCTTTATCCCGATCGAATCTCCAGGCTTTGCTTCTGATACATTCTGATGCTCGACCTGAAGAGAATCGACGGTCTGCTCAAAATCTGTGGTATGCCCTTTGATATGGATTTTGTCTCCAACCTTCAGAGAGCCTTTGGTGATATCGATGGCGGCAACACCGATTTGGGCAAAATAACCCGCTACTTTTCCAACTTCCTCTTCTGGCATTTTCTCCCCTCCTTAAAGATAAAAGTTTATAGTCCCCCGGCTATGGTTATCCGGTGTATTCCTCCTAAATCTGCATAGGAGGAAAAAGCATAATCGAATTTATACTTTCTCCAGTTCACCCCAAACCCTAAAGAGACCCCAGCCCATTTATCTTTATCTGAGTCGGTCTTATAGTTTTCGCCAAAGGAGGTCCATCCCATTCTTAAAAATAACGGCTGAAAATAGGTTACCTCCCCTCCTAAGCTGAAGTAGATGTCGTTATCAAAGGGAAAAGATAAATCTCCTGCCACCAAAAGAGGGATCTCTTTTAAGAGATGCGAAATCCCTAATTTTATCACCGTGGGCAAAGGGTCTTTATGGCTTGCGGTAAACCCTTTAAGCTGGAATCCTAAGTTATGCACCACGGCCCCGAATCTGGTGAGTTCATCTTTGTGTTGATAAAATCCGCCTAAGTCCAGAGCTAAAGCATCTGAGGAGTGGCCCTGAGAACTACTTTCATTTTCCAGGATGAACTTTATATTTGCACCCATATCAAATCTGGGTTTTATCTTCTTAGCATAGGAGAAGGCAAAACATAAATCTCCAGCGCTAAAAGTTCCTAACCTGTTGCCCAGCTCATCTGTCTCCTCCATCGAACCATAGTTGAAATAGTTTATGGATAGACCTAAGATGACTTTTTCTGAATAGGGAAGGATATAACCCACAAAGCCGGACTGGATATCTGAGATATAGTTATTGTAATAGGTTATGAAATGTTTACCCTTCAATTGTAAAAGGCCAGCCGGGTTGAAATACAAAGCTGATTCATCATCGGACAAGCCCACAAAAGCACCTCCCATACCACCAGCCCGAGCTCCAACCCCAATCTTTAAGAAGGGGTAGGCAGTGGTTCCTACATTCGAGTTTGTTCCCCAGCTTAGGGAGGAAAATAATAATAAAAATATAAAAGCTCCTAAAAAGATTTTCTTTTCTCTCATTTGTTTCTCCCAAAAAGGTTTTCACTGGAAAAATTTAATACGCTTCTTCTGATTTGTCAATAACTTTCCTCAAGACTCTGGAGTGTCAAGTCTCAAGATCCAGGTGACTTTAGCTTGACTTGTCCTAATGGATCCTGTGGAAAACTTCTCCAAAGATAAATCCACCTAAGGCGGATTAACCTGGTTCACCTAAAGGTGAACACTCCAATCCTACGGATCCGTTTCTCGGATTTATCCCTTTTAAATAGACTTTCAGAGATCTCATCACCATCCCTTAACTGTTCGGTTCACAATATCCTCTGTCAATTTAGCAATGGCTTTAGCCTTTCCATCAGACTCAGCCTCATCAGTAGCTGAATAGATACCCCAGCCTTGAAGGTTTTCCTCCTCCCAGATGTTTTTGCTGTGTTTCTTATCCTCCAAAACTACATTCACATAAATTCTGACAATATACTCTTTGACATTCTCCTGCTCATCAAAGGTATGGGCATCTTTCTGATATTTTAAAATAGTCCCTTTCAGGACTGAATCTGCAATCCTTTCATTTACTACTTTCAGGGTATTATCCTGGACAAACCCTTGAACTAACTTGTCGGTAAGTTCTTCTCTTATCCCATATTCCGGGGTCTGATTCTCGAACAAGGGAATAGCGATGGTCTTAATACCGGGCAGGCCTGAGCCGGTAAAAGAATAGGGACCACAACTCAGAAAGGTAAAAAGTAGACAGTAGACAGTAGAGAGGATAATGAATCGAGAACAATGAAGTCCTTTTTTCACCTGATTACCTTTCCATTTTTAACAACCTTATCCACCAGATTAACTCCGTAATGATAAGGTATCTCTTTATAATTTTTTACTTTCCAGATGACTATATCCGCTTTTTTACCCGGCTCTAAACTGCCAATTGAATCTCCCTTATCTATGGCATAGGCTGAATTGATCGTGGTTGCAGTTATAGCCTCAGCCGGGGTAAGTTTCATCCTCAGACAGGCTAAGCTTAAGATAATCGGCATAGACTCAGTAAAAGAGCTACCCGGATTGAAATCTGTGGCCAAAGCTAAAGGCAGACCCTTATCAATCATTTTACGTGCCGGAGGATAATTATCTTTACCCAATCCGAAAACTGAGCCTGGCAATAATACTGCAATCGTTCCAGATTCTCTCATCCTATCAATCCCTTGTTCGGAGATAAATTCCAGATGGTCAGCTGAGAGGGCCTTAATTTCTGCGGCTAATTCTGCACCACCCGAAGGAGTCAATTGATCTGCGTGAAGTTTTGGTTTCAGTCCGTAACTTTTAGCCGCTTCTAATATCTTTCTGGATTCTTCTAAGCTGAAGACAGCTTTTTCACAGAAAACATCACAGAAAAGAGCTAACTTCCTTTTAGCCACCTCTGGAATCATCTCTTTTGTCAATAAATCGATATATTTCTCTTTTTTATCTCTATATTCATCCGGGATTTCATGTGCTCCTAAAAAGGTAGGGACTAAATCCAGAAGATGGATCTGATTTAACTTTTTAATAACCGTTAAAATCTTTATCTCATCCTTAAGCGAAAGCCCATAGCCGGATTTTGCCTCGATGGTGGTGGTGCCATAAGATAAAAATCTATCTAAGCGAGGCAGAGCCAATTCTATTAACTCTCCTTGGGTTAATTGTCGCAAAGACCTGACACTTGACCTTATCCCTCCACCTGCCTGGGCAATCTCCTCATAACTTTTACCCTTTATCCTTAATTCAAACTCATCTTCCCTGGTAGCCCCAAATACCGGGTGAGTATGAGAATCTACAAATCCGGGAAGAACAACTCTATCTTCTGCATTAATGGTTTTTGTTTTTTTATCTATTCCGCAGGATCCAAATTCGGACTTAACCTGACCCAAAACATCTTTGGTCTTCCCCACCATCACAATCTTTTTCCCTGAAACCGCAACTGCCCCATCCTCAATCAAACCCAAATTCTCCATCTGTTTCCCCTTGCGGGGACCTTTTTTATCTGAAGACAGAGTCAATATTTGTTTTGCGTTTTTAATAAGAAGAGTTATCCTTCTCATCTTCAAAATCTGTCTATCATCTTACGTCTTACTTCTAACTTCTTACACTAATTACTCTCATTTCACCATCGGTATCTTAATCCCTTTTTCCTTTGCCACATTAATTGCTTCTTCATAACCAGCGTCTGAATGACGGGCAATCCCTATACCCGGGTCATTAGTTAATACCCTTTCCAGCCTTAACTTCATATCTTTTGAGCCATCTGCCACTATCACCATTCCTGCATGAATAGAATTCCCGATTCCCACTCCACCTCCATGATGGACGGAAACCCAGGAGGCACCGGAAACCGCATTTAGAAGTCCGTTTAAAATCGGCCAGTCTGCGATCACATCGGAGCCATCTTTCATCCCTTCGGTTTCTCTATAAGGTGATGCCACAGACCCGCAATCTAAGTGGTCTCTGCCGATAACCACGGGGGCTTTTATCCTTCCTCTTTTGACCATTGAATTTATGATCTCTCCAAAATGGGCTCTTTCTCCATAACCCAACCAGCAGATGCGTGCAGGTAATCCCTGGAACTGAACCTTTTTCGAGGCTAACTTTATCCACCGGCACAGAGGTTCATTCTCTTTGAACTCTCGTAATACCACCTTATCTGTAACTTTTATATCCTCAGGGTCACCAGACAGAGCTACCCACCGAAAAGGACCTTTACCTTGAAAAAATAAAGGCCTTATATAAGCAGGGACAAAACCTGGGAAATCAAAAGCATTCTCAACTCCAGCCTTTTTAGCCTGACCCCTTATATTATTACCGTAGTCAAATACCACAGAACCGGCTTTTAGAAATTCCAACATAGCCTCAACATGCTTGGCAATGGATTCCATCGATCTTTTGATATACTCATTTGGATTTTCTTTTCTCAAATTTAAAGCCTCTTCATAGGGAATGCCAGATGGCACATATCCGTTTAATTCATCATGAGCACTGGTCTGGTCTGTCACCATATCCGGGATTATCCCCCTTTTTAATATCTCCGCATGAGTATCTGCACAGTTCCCCACTAAACCCACAGAAAGAGCTTTGCCTCTATTTTTAGCTTTTAAAACTATATCCAATGCCTCATCCAAGTTTTCTACCATCTTATCGCAGTAACCTTTAGAGAGTCTTCTTTCGATTCTTTTTTTATCCACCTCCACACAAAGAACTGCTCCCCCGTTCATGGTAACGGCTAAAGGTTGAGCCCCACCCATACCACCCATACCACCAGTTAAGATAAATTTTCCATTCAGATCTCCTCCAAAATGTTTTTTTGCGGCTGAGGCAAAGGTCTCATAGGTACCCTGTAAGATCCCCTGGGTGCCGATATAGATCCAGGAGCCTGCAGTCATCTGCCCGAACATAATCAAGCCCAATCTCTCCAGTTCCCTGAATTTCTCCCAGTTAGCCCAGGCAGGAACCATCATGGAGTTAGAGATTAAGACCCTGGGGGCATAGGAATAGGTTTTAAAAATACCCACCGGTTTGCCGGATTGAACCAAAAGGGTTTCATCATTCTCTAAGTTCTTTAAAGCTTCCACAATGGCATGATAAGATTCCCAGTTTCGAGCGGCTTTACCACTTCCTCCGTAGATGATTAGCTCCTGAGGTTTTTCTGCCACCTCCTCATCTAAATTATTCTGTAGCATCCTCAAAGCCGCCTCCTGATGCCACCCCTTGCAGGATAAATCTGTTCCCCGGGGAGCCTTTATCGGTGTATATTCCATAAAAACCTCCAATCTAAAAAATCAAAACATAGTCTTAAAAAAAATCCTTCAAAAATTAAATTAAACTGAAGGGTGGGGGATGTCAATAGAAATACTGGTTTAATTTTGATACATATGAGAAAGAAAACTAAAACTTAGCGTTGACAATATAGTAGATTTTGTCAAGTTTGTTTATCTTCAAGATATTAAGAGCTGTCTTAAATTTTACTTGACAATTATAATAAGCTTAAATAAGTTACATTTGAGACTTGCTTATCTGTTTTACCGGGGAGGTGTTTGATCCATTTAAGGTTCTAATATGATATATTGGTGTTCGACAAGTAAAAAATATCTTAACTGGAGAATGGCTTTTCTCTTTCTTATCTTTTTTATTAGCCCTTTGCTTTTAAAGGGCTGTGGTGTTGCAACGCAGAAGAGAGTTTTGGTTCCTCCTGAGGAGGCAGGCTCATTAGATAAAAGTTCTCCTTTCCTTAAGGCGCATATGCTGAATGGACAAGTTTACATTTTTTCTGAATGGAGTGTGGATTCTGTTGAAAAAATCGTTTCAGGCAAAGGAGAACTTTTAGACGTTAATCGGGAGATGCTGGCAGAGGGTGACTTTTCTTTGCCTTTAGATTCAGTTGCGATTTTTGAGACAAATATTGTTAAGACCTCACCGTCGGTGATTGGTATGGCTATAATCACCAGCGCTTCAGTAGCTTTGACTGTTTATTGCATAACAAACCCTAAAGCCTGTTTTGGGTCATGCCCAACCTTCTATGTAGAAGATGAACAAAAGCTGATTTTACAGGCAGAGGGTTTTTCCTCAAGCATTGCTCCTTCGCTTGAAGCTTCAGATATTGATGCGTTATACCGGGCAAAACCCATAGATAGAAAGTTTCAAGTGATAATGAAGAATGAAGCATTAGAAACCCATGTTATACGGTATGTTGACTTGCTCGCGGTAAGACGCCCTAAAGAGGGGAGAGTTTTTGTTACTTCAGATGGTGTTTTTTGGCAAACCAACCAGCTTATCCCTCCCACTGATTGCCAAGCTCCAGAGAGGAGCTGCTTAAATGAATTAAGGGCTTTTGATGGATTGGAACATACTAGTCAGACAGATTCAACATTTTTAGGTACGAGGGAAACGATTGATCTCGAATTCGATAATTTACCTAATGGTAATCTCGGACTGGTGGTTGCCTCAAGACAGTCGCTCCTTTCAACTTATCTTTTCTATCAGACAGTAGCTTATATGGGAACTAAGGCAGGTGATTGGTTTGCTTCACTGGAACGCGGAGATGAATCTCTACGTAAGCGAATCTCCGGGGTTGGTCAGGTGCTGGGGGGGATTGAGGTTTTTGTCGGAAATAAATCAAACGATTGGATATATGCAGGAGAATTGAGAGAGACTGGTCCGCTCGCTACAGATACACGGATTCTGCCACTTTCCGGAATAAGCCCGGGATCTCATAAGATTCGGCTTCGTCTGACAAAAGGCCACTGGCGAATAGATTATGTTGCCCTCGCTGTTCTGGAAAAGAAAGTAACATCACAGAGGCTCCAACCGATGGAGGTACATCATAGCAAAACCATAGACAGTGACGCAAGGAAGTTACTTATTGATAGCTCAAAGGTACTGATAACTCTACCGGGTGATATCTATACTCTAACCTACTCTTTGCCAGAGGATTTCGCTGAATATGAACTTTTTCTAAAGACTCAGGGGTATTACATGGAGTGGATTCGAGATGAATGGCTCTCTGAGGAAAACCCAACTCGGGCAGCTATGATGTTTTTGAATCCAGAAAGAGCACTGTATGAGCTGGCGCCGGAGTTTAAAAAAGTTGAGGTAGAGATGGAGGAGCTATTTTGGAGGAGTCGTTATGCACGTTAGAAAAAAAGCTTTAGTATTTATTCCTTTTCTCCTACTTGTTTTTCTTACAGGCTGTGCCAGCACCACCGCTCCTGGTGACTGGCTTCCTACTGCCCAGGAAGCGCAAATGGAAGCTTATGGCTCCTGGATCTATGTAGAATATGCAACCGGTTCAAGCTCTTTCGATAAGGTGGATGGTGAATTAATAGCGATAGGAGATGATACTGTTTTTATCCTTTCCTCAACAGATCAACTCGTGTCAATACCTTTGGATAAAATAGAAAGTGCCAAGCTCACTACCTATGATGCCAAACATGGAGTACTAGGTTTATGGACTTTAGGGGGTTCATTATCGACTGCCTCTCATGGAATTGTATTGATAATATCGCTTCCGGTCTGGATTCTCTCCGGGAGTATTACCACAGCTGCCCAATCATATGCGCCCATAGAGAAATTTCCTATCAAGTCATGGGATGACCTTAGAAAATACGCACGTTTTCCTCAGGGATTGCCTGATGGGTTGAAACTGGAAAAGTTGAGAAGTAAATGGAAATAAGCCGTCTCACAAATGAAATCCAAGCTTTAACTGATTACAACATACATTTTCACAAATCACCTGAATCCAATCTACCTGTAAGGTACACTTTCTCCAAAGATTTATATTGACAACCCTTTACCACATTATATATTCAATTTTTAATAAGTCGCCTAATTCTCCCGCCTATGGTGGGAGGGGTGGAGGAACCAATTTTTGAGGCGAATTTTTTCCCCCGCCAGAGGCGGGGGAAAAATAGGGTTAGCTCTCAACCCGAGCCTTTAAGCTAACTCCATCGGCGTAAAGAGAGGAGTGAGGATCTAAATAGCATAGACCACTGGGTTTTCATTGGTCTTTTTTCTTTAAAGAAAGTCCGCCTGTGGCGGATTTTGAGGTAGAGCTCTGAAAAATTGTTTTGCGGGGCTGGTCCGCCTCAGGCGGACACCTACGGGTCCAAAAGACATTGATTTTTCGTCCGAATTTGGATCCTGTGGATAGGTCGGGCACCCTTGCCCGACCGCACTCCTACACTTTTTCAGAGACCTCTGAATAATAAAATGGCCCAGATTCAGTTAAAGGAAAAATCAGAGCTCAGAAGGGATGTCTCAGTTTGGGGCTCCTATATGTGGGGTTTTGCGGATGTGGGGGCAGATACATACGTTGCTTTAGGCTTGGTGATGGCTTATGCCCAGGGGGCCACCAGCTTAGTGTTCGCTTTGGCTGGCATCGTCTATATAATGATCGGATTAGCCTATACTGAGCTTGCCTCAGCTTATCCGGTGGCAGGTGGCGGATCCTACTTTACTCTTCGTGGTTTAGGCGATTTCTGGGGATTTGTGGCTGGATCAGCCCTGCTCTTAGATTACACCATTAACATCGCCCTTTTTGCTACTGCTTCTGCTGGCTATCTTAATTTCTTCATGCCTTTCATCATAGGTAGAGAGATAAGTAGTTTTGTAACCACTATCGGACCTTTTCACAATATCAATCCAGTGTGGTGTGTGGAGACCCTTATCTTAATAGGATTTTTGATCTGGCTGAACATCAGGGGAATACGTGAATCCACATTTGTAAATGAAGTCATAGGTGCGGTGGTCATCGCCACTGAGTCGGCTCTGGTCATCTTAGCTTTCCTATTTGCCTGGAGACCTGAGTTTCTTGCTCATCAATGGAACACTCAGTTTCCCTCCCTGCATAATTTTATGTATGGTTCATCCATAGCCATTATCTCCTTCGTGGGTCTGGAATCCATCTCTGAGGTGGCACAGGAAACCAGACGTCCGGCTACCATCATACCCAGAACCTCAATCACCTTGATTTTCACTGTGTTTATCTTTGCGGTGGCATTTTCCACCTTAGGTTTAGGCATTCTGCCCTGGCAGGAGTTTGCCAAAAACATCGACAACCCGGTTGCGATTTTAGCTGAAGCCATACCTTTCGTGGGCTTGATAGCCGGACCCTTTGCCGCCGTATTAGGCGCTTTGATCCTTTTCATCTCATCGAATACTGGCATAGTAGGTGCGTCCAGATTAACTTATTACCTCAGCAAGTTCGGAATCATCAGTTCCTGGTTTGATGCAGTTCATCCTAAATACAAGACCCCCATTCGTACCATTTTAGTCTTTACTGGGATTGGGGTAGTGGAAACCATCTTATCCTTCCTCACCCCCTCTGCTATGGACACTCTGGCTAATATGTATGCCTTCGGGGCTTCTTTGGGATATACCATGGTATTCATAGCCTTGATTAAGTTGCGGTTTTCCGAGCCCTGGACCCCGCGACCTTATAAGATGCCTTTGAATATCAAACTGAAATACAAGGGGAGAAAAGTCCTATTCCCGGTTTTAGGAGTCATCGGAACATTAGGAATCAGTACCATACTATTCATGGTGGTTTTAACCCACTCGATTGGACGAATTGCCGGACCGGCTTGGATTCTGCTTTGTTTCTGCTACTACGTATGGTATCGAAAGTCACAAAAACTTCCTATCTTCAAAAGCATCGAACATAATTGGGAGAAACAGCAGATGGAGGTATTGAGCTCGGCAGAAGAATATGATTTATTAGAACAGTATAAGAATGCCTTAGCAGAAAGAGATAAAAAGAGAGTGGATTTGAAATGAAAAATTTTTCACCGAATTCGACAAAGAATTTAAGCCGCCTGGACTATTATCAGATCATCACCAGTATTTTGATGACCATCTTAGGCGGGATAATCCTTATTCGTTCTTTTTTCTCTGGCATTTTTATCCTCACCCTTTTGGTGGGTGGAGGGTTTCTCTTTTTAGGGATTTATCGCTTGAGTTTTGTGTATAAATATTTAAAGAGAAGAAGAAGATGACCCAGGTGCAGGTATCATTTTTAGGGGTAGTAATCGCTATAGTTTTCACCATTTGTATGGGTGGTCTTCTCTGGTGGATGCTTCATCCTCCACCTCAGATGAAGCCAGAGGTGGCGAAAGCCAGGAGGTCAGTCGAAACATTGAAAAGAATTTTAGTTCCCACCTCCGGGATGCCCTATTCTGAAAGGGGTATTGAGCTCGCCTGCAGGTTAGGAGCAGGGCATCAGGCGGAGATTTTGTTGACCTATGTGATAGAGATCCCTCGTACCCTCCCTTTAAATGCTCCTATGCCTGAGGATGAAGAGAAAGCAAATCAGGCTTTAAATCGGGGCAAGGAAATTGTGGAACTCCACCATCTTACCCCGGTGACTTCAATAGAAAGGGCAAGGGAGGCTGGTGAGGGGATAATTCGGGCAGCTAAGGATAATCAGGCAGATGTGATAGTCTTGGGGATGCGCACTAGCCTGAGAGGTGTTCAATCTCTGTGGGGCAGAACAACTGATACTTTAATAAGAAAAGCACCCTGTGAGGTTATCATTGACAAACTGCCTGGGGAAAGTTAAAGTAACTGAGGAGAAAAGATGAAAGTTGTGATCTTGGGATGCAGTAGAGTGGGCGCACTGGTTGCCTCTCAGCTTATTTCCAAAGGGGATGAGGTTTCAGTCATAGACCAGGACCCAGGCTCTTTTAAAAGACTAAATAAAGAGTTTTCCGGGAAAACTATTTTAGGCATAGGGATAGATGTGGAGGCTTTAAAAAAGGCTGGGATTGAAAAGGCGGATGCATTTATCGCTGTGACCAATGATGACAACACCAATCTTATGGCAGCCCAGTTAGTGAGACAGAGGTTTGAAATCCCAAAGATATTATTAAGGGTTTATGGTTCCAAAAGGGCTCAGGCTTTTAAGGAATTGGGTTTAAATATTATCTGCCCAACCATAGACTCAGCTAAGAAGATCGAGGAGTTTTTGTCAGATAAAGCATAATCTTTAGGAGAAGAAAGATGTATGTCATCATTGTAGGTGGTGGACAGGTGGGTTATAGTCTGGCACGCTTACTTTTATCAGAAAAGCATGAGGTGTTGCTGGTAGAAAAAGACCAGGAAAGATATAATAAACTTTCTGAAGAATTGGGTGAACAGGTGATCTTAGGGGACGGGACTGAACTAGATACCTTGATGGATATGGGTGCTAACCGGGCTGATGTATTGGTGGCAGTAACCGGGACAGACCAGGATAATTTGATTATCTGCCAGATGGCTAAAATCTTGTATCTCATCCCTAAGACCATTGCTCGGGTAAATGACCCAAAAAATGAGGAGGTCTTTCAGAGCTTAGGAGTGGATGCCACTGTTTCTGCCACCCGCATAATCGGCTCCTTGATCGAGGAGAAGATCGATGCCGGAATGTTCATACCTCTTTTAGCCTTAAAGGGAGGAGAGGTGGAGATCTTCCAGACTCAGCTCTCTTCGGATTCTCCTTTGATCAAAAAGAAAATCTCCAAACTAACCCTGCCCAAGGATTGTATAATTATAGCGGCCTTAAGGGAGAACCAGGTAATCATCCCTAAAGGGGACACAATCCTTAAGGAAAATGATACCATAATAACCTTAGTGGGTAAAGAAGCCAAAGAGACTTTTAAAAAACTTTTCTTGTAAATTAAATCAAATCCGCCTAAGGCGGATTAGCAAAAAGGAGGATGAAGATGTTAAGAAAAGCAGTATATATTTTCGGGTTTCTGCTTTTAGGAATAGTTCTTTTAGCCAAAACGGTTCAAGCCCAGCAACTGAAGATAGGTTATGTGGATGTAGAAAGGCTCAAAACTGAATTCAAGGAATTTGTTGAGGCTCAGGAGAAGTTCAACCGGCAGTTAGCCATATGGCAGAGCCAGGCTGACACTCTGCAAAAGGAGTTCATCGCTATGCAGGAGGAGTTAGAAAGACAGTCCGCTCTTCTGACTGAGGCTAAAAGAATGGAGAAACAGCAACAGATTATAGCCAAACAAAGAGAATATCAGGAGTTCGCTTCAAAGATCTTGGGGCCTGAAGGAGAGGCGGTCAGGAGGGAGAGGGAGCTTTCCAAGCCTTTAATCGATAAGATCAATGCGGTTATTCAGTTGGTGGCAATAAGAGATGGCTACTCTTTTATTTTAGACTCCTCTGGAGGGGATGTGCTCTATGCCAAAGAGGAGATGGATTTAACAGATGAGGTTCTGACGCAACTGAATAGAGGGAAATAAGTTTTTTTGTAGATAATCATGGTGTCAGGAGTAGCTCCTGACACAACTTATAATCTTTATAGATTGATTTTTTTCATGTTTACTTCTTGTGTAGAGGAAGGCCTCAAGGTCTTGTCCACAGTCCGCCTCAGGCGGACTGCGGAAGACTTTTAGCCTTCCATCTTTTTTGTGGAGGTCTAAAGACCTCCGCTACGTTCAAAGCAGGTCAGTAACGAAAGCTCTCAGATAAAACCTTTTTATCCTCAGAGAGAACTATTTTACAGACAAACCTCTTATTGTTGAAATAACTGAAAGCCAGATCATACCAGATAATTTCCCATTTGTCATCCTTTTTTCGAACCTCTAGTCGAGGATATTTAGCGAAATCTAAGAAGATCTGAGCGGTCCTGCTATTTTTTGCGATTTTTACCACCTCAATTTCAGGGGCTTTTTCATAGCGAACAAATTTCTCTCTATTTTTTAAAAGATCTATATTCCCCATAAGAAAACTATCCTTACTTTCAATTACCCCAACCCATCTAAAAGGGGAGAGGGGAATAAAATAAGGGTAAGCACCAAATTTTATCTTTTTCTCATTCTGAAAATTATATTTTTCAACCAGAGCAAAGGCTTTTTGATGAAGCACCGCTTTAAACCCTATATAAGTCAAAATCAAAAGCAGGAAAGCTAACGCTATCCGGGAAGAATAGTGCTTTTTAAGCAGAGTGAAGACAAGACCGAAAAGTAATAAGCCAAAAAT
>Ga0209979_1001461_pt1 | contig 25829 bp, 27 predicted proteins | sample AnhtaG_FD_183114 | JGI IMG/M metagenome (GOLD analysis project Ga0209979, IMG submission 183114) | Deep subsurface microbial communities from Anholt, Denmark to uncover new lineages of life (NeLLi) - Anholt_01485 metaG (SPAdes) (version 2) | ecosystem: Environmental > Aquatic > Marine > Oceanic...
ATTATAAATAATTTTTTAGTAATTTAATTCGTAATAAGATAAGAACTTTGTTTAGAAATTTTATTATTCTTATTTTCAAGCATAATTTCGAAAAGTTTTTGATGAATAATATATTTAATTAGACAAATGAGTGAAGTAGTGGAAAAAAATTTCGTAGTGGGAATCTTAGGGGACAACTTTGATATAAACAATTTAATAGGACAATCCCTAGGTTCCCCCGGAACAAAATCAGATATCCTTTTTTACAATCGGTTAGATAACAGCTTAAATCAGGTTTTTTGTGGTTTAACTCCTCTTGATTATCCAGAAAAAATAAAGCCACTTCTACAAACGTTAGCTATTTCTAATATTCACATCCTGGTTATAGACTTAAACGCGGGGTTAAACGCTTCAATTGGAGAGATATTAGTTGCTATGGACTTGTTTTACCAACTCTATAGAACTAAAGCATTAATTGTTATAGCGGGAATTAATTCTAATACAGAATGGAAATTGAATGAAACGAGGAAGAAAGTTGAAGCGATTTTGGAAAGTACCAGTTTGAAAAATACTTCAATTTTCGAACTTAGAACTAAAGAAGATTACATTATTTTAAAGAAGAAAATTATACAATTGGGTATTAAACTCATAGAAAAGGATTCCAGTAATGAAATAAATACTAAGATTCTTATCGACCATGTTTTTCCCGTGAAAGGTATAGGTACAGTGATACTAGGTATAGTAAAACAAGGAAAGGTTGAAAGTGGCCAATTATTAGAAATTACAGGTTATGAATCCACGGTAAAAAAGGTTATAATTAGAAGTATCCAAAAGCATGACAGAAACTTCAAAGTTGCATACGAGGGCGATAGAGTCGGTCTTGCATTAAAAGGGAATATTTCCCCCAGCGATGTTAGTCGAGACAATATTTTAGTAAGCCCTGGAGTTTTCAAACAAGTGAATGAAATAAAAGCAAAAGTTTTTATTAATCAATTTTATGTGCCCAAAGAAGGTATTATTAAACCAGGTGACGGTACACAATACTTTGGATTAGTAGGATTAAAATTATCTCCGCTCAAATTTATTGAAGGTCAAGACTTACTTCCTGGTAAGAGCGAAGTTGTCAGGATACATTTTGATAAGTCTGTCGTATATGATGGGACGGAACTCAAAGGTATCATAACCGAACAAAATCGCTTTACCAACAAACTACGCATAGTAGGATATTTTTCGCAAATCAAGGACTAAAAATTTATATAAGTTCTAAAAGCTAATTATTTGATAATGGAAACTGTTCACAAAATATTTTTCAAGAATTCTTCTCGAATGGATGAAATCGAATCAAATACAATTGATTTGATCATAACTTCACCACCTTACCCAATGATAGAAATGTGGGATTCGTTATTTTCAAGATTAAACGAGAAAATTCAAGTAGCACTTCAAGAAGGAGCAGGTTTTAAAACTTTTAACCTTATGCATGCGGAGTTGGAAAAAATTTGGCGTGAAGTTATAAGAGTTGTAAAACCCGGTGGAATTGTTTGTGTCAATATTGGAGATGCTACTAGAAAAATAAATAATAATTTTCAACTATTTCCTAACCATGCTAGAATAACAATGTTTTTTCAGGATAACGGATTTGTTATTTTACCGAGTATTTTATGGAGAAAGCCAACAAATAGTCCCAATAAGTTCTTAGGATCAGGTATGCTACCAACTAACGCATATGTTAGTCTTGAACACGAGTATATATTAATTTTTAGAAAAGGGAATGAAAAAAAGACATTCCCCCCAGCATTTGAGTATAGGTATCATAGTGCTTATTTTTGGGAAGAAAGAAATAAATGGTTTTCAGATATGTGGTTAGACCTTAAAGGGATATCCCAAAAAATGAATAATCGAGTTGGAAATAAAGGAAAGGTAAGAGAGAGATCTGCGGCATTTCCATTGAAATTGCCCTACAGGTTAATAAATATGTTTTCTATTTACGGAGATATTATTTTAGACCCATTTTGGGGGACAGGCACAACTACAATCGCAGCGATGGTTTCTGGGAGAAATTCAGTAGGATATGAGATTAATTCTGAATTCTTGGATAGTTTTAAACTTGACCTCAAAGATGTAAAAAATACTGCTCAAGCGATTAACAGTAAACGCTTAATAGACCATATTGAGTTCATTAAAAATTATAAGAAGAAGGGAAAAGAACCTAAATATAAAGCTAAGAATTATGAATTTTCAGTTATATCTAAGCAAGAAATTGAAATATTATTATACTCAATCAAGAATTTCAGAGAAAATAATAATAAATTTACAGTTCTTTATGAAGAATTTGAGCTAGAATAAATAAGAGATAATTTACTTATTCTCTAATTATAGTTTTTATTCAAATCCAAACTCTCGCTGAGTTTTCATCAAACAACTTTCCTAATGGGTTTTTTTATTTGAATCATTAATTAGGATTTATTCTGCGCAATCAACTGATTTGATTTCGCGTAGAAAAGATCGTTATCCGATTTATACTTGTCCCGGTTCTACTGTTTACCATCTTATATATAGGGGTTGGTTCAATATTTTTCAATAATATTGGAATAGCTTCCATATTCTTACCCCTAAGTTTGAAACTAAACCAGGGCCCAGAAAATTCTTGTTCTGTGAGAAATAAAAGATATTTGCCTTTGTATGTCACTTCTTTGATTGAAAATCCCATTAAATAGCCAGATTGATTTCAAGCAGCTAAAATTTCGTTGAATAAAACTTTTAATACTATTTCTCAATAACCTCCTTTAATTGTTTTTAAAAATCTTATCTTTTATGTTTGATATTAATCTTACAAAATTAAAAATTCGCAAGAAGTTTAAAGCGTTTTTATTAAATGAGTCAAGCTTTTTCAATGAATCTATAGGCAATGTAAAGGAAAGCTTCGTTAACATTTTCACCTGTTAGAGCTGAAGTTAAAATGTAATGAAAACCTAGTTGTTTAGCAACTATTTTTATCTCTTCCTCGCTAATCACTATTTCTTCCTGTAAATCAGATTTATTTCCAACTACAACAACTGGTATATTCCGCGGAACAGATTCTGAAATATCCTTATACCACCTTTTTACACTTTCTAGATTATTTGGACGAGTTCTATCTATTATAATAAAAGCTGCGCTCGCCCCTTCGTAAAATCTATGTCTATATGATACCATTGAGCTGATTTGACCTCCTATATCCCACAAAACAAAGTTGACTTCTGTGTCTTCGTCCATTGCTACGGTTTTTTTAGAAATCTCAACCCCTATTGTTGAGATATAACTTTCTGAAAACATGTTTTCAACAAATCTTTTAATTAGAGATGTTTTTCCTACTTTAAAATCGCCTGTTAAAATTAATTTTGATGTGAACTTTCCTTTAGGTAATTTGCCTTCTCTTCTTTTTGATAAGACTCTAATAATTTCTGGTATTTTTGTCGAGACATTGGCTAAGCCATCAAGAACGAGTTCAATCTTTCCAGCAATGTACTCCGAATAAATTCTTAACTCGAGGTCTGATGTAGTAGGATCAGCAATCGTAGTTAATATTGAACGAGGCCCCATGGAACAATAAGCAAATTTTTTATCCTGCATTGAAGTAATATTGAAAAAATTACTCTGCGTTTGGAACTCGCTCTTTATTCGGTCAATGTATATATCTAGAAATGCTGAAATCGCTCCCATAACGGAATCAGATTCTTTCCCTTCCTTTTCTTTGCTTTCTGATGCGATTATAAAACCATCTCTATCACAAATTGCGACGGCTACAGCGCCGTCTATATCAAACATGTAATTTGTTAATAAAGACTGAAGTAAATCAATGTTGGGTAGATTTTCCATAGGATTCAACTTTATTCGTTGTTTCTTCTAAAAATATTATAGTTTTAATTAATATAAATATAGCTATTAAATTAATACAACAAGCTGTTTTTACTCTCTGATTATCACCATAACATAGATATATTTATATCAGAACTTCGATAGTTTTTTTAGAATGGAAGAAAACTCATTAACGCACGAGAAAAACATAGCTAAAATTCTAGATCGGGTCATTTCCTTATGCAAACAGTCAAACCTTACTGATCTGGCAAAAAAGGGAGAGCAAGTTCTAAAAACCTATGAAAACGCAAAAGAATTTCGATAACATTCAAGCAAGTAAAAAATTCATAATATCGAGTTATCAGATGCGTCTTTAAGAGGGGTTAAAAAGAGCATTTTCTCTTAGTTATATCACCATATTATTCTCCTTTTTATTCAAAAATTTTTTACTTTCATCTATGATGGATAATACACCTCTGAGAAAGGATTTGATAGGAGATAATCAAATTGAGGAAATTCTATTTAGAGCCGTAAACCTTTTTAAAAAAACTGGATTAACAGATCTGGCAGAAAAATGGGATAAAATTTTAAAAATGTATGTCGGGAAAAAAGTCTTGACTTAAACATTACACAGCTAATTACTTTTCTCTCCTCCTTTTATAAAATTTGAAATATATAACCTTTGGTCTTCTGAGAGATTATAGAGATCAAAAACGAGAGAATCTAAACTATTTTGTAGCTTGAAACATAAGTTTAGATCTTTCCTACATGAAATTGAGATTTGCTTAACAAGCTTTATAATTTTATTTGCATGTGTTTTCTCTTCTTTGCTTTCAGGAACTTTAACGGGTAAACTCCATAATTTTTCTATTAAAATCCTTGGAAATAATGTCTTATAAGAGCTAAATGACTTTATTAGGTAATATGAGAGCAATTGAGAATTCAAAAGACCTAATAGATAATAATTGCTAAATTCTAAAACGGGGGATTGAAATATTTTTAGGTTATAAATCGATTGAGAGGTGAATGCATTTTCATCATAGGCAGCACATATCATGTTCTCTTGACTTAGCTGCCTAATAACGATTCTGCTTTTGTAAATTTCGTGTTTTTTATAATTAATCCCCTCCACACCAAGCTTAATATACTTATACCTTTTAATTATATATCTATTTAGTGAATATATAAAAGGTCTATAATCGTTTTCTAAATCATTAGGAATATTATCAAATATCATTTTCTCAATTATGTCTCTATTTAAGGGGGAATCGCAACCAGGGCATAACAAATTACTTTTCATAAGTGGAAAATACCTATTACAAACTTTACAGTAAATTATTTCACCCTCTTTTCCTATTTCCACACCTCTACTTATTGAAATCTTAAATTGTGAATTATTTATTATATCTAATAATTTAGGAAAATTCGATTTTAAATGTTCAAGGATTTTTATATCTCTTTGTGTTAGATTTATAAGAAATTTATAATCCCATTTTCCAATAACATATTGTGTTAGATAAGATTCCAATTGTTCGTTTTTTTGGGTATTTTTAATTAATATTTTATTGCTTAACCTTTCCTTTTCTCTTGAATCTTTCTGTAAAATAATAATTACATTAGATACAACAGGTTCCTTAAACCCTAAACCTAGATAGTATAATTCTTTTATTTTAGTTGAATGATAGATATAACTTCTTATTATTTTTCGGTTTGAGAGAGCTAAAAGAGAATCAGGAACAATATATCCTAATGTCCCACCTTCTTCTAAAATTATTATGCCGATCTCTATAAATAATTGATAATAATCATATTGGCCCTTATTTGTTTCCAAGGGGAGTCTTTCAATTGATTTTCTATAGTTTTGTGGAATAGCGCGAATAAATAAATAAGGGGGATTACCTACTACATAGTCAAATTTAATGTTAAAATTATATTGGAGAGTATTTTTACTGAAGATATTAAATTCTGGTATAGAATAATCTTTATTTTCTCCTATAATAATTTTTAAAAGTTCAAAAAGTGTAAAGTAGAGGTTTATATGACATAACACGCAAGCAACTGGATTTATATCAATACCATAAATATTCATTTTAACTTTGTTGATAATATCTTCTGCTTCTTTCGGGGTTAACTCTAAAATTTTTTTCGATTTAGTTTGTTTCCTTAATTTTTCTAAAAGAACACTTACTGCTCTAATTAAAAAACTCCCAGAACCACAACTTAAATCTATTAATTTCTTATTTTCAATATCCTGCTGGGCGGTATACCCCACACTCTTTAATATGTAGTCAACTATTTGAATGGGGGTGAAAAATTCGCCCATCGTTTTTCTTTGGGAATAAGGTATCATTTTTTCGTAAAATTTAGCAATAATATCCAAATTAAAACTTTGATCATCCCCTTGTTCTTGAATATAATTTTCTTTAGAATCAATCTTAGATAACTTCTCAACCATTTTATAGATGAAATCGTGCGCTTCAATATTATTAATATCGATTCCATACCGTTTCATTAGATTTGATACTAATCCCTTTTCGATTAGGAAATCTTTAAAATCGCTCATAAAGTTCGGTTTTAGGTATTATAAATCAAATTATGTTTTATCAAATAATATTTCATGTAAAACTTCTTATAACTTGCTAGTCCAATATATGTTTAACAATACTTTAGTCAATTTTTTTTTACAGAAAAATAAACGAAATTCATCACTAAAGATTTCTAATAGAATAGATGATTGCGAGCATATTTATTAGTATTTTTGTTATAATCTTCGTATTCGGTATAATTTATGTATTCTTAAATAGAAGAAAATATGAAGCTGAAGTACGATTTCTTACAATAATTATTATATACTTCATAAGCGAAATCACCTACTTTATTTCGTTTAATTTATCCGCAGAAATTTTCTTCAATATCCCTTTAGCATTGATAATTTGGTACATTTCAATTATTACAAGAAACTTATCAATTGGAATTTTTGCTTCAATTCATAACCTCGAGTTAAATAAAGACAATATAGTAAGATTTTTACCCGCACTGATTTATATTTTTATAGGAGGAATTATTTTGAGTCAACTCTTCGTTCTCGATTCATTTAATGTTATCCAGAAAGGTTTTGAATATTTTTACTTATTTAATAACATTGGTTTACTAACCTCAATTATCATATTCAATTTTTGTATCGTATTGTTTTCTTGGATTATACAAATTAAAGGATTTCATAATTTTGCTGACAAGAAATTTGGCAGATTTTACTCTATCTTCATGCTTCTTTCTAGTTTAAACATTTTTCTTTACAGTTTACATCTTATTACACCAAATACTTACTTTAAAATATTTCATTCAATCTTGTATTTAATTAGTATCGGATATTTTGTCTTTTTTATCATTAAAAGACCTAATATATTTTCGGTTTTTACAAATAAGATATACGATTTAATTATTTTCCATAAGTCAGGGATTTTACTTTATTCTTTTAACTTTCAGACAAGAGAAGAAGTTGATGAGAGTCTATTAAAAGGAAGCATTCTTATTGGGATAAGTCATATTTTGGCTAACCTATCGAATGTAGAAGCTCAAATAACTCATATAAAAATGAAGGATCGTACTGTAGTTTTTAATTTTAATACTCAATTAGGTTATGCTGCCTTGTTAATAGCAAAACATAGGAATAAGCTACTCGAAAAATCAATTGACAACTTTATGAATGAATTCTCTACAATTAATAAAGAAAGTTTAAAAAATTTAACCGGTCTAATTGATGTATCCACATTTAAAAATGCTAAAAGTTTAATTAAGCAGTATTTTCGTCACTTCCTTACTGAGAAATAATTAAAAACAAATGTGTCTTCTATTTAAAGAAACAAGTAATTTTTTTTACTTCTAAGAAATAGGATAATATTAGTAGAGTTATTTTAGTATGAATTATATAACTCCTTTTTCATTAATCATTGGCTATTTTTTTATTTTTTCTTTAGGTCTTTTCGTAACAATTCACATTATTAGGAATCGAAAGAACTATGGAACAAAATTTATGGGTTTATTAAATGCAGTCACAGTTTTTAGTTTAGGAGTTATACATGCTACATTTTACATACTTTCCGTAGTTTTTTTCATCTCTGAACAAATTAATATTTTATTTTGGAAATTCTCAATTTTAGCTTGGTTTGTTTCACTAATAACAACTTCGCTTCTCTTCTCGTTCTTTAGAGAGTATAAAAAAATCAAATCCTTTCCGTTTCTATACTACACCCTCCTTCTTGGTTTATTAATTGGTGCTTTACTAACTCCTGATTCTATAACATTAAATCTTAGTATATCACTTTCCTCATCAATTATTTTCATTGATCCTTCTCTAATTAATTATAATTTTAATTTCATTGTTGGTACAATAATGATCATTTTATTATCTTTATATAGCAGTAGTAGTAAATATTCGATCGAAAAAAAAAGAAGAAACTTTGCCAGTAATTCTAAACGCTATTATTTTTTCAATAACGATTATTCTGAATATTCTTTATATCTTATTCCAAACCACTCTTTTTAGACAAATAATCATAAGAGAATTATTCATAATTATTCTCTGGATTGCATACTTTGGCGTTAGTATAATGATCGTTAAAAAGCCTGAAATGTTTTTTGTTTTACCAAATAGAATTTATTCCATTAATATTTATCACAAATCTGGTATCTTAATTTATTCTTATAATTTTGAAAATCAAACCGAATTTAAAACCGAGTCCACAATCTGGGGTAATATTCTTATTGGCTTAAATCATATTCTCAGTGAGTTTTTAGATAAAAAAGATAAAATTAATGTTATTCAAACTAAAGAAGCTGATATAGTTGTTAAATATGAAGAGGATAGCGGCTACGCTTTGATTGTTGCAACCAACAGAAAAAATAGTATAGTAGAAGATCTCATGAATAACTTTTCAAAGGAATTTAAAGGAAAGTATAAAAATGAATTGAATGAGATTTTAGATATAAATAGGATTATAAACGTTTCAGAATTCAGCGATTTGAAAGATTTAATCGAAAAGAATTTTCAATTGTATCTTTAATACTTAATCCTAATCAAAATTACTAAATCTTAGATACGTAAACATTTTTTAATGAATGTCACCATAGTATTTCATAAGATGGAACAAATTGATATTCAAGATACCGAATGGGCCCACGATTGGAAAACAATTGTTGAGATATTTAGTGCAATCGATCAATTAAAATCTTTATTTAAAAGCTTGGATGTATCGTATTTACGAGAAATTCAACAAAAAGTTTTAATTCTAAATCTTGAGAAGTATGCATGGACATTACAAAATCATATCATTGAAAAGTACTCAAAAGCATAACAACTAATTATAGTAAAAGTATAATCTCAAGAAGTTTATTTTAACTCAATTTATTTTACACTATTTTTAAATAAAGGAATATCTTTATTTATACAATTAACAAATTGTTAGTTAATCACTAGTGACTTGAGTCATTCTTTTATTCAATCAAGATTTTCACTCTTTTTATTAATCTTTGTTTTCTTTTCGATGAGATTCTTAAAGAAGTCTAACAAATCTATTTTTATCATTATATACATGAAAAATATAATTAAGTAAAGAGATATAATACTTAAGATCCAGTCTTCTCCTCCTAAAAGGTTGCAAATATTGAGAAGATTATAGGAAAAAATTAACATCAAACCCAATTTTCCTAACCAACACCAAAATATTGTTTTTAAGAAGCTATATTTTATAATTCCAAGGGGTATTGTTATGAAGTCATCATTTAAAGGCGTAAGACCGAATATAAATATCAAAAGGGGTGCTGTCCTTGGATGTTCTATTAAAAATAACTGGTATTTTTTCAAAGTCCGACTTTTTTCTTCAGATATAAATGCTGAAGCTCCTCTACCTACAAGATACCCTCCTATTTCTCCAATCATACATCCTAGACTAGCGATAAAAGCTACAATAATAGGGACGAAAGGAAACATTTGTAAGAAGGGTAAAGAGCTAAAGCATACTACAAATGTATAAGGAGTAGGAATAGGTAATACATTTCCAATCAAACATACAAAGAATGTTATAATTAATCCCGAAATTATATCTTCAAATAGAGGATATTTAGAAATATTCTCAATAATTTCCCGGTGAGATTCGTTTATTATGAAATCAATTGAGACGATGGTAATGATTATAAGTAAAAATATGAATACTATGTCAATTCGCTTTAGTTTCATTTAAACCAAATCGTTCAATATTTACTTATTAGGGTAGAGTGATTAACATAAAGATAATACTTATAACAACGCTAGCAAAAAGGATAAGAATTAATATTAATCCATTCCTAGTGAGTTTTTTTTTCCTTTTTTTAACGTAATTCCTTCTTTTTGCACTTTGTCTTGATCTGGGTGTACTCATCTTTACGCATCTAAATCTTTGAGGGGTTTTTTTTGTATGATATTTTCTTTTTCTACTTTTTGAAGTAATTCAGTTAAAACTACATTACTATAAGAAAAAAGTATACGAGGAACCAACTTATCTGCTAAATAATTCCCATCCTCGATTTCTTCTTTAAAAGGGAAAAGTTGTTTTTCTCTTATGACAATCCCTTGGTAATTGCGCTCATATTCACGATAACCAAAAATACTATTTTTTACTATAACCATTTTTCTTTCATAGCCATCAGGAATCCCTGCTTTTTCTAATATAAGGAGTATCTTTTCTCTTGATAAAACCTCAAGGAGTTCAAGATCCTCAGTTGTGCCTTCATAAGTAGGTCCAGTTTGGGCTTGATCGTAATCTATTTCTTCTGCTAATCCTATCATAACTAAGAAGCCATGCATTTCGTTATCTTGGTCTACAGCGGTAATTTTAAAGGCAAATCCATGTTTATCTCTAATGGCTGGAGCCATCTTTGCTGCTATAAATTTCATTCTGGTAGTAGTATTATAGCCGTGCCATAACCAGACTCTAAAATGCTGGGGATCTACAAATAGTAGAACAAAATCATCGTGTAATAAATCTTTTAATTTTACATCAGGATCGATTATTAGTTCTTCGAAATCACCAATTTCATCGTTAAATTGATAAACTGTTATAGTTTGGTTTTGTCTTGTAGCATTATCATCTTTTTTTTTATTATTTCCATTTGTAGGCTCTTCATCAGGCATTTTATATGATCAAAATTGCTTTTATTCCTTATAAACTAGTTAGGATTAATAATATATTATTATTTTTGCTATAAAAATTGATATAGAATTTCCATTAGAAATTCAATAATAGCGTAAAAATCTGAATTTTGGCTGAAGAAAAGTTCACAAGATATAAAAATTTCGAGTAATTATATTCTTCAATCTTAATTTTTATGAAACTATAATACTCAATTGAACGCGGGAATTGCCAAGTCTGGTTAAAGGCGCTGGGTTCAGAGCCCAGTCTCGTAGGGGTTCGGGAGTTCGAATCTCCCTTCCCGCATTTAAGCATTATCAAAATTTCTTTTTAAATACTTTCAGGTAATAAGTATTTTTGTAGTTTTTTTTATCTACAACTATATCTTATAAAACTAAAAATTGTCGGTCAGTGTGGTTTTTTATATTAACATAAATCTTTATCTTATGGGTTTTTGTATGCGTTATAAAAAAGTAAAAAATAAAACAACTAAGAACAAAAAAAAGGAATCTCAAGAAGGTGAAGAACCCGAAAGAAAGCTATGGCGTCCTTGTAATCCTTGGACGCTACCTTAAGTATTTTTGGACATACCTTATTTTTTGAAAACTAGAAAAAGAATGGATATCTTAAACAACTTCTCTAATTTTTTCACATTTTGGGCAGAAGAGAGGCAATTCTTCTTCACACGGCTCTAAATCGTCGCTACTAAGTAATTTTCTCCAACATATTAATTTCCCTTCTTTTTCAACCATATCACGCCCATGGTGTTGGGGTATGATTTTTTTAGTTTCACAAGAATTGCAAATTATTGTTTTTGCATCACTTTCCAAATGTTCTACGTTGATGTCTTTAAATTTTATCCTGTACCTGAATATTGTCATACCGTTAATCAATACTAATAGTGAAACACCCATATCTCCTATTCCAACAGCGAGCCAGAGCGTCATTAAGCCAATAACTGTTAAAACTGCGAATGCAACCTTGACAATTATTGAAGTCCATATATTCTGTCTTATGATTCTATTAGTCTTCTTAGAAATATCAAAAAAAGTTAATATTTTCTTTAAATCATCACTCATTATAATAACATCCGCAGTTTCTAGAGTTAAATCCGTAGCAGATGCTCCAATTGCAATTCCAAGGTCTGATAACGCTAGAGCGGGAGCATCATTAATCCCATCTCCTACCATAGCTACACCCTTATATTTTTGCTTTAATTCTTTTATTTCTTCCAATTTTTGGTCTGGTAGCAATTCTCCATAGGACGAATCAATATCTAAGCACGCACCAATCGTATTGCATACTATTTGATTATCCCCCGAGATCATCACGGACTTAAAGCCCCGCTTTTTCAATCCTTCAACTAAGAGAGGAGCAGAAACTCTTAAAACATCTCGAATCGTGATAATCCCCAAAATTTTGTTATTAGTTCCAATTAGTATAGGTATTGTTCCTGATAATTCGATATCTTCAAAGATACCCTCAGGAAGGTCAAATTTAAGTTCTTCAAGATATCTTTTGCTTCCAACATAGTAATTTTCTCCGTGAATTTCACCTTTAATACCTTTACCTTTGATAATCTTAAAAGAATCTACTGTGTATAATGATAAATCCATGAGTTTAGCTTGATGAACTATGGCTTTTCCAATGGGGTGCTCTGAAAGAACCTCTAAACTAGCAGCTATTTTAATAATCTCTTCTTTATCAATAGTATATTCAAATATATCAAAAACTTTTAAATTGCCCTCAGTTAGAGTTCCAGTCTTGTCAAAAGCGATTAACTCGATGGTTTTCGCTTTTTCTATAAATTTATTCCCCTTTACAAGTATCCCTTCCTTTGCCAATTTCGTAAGAGCTGCTATGTTAGCTAGCGGAGTTGATAATGTGAGAGCACAAGGACAAGAAACAACTAATAAAATAAGACCTCGGTAAAACCATATGTTAAAATCTAAGCTAAATAATAATGGAGGTATAAACATTACGATAAGTGAACTAATTAATATGATCGGGGTGTAATATCTGGCAAACTTTTCAATGAATCTTTCACTTTTACTTTTATTTTGGCGTGCTAATTTGATACTCTCGGCTATTTTTGCGACTACTGTATTTGAACTGTCTCTAATTACTTCGATTTCGATAAAACTATCGCTATTAATACTAGCAGCAAATATTTCATCGTTTATACTTTTAAAAATAGGAAGAGATTCCCCAGTTATTGCGCTTTCGTCGACATAAGATTCTCCTTTCACAATTTTTCCGTCTATTGGTACCTTCATTCCAGGTTTAATACCAACTATGTCTCCAATTTTAACTTCTGGAGTAGGAATAAATTCATACCCTTCTTCAGTTTTTAGGAGCGCTTCATCTGGTGCTAATTCAAGTAATTCCTTAATTGCGTTTCTGGATTTATCTGTAGTTAATTCCTCCAAATATTCAGCGATAGCGTATAGTAAAATTGCGGTAGCTCCTTCTTGGCCATGTAAAATAAAAAATGAAGCAACTCCCGCGACTAACATAAGAATATTAGCAGTAATTCTTCTAGATAAAACATCCTCGATAGCTTCTTTTAATATACCATAACCAGAGAGTAGAATTGATACAATTGCTAAAATTTGGCTCAATAAAACTGCTTCTGTTAAAAATTCTAAAGTTATTGATATTCCAAGAAATACTAAAGATGGAATAATGAAGTACCAAAATTTTTCTTCAAAAAATGACTCTTCTTCCTCCTCAAGTTCTTCGTCTATACACAATTCATTCGAACACTGAGTAACCATGATGTCCACCATGTAATGTAAATTAGTTATATCTAAAAAGCTTTATATTATATAATAAAAAGACGCTAAGATCAGTTAAAACTAGTAATTAGACTCCTTCGACCAAGACTTTAATCTAATTTGGCAGATTTTAATTTAATTAAAGTTAATTGATGATAAAACTCAAGTTCTTTTTCCTTTTATTTATTATAAGTTGATGTCTTAAATTTGATTATAAAAATAGTTAAGGCTATTTAACAATATAAACCAATTTTTGACCTTCTTGTTCTTCTAAACCTAATTCTCTCCGAACTGCATTTCTTATTAAATATCCTCCTACATGGAGTATGGAGTCCTTTAATATATTGTCTTGATCCATTGAAGCATTGCATGGATAGGAATGATGTGCTTTACTAATTCTTTCGTTTAGACTTATATCTTCATCGTCAATATATTTAGCTTTTAACTGTTGGAGTACAAAATAAGAACTTCCACACGGAGCGCATTGAAGAACGCATGTATCTTCAATTGATTTGCCATCTTCGGATAATAGGAATGAGACGATCGGTACTCCTATTTTGTAATGATCAATAAATTTTTTTATCTGATCTCGTTCCTCTGTAACGTGGAAACCTACTTTGTTATTCTCGTCCAGTTCTTTATTTAAAGCACAAAAAGGTTTTGGAAACGCAGCTTGCATTCCAAATTTTGCAAAATCTTCCAACACTTGAACTTGCAGGCCGGGTTGAACCCACTTTGGGTTTTCTATTGGAATAATAATTGTACCAATATTCTTATCTTTAAGGTATTCAGGTAATCCGGAGAGCAAATCTTGATGAATTCCGACAACTAATAAAAAATCTACTGGAGGTAAGTTTTTCGGTAGATATTCTTCCGGATCTTCGATAAAATCGGGGACATTTTCGCCTATAATATCGTAAAAGTAAATCGAACTAGAAAACTTACCTACATATTCTCTGCATTTATCGCATTTGACATCTTTTTCGAGTAATTCGCACGCCTTGCAAAATTCATCGTCGTTTATTAGATTTCCTACAAATTTTTGCGCTAACATAACAGTATCTGGATCTGGACCGTAAAAAACTCCAAGTTTGTATTGTTTTTGTTGAGAACTCATCATATAATCTATAAAATATATTTTTTTATCTGTTACTCTGATAATTTATAAATCATATAATCCTTAACACGAAGATGTTCGTCTTCGAATGGAAATAGAGAAATTTATCTTTTATAGTTAATATTTATAACATAATTTACAGATTTCCATAAACCAATATGGTATACTCATCGAATTATCCTTATAGTTAAAGATGGAGCATTTTAAAATACGGAAAGAAATCATAACTGATCTTAAAGAAGACTTCCCCGAGTTAGTTGATAAATTTAACCATTTCGTTTTAGCTCAATTCCAGAGTAAAAAAAATACCGTTATACACTTAACTTTCATTAGGAAAACTGAATCATTACCAAAAGAAGTAGTAATTAAAATCTTCAGAAACGATAATGCTGATACTGAATATGACATCCTAAAGAAACTTTACAGGCAAGATATTCCAGTTCCCAATATTTTATTCTTTAAAAAACCGTATTTAATACTTGAAAAAATTGAAGGAATTAATTTATGCGACTTTATTAACTATAGATTATATCGAGTTGCCGATTTAGACAGCTTGGATACGAAGTCTAAGAATGAGCTTTTGATGTGCATTGAAAGATTAGCCAATTGGTTAAGTAAGCTCCATATAAATAATATAATAGAAGATAAAGAACACGCGCATACTAAAGTGTTAAATAAGGGTGATACGCGATTAAGGGATTTTATATATAATCTTTCAGATAACAAAATATATGGAGTAGATTTTGAAGAATCCTATGAGGGGAATCACATTGATGATATAGCCTGGATATGCTGTTCTTTACTTGATACAAAACCAGGAATATTTGAAAAAAATTATCCCAAATCAAAAATTGAATTAATTAACTACTTCCTAAAAAGCTATTATCGTATTAATCCTGAAACTCGTTTTGATTTTAATTATTTTACCGAAAAATTAATCGAAAATCTAAACACAGTTTTAAGTAGAAGAGGTCTTGACATGACTTTAAATAGAGACACTTTCATTAAAGATATCTCTAAAGATATCTAGTTTTTTGTGTAATCTTTGATTTTAGTCTTTAATATTTGGTAATATTGAAAAATACACATTTAATAATGTGTGCTCTATACATAAATTATATTTATATTTGAGGTAATAAAGTGAATTTAACGTGAGTGAATCCTTAATAGATGCTAAAACATCACTAAAGAAAATGGCTTCGATAATTGTAAATTTAAGTGGTTTGAATAGCGATTACATCCCAAAACTTCGAATACAACCTGAAAAGATACTCGAAGAGCTAGAAAAATATGGAGATGGAAAAAATGTCTTGATCAGTACATTAAAATCCAACTATGAAGAAATAAACACCTGTAAAAACAAAATTTCCCAGAGTCAACGAGACATTGTGAAGTTCGAGGAAGAAAATGCAGAGCTTGTGCAAAATCGCCAAGAATTGGAAGCCAAAATTCAGGAAAGTCGAAATAAATTAAAGGAAGTTAAAGAAACAATCAACATTAAAAAAGAAGAACTAAAGAATCGGGAACATCGATTAAAAGAACTCGAAGATCGCTTATTTGCGTTAAAAAAAGAAGTTGAAAAATTTGAGGGAATATTGAAAAATCTTGAAGCAGAACTTAACGAAACTTTCATTAAAAAAGAAAAATTCGTTGAATCCTATGAACTTAGAGTTGCTGCTATGAAGGTGTTGATAAAGAGAAAATATATTAATTCTCTTCTTTACCAGTTTATTAAAGCTTTACAATTGGGAAGTTCGTTAGACCTTAAAAATATCCTAGTTGCCATTGATATGAGAGAAGAGCAAGCACGCAAGATAATTACCAAAATGCTTGAAGATAATGCTCCTATTGAATTCGATCAATCTTCTGGTACAATCACTTTAAAAGAGGAGGTCGATTTCTGATGAGTTCGAACTTAAACGACATTTTAGGAACAATTGAACAGCTTGAAAAATATTTTGACGAGTATCAACAATCACTTAAAAAAAACAGCGAAAATATTATTCAGAATTTGAGCTTAACTTGGAAGAAGATGCAACTTGAACTTGAAGATGTTAAAAAGCTAGAAGAGGCGACTGAAGTCCAAAATAATGAGCTAACAGAACTCAACACAAAATCGGATGACCTAGCAAAAAAAATAGAAGTATTAAAGTCGTCTAAAAATGGACTACAAGCAAAAACTTCAGAACTACAAAAATCCATTGAACAAATCAGTGACGAACTCAAAGGACCAAAACTAGAACTTGAAGGTCTTCAGTCGAAACTAAAGATTTTTAATGACAAAATTGTTTCGAAGGAAAGTGATAACGAGTTATTAGATCAAAAAAAAATAGACAACGAAAACCGTGAAAGACATTTAAGAACAGAATATTCCGAAGAAAAGATGAAGGATTTAGACTTAAAACTAAATCATTTGAAGAGGAATAACTACTTTACATCGTTTTTAATAGAGAACTCTGAAGAAGAAATTTCTGAAGTTGATATATTAGCAACAATTATGGCTCAAGGAAGCTGTGATCTTAACGAGTTAAAGAAACTTCTTTCTGTCCCTCCTATTATGGCAGTAAGGACCATTAAACAACTCGCAGTCAAAGGTATTATAAACCTCGATGAGGACACTAATATAATAACTATGCCTTAATGAATACCTATTCCTTTTATTTTATTACTAAATTGTTTTTAAAACCACGAATCTTATATTGATTATGGGAATATTTACTGTGAAAAATTTAATGAGTTTTCTTTCTTATACTCCATCATTTTTACAGTCACTAGTAAGAAATGTTCCATTATATGTAAATTATGACTTAACTTGGCAATGTAATCTAAAATGCACGCATTGCTATTTTTTCTCATCAGCAAACGAATTAAAATCTAAAAGAACGGAATTATCGGAAGAACAATTCATTAAGTTATTTAAATACCATAGAAATTTAGGAACCAAAACAGCTATTTTAACCGGTGGAGAACCTACTTTAAGAATGGAGGTTATAAAAGAAGCAATTAAAATTTTTCCCACTGTACAGGTTGTATCTAATGGAATCATAAAGTTACCTCGATTTAATGGATATAAACAACCGAAATACTGGGTAAGTATAGATGGTACTAAAGAAACTCATGATAAAATAAGAGGAGCAAACGTTTTTGATAAAGTCATACTAAATATTCGGGAGAACAATCCGATCGTTACTTCTACCATCATGACATTAAATTATAAGGAAATTGAAGATATTGTCAAAATTGCTTATGAGAACGATGCATCAGGATTAATATTTCTATTTTATACCAGTTATCCTGACGACCCACTCTTATTAAAAGGTAATATATTAAAAAAGACCATTAAAGACATTTTAAAGGTAATGCGTGAATATGGAGATTTTATTATTTATTCCAAAAAAATGTTAGATGTATATTTGTCAAAAGAATTCGTGCCGCATTGCGTATTTAAAACGGGTCAAATAAAAAGTTTCTTTCCCGATGGAAAACAAAAGTTTTGCGTTATGGGAAATTCACCTCTTTTATGTGACACTTGTGGCTGTGCTGTGCCAATTGCTGCTTATGCAATGTTTAAGAAATTTGATTCAGGTACAGTTGATAAAATAAGAAAATTGTTTGGCTTCAATTAATTTCTGATTTTTTATAAATTTCTCATTAAGAGTTAAGAGAGTTACAATTACTCTAAACTTTTTAATAAAAAATTCTATAATGGTACTGGATTATTCTTAAAAGCTTTATTCCTCCAATTTCTAGTCATTCTGAGTAATATGATTACAATATTGCCTGAACGGATCGTTTTTAGACGATATTACCAGTCAGACCAAACGCATAATTTTTTATATTATGTATTTTTTTTTCAATAAGATTTGAAAATTTTCGCTGGAGAGATGTGGAAATTGGAAAATTTAAAAAAATATTAAAAACATTAAAATTGATAAAATAAATGAGCAGGAGAAGAGTATTAAAAACCGTAATTAGCGAGCATAAAGTGGTATTTTTAATCGTGTTTATTCTCATAATTGGAGGTTCTTTTGGAACTTTTTTTATACTTGATATATTATCCGCTCGAAATCCAAACCGAATTACACTTGCCACTACAACTTCTACATATGATTCTGGATTATTGGATTATTTGTTGCCTAAGTTTACTCAAAAAACTGGTATCGAAGTCTCAGTTCTATCAGTTGGAACGGGACAAGCATTAGTATATGGAGAAAATGGCGATGTAGATGTAATACTTGTTCATTCCAGATTAAGAGAAGATGCCTTTGTAAACGATAGTGATGGACAAACTCCCTACGGTATAAATAGAGCATGTGTCATGTATAATGATTTTATTGTAGTTGGTCATGAAAACAATCCTGCAGAATTATTACCAGATGATAATATCACTACTGTTATGATAAAATTAAAAGAAAGTATAGAAGTAGGCAATTCAACGTTTTTTTCTCGAGGAGATGGTTCAGGTACCTATTCCAAGGAATTATCTTTATGGTCATTAATCAGTGTTACTCCAGATGTAGAGTGGTTTGCACAGCCTGAGAAATACACCGAAACCGGGCAAGGAATGGCAACTACTTTACAAATGACTTATCAAGATCCAAATAACAAAGGTTATACTTTAATAGATCGTGGTACTTGGCTCTCTTTTAACGATACCTATACAACTCTAAAAATATTAGCTGAATCAGTTGTAGGGGAGGATAGCTTACTTAATCCTTATGGTGTAATTCCCGTAAATCCAGACTTACATTCACACGTTAAATATAGTAGTGTATTGAGGTTTGTTGGATTTCTTACTTCAGATTATGGACAAAATTTAATTAGTTCTTTCACAAAAAACGGAGAACCACTATTCTATGCTGCTTTTGGTATGTGTAATTTAACGCATAACTGCCCAACAACAGAAGAAGAAGTTTCTTTTTGGACACCTTATCAGCAAGAATTTACTTAAACAAACTACAAAAGAAAGATGTCAAACGAAATTATAGAAGGAATATTAGAAGCGATCTATTTAATATTTACTCTAGATCCAGAAGTCTGGAGCGTGATTGAAGTATCATTTCGCGTGTCTCTAATTTCTACATTTCTTGCAGCATTAGTTTCTTTACCAATCGGTTCTTTCATCGGATTAAGAGAATTTCGCGGAAAAAGATTTCTCAGTAATTTGATTAACACTTTTATGGGATTTCCCCCAGTAGTAATGGGGCTTATTGTATTTCTATTACTATCTGCTGGAGGAATATTCGGACCATTAGGGTTGTTATATTCAACATCTGCTATGATTATTGCTCAATTTCTTTTAGCGGTGCCAATCATAACTGGAACTGGAAAAGCAGCAATAGAAAGCGTAGATCCCGCCTTGAAAGAAACAGTACTTTCTTTGGGGGCTAATGAACGGCAACTTTGGTGGGAATTAATCAAACATTCTAAAAAATCGATTATTGCGGGTTTTCTTGTAGCTTTTGGTCAGGCAATATCTGAAGTTGGGGCTGTCATGATCGTAGGTGGAAACATTCGTTGGGCAACCAGAACATTTACTACCTCAATTGTATTGCAAACGCGTATGGGTGAATTTGGTATGGCGATAGCGTTGGGGATTATTCTAATATCGATAGCTTTTATATTAAATTACGGTTTAACCCGATTACAAGGGAGTGATAAATAGAGTGAGCCTGCTTGAAGTTAAAAACCTGTCAAAAGATTACTATAAAAAAGATGGAAGTGAAATCTCAGTACTTTCAAATATTAACCTTTCAATTAATAAAGGAGAAACTTTTGCTATAATCGGCCCAAATGGAAGTGGAAAGACCACTTTATTGAGAATATTAGGGTTTCTTGAACCTCCAACGCAAGGAGAAATAAGATATTTGGGTAAAGATATAACAAATTTATCAAGAAAAGAAAAAACACTATATCGAAGAAAATTATCATTCGTAAGGCAAAAACCATTAGTAAGAGATGCTTCAGTTTTTGATAACATTGCTTATGGATTGAAAGTTAGAGGATTGAAATACAAACAGTACAAGCATCTAGTTGATGAAATGATTGAATCTGTAGGACTCTCTGGTATGGAAAACAAAAACGCTAGAGCTTTATCAGGAGGAGAAATGCAGAGAGTAGTAATCGCAATGAATTTCATAATTACCCCTGAAATATACTTACTCGATGAGGTCTCAGCAAATTTGGATCCGATGAACGTTAAAATTCTAGATAGTTTCATTAGTAAAATCAAACAAGATAAAGAAAAAACAGTCATATTAAGCACTCACGATCGATATGAAGCAATAAGATTAGCTGATCGAATAGCAGTTTTAAGTGAAGGCAAAATTAATCAAATTAATTCTCCAAGCGTAATATTTCAAACTCCTAAAGACGAATTCACAGCATTTTTTGTAGGCTACGAAAATATTTTTTCAGGTAACGCCCAAGTAGATCCAACATCAAATCTTAATCAAATAAAAATAAATGATATTGTTATTACTGCATCGGATCAAAAAGAAGGAAAAGTTAAAGTTTGTATCCATCCTCAGAGTATTATTCTCGCTATAAATCCCCCTAAAAATGTTAGCTCATTGAATTTATTTAAGGGTAAAATCAATGAAATTCGAGATCTTGGTAATTTAATCCATGTCATTATTAAAACTAATTCAGAAAGATTTTTAGTAAGCGTTACAAAATTATCTCAGCAAAAATTAGGAATTAAATATGGAACAGAAGTTTATATCAATTTCAAGGCGACGGATGTTAAAATACTATAATCCTAAATTTTTTAATGTAATGAAATTTATATCGATATGTATGGGAAATGAAAACGTAAAAAAAAGTTCTGTGTGAAAAAATGATTGATATATCTGAAAAAGATTCTATACTAAGAATAGCAACGGCATCAGGGAAAATTTACTTAAAGAAAGAGACAATAGAAAGAATTAAAAATAAAAATCTTAAAAAAGGGGATGTTTTTACTATTGCAAAAATCGCAGCGATTAATGCCGTTAAAAAAGTTCCTGATTTAATTCCATTATGTCACCCAATTCCTATAAATAATGTTGTTATTGATTTTAATTATGAAGGCGATAATCTTATTAGAGTGACAAGTACCGTCAAAAGCATTTCAAAAACTGGTGTAGAAATGGAGGCTCTCATGGGAGTCAATATTGCTTTATTAAATATCTGGGATGTCGTTAAGATGTATGAGAAGGATAGTAAAGGACAATACCCGATAACGGTTATTTCTGAAGTGAAAGTTGACGAAAAAATAAAAAAAATGTAAGAAAATATTATGAAAGACAACTGTAATAGAGAAATAAAACACATTAGATTTTCGGTAACAGGAAAATGTAATTACAATTGTATCTACTGCGATAGAGAAGGATTCATTCCCAAAACGACGGAACTAAGCGTTGGTGAAATTACTCAACTTTGTAGGATATTAGCACAGGTATTAAAAGTAACCAAAATTAAATTTACAGGCGGAGAGCCTTTACTCAGAGAAGAAATAGTCGAAATTATCAGAAATGTTTCTAATCTGCAACTTTACAAAGATATATCTATGACAACAAACGGCGTTTATTTAATTGAAAAAGCTCAAGACTTATATGATGCTGGGCTAAACCGTATTAATGTGTCGTTAGGAACATTAAAACCAGATGTATATAGGAAGATATACGGTTTTGATTCTTTAAAGACTGTACTAAAAGGATTGATGATAGCAAAAGAAGTAGGACTTACTCCTATTAAATTGAATTATGTTGTCCTTAGGGGCATAAATAATCAGGAAGTAGATGATTTGATTAATTTTTGCGCTGAAAATAAGTTTATTTTGCAGTTAATTGAATTACATAAAATGTCTAGATCTATCAGTCAAGATAACGGATTCTATGAAAAGTATTATTTCGATGTAACACCTTTACTAGAAGAATTTGAAAGAAAAGCTATCGATATAGAAATAAGGGGCAATATGCAAAATCGAAAGGTGTTTACACTACCAAACTCAGCAAAAGTTGAAACTATTACTCCCGGGCATGAATTTTGTATGGGATGCACAAAACTAAGGGTTGGATGCGATGGAAATCTTTTCGGTTGTCTTTTTCGATCTGATTTAGGTACAAACATAAAAGAAGCCTTGAATAACAATCACTCACTATCTATGTATGAAAAAATTGTCAAACAAGTTGTAGATACCAGAGAACCTTATTATTAATCAAAATTTAAATGTCGTGATAATGAAAGTCGAAGTACTTTACTTTGCTAATTTTAAGGATATAACAGAAAAAGATAGGGAATTTTTAGAGTTAAAAGGAAACACTGTAGAAGAACTTACTTCAAAACTCTTTAATAAGTATGATCCTATAAAAAATCTAATATGGGACGAGGAAATAAAAAGTTTGAAGGTAGATATCTCTATCGTCCTAAACGATAAATTGATTACAGATAAAAATAAAGGAAAAGTGGCGTTGGTAGATGGAGATAAAGTAGCTTTTCTATTACCTTTTGCAGGAGGTTAGCTAAAGTGAATGATAATAACTTTATTCAAGTTAAATCGGGTATCTATGAAAAAAATGAAGTTAACTTAAGTGATATCATCTTTTCGCTAAAAAATCATCCAAAAATTAAAGATGCTGGCTCGATTCTAACATTCACAGGAATTGTAAGAAATACTTCCAAGGATGGCAAATTAATTCGTAATCTAGAAATTGATGCTTATGAAGAACTTGCCAATAAAACCATTAATAAAATATGTAAGGAAATCAAAGAAATCCCCGGAATAGTTGATATCGTCATAATTCATTTTAAAGGAGTTTTTGACATTAAAGATGAATTAGTTCATGTCATAGTCGCGTCTTCTCATAGGGAAGAAGGATTTAAAGCTTTGAGACTTGCTGTTGAAAAATATAAGAAAGAAATAGCCGTTTGGAAGAAAGAAGTATTTTTAGATGGTAGTTCAGAATGGGTTCATTAAATTAAAAAAAATCATTGTTAGGACATGTTCAAATGAAATTTTTACAAACTATTAAAGTAGAAGAATTTAAAAAGATATTAGAGTCTATACCAAGGATAAAGATTAAAAAAGAAGTCATTCAGCTTGAGGAAGCCTATAATAGAGTTTTGTTCAGAGACATTATAAGTCCCATTGATGTTCCTCATTTCCGGAAATCAAGAATGGATGGTTATGCTGTAATTACCGAGGATACTTTTCTTGCTGAAGAAGACAACCTCATAGAATTTGAATTAATCGAAACTATTCCCGCAGGAGAAAAACCTAAAAAAGAAATATCCAAGGGCCAATGTTCGTACGTTGCTACGGGTGCAGCAATTCCGGAAAACGCTGATGGTGTAGTAATGGTTGAGTTTACCCAAAAGATTGAAAAAAATATTCAAATCTCAAAAGCTATAACTCCTGGAACCCATATAATAGAAATCGGCCATGATATTCAAAAAGAACAAATTATTGTTAAAAAAGATCGATTAATCGATTTAGCAACTCTCGGAATTTTAGCATCATGTGGAATAAGAGAAGTGTCAGTTTATAAGAAATTAAAGGTAGGGCTCATAAGTACTGGAAACGAGCTCGTCAGCGATAATGTTAAAGAATTAGAAATTGGGAAAATTTACGATGTAAATTCTATAATTTTGAAAAAAGCAATTGAAAACACAGGAGCGTTGGTGGAATTCTTTGGTATTCTAAAGGACGATCTTAACGAATTGAACTGTGTTATTGATGAAGCGTTGAAATACAGTGATATTGTTATTCTTTCTGGTGGTACTTCTAAAGGTGAGGGGGACTTAGGTCCCAAAGTTTTAGAGCAATACGACAATAAAGAAATAATGGTGCACGGTGTTAGAATCAAACCCGGAAAACCAATTATCTTTACTAAGTTTGGCAACAAGATGATATTCATATTGCCTGGATATCCAACTTCAGCATTAAGCTGTTTTTATGTTTTTATTGATAATTTTCTTAGAAAGAATTCTGGTTATCCGTTAAAAGAAACTAACTCTAAGCACTTCGAAGTTGGAGAAAGAATATACAGCACGATTGGCCGCCACGAATTCAAAACCGTGCAAATTAAAGATGTGAATGGTGTGAAAAAGATTTTTCCTGTAAAAACTGGTTCTGAAGCCATCAGCACTATGTTTTATGCGGATGGTTATGTTGAAATAGATGAATTAGAGTCAATAATTGAAAAAGGAGAAAAAAAAAGGGTGTATTTTTTTTAATGAAAGTTCATGAACAACATAAGAAAAAAGGGCCTGATAATGTTAACCTCGCTTTAGTTATCGTAAGCACTTCCAAATTTAATGAGTTACACGAAAAGAAAATTAGCTCAGATAAGACGATACCGTTGGTACAGCAAATTTTAGACCAAATCCCTGGAGTTTTCCTAGCTTCTTCAGAAATAGTTTCTGATAACCAAGTTCAAATCGTAGAGATGTTAGAAAGATTATTAAATGTTTCTTCCCTACATGCCATCGTTTTTAGTGGGGGGACCGGATTAACACCTAAAGATGTAACGTACGAAGCAATTAAACCTTTTTTAGAAAAAACTATAGATGGCTTTGGAGAATTATTCCGGTATCTTTCTTTCAAAGACATTGGTCCATCGTCGATGTTATCACGAGCACTAGCAGGTAAAATCAAAAATAAAGCAGTATTTTTACTTCCAGGATCTCCTAATGCTGTAAAATTAGCTTTAAATAGATTAATTTTGCCCGAAATCAAGCATATGATTTATATGATAAATAAAAAAGAGTGAGCATTCTGAAAAGTTTAAAAAAAATTGGTTTCTCAAAATTAACTTTATTAGATGACGCTCTAAAAAAATTACAAACTCATATCACACCAGCTTCTCTTGATGAAGTAGAGACATCTAAAGCATTAAACCGAATATTAGCAACTGATATTATCAATGAACTCGCTATTCCCCCTTTTGATAGATCTACAATGGATGGGTA
>Ga0209979_1001462_pt1 | contig 25806 bp, 23 predicted proteins | sample AnhtaG_FD_183114 | JGI IMG/M metagenome (GOLD analysis project Ga0209979, IMG submission 183114) | Deep subsurface microbial communities from Anholt, Denmark to uncover new lineages of life (NeLLi) - Anholt_01485 metaG (SPAdes) (version 2) | ecosystem: Environmental > Aquatic > Marine > Oceanic...
AAAAAGGGTTGATTTGTAAAGAATCCTCTACAGTTGTAGAGGGCAAGTTAGTGAAGAGTGAGCTAAAATGCCTAAAGTGAGCTAAAGTTGGATTCTCGATGCTCATGATTGGTTATTCCCCTAAGGGGTTTTCGCCCCCCCAATCAGGTAGGGGGCAGGCTTCGCTCCAAGGTTCATGGTTAATTGGCGACGTGAATTTCAAATCTCAAATCTCAAATCTCAAATTTCAAATTGTACTGTCTCTCTACTATTGGGCGAACATGCGCGTTTGAGTCGAAATTTGGGGTGTTTTTGACGGGATTGACAGAGATAAGAGGTTGTGAGAAAAGGAGATAAAAAATTTTCAATTTTCCGATTTCACCTTCCAACTACCCGCAGATTTGATTGAAAATTAGCCACAGATTTCACTGATTTCACGGGGTTTTAACCACGAAGGACGCGAAGAAAGACTAAAAAACAAGTTCATTGTTCGTAGAAATATAGCCACGAAAAGGCACGAAAAGGCACGAAAAAGCACAAAAACAACTAAAAAAGTGCTTTATAAGCACATAAATAGCTGGATCCCTGCCTAAGGCATGCAGGGACTGGCGCTGGGTCCCTGTCTACAACCTACAGGGATTCGGATTCGGGCAGGCGGGAATTGCGGTTTTTGGTGCCTCGCGAGGACGCGGTTGGTTTAGCAGCGATTTCTGGGTCCTCTGTTGCTTAGTTAGGGTGAGTAACCTTTCGGAACTGAAGAAAAAAAATAAAAAATCAAAAAAGAGGTTGACAAGCAGGTGATCTTAGGTATTAATATAATAGTCTTGGTGTGCGTTACATCGAGACGTAAAGAAGTTTAGTATTTTATTTCCTGTCTTGGTGTCATTTGACATCGAGAAGAAAGGAGACTACTATGGAAGCTTTCAAGCCACCTTAACCACCCCTAAAAAATTCTTAACCAGTAGCAGACTAATCACAATAATAACATCTTTCTTGGTATCTTTTGATATCGAGAGGAAGAATAAAGGAGATTAAAAATGGTATATTTTAAACCAAACAAAGCTACCCTTCCCAATCCTGCTAAACTCATGGACTCTCTCAGACACATTGGCTACGATAATTATAACGCCATTGCTGACATAGTTGATAACTCCATAGACGCAAATGCAAAAAACATCTGGATTGAAATTCACCAAGAGAAAAAAGACTTTGTCATAAAAGTAATAGACGATGGTACGGGAATGAATGAGGAAACCCTCACGGAGGCCTTAAAACTTGGTTCCGAAGAAGAAAAAAACGTCTATTCTGACTTAGGTCGGTTTGGCATGGGCCTATGCACCGCCGGTTTGTCAATGAGCCAAAAAACAACAGTAATAACCAAACAGGAGAATACGGACTTACGCTTGGGCATAAATGACTTGGACTGGATAAGAGAACTCAATGAGTTCAAAAGCTATATTGGCAAAGCAAATGATGAAAGCGCCAAACTCTTCCAAGACTTAACTAAAGGCTCTCCTTGTGGAACAGTTGTAATCTTCAGTAACAGTGATAGAATCCAGAATAGGAACCAGACAATTTTTGCAAATCTTCTAAAGAAAGAGATCGGGCGAATTTTCAGACGATTCATAGAAGCTGGAAGGAATTTTTATGTAAACGGTGATGTAGTTCCTATGGTAGACCCCTTGATGTTGTCAGAGCCTCATACCTATGTATATAGCGATGAGGATTACCCGATAAAACTTGAAACACAAAACGGAACAATGGAAGACAGCATAAGGATACGCATGGCCTTACTCCCGGATTTTGGTGCACTAGGAAACAGAGATAGGGGTATCAACCTCACCAATCAGGGTTTTTATGTAATGAGGAACGAAAGAGAGCTATTCCCTGCTCAAAGACTAGGCGTATACACCCAAGACCCTCACCTTAATAGATTTAGAGCAGAGATTTACTTCACTGGCGCCATAGATGAATTGATGGGGGTACACTTTACCAAAAGAAGCATTTCTATGTCGCAAGGATTGCGGGATAAGATAAGAGAGATTACGCGAAGTCAAATTAGACATCTTCAAAGAATGGCAGATAAAGAAAGGCCTAAAGCTGAGAAAGAAGTGTCTCACGAAGAAACTGAGAAACTCATCTCCAAGAAGTCAAAACTGTTAATCAAGCCCCCAGCCGAACCGGCAGAGGAAAGAGCAAAGAAAAGCACTCGAAGGCGACATGAAACAGATGTCCTTAAGGAACCGGAAAGAGAAGCAGTAAGCGAACGATTGAGACGCATTTGTCGATTTGAGGAGGAAAGTTTGGACAGACTCGGACCATTGTTCTACCCGTTTATGGCTGGGTCAAAGGTGGTAATAAGGTGGAATGTTGACCATCCGTTCTATGAAAAAATACTTGTCTCAAAGAAGGATGATAAAACATTCATAACTGCGGTGGATTTTTTAATTTACTCTTTAGCTAGCGCAGAACTAAAAAGTAGAAGTGATGAAAATGTCTCTTTGTTTGAGAATATAAGAAGTGATATGTCAACTAATTTGAGGGTACTCATGGATTAAACAACTACACGCGCGTTATGACGCCACCAGCAAAGGTCTATTGCCTTTGCTGGTGGCTAAGCTCGAACGTTTGATATTAGATACGAAAGGAATTATTATGAGTTTCGAAAGGTGGGGTTACCAGTTTGATGGAGCATACACATCTCCAGAATATTTGCAATCGAGATCTGGCGTCTATGTTATTTGGTGTGAGAATGGAGGCAACTGGACTGTACTTGATGTTGGAGAATCTGCCGATGTAAGAGAGCGTGTTGGTGAACATGAACGTGCTGATTGTTGGTCAAGAAATTGTTTAGGCACAATTTATTATTCAGCAACCTATACGCCGAATCTGCAACAAGCTGGAAGAGTGCAAATAGAACAAAGAATAAGAAATTTAACAAATCCACCCTGTGGCAGGCGTTAAAGTATCTTTTTCTTAGCATTGACAAGAACTTTATCTAACAGCGGGCAGGAAAACGTAGAGTGGGGCTGTTGGAAAAGTTGATTGAGTTTGCAAAAATAGGTGGGGATAGTTTTGTCCAAACTTAACTTACTCTTGTTGGTCTATCAATTGATTTAGGGCTTGCCGCCACTTGTCGGGGTCATACCAGAAACAGCCGTGGCAGCCACTTTCATCATCATTTGAATACTTCGGGTCCCACTGTGGACGACCTTCAGCGAAAAAGTTGATGCCAATGAACGTGCCGCGCTCGCCGGTTTTTGCACAATGTTCACAGTAACGGCTCTTCCATAGATTGTGCTGTCGTGTAAGTAACTGAAACTTAGCGTGTAGTTCTGTCTCAGACATGTCCGGATCGTACGATTCATCTTTTGACCATCGTACTTGTGGAAAACGGTGATCAACTTCGAGCTGGTTGGGCACCATTTCGCGAAGTGTAATCGCTTCCACATTACCATAGTGTTTTAAAATTCGTTTTCTCAGTTTGGTTGGAAATTGCTGTCTGACAAATGATTGTTTTATTGGTTCTGTTGATACCAGTTTGCGATGGACGGTTTTATCATTGCACACATCACAGTAAATAGTTTTATTTTCGATTTCAAAACCGTGCTGTCGGATAATCTGTATTGCTTTGGCGGGTTGGGTGCCGGGTAGTTCGTGTTTACCGCAGTGCCACTGCCCATCAGACAAAATGGTAAATGCTTTGGCTAATTTTGTACCCTCCTTAAACGAATGCTTCGTCATAAAACAGTTGCCTTTAATTATGCAGAAGAAGTAGTTATTTTTTCTTGAACACGAAAATATATTCGTGTTTAAATATATAAAATCCACCAACTAAGGCACGGTATCGCCAAAGTTCCTTTTGATTCCTTTTGGCTGCTGTTTCTTCAAAGTTCTTGACTATTATGCTTTTTAACACATAAGGCCTCTGGAGAATTTCATTCATTGTTAAGAAGCCTAAGGGGATCCACTCACCTTTGGAATATTTGTCACCAATGACCAAAATAAAGTGGCGCCCCTTTTCTAAGACACAGGAAGCATTATCAACTATTGTGCGCATCATTTCTAAGAACTTGTCAACTGAAGGGGCATTAGATAGGTCACGAGGGTCGTTACTAAATTTGATAATGTCAAAATAAGGAGGATGCATTATGAGGAGTTGCACGAATTTTTGGTTATGTTTCTTAAGAACCGCCCTAAAGTCGAATTCTGCACTGTCGGCAGTTAAGACCTCTGTAATCACGTTGTGTCTGTTGGGCTCAGACGAAATTAGCCCTCTCGCTTTCTGAGCAACAGTTTCTTGGAGTTCGACCCCAATCCCGTTTCTTCCGAGGCGCTGACTTTCAATCAAGGTTGTCCCACAGCCAACAAAGGGATCCAGAACCCAATCACCCTTTTTAGTGTAGCGTTTTAGCATTTGATTGGGAATCTGTGGGATGAAATTACCCCAGTAGTCTGCAGTGTGAACACCGGTGCTATCCCGTTTATCCAATATCCATAGACTATCTGTGATAATATCAGAGTACTCTTTCCAACGATTAAGATTTATGTCGTTGATTTTGTTGGTCTTATACTCGCTTATCGCTTTAGCTAAGCGCCGCAAATAATATTTGCTTCGTTCGAAGGTTCGTGCTTCAATTATTTGGTTCAACTCATTGAACAAGTATCTTTGATTTAACTTGATAGTATCGCCGTTCGTACTGATGTTGAATAAAGCCTTTGTGTCCGGCTTGAAATATTTTAACTGTCTTTGAAAATCAAACACTGCTTCTCTTAACCGTGTGATAGATTCTTCTTTGCTGATATCCTCAATAACTTCAAGGAGCTTGGTCTTATTCAAGATCATAGGTTTATCAGCACCGGTAAGAACTGTTCCGGCGAATAGCATATTTGTTTTTCCATTCGACTTCATATTGCTGCCTTCTTTCTTGAGTAACTATGATAACCAAACCATCTATTCATGTCAATTAAAATTGGTATAGTATATAATGGGTTTTAGGATCTTTCGGCTGCTCTTTCGGTCGATTTAATCATGTTGATTTTTTTGAGGTAGTTTTCGACCAGATTCATTATGTTGGGTTTTCCTTACAGTTGTCTATTGTTGCTTGCAATTTTTTCGCCATTTTGTTGTTTCCCCATAATCATTGTTATAGTTAGATTCAGGATAATAGTACCATCAAGAGGAATTGGCGTCAAGAAGAACTTCTTCGGGGGAGTCTGGGTCCCCGCCTACGCGGGGATGCAGGCAATGTTAGTTTTGAGTTTTTAGTGCTTAGTTTTGAGTTGGAGGGGTTACGATTTACGATTTGCGATTTACGATTTACGATTTAGATTCCTCGGCTTCGCTCGGAATGACAACCCCCAAGGCAGGCTTGGGGGCTAAGCGTGGTTAAAGTCGCTCCGCGACGGTAAGAACGGCCCAGTTAGAAAGTAAACAAACGCCTTCGGCGTTTACTTCTCACGGGCTAAAGTTGGCTGAGCCTATAAATATTAGTTCAACGACAGCGCTCATTCTGAATCTTCCGCTCCGCTATTTCCAACAGTCTCTTCTGAACCTCACCACTGTTGGGTTCACGGCCAAGTTCTTGCTTTAATTGTCTATAAGCTTCGTCCCACGACATTTTCTTTTCCTTTCGGTTCCCATATAAATAAGGCACCTGATAGTATAAAAGTAACGTTTCCTTGAAACTCTTCTTGATGTTTAGAAGGCAATTGCTTTTTCTGCCTGGCTTGGGCGCGGTGATGTCGTTGATTTTCATAAGCCGGGAGGGGACAGTTAGTTTTGAGTTTTTAGTGCTTAGTTTTGAGTTGGAGGGGTTACGATTTACGATTTGCGATTTACGATTTACGATTTAGATTCCTCGGCTTCGCTCGGAATGACAACCCCCAAGGCAGGCTTGGGGGCTAAGCGGGAAGGAAGTGGCTGGAGGACGGGGAAAAACAAAGTATTCCTCGCGTATGTAACCCCGCCCAAAGGACGGGGCTAAATCAACGGCAACACGCAAATAAATCCTTCCCTTCGATATACTCAGGTGAGTAGTGAGCTAAAGTGCCTAAAGTGACTAAAGTGAGCTAAAGTTGGGGGGCCTTAAGTAGTTTTGAGTTTTTAGTGCTTAGTTTTGAGTTGGAGGGTTACGATTTCCGATTTACAATTTTCAATTGACGATTTGCGATTGACGATTTTCGATTTTGGGCCCTCGGTTGCGTGGCCGAAGGGGGTGGGTCCCCTGTAGCTTGCTCAGAAAAGGCAGCCTCTCGGGGATGAGCTTCTCGGGGATGACATTTCGATTGACGAATTCCGATTGACGATTTAAAATTGACTATTTATTATTTAGGATTTAGAATTTAGTCCGTTCCGTCCAAAGGCCGGACTTTCAGCACAACGGATGCCGGATTCCGTCAGACGGCACCGGATCTTTGACTTCGACTTCGATATTTACGGGGTAGGGTGCAGGGGATTGATTATGGGTCCCCTGTTGCGTGTTCAGGTATAAGGTTCTCGGGCGACAAGAAAATTGGGAGAGAAATATTATGATTGAAATTATGGGAGCCAAAGCTATAGAGGATATGGGTAATATAGGACGGTTTGCAGGGTTTATCTGGCAGACAATAATTGCGTGTGTGCGGAGCTGTGCCAGGTCAAAGGCGTATCCTCTGATATGGGCACAAATGCATCTTATCGGCGTTCGCAGTGTGCCGGTTGTAATGATAACGGGGGCGTTCGTGGGAATGACACTGGCGATTCAGGCGTACGACCAGCTTGCGGGTATGGGTATGGAAGAGCACTTAGGTGTTTTGATTAATATTTCGGTCGTGAAGGAATTAGGTCCTGTGCTTGCGGCGGTGATGTTAGCGGGGCGTATTGGCGGGGCTTTGACGGCTGAATTGGGCACAATGAATGTTACCGAGCAAATCGACGCGGTCAGGAGTATGGGTACGAACCCGATACGATACCTGGTTGCCCCACGGGTCCTGGCGTGCCTGCTGCTTACTCCTGCCCTGATTATCTTTGCTGATTTGATGGGTGTTTTAGGTGGGTATCTCGTAAGCGTTCCTGAGGCACCTATCGGTTTTGGGATTAACAGTCGTGCGTACTGGAGCTTTAGTGCCGCCGGTGTGGAATTATGGGATGTAGCCATTGGGGTTATAAAGGGTTTCTTCTTCGGAGGAGCTATAGCGGCTATTGGCTGTTATAAGGGCTTTACGTGCAAGCAAGGTGCGCACGGTGTGGGGCAGGCCTGCACGGAGGCGTTTGTGGCGAGTTTTATTTGCATATTGGCGTTGAATTTTGCGTTTGGAGTGATTTCCAAGGCAATTTATAGTACGTTTTGGCCGATTAAAAGTCTGGTTTGACGCAAAGGCCCATAGGCCCATAGGCCCATAGGCACAAGGAAAGTAAAAAGGCAAAAGAGTGGAAAAGGACAGTAAGAAAAACGGCACGCAGGTCGGTGACAACGACGGCATAATTGTCCTTAAGAACCTTACGAAAAAGTTCGGGGACAATGTCGTTCTGGACAATGTTTCTCTGGCGATAGAGAAGGGCAAGACGACGGTGGTGATTGGGTCGAGCGGATGCGGCAAGACTGTTTTGATAAAACATTTGAATGCTTTGTTAAGGCCGAGTTCGGGCGAGGTTTATTTTAAGAATCGGCGCATCGATAATCTGGCTGAAAATGAATTAAACAAAATACGCACCCATTACGGTTTTCTTTTCCAGGGAGGAGCGTTGTTCGACAGTCTTAGCGTTGCTGAAAATATAATATTTCCGATACGTCAGCATTATAAGATAAAGCACTGGAGTGAGGTCGAGGACCTTGTAAAGAGCAAACTGGCTATAGTTGGTCTTGAAGGTTTTCAGAATTTTTATCCGGCCAATCTTTCCGGTGGTCAGCGGAAACGAGTGGCGTTGGCAAGGGCCATTGCGTTAAATCCGGAAGTGATTCTATATGATGAGCCGACTACGGGGCTGGACCCAATTCGTTCGGATATAATCAACGAGCTTATTTTGAAGCTTCAAAAAGAACTTGGGGAGACAACCGTTGCAGTTACGCACGATATGACAAGTGCGTACAAGATAGCTGACCGTATCATTATGCTGCATAACGGCAAGATTATTGCCGACGGCGATGCCGACCATATTCGCAATCATCCCCATCCTGTTGTTCAGCAGTTCATCAACGGTCAGGTTAGTGAAGATGACCTTGCAGTTATTCGGGTGAGCGGAACCCTTTTCCAAGCTCAGTTCCTGCCTCGTGATTTTGAGGAATAGCCGAAGCGATGCGCGAGAAGCCGAAGCAAGTTGCGGCTGATTTGGGCAAAGTTGTGCGGGGAGAGGTCTTTGCTGATATATTGCACAGGGCTGCGTACAGCACGGATGCGAGCATTTACAGAATAGTTCCCGTGTGTGTTGTTTCGCCGCTTGACGTTAGAGACATAGTTGCCGTTGTGAAATATGCCGGTGCTAAAGGTGTACCGGTGGCTGCTCGTGGTGCGGGAAGCGGGCTGGCAGGTGAGTCGCTGTGCAGCGGCATAGTGTTTGATATGACGCGGTATATGAACAATATTATTGATGTGACAGATGACGGGGGGCGGGCAGTTTGCGAGCCTGGTGTTGTATTGGACGATTTGAACAATTGCCTGGCGGGGTACGGCAGAAAAATCGGGCCTGACCCGTCCAGCAGCAACCGGGCGACAATAAGCGGCTGTGTCGCCAATAATGCCACCGGTGCTCATTCGCTCGAATATGGTTATATCGGTGACTACGTGGAAAGCGTCGAGGCGGTTCTGGCTGACGGCAGTGTGGTTGAATTCAAAAATGATTTTGACCCGGAGCAGGCAGAGGACGACAGAGCTGCTTCAATTGCAAGAGAGTGCATATCCATCCTTTCGGACAAGGAGGCGGTCATCAGCAGGGCATTGCCTAAAGCCGGGCGAAATCGAAGCGGTTACGCAATCGCAGGGATTTGTCATAACGGAAAGATAGATTTGGCCCGGCTGTTAGCAGGCTCGGAAGGGACATTAGCTATTTTTACGAAAATTGTGCTGAGGACTGTTACGGTGCCGGCGGCGAAAGGGCTATTGCAGCTTGAGTTTGAATCTCTTGAGAAAATGGCGCGGGCTGTGCCGATTATTGTAGGCAGGGGGGTGTCGGCGTGTGAGCTGATGGATAAGCGGTTAATTGATATGGCACTTGAGGCGCTGCCGGAATATCGTGATGTTTTGCCTGCCGGTGCGGCGGCGGTTCTCCTGGTTGAGCATACCGGTGAAACGGGCGAGCAGGTGAAAGAAAAAATAGAAGATACCGATTCGGCAGCTGGGGCATTGGCGAGCGGGCGGAGGATGGTTTTTGAGCCGAAGCAGCAGGAGCATTTGTGGAAATCACGCAAGGATGCCGGGCCGCTGCTTTATAGAAAAAAGGGTAAGAAGCACCCTGCGGAATTTATGGAAGATGTTTCTGTCGGAAACGAGCGGCTTGGCGAGTACATTTCGGGCTTGCAAGAAATTGGGAGACGAAATGGTGTTGCGATGTCTTTTTTTGGCCATGCCGGTGATGGCCTGCTGCATATGAGGCCGTATCTGGATTTGAGCGACCCGGCTGACGTTGAAAAGATGCGGTCGGTCGCAAATGAGGTCTTCTCGCTTGCGTGGTCACTGGGCGGCACAATCAGCGGCGAACACGCGGAAGGGCTGGTGAGGGCGGCTTTTGTAAAAAGGCAATACGGTGACGAATATTATGAATTACTGTGCAAAATTAAAAAGATATTCGACCCTGATGGTTTAATGAATCCCGGCAAAATCATTAACAGTGACGCTGATGTTATGGTTAAGAACCTGAGGGCGGAGCATAGGCTTTTGCCGGAAAGACTTAAGACGGATTTGGTTTTTGGAAAAGATGAGCTTGCCTTCGAGCTTGAGCAGTGCTACGGGTGCGGGCTTTGCCGAAGCTGCGAGTCTGATTTGCGGATGTGTCCGGTGTTTCGCGCGATGGGCGACGAGCTGAGCAGCTCGCGGGCGAAGGCCAACATACTTCATTTCTGGGCGACAGGGCAGTTGGAGGAAAAGGATTTTGAATCGTCGGAGTTTAAAAAATTTCTGGATTTGTGCGTTAATTGCAAGGCGTGCCTGGTGGAGTGTCCCTCGGGGGTTGATATTTCCAAGCTGGTTAGTACGGCGCGAGCAGAATACATCAAGCGCAAGGGCCCGGCGCGTGCGGAGGTGGTCTTAAGTCATAATCGCTATCTTAGTATGTTAGGCAGTGTTTTTTGGCCTGTCTCGAATTTTATAGCGGCGCTGCCGGTTTTTAAGTGGTTTCTTGAAGGAACAGCCGGGCTTGACCGGCGCAGAGATATGCCAAAATTTCAACGCGGCTCTTTTTTGAGGGCGGGGCGTAAATTTCTGGCAACTTGTGAGCCGATAGAAAAACCAATCGATAAAGTTGCGTATTTTGTGGATACGTACGCAAATTATAACGACCACGAATTAGGCTTTGCCGTTGTCGATGTTCTGCGGCACAATGATATCGAGGTGATTTTGCCGAAGCAGCTGCCTGCGCCGCTGCCGGCGATTGTGTATGGTAACGTCAAACGAGCCCGCAGGGATTTGTCGTTTAATGTCAGGCATCTGGCCGGGGCGGTTCGTGAGGGATATAAGATAATATGTTCGGAGCCGAGCGCTGCGCTGTGTCTGAAAGAGGAGCTGCGGCATTTTGTTGCGGGGCCGGATGCGGAGCTTGTGTCGGAGAATACCTTTGAATTGATGAGCTACCTGTTGCAACTATTTAAGGCGGGCAAACTAAAACCTGTTAAAAATCCGATATCACGGGGTTTTGTTTATCATAAGCCGTGCCATTTGTTTGCTATTGGCGGCGGTGGGGCGAGTGTCGAACTTCTGAAAGAACTTTGCCCTGTTCTGGTTACTGAGCTAAATGCGGGCTGCTGCGGGCTTGCGGGGACGTTCGGTATGCAGAAGAAAAATTACGAGTTGTCGTCAAAAATATGTGTGAGATTGAAAAAGGCGTTAGAATCATACACGACCCGATACGTATTAACCGAATGCAGTGCGTGCAAGATGCAGATAGAGCATATAAACCGTGCGCGCGTTTTGCACCCTATCAAGGTTTTGGCAGAGTGCTATGGAACGTAGTAAGTAGGGTGTTGCGGGTTACGAGTTACGGGTTGCGAGTTACGGGTTACGGGTTGCGAGTTACGGGTTACGGGTTGCGAGTTACGGGTTAAGTATGAAGTTGAGATTGCCGCGCATCGCTCTGCGATGCTCGCAATGATCCCGCACCAAATTACCCCCGCCCCCCGACTACGACGTACGAGGGCAGGCAGAGAAATGCGGGGGCAGGCGGCAGGGACCTATTTCGTGCGGGGCAAGCAAAAGAGATTCCTCGATTGTGATTGGGAGACAGGGCAGGCACATAGGCCCGCCCCTACTTCTCTTGAGGCTGCCACCCAGCCGCCGATAGACTGGATTCCCGCTTGCGCGGGAATGACATAAATGGATGCGTTATGGCAATAATCTCTGATGCTATTTATCGTCAAACACGATGCCGTTTTCCTGGCACCATTCGATAGCGATTTCTCTTAGTGTATCGTTGTGATATTTGTACCGGTCATTTATCTTCTAATAAATCCTTTTTTACTCTCAATATTTGGTTTTTTAACCGGTGAACATCTTTTGTGGCAACCTTCCAGGTCAGTCCCAAATCAACGCCAAAATACTCATGGATAAGGATGTCCCTCATTCCGGCTATCTCTTTCCAGGCAATGGCCGGATACTTATCTTTTACCTGCCTGGGTATATTCTTAACGGCCTCGCCCATAATTTCAATTCTTCTAATGACTGAATCCTGTAATTGCACGGATTCGAGAAACTGTTTCTTTGTTACTCCCTCCACATACTCCTCGATGCGCTCTATGCACTGCAATATGTGCTCGAGAAAAATCTTTGGGTCTTTCTTCATAGGATCACCTCTTGTTCACTTAAGATTCTGTCTTTGAGCAGGGGATTCAAAGAATTGTAGGTGAGCACATCCACCTTTGTTTTCAGTAACTCCTGCAGTGCTATCTTAAGGCCTGCCAGGTCAAGCAGGCTTTTTTCGCCCTTAAACTCTATCAAAAGGTCTATATCACTACGTTTTGAGCTTTGTCCTCTTGCAAATGACCCAAATATCGCGGCTCTTGCAACATCGTACCGTTGTAAGGTTGGAAGAATCTTTTTCCTTATTTGCTGAATGTGTCTTTTCATACTATTTCCTTGCTCTCTGTTTCATGTGACTTTATATAATATAACGGGTGCTCTGGCAAGCATTATGGTGGACATTTGGCGCATATTGAGCGGAAGAGGGTGGTGGAGAGGTATCGGTCGCCGCGGTCAGGAAGAATGACGACAATTGTGCCGGAAGTCATCGTCTCGGCGATACGTAAAGCGCCTGCTACCGCTGCACCGCTGGATATTCCAACAAAAACGCCTTCTCTGGCGGCAAGCAGGCGTGTTGTTTCAAAGGCCTGGCCGTCTTCGACAGTAATCTTCTCATCCAACATCTGCGGATTATAGACCCTGGGAACAATGGATTCGGTCATATTCTTGAGTCCCTGTATTGTGTGTCCCTCTGTAGGCTCAATTCCAACGATTCTAACTTCCGGCTTTGTCTCTTTGAGGTATCTGCCTGCGCCCATTAGCGTTCCTGTTGTGCCCATGCCAGCGACAAATACATCAATTTCTCCCTTCGTCTGGGAAAAGACCTCAGGGCCGGTTGTCTCGTAATGAGCGAGAACGTTGCTTTCATTCTCGAATTGATTGGGCATATAATACTTATCCGATTCGGTGTCGAGGAGCTGATGTGCTTTTCTGATAGCGCCATCGGTGCCCTGGCTTGCGGGGGTAAGCACAACCTCGGCACTTAAGGCCTCAAGGATACGCTGTCTCTCCGTGCTGACACATTCGGGCATACAAAGCTTGACGCGGTATCCTTTTGCAGCTCCAATCATTGCCAGGGCGATGCCGGTATTTCCGGATGTTGGTTCGAGTATAATTTTGCCTTTGTTGAGCCGGCCTGATTCCTCGGCTTTTTTTACCATCCAATAAGCAGGGCGGTCTTTGACGGAACCGCCGGGGTTGCTTCCTTCAAGTTTTCCTAAAATTCTCACCTTTGGTTTTTTGTTGTTCAGATTATTGAGCTCTATAAGTGGTGTATTTCCGATGGCAGATAATATGCTCATAATAGCTTACCTCCAACTCTGGTTAAATGGTAATTGGTTAAATGGTGACTGGTTACCACTCACCAATTGATTTTACTTAGATTATTCTATACATTAAATTGCGGGAAGTGAAGCTAATTCAGGGGGAGAGTGGCAATAGAATCAAAAAAATCTTAAGCGGAGAGTGTTGTAGGAGATGGGAATATCGAACAAGGAATAACTAATTATGAAGTTAAGATTGCCGCGCATCGCTCTGCGATGCCCGCAATGACAATTTAGAAATAGATTCCTCGGCTGCGCCCCCGTGCTTTCTTGCGAAAGCAAGAACGGGGGCTTCGCTCGGAATGACGGTGGCGGAGCCATCCCCAAGCTGCGCTTTAGGCTGCCACCCGGGCGTTACGGCTCCACACGACCGGCGTTAAGAGACAGGGCAGGCACATAGGCCTGCCCCTACTTTGCTTTAGGCTGCCACCCGGGCGTTACGGCTCCACACGACCGGCGTTAAGAGACAGGGCAGGCACATAGGCCTGCCCCTACTTTGCTTTAGGCTGCCACCCAGCCGCCAAGAGACTGGATTTCTGCTTCGTCTAAAGCCAGCTCTTCGATTTCGCGGGAATGACATTTTCTTGCTAAATGCGCATTTCCAGTTTAATATAGTTCCTTATGGAATTGAAAGGGACTACTGCTATAATTACCGGTTCGAGCGGGCGATTTGGCGGTGCTATTGCGAAAGCGTTAGCAGCGGCTGGCTGTAACTGTGTTTGCCATTACAACAGCAACAAGCAAAAAACAAAGGAGCTTGTCGAGCAAATCAAAAAGCTCGGCGTAAAGACGCTGGCAGTTGAGGCTGATTTAGTCGAGCCGGAACAAATAGAGGGTTTGTTTGAAAAAGCGAGTGAGCTTGGCACGCCACAGGTTTTGATAAACTCGGCTGCGGTTTTTTCCCGACAGCCGTTGCAAGAGGTTGGATTCGGCGAGGCACAGAGGGTCTTAAACCTGAATTTGATAGCGCCGATTTTGACGAGCAGGGCGTTTGCGAAAGTTATAAATGAGAAATTCGGCGACGCAGAGTCAGTTGTTGGTAAGATAATCAATATTGCCGATGTTGGCGGGATTCGGCCTTGGGCCGGGTCTGTTCTTTACTGCTCGTCAAAGGCAGGGCTGATTGGCGCTACGAAAGCCCTTGCGAAAGAGCTGGCTCCTCGTATTTGTGTGAATTCGGTCGCACCCGGCGTGGTTACCTGGCCGAGCGATTTCGATGAGTCCGAGAAGCAGCGCCAGCTATCAATTATCCCTGTAAGAAGGATTGCTGAGCCGAGTGAAGTTACCGAGGCGATAATTTTTCTGCTCAGGAATGATTACATAACCGGGCAGGTGCTGAATGTCGACGGCGGACGATGTATTTAATCTCGTATTGCGTATATCGTATTGCGTGAAAGGATACCGATGTGGAATTCAACAGGCAGCGTTATGAGGTTGAGCTGGGCCAGTCGTATTACGATTCTTCGGATACTGCTGATAGTTCCGTTTGTCAGTTGTATGCTGAAGATAAATGACACTGAGCAGCTTAGCGAGGCGATGCGTGTCGCAATTCGGTATGCTGCGACTGTCATTTTTTTGGTTATGGCGTTTAGTGACGCGCTCGACGGCTATTTAGCCCGGAGGACTAAACGGGTTACCAGACTCGGAGCGTTTCTGGACCCGGTTGCGGACAAATTGCTTATCACTTGTGCGTGCCTGCTGCTGATATCGCAGCGTGGGCACGTCGAGGGTGTTTTGCTGCCGCCGACGGTTGTGGTTTTGATAATCGGCAAAGACCTGCTTTTGATAATCGGTTTTCTCGTTGTTTACTTTATCACTTCGCAGGTTTTTGTCGCTCCCGTGTTAATCGGCAAGATTTCCAACAACCTGCAATTGTCGATGGTCGGGGCAATTCTAATTGCTCCTGAAGTTTACAGTTTTTTCCCCGGCTGGATTTGGGTTTTACGGGTGCTCTGGTGGTCGGCTGCGGGGACGGCTATTCTGGCGACTCTTATTTACATTCGCAACGGAACCCGCTATATTGAGGAGTATGAGCAGGGGAATTCGTGACTTGTGGCCCGCTGCTCGCGGCCCGTTCGAGATACGATAAATGGCAATAGAATTCAGCGAAATAGCGGAAGTCCTGGAGGAGCTTCGGCAGGGCAAAATGATTGTCCTTGTTGATGCTGAAGACCGTGAGAACGAGGGCGACCTGGTTTGCGCGGCTGAGAAGGTGACGGCGGAGATTATTAACTTTATGGCCAAATATGGTCGTGGTCTTATTTGCCTGCCGTTAACGGCTGAGAAATGTGATTCGCTCGGTCTGTATCCGCAGACGGTCAATAATACGGCCCGGTTCGGGACGGCTTTTACGGTCAGTATTGATGCGGCTGAGGGCGTGAGCACGGGTATCAGCGCCGCTGACAGGGCACGGACGATTCAAACTGCGATTGGTGATAATGCTAAAGCTGCTGACCTTGCTCGTCCGGGTCATATATTTCCGCTGCGTGCGCGTGAGGGTGGAATACTGGTTCGAGCGGGCCAGACCGAGGGGGCGGTTGACTTGATGCGATTGGCGGGTCTAAAGCCGGCCGGGGTCATCTGTGAAATTATGAGTGAAGACGGCTCGATGGCACGAGTGCCGCAGTTGTTGAAATTTTGCGAAAAGCATAATCTTAAAATTGCTTCAATCGCCAAGCTCATAGAATACCGCCTGCAGCGTGAGAGCCAGATCAAGCGGGTTGAGTGCGTGAATCTGCCTACCGACTACGGGGAATTTAAGCTGATTGGCTACGAGAGTATAACTTCTGACGAGCCGCATCTGGCGTTGTGCAAGGGCGGCGTTGGGGCGCTTGATGAGAGCGGTAAACCTATCGAACACGATGAGCCGGTGCTGGTGAGGGTGCATTCGGAATGTATGACCGGCGATTTGTTTCATTCGCAGAGGTGTGAATGCGGTTATCAGTTGATAACTGCGATGAAGATGATTGAAAAGGCCGGCAAAGGCGCTTTGATTTATCTGCGGCAGGAGGGCAGAGGCATCGGGCTGACGAATAAACTGCGGGCTTATAAGCTTCAGGAGCAGGGCCTTGATACGGTTGAGGCGAATTTGAAGCTGGGCTTTATGGCTGACAAGCGGGATTATGGAATTGGTGCTCAAATCTGTCGCGATTTGGGGCTGAAGAAGATACGGATACTGACCAATAATCCCAAGAAGATAAGCCGGCTTGAGGTTTATGGTATAAAGGTCGTTGAGCAGATACCACTGAAGGCTGAGCCGAGCGAACACAATGTTGACTATTTGCGAACGAAAAAATACCATCTCGGCCATATGCTCGATAAGGATTTGTAGTTTATGAAAGTGGTTGGTGTAATAGCACGGATATTTTTCCTTGTATTGCTTCTGGTTGAGGCCGGTTGTGGGCCGGCAACACCGGAACTGCCTCCTCCGGGTGATAATCGTTCCAATCTGCTTTCTGTATATACTCCGTATATTCCGGCAAAAATTGATATTATGCCGTTGACTGAATTTATCGGTGCCGGCGAGCCCGAAGAAGCGCCGAGGATAAATGTTTATGTGAGTTTGTTGGACTCGTTTGGTTGTCAGAAAAAGTCGCCGGGGGTATTTCGTTTTGAGTTATACGAGTATATCGAGCGCTCTGCCGAGGCGAAGGGCAGAAGAATTACTATCTGGCCGGATATTGATTTGACTGATGCGGTTGAAAATAACAACCACTGGCGGGACTTTTTAAGGGCTTACGAATTCAATCTGGGTTTCGAGCCGGAGAGCAACCAAAGCTACGTATTACAAGCGACCTGTCTGTGCCCAAGCGGCCGGCGTCTTTCGGCTGAGTTTACCATTAAACACACAAAATGATGTATGGCGGATAACTGGGACAATAAATTAAGGTCAGGCACAAAAGGAGCTGATTCGATTGCGTTAAAGTATGACCCGATGGGCAACCGTGTCTTCAAAGATTCCAACGAAGCTGGGCAGCGCAAATATATCGTTGACATAACGGGCAAGCTGCCGGTAATCTTAATGGAGTTGGATTCGGCTGATAATATGGATATTATGAAAAAGTACATCTACGCCGACGGCCAGGTATTAGCCCAGCACGACATCGACGACGATGCCTTGCCCGCCAAGGACGATATGTACTTCTACCTGCACGACAGATTAGGCAGTGTAAGGCAAATGGTCGATACTTCGGGCGATGTCGTCAGGCTTTATACATATAAGCCATTTGGGGAAACGCTCGAGGCTGAAGAGAAGACCGGTGCTCCGAGCAATGCCTTTATGTTTGCCGGCCAGTACTTCGACTCCGAAATAGACGAATACTACCTGCGTGCCCGCCAGTACGACCCGCATATCGCCCGATTCACCTCCCGCGACCCGGTCCGCGGCAAGTTCAGAGAACCGATGACATTGCATCAGTATCTCTATTGCCTGAATGACCCGATTAACAGAACTGACCCGTCTGGAGAACTGAGCTACACCGGTTTATTCGCAAGTATGACAATTGGTGCTATTCAGGGGTCCTTAGAGTGGTGTAAGGGTGGAAGTCCCTATGATGTTTTGACTGGTGCGATTGCAGGTGGAGTGGGAGGCTTAACAGGTGCCTGGCTTGGTGGCGCAGGATTGATGGCTAAAATAATGACCGGAGCCATATCCAGCGTAGCCACTGTTGGCACTGAGCATCTTTTAGAATGGGACCCGGAAAGGCTTTTTGCTGACATGCTTGGTGCCGGAATGGTAGGCGGTGCGTTAGGTGGAATGGGCGAGCTACTTGGAGAAAGTTTTGCTGGAGTGGATATTGGGCGCCAATGGATCCCATTGAATGCAAGGGAGTTCCTAGACACACTTGGCCAGAACACAGAATTATATGATGAATTAGTTGGCGTTACTGGCAGTGTGGTATGGGATGCACTTCTCGAAACTTATAGGGCATTTAAGTAGGTAGTGCAATGAATATTATACAGGGAAATAAAGGAATTCAGTCTCTAAAGCTTTTATTTTGGTTAGCGCCAGTACTTTTATTTGTAAGTATGTTTAGTTGGATAAAACCCAACCCTAACCTTTCGTCGACCGTAAATTTAATCTTCCGAGTAATAGGCATAATTGGGGCAATATTGCTGATACCGCTTATTTTCTATCAATTTAACTTTAGCATTGTATGGATTACTGCCAGTTTGGGAATAGCTAGTATTGGTTTGGCCGCGTATATATATTCTGGATTAGCTCAAGTTACGTTGCTAGTTAAGATCACAATAGCTACCTTTCAAGTAATTTGGCTATTTTTTTTATGGATGTGGAGTAGGAGAGATAAAATAAGGAAACAAAGGAGATGTGTGACAAGAGCGGTGATGGACGGGCTAGTAAATTTAGTAGGGAAATGGATAGTACAATTAAATAAGTTCTCACGGTTTATGGCGGGGTTAATATTTTTAGGAATAACGGTTTACTTTTGCTGGATGTTGTTATTTTTTGAGGATTTTCAGGCTTCTACTATTTTGATTGTTTCGGATATTCCCATGATACTTTTAAGCTTACTCTTGATCTTTGCTTGTATTGCGCTTTTGCTCAGCTCTGTGACATATGCATTTAGTAACAGAGTAGTCATTCGTAAAGATATAGCATCAATTACCATACCTCCCTTTGTTTTTGGCGCCCTAATTTGCTGGATAATTCCCCACCCAATTTCAGCCATAGTCTTCAAATACAAAGTATTTTGGACGCTTAGCATAACTGCTATATTAGTATGGCTTGGAATATGTTTGTTATGGGGTGTGCAGGTCTTCCGAATTATTAGAAGATCCGAGGGACTGAACTATTATCAAAAAATTCAAGAAATTCGTGACAAATACAAACAAGAGGTTTAAGCGCTTGTTATCATATCTTCAATAGTAATCTGACTATCGGTGTCGACACAACGCTTGAGTATAACTGGGACAATAAACTTCGATCTGCGCAGAAGGGGCCAAAATGGATTGAGGTCAAATACGATCCTCGCGGAAATCGTGTCTTCAAAGATTCCAGCACATCAGGACAGCGCAAATATATCGTTGACATAACGGACAAGCTGCCGGTAATCTTAATGGAGCTGGATTCGGCTGATAATATGGATGTTATGAAAAAGTACATCTACGCCGACGGCCAGGTATTAGCCCAGCACGACATCGACGACGATGCCTTGCCCGCCAAGGACGATATGTACTTCTACCTGCACGACAGATTAGGCAGTGTAAGGCAAATGGTCGATACTTCGGGCGATGTCGTCAGGCTTTATACATATAAGCCATTTGGGGAAACGCTCGAGGCTGAAGAGAAGACCGGTGCTCCGAGCAATGCCTTTATGTTTGCCGGCCAGTACTTCGACTCCGAAATAGACGAATACTACCTCCGTGCCCGCCAATACGATCCGCACATCGCTCGCTTCACCGCCCGCGACCCGGTCTTTGGCAAACCTAGAGAACCCCACACGCTGCATAAGTATCTGTATTGCCTCAATGACCCGGTTAATGGAATTGATCCGAGCGGGGAGTTCACCTTTCATGTTGCAGATGCCATAATTACCGGTTCTGCATTTTATGGTCATACGATTAACCTTGCAATTTATGCTGCATCTTCCGGAGATTGGAGATTCTTTGATCTTGCGGCGGCGACTGCAAAATTTATGAAATACGCAATGGGAATAGCACTTATTGAACCCTTGGGTCCATTGGACCGAATTGCTACTTATTTTGGAGAAGTTACTATTGAACAACGTTGGGGGAGTAGAACAGGTTTTGCTTGGGAAGAAGCACTTGCAGTAGATGTTGCTGCATATGGGGCATATTATCTTTACATGTTAGGTATACACGATACTTTGGGTACTGACGTAACTGATATGGCAGATTTTATTGATTGGAAGAAAGAGTTTTGGCAGTGAAAAGGTCAACAGAATGGCTGGTGCTTTTATTGTTCTGGGTAATTGTGTTTGCAATAGAGCGCACTATACTGTCAGATGTCAGATACGGCGATCCAATCCGTATCTGGGTTATGGTATGTGTCACGGTTACCTTCTGGTTGGGCTACATGCTTTATTGGTGGAGAGCCGATTTATCCGGATTCTTAAAAAGAGTTCTTATCGCCATTCCTTTTGCTCTGTTATTTGCCGTATTTATGATAATATTAACTAGAACTCTTGCTATCTCAGTTTTTGCGCTGTCTGTATATTTGTTTTTACTTTATAAAACACCGAGCTGGAAACAGCACTTTTCCATCACTCTGGTACTTGCTTCTATTTTGGCGGTAGCATTAAAGTTTTCGTATGCGATCCTTAATCCGCTTATCCCGCAGGAGATGTCAATCTACCGCAACTTCTTTTACATGGTCAGTATAGTGTTCGTCGTATTTTTTTACGGGATATATCTGCGGAAAGTAAAAGATGGCGAAACCGTCGATTTACATGTGATTTTAACAAGAATGCTCAAGTTTATCACCGCATTTAGTTTGTATACTGCGGCATGGCTTACTTTGCAGCAGTTCGGTGAACGCTATGGAATCAGCCTTTCAACCAATTTGATGATTTCTAGTGTGCTTACGATAGTTTTTCTAGTTGCAATCTATCTATTCAATCTCATGCCTATTGAGCGAAAAAAGAAGAAAAGCAAACTTGGCGAACTGAAAAGCCAATTAAATGACTTCTATATTGAAGAACGCGAAAAATCAAGTGGCGATCAGATACATCTTTGAAGTTGCGGGCGATTTGCCGACAATACTATTAGAGATTGGAGTGGTGTATTACGACGGTGATATGAACGACATTAAGATTAAAGATTGGCAGGAGTGGAATATCGACCTGCAAGACTTCAGTGTGCAGGGCGTGAACCTCGCCGATGTCAACAATATTTATATCGGCTTCGGTGACAGGGACAATCCGCAGGAAGGTGGTTCAGGCGAAGTGTACTTTGACGATATAAGGTTGTATCCGACCAGATGCTTTCTTTCGCTTCGTTCCCCCGATTTTGCCAGAGTCGATTATGTCGAGGATTGCGTGATTGACTACAAAGAGGTTGCGGTAATGGCAGAGGCCTGGCTGGTTGAGGCAGCAGCTCCCGGCGACGCTAATCTCGTGGCCTGGTACGAGTTTGAAGGCGACGCCAACGACAGCTCTGGCAACGGCCACCACGGCGTCGCAAATGGCAGCCCAAGCTATACGGGTGGCAAAATTGGGCAGGCGATCGATCTCGACGGTGTCGGTGACTATGTCGAGACCGACGCGAATGCCTCAGATCTGGGGATAGGCGGTGGTAACCCGAAGACCACCTGCGCGTGGGTATATACACGCGCCTTCAGCAACGGCGGTATCTGGGAGTCTGGCCTGAATTCGGACGGGAAGCATTGGTGTTTGAGAACACTGGACAATATTGATAACAGGTGGCGAGCGCAGCTTCACGGCGGCGACTTTGATTTTGACGTCACCTATCCTTCCAAGAACAAATGGGTCCATTTCGCGCTTGTCTACGATGGGACCGCTGCGGGAAACGAATACAGGTTATATGCCGACGGTGACCTTATAGGGAGCAAGACGAATGCTCTGGACACGGTTGATGATATAACCTTCCGAATAGGCCGGTACGGTGATAACTACTTCGACGGCCTCGTTGATGACGTCCGCATCTACAACGTGGTGCTGACGGATGTTGAGATACTGGGCCTTGCGTCGTTGCGGACTGACCTGTACGAGGACCAGAAGATTAACTTCAAGGACTTTGCTGTCCTGGCAGATATGTGGCTGGATGAGCAACTGTACCCGTAATAGACGTTGCTACAACAAGGCTCTAAGGTAGTTAGCGAGTGAATTTGCACCAGTTCGGGGCCTATAGTGACCAGTTCGCTATAGGCCCCCGGTGTTTTGAGGGCGGTGAGGTTGAGGGGTAAAATATAACTCTCGGGTAAAACTCAAAGGCTAAGTATCCATATCAGTTACCTGTAAATTTTAAGTGCCCTGTATATTTGCCCTCCGCCAAGGGGCGTCCCCCCTGGGACTGATTAAATTAGATTGGCCAAAAAGGTTAATCTGCGATTATATCATGCGGATTAGACGGATTTTTTGTTTTTAACTAAAGAACCTAATGCCCCAGATCTGGCCTTACAACGCTCAAAAACCGGTTTCTGCATATCTAAAAAAAAATGAAAAATATTGATTTTTTACTTGACAAAAGTAAAGTTGGCTTTAATATTATTAAAGATGGGCTTCGCTTTTTTAAGATTATTCTTTGTAAGGATAGCTAATATCGCAAGATTGGATAAAAACCGAGATAAGGAGGTAGTCAAATGTTGAGACGGATTGTAGGCGTAACAGGTGTTAGTCTCTGGGCCGGGCTAATCGCAGTTGTAGTTTTATGGGGATTTCAAGCAAACGCCAATGGTGAGCAGATGTTTGAGAACCTTCCCGAAGGGTGGAAGGTTGAAAAGTCCTTCGCAGTATCAAAAGCTCAGACAATAGCTATCGGCCGGAAGCTCGGCAGCAGAATCAGCAAGCTTACTAATACGGTTCTTTCAATCGAAAGTAAGCGACTGCAGGTGAACGTCTTCCACTGCCCAACGCCGAACGCGGCGGATAAGATTTATAAGTCTGTTCTCGAAGCGCATAACGGACTTACCGGCCATGTGGCTCGGGATGGTAATTTGGTCATAGAATTTGCCAAGTCTGATGATATAGAGCTTATGAATCAGGTCCGGCGGGCGCTGGGTCTTGAAGCAGTAAAACTTGACGGCGTTGCCAGAAAGCTAATCAAGAAGATTCCAGCCGGGTGGCGGGTTGAAAATTCTTTCGTAGCGCCGCGAAACCAGACCGTCGCTATCGCAAAAAAGCTCGGCGGCCGCATTAAAAATTTATCGAATACAATTTTTTCAGTTCAGGGTCAGCGGTTTCAGGTGAACGTTATCGAATGCGTGACGCCAACGGAAGCTGAGAAGATTCACAAGAGTATTCTTAAAATGAAAGGTGACCCTGCTTTTTGTTTAATACTCGGTAATTCGGTTGTGGAATTTGTAGGCGATGATGTTGAGCTTGCGAAAAGTGCTGTGTATGAATTGGGGATTAAGCCGGGAGCCGGCGAGGCGAAACAAAAGCAGATTTCAAAAGGTGGCACGCTGGAAACTATGGCGAAGAGTTTCGTGGATTTACTGGTAAAGGAAAATTATGAAAAAGCGGTGGAGAATTTTGACGGCACGATGAAAAAGGTGATGCCGGCGGAAAAGCTGGAAGAAGTATGGAATTCCATCATTGCTCAGACGGGGCCTTTTGTTGAGCAGCTCGGTGTCCGAGAAGAAAAGATACTTCAGTATGATGTCGTATTCGTAACCTGCAAATTTGAAAAAGCGACGCTTGACGCCAAGGTTGTGTTCGACCGCAAAAAGCAGATTACCGGCTTGTTTTTCGTTCGGAGCAAGGCGACTGCCAGGTATCAGCCGCCGAGTTATGTGAAACGTGGTTCCTTCAGTGAAAAAGAAGTCCGGGTGGGAACAGGTAGAGGGGCTTTGCCGGGTACTTTATCTTTACCTAAAGAGCAGGGACCCTTGCCTGCGGTGGTTCTGGTTCACGGCTCTGGGCCGCAGGATAGAGACGAGAGTATCGGGCCTAACAAGCCCTTTCGGGACCTGGCGTGGGGACTGGCCAGCCGGGGTATTGCGGTTTTACGTTACGAAAAGCGCACCAAGGCCTTTCCTGCTCAGATGGCAGCCATTGTGAAAACGCTTACCGTCAAGGAAGAGACGATGGATGATGCTCTTGCCGCCGTGGCATTATTACGCAAGACCACCGAAATCGATACCAACAAAATTTTTGTTCTCGGTCACAGCCTGGGCGGATTTGTTATTCCGAGAATTGGAAAACTTGACTCAAAAATTGCCGGTTTTATTGTGATGGCCGGCACGGTTCGCCCGCTGGAGGATGTAATACTCGACCAGTTCTCTTACGTTTTCTCTGTGGACGGCGTGATTTCTGAGGCCGAGAAAACCGAGCTGGAAAAACTCAAACGGCAGGTTGTTAGGGTGAAAGACCCGAAATTGTCTCCTACGAGCCCTGCTTCAGATTTGCCATTTGGCGCGCCCGCGGCATACTGGCTGGACTTGCGCGGGTACAATCCGGCTGAAACGGCGAAAGAATTAGCTTGCCCGATGCTTATCCTGCAGGGCGGCAGAGACTATCAGGTTACAGAGGCGGATTTTCGACTCTGGAGAAAGGCCTTGTCCTCTCGAAAAAACGTTAAATTTAAGTGGTATGACAAGCTCAATCATCTGTTCATAGAAGGTGAAGGTAAATCCACACCCGCCGAATATGAAACGGCCGGGAATGTTGCACGGATTGTCATTGAAGACATAGCCGACTGGATTAAAAAACTTCGGTAAACAGGAATAATTATGAAAGTATTGCCTACAAGATGTCCATCGTGTAACAGACAACTGAAAGTTAAAAGTCTTGTCTGTGAGCAGTGCCGGACGGAAATCCAGGGCGAATATGAACTGCCTGCGTTGGCCAGGCTTTCCCCCGATGACCAGGCCTTTATGCTTGCATTTATCAAGGCAAGCGGCTCGTTGAAGGAAATGGCCCGCCTGCTGCGGCTGAGTTACCCAACGGTGCGCAACCGTCTCGATGATATTATCGAACGCATTAAGCTCGCCGAGAAATCCGGGGGAAATGGGAGGGAGGAAAAGCTATGACCGAAATCACGACTGAGACCAAAACCGCAGCCCCCACTCTTGTCTTCGACAAGAAGACGTGGGGGTACCAATGGCTCTTTAATCCTTTCAAATTTGTGGCGGGTTATAAGGCCTTGTTGTCGGGTTCAGGGATTATATTGATAAGCGCGTTTATTGCTTCGCTCGGCAATACCCATTTTGATGGTGTCCTGGACGTTCACATAGGCCTGGAAGCACCTCTGTGGTGTTTCTTTGCTGAAGGTCTAATCAATTGGGTATGCGTGGCGGTTCCTCTGCTTTTCTTTGGTTTGATTGTGTCGCGTTCATCTTTCAGGGTGATAGACGTTCTTGGGACGCAAGCCCTGGCGCGCGGGCCTTACCTGATTGCCGCAGTGGTGATGCTTCCTGATGCCAATCGAAGATTTGGTGAGTATTTGACGGCCAGACTTTTCCAAAGCGGGCCAGCGGTTGCGATTAACTATGTAGATGTGCTCATATTCGCGTTTGCCATAATCCTGATTATTCTGATGGCGGTCTGGATGGTCGCGTTGATGTACAGAGCTTATGCGGTATCCTGCAATATAAAAGGTGCAAAGGCCATCGCAACCTTCATTGTGAGTTTAATAGGTGCGGAAGTATTGTCTAAAGCTGTCATATTGAAGATGGCTATTTGAGTGAGCCCCGTTAGAAATTCTACAAGAAGAAATGATGGAGTACAAAAAAAGCAAATTTCTAACGGGGTGAGTGTTCCTGCAAATACTGAACTTGCCCTATATTTGCCCTCACTACTGTCCCATTAACTTTTTAGTAAATTGTTGTAAGACGAATAAATATAATAGGTTGTGAGAAAAAATGGTTGGGATCGATTTCAACTCGCCCTTAAATTTTGGCCAATATACTTTCATTGAT
>Ga0209979_1001463_pt1 | contig 25794 bp, 14 predicted proteins | sample AnhtaG_FD_183114 | JGI IMG/M metagenome (GOLD analysis project Ga0209979, IMG submission 183114) | Deep subsurface microbial communities from Anholt, Denmark to uncover new lineages of life (NeLLi) - Anholt_01485 metaG (SPAdes) (version 2) | ecosystem: Environmental > Aquatic > Marine > Oceanic...
ACCCATCAACGAGACCCAACTATCAGTCCCCAAATAGCTATCTTGCCGGCTATGTCATTAGACGAAATTTTGAGAAAAAAACTTGCCAGACCAACCAAAGGGGGGTATGATATTATTCCGTATCCCTGCGGGATATTGATGGACAATTCTACAGCTCAGCGCCGGACAGATACAATACCAGCTATCGCTACTTTTACGCCCGGGACATCGAGTGGTACGTTGCCGGCTCGGATTTGAGCAACATCAATACCATCAAGAACAAGATCATGACCGAGGGCGTCATGGGAACATGTATGTGCTACGACGAGTTATTCATCACCAATTACATACACTACCAGCCGCCCAGCAGTTCCTTAGACCCCAACCACGCCATCGCCATCGTGGGCTGGGATGATGACAAGGTCACGCAGGCTCCGGAAGGGCCTGGAGCTTGGCTGTGCAAGAACAGTTGGGGAAGTTCCTGGGGCTTCGACGGCTACTTCTGGATTTCTTACTACGACAAGCACTGCTGCAAGCATCCGGAAATGGGAGCAATCTCCCACCAGGACATCGAACCCATGGCCTACGAGCACGTCTACTATCACGATTATCACGGCTGGCGGGATACCAAGACGGACTGCAGCGAAGCATTCAACGCGTTCAGCGCCATGGGCCCTGACGAGGGTAAGGAGATACTCACGGCGGTGAGTTTCTATACTGCCGCAGATAACGTGACCTACACGGTGAAAATCTATGACCGTTTTGAAGGCGGCGAACTGCTGGATGAACTCTCCACAAGGTCCGGCACCATCGACTATACGGGATTCCACACCATCAACCTGGATACTCCGGTTGAGCTTACAGTGGACGACGACTTCTACATTTACCTGCAACTCTCCGCTGGCGGTCATGCTTACGACCGAACCTCGGACGTTCCGGTCTTGCTGGGAGCGCAGTATAAGGTTATTGTGGAATCGGCTTCCAATCCCGGCCAGAGCTACTACCTTAGCGGTTCAACCTGGTTGGATCTCTATTACTCAGACGTTCCTTACAACACCACGGCCAACTTCTGCATCAAGGGTCTGGCGGACGTAGAGCCTCCTTTGAGGATACTCCTGCTCGACGGTCTGCCTGAGTACATCGACCCGGGTGTTCCGGCCACCATCACAGTGCAGATCGAAGAAGTGGCTGATTTGTATGTCCCGGGGACAGGTATGCTTCATTATCGTTACGACGGTGGCACCTATCTTACCTCTCCTTTGGTCTCTTTGGGCGGTGATCTTTACGAAGCCACATTGCCACCAGCCAGCTGTGATGATGAGCCAGAATACTATTTCAGCGCCGAAGCAGTCGAGGCTGGGGTAATGTACAGCCCATCTGATGCTCCTGCCACTGTTTACTCTTCGCTTGTGGGAGAGCTTACCAGCGTGTTAGCTGACAACTTCGAAACTGATCTTGGCTGGACTGTGGAAAACGATCCCTATCTTACTGATGGTGCCTGGGAGCGCGGCGTTCCGGTTGGCGGTGGTGATCGGGGTGATCCACCCACCGATTTTGATGGCTCAGGTAATTGCTATCTCACAGATAATGAATACGGCAATTCTGACGTCGACGGCGGAATCACCTGGCTGATCTCACCATCTCTGGATGTTAGTGCAGGTATTGACGCCAAAGTTCATTACGCCTTGTGGTATACTAACAACTTTGGGGCTGATCCTGACAACGATCTGTTCAAAGTCTATGTTTCTAACAACGATGGTGCAAGCTGGATCTTGGTTGAGACAATTGGACCTCAAACCTCTGCCGGGTGGAAAGAATATGACTTCTGGGTTGGCGATTTTGTCACGCCGACCAGCCAGGTCAAAGTTCGTTTCGAAACCTCACATCTGAGTGGGGGGTCTGTTGTGGAAGCAGGTATTGATGATTTCGGTGTTTCGGTCTATGAGTGTAGTGATTTTATTTGTGGCGACGCCAATGGAGACGGGGTGATAGATCTGGGGGATGTGCTCTATTTGGTAAGCTATCTATATAAAGGCGGCCCTGCTCCTGATCCCTTAGAAGCTGGAGATGCAGATTGTAGCGGAGAAATTGACCTCGGGGATGTGCTTTACCTGATAAGCTATCTGTATAAAGGCGGCCCAGCGCCGGGTTCTTCTCCAATGGGAATTCTACTTGATTATTTTGGTTGCAAGGAATTCCAGAAAGGGACCCCTATAGATGGCACCCCACCAGATCAGGATTGCATAGAATATCAGTATGATGGGACAGGTGTTCTTCTGCTCAAACACATAAATGCAGGATTCAATTGCTGTCCGGATGAGCTCTTAGCTGACATAACCCTTGAAGACAACGTTATCACAATAGAAGAGGACGAATCTTTAGAAATTAGCGGGGGATGCGATTGTCTTTGTCTTTTCGACGTAGATTATCAAATCAACAACCTGCCACCCGGAGAATACACCATAAGAATAAACGGGTTGTATTTGGAAGAGGGTGATGAGGCACTTGAATTCACTGTTGATCTTGCTTCATCGCCTTCAGGTATCTTTTGTGTATATCGGGATCATTATCCCTGGGGGATTTGGTAACAGGATTGTAACGTTGATCGGATAGTAGATCTTGGCGAGGTTATTCATCTAATCAACCATCTTTTCAGAAACGACCCACCACCGGGTTGTCCTTGAAAGAATCACATAACGTAACCACCAACTAAAAGAGGCCCCAATCGGGGCTTTTTTTATGGCGATTTATTTTGCCAACTGACCAAAACAACCCAATCCCACAGATAGACCAACTGGGCGACAACCTTAAACGGTACGGTGCAAGCTACGGAAAGCCCCGTGCCCTGGCAACTCCTCACTATAGCATCAATTGATTCGGCGGTGGAAATAACTCCGCTGCATTTCCTTCATTACAGGAGCAGGTTTAGCCACTTTTTTTCAGATGATGTCGTCTCTGGTTAACAAACCCTACAAAAAAATCATAGGCTCTTGTCGTTTCAAAGGCAAAGTCCACGCTTCCCGCCAGGTCCCGGGACCTGGCGGGCACAGAATCCTGATGATTGCCTTGGTGCCATCCTAAATCAAAAAGATCATACAAGGGTTATTTCAAAAAATATAGGGCAGAGTCTCTATTCTTAAGCACTTGACAAATTTATGAAAGAGTGTATATTTGTAACAGAAGAAAAACCGGAACGTAGCTCAAAACTTCTGGGTTGCATTCTGGGGTCGCTTCGGAATCGAGTATAACTGTTAATGAACTAAGAAAGGAGAAGGATCTAATGAAACAAAAGAAAACAGTTGTAAACTTTATATTAATCATTTCAATTCTAGCGTCAATCTTAGCCACCACACCCGAGACGTGCTTTGCAGTCCGGCCTATCCATCCCGAATCGTGGAACCAGCACAACATCGACGACGCGGATTCTCCCAATACCGAGGGTCACTCATTGATACAGCTCAACAACACAACCGCTCGGGTGGGCGCGTACAAGCGTGAGGGTCGGATCAAGCGCCTCTACGGCGAGGCTTTCTCTTACGACGCCAGCCCGGAGGAGAGTGCCGAGTCCTTCCTTCAGACCAACGCTCGCCTGTTGGGCGTGGATGCCGCGGACTTTGGTGACCGGTACCTCCAGCCGATCATGTATGACCGTTCCACCGACCAGTACAAGTTCACCGGCATCTACTATTCCCAGTACAAGGACGGCATCCTGGTCTTCCGCTCGCGGCTGGTGTTGCTGGTGCGGAACGAGGAGGGGTATCCGCTGGTTTTGGCCTCGGTCGACCTGCGGAATCTCGGCGGGTTCGAACCGCAGATCGAACCGGACAGGCTGAATCCCGACATGGGCATTACCAACGCCTTGGGGGTGTCGCCGAGTCTGGTCAACTTCACGCTACCGGAACTGGTTATCTGGGCCGGCGTGGATGACATGATCGTTCAGCCGGCACTGGCGTATAGCTTCATTGGTGACAACGGCCGTCCGGCCGACGGTAGTGAGCCGGAGAAGTACTTGTTCGTCACAGACGCTGCGACCGGCGCAATCCTGTACCAGGAGAACCTCATCATATTCGAGGACGTACTAGGGAATGTGCAGGGTAAGGCCACGCAAGGCAAGGCAGCTGATTTCTGCGAAGAGGAGTTGCCGGAGGCTATGCCGTGGTCCCGCGTGAACATCGGCGGCACGGTTGCCTATGCCGATTCGAACGGCAAATTCGTGATTCCCAACAGCGGCTCTTCCGAGGTAACCGTTGAATCGCGGCTGCGGGGACTGTGGTTCCGGGCTTACAACCAGGCGGGTTCGGATGCGTTTCTGTCCCAGTCAGTCACGCCGCCTGGACCGGCCAACTTCATGCACAACGATCTGAACACCGACGAGTACTACCGCGCCCAGGTCAACGGCTACCTCCAGGCCAACGTGGTGCGCGACTTCACGCTGACCTACAACCCGGACTACCCCGGGTTGCAGCAGAGCGAGTTTCCGGTGTACGTCAACGACAATACCGGCTACTGTCCGGGCAACGCTTGGTACGACGGCTACTCCATCACCTTCTGTCGCGCCGGCAGTGGTTATCCCAACACCGCCTGGTCGTCGGTGATCCATCATGAGTACGGCCATCACCTGGTGGAGATGGCAGGTAGCGGCCAGGGCGCCTACGGCGAAGGCATGGGCGATGTCATGGGACTGCTAATCCTGGACGAAGCCGGCACAGGCTGGGGCTTCTATGGCGACTGCAACACGCCGCTGCGTAACGCTGACAACACCATGCAGTATCCCTGCTCCGGCGAGATCCATTACTGCGGCCAGCTCCTCTCCGGCTGTGTGTGGAGTACCCGTAACGAGTTGGCAATCACCAACCCGGGCGCCTATATGGATATCCTTGCCAACCTGGCCATCAACGCCATGCTGCTGCACACCGGATCGTCCATCGATCCGAGCATAACCATAGACTACCTTACGCTGGACGATGATAACGGCAACATCTACGACGGCACGCCGCACTACTATGAAATCGCGGCTGGTTTTGGCGCGCACAACATGGATGCCCCGGAGCTCATGCTTTTGGGGTTCTCCGCTCCTGACGGCCTGCCCGAGATTATCTCGCCTGCCGGCGGAACCACGGTGCGAGTGGAGGTGAGCGGCATCACCGGCGAACCTCAGCCGGGCACCGGGGTGATGTATACCAACGATGGCTCCGGCTGGACCCAAACGGCAATGACGGAGGTCGAGCCAAACGTTTACGATGCCGTTTTCCCCAGTGCTGATTGCGGCACCCAGGTGGCGTTTTACTTCGAGGCCCAGACTACCGGCGGACAATCTCAGTTCTGGCCAACGGGCGCGCCGGGCGAGGTCTTTTCTGCCGTAGCGGCAGAGGGCGTGGAAGTCCAATTCTCAGATAACTTCGAAACGCACCTCGGGTGGACCGTGCAAAACGACCCCTATCTCGCTGACGGTGCCTGGGAGCGCGGCGTTCCCGTTGGCGGCGGCGATCGGGGCGATCCGCCCACTGATTTCGACGGCTCAGGAGCATGCTATCTTACCGACAACGTGTATGGCAATTCCGATGTCGACGATGGGAGAACCTGGTTGATCTCGCCGTCTTTTGATCTGAGTGAGGCAGTCAACGCTGGAGTTCACTACGCTCTGTGGTACACCAACAACTTCGGGAACGATCCCAACAACGATTTGTTCAAGGTGTATGTATCCGACAACGATGGTGGGAACTGGACTTTAGTTGAGACAATTGGACCTGTGACCTCTGAAGGGTGGACGGAATATACCTTCATGATTGGTGATTTTGTTTCCCTCACCGATCAGGTCAAGGTTCGCTTCGAAGCTTCAGATCTGAATGCTGGGTCGGTTGTGGAAGCAGGTGTTGATGACTTCATTGTTTCGGCCTATCAGTGTAGTGTTTTCTGTGTGGATTCTGATAGTGACGGCTTTGGCGACCCAGGTCACCCTGAAAACGAATGTCCGGACGATAACTGTCCCACCGTATACAACCCGAATCAGGAGGATACTGATAACGATGGTGTCGGCGATCTCTGCGATCTTTGCACCGACACCGACGGCGACGGTTACGGCGATCCCGGTTTCCCCGCCGACACCTGCGATCTTGACAACTGCCCGTTTGTTTACAATCCGGATCAAGCGGATGTCGACGGCGACAATGTCGGTGATTCTTGCGACATCTGCCCATATCATTCCAATGACGACTGTTGTAATCCCGTTGGTTCAAATGTGCCACCGGAGGTAACCTCACCTGAGGCTGACACCGCAGCGCCAGGTGGGCCACCGTTTGCATATGTCGCCACAGCCACCGATACAAACTGTGACGGCACCGAGCTTATCTTAAGCTATGAGGATTATCCCTCCTGGTGTACGGTTACAGGAGATACCATCACCGGTGTGGGGGAATGCAATTACGCTGACACCTCATTTAAGGTGATTGTCTCAGATGGTGATCTGGCAGATACTCTGGAGGTGACTTTAGTGATTGACCGTTCAAATGTGGCTCCGTCAATAACACCCCTAGGAGATACCGTCTTCATTCTCTTCCTTGAAAGTTTTGTCTATTATCCCACCATAGTGGATCCTGATGACAGTGGTCACTTGATTACGTATCTGGAATATCCGCACTGGTGTTCAGTTCAGAACGATTCGGTCCTTGGCACTGCTCCCGACACGATATTTGTGGAAACATTGACGGTGACAGCACAAGACTATTGCAACGCTGATACTTTGTCATTTATGGTGCGAACGTATCTCTGTGGCGACGCAGATGCAGACGGGGTGATAGACCTTGCGGATGTGCTTCATTTAATAAGCTATCTATATAAAGGCGGTCTTGCCCCTAATCCCTTAGAGGCTGGAGATTGTAATTGTGACGGAATTGTTGACCTTGGTGACGTGCTCTACCTGATAAGCTATCTCTATAAAGGTGGTCCGGCGCCAGGCTGTTAGCCAAAAAAGTATTCACTTGTCAGATACCAGGCCGAACCTCTAAATCAGAGGTTCGGCCGTTTTGTTCCTCGTGTTGTGTCTATGTAAACTGTATTGTGTAAGTTTACTTCTTGGCGGGGTGTAAGTAAAAAGGGTATCCCCTGTTAGACAAAAAAGAGAAATGAACTTAACATGCGATATATAACGGGCGGGAGAACTGGATTTCTCTGAGGAGAAGGTAAGGCAATGATGGGGGAGAGTCGAAAAATCTTTTGACAAAGAGTGGTGTTTTTGTATATTACAATTGAATTGTGTTGATTGCTGTCGAAGGGGTTTTCCCCTTTTAGCTCTTCCCGGAGGCGAAAAGCGCGAGGTGAATTCTGGAAGGTCTATTGCCAGGCATAATCGAAAATCCTGTAACACTTAATTTCGGAGGTGCGAGATGAGTAAATGGCTTTCGGTTTTATCGCTTGTGGTGATATTGGCCTTGGTCCAGAGCGGTCTTGCTCCCACAGAGGTATCGTCAATACCTCTGGGTGCATGCTGCTATCCTGACGGTTCTTGCTATGACAATCTAACTCGGACAGAATGTGAGGCTGATGGTGGCACATACATGGGCGATGGGACCACCTGCGCAGAGGTCGAATGTGTCATTCAAGAACGCGGGGCATGCTGCTATCCTGACGGTTCTTGCGCTGACGATCTAACTGAGGCAGAGTGTTCAAGTCAAGGTGGCGCATACATGGGCGATGAAACCGCCTGCTCTGAGGTTGAATGTGTCTCTCAACCTCAAGGTGCATGCTGCTATCCTGACGGTTCTTGCGCTGACGATCTAACTCAGGCAGAATGTTTAGATCAAGGTGGAACATACATGGGCGATGGGATCATCTGCGCTGACGTTGAATGTGGCAATGAGGTGAAGGACGAGACAGTAGGCAGAGAAAAACCCTCTGAATTTACTCTTTTTCAAAACCACCCGAACCCTTTTAACCAGACCACCAAAATAGAATTCACTCTGGCCAAGCCGGGTTTTGTCGGCCTAAGCATTTATGATCTGTTGGGAAGAAAGGTAAGAATTTTAGCTTCAGAACATTTGCCCTCAGGTTATAAATCTGTGCTTTGGGATGGGAAGAATGATTCTGGAGAAGACGTCGCTTCAGGAATTTACTTCTACCAATTAAGAGTCCGAGATTTCTCTGAGACCAAAAAGTTGGTGCTGTTGAAATAAAGCTCCCTGGATTTAAGAACTTATTCACTTGTCAGAGACCTGGCCGAACCTCTAAATCAGAGGTTCGGCTTCTTTTTTCTAAGCTTGTCTGTCAAGCAAAATCTTCTTATGCTCACGAAAGAATCAGTTATTCGGTCAAGATTGTCCAAACCTATCAAAAAATCTGTTCGATACGCGATGCTAACTTTTTCAAGAGTAAGAGATGTAAATAGTTAAGGGGAAAAGTCAATGTTCTAATGAAAAATGTTAAAAGAACGGTTGACAAATTTTGGTGTAGAGTATATATTGTTAGTGTATATTTGAAACATCTAGGTAGGCAAGCTTTATCCGACCTTGCTATTGGTAACGCAGTTGAGTATGTAGTCAGCTTTTCACAGGGAACGGCAAGGTTATAGTAAGGTAGAAATGAAATCAGTACAATGCATGGCAAACTATTGTCTTCATTTCTCGAAACACTTAAATCGAAAAATCATGTCATAATTTCATAAAACCCATATTTAGGAGGTAGAAAGCAATGGAGAGGAAAATAGCTGGAATTCTCGTTTTCGCTCTGCTGTCACTTGCACTTGTTGGGAGTGCATTAGCAGGAAATCAGCCTGTTAGGGTATCCGCAAAAGCCTCTGCTTTGGTGGTAACAGGTAAACCCCAGCCACCCAGGACTTATGTTGATGTCGCTCTGATAGAGAGTAATGAGGACATCACTAAAATCAGTTACCAAATCGGCGAATTCAATAAGGAGAAGATGCAGATTGATAACAACGAGTACTATCGAATTGTGCTGGAAGAAGAGCCAAATATCATGGAAAAGGGCATGCCGGATCTCCCCTTTATTTGTCGCAGCATAATCATTCCTGATAATGCAAAAATGGAGGTGCAAGTTACCGAAAGCAAATTTGTTGAGTATCAAATGCCAATAGCACCTTCAAGAGGGTTTATTTCTCGTGATGTGAACCCTGATGTTGTTCCTTATGAATTCTCAGAAGCATATGGCTTAAATGAATTCTATCCACACGACATTGCCAGGCCCGGATCACCATATATCCTCCGTGATTTCCGTGGTATTACGGTCACAGTGTATCCCTTCTCATATAACCCTCAAACTCAGACTTTGAGAGTCTATACTCATATAGTTTTGGAAGTAAGAAATGCGGGAGTTGATTATGAGAACGCCAAAATCCGAGACACCAGGAAATGCAACCAATATTTTACCGACATCTACAAAAATCATTTCTTGAATTATAAAGGCCACCTTTATACTCCTCTGGATGAACATGGAAGGATGATAGTGATTTGTCATGGTGATTTCATGAGTGCCATACAGCCATATGTTGATTGGAAGAGACAGAAAGGAATTCCCACAGAGCTTTATGATGTGGCAACTATTGGTTCAACTTCAGGCGAGATTAAGAGTTTCATTCAGAGCGAGTATGATTTGGGTGATGGGCTGACCTTCGTTCAATTCGTCGGCGATGCGGAGCATGTCCCAACTTTCTTGATGGTTCGACAGTTCTGCGAGGGATTGGCAACTTCAGATCCGTCTTATGCCTTGCTGGAAGGAAGCGACAGTTATCCTGAGATCTTCGTTGGTCGTTTTTCTGCAGGCAGTATTGCTGATGTTGAAACTCAGGTTGAAAGAACCATCTGGTACGAGAAAGACATCGCTGACGGCGAGTGGCTACATAAGGGAACGGGCGTTGGCTCTATATGGGGTGCGGGTTATGGCTACATGGGTTTGGCTGATTGGGAGTTGGTGGAGCTATTGCGGCTGATGCTGTTAGGCTATACCTATACCGAGGTCGATCAGTTCTATGAAGAGGACATGGGAAGTTATATAGAGCCGGTTCCGGTGGCTGAGTTTGTAAAACGCCATAAACGAGGGGAGGGGCATCGTTTTGGTGCAGGGGCATGGACCTTGTGAGGCCGATTTCATGATTCCGCCCGGCTCCTTTGGGGATCTGTTTCTCACGGATAGTGTAGGCAATCTTGAAAACAACTACATGCTTCCATTCATATGGATAGGCGCACCCTATATCGGCAATTTCCAGATCGATGTCACCTTTCCTGAAGCTTGGTTGAGAGTTACCAGTGCTTCCGGAGATCCTATTGGCGCGATTGCGGTTTACGCTTCTTCAGTTGACTTGGATTACGCCTCAACCCACGCAGCTCAGTATGAGATGGTGGATTTGCTGGTGAACGACCAGATGAATACTATCGGCGGCCTGATGTACAATGGTGCTTGTTTGTCGATAGACCTGTATGGCGAGAGAGGTGAGAAGACCTTTAAATCATATCACATCTTTGGAGACGTCTCCTTGCAGGTGCGCACAAATACACCCGTCGCCATGACGGTACAGCATGCGTCCAGTATTGATATAGTGGTTCAACCTCTCTTGAGGTTACGGTGGTTGGGGTGGAGGGTGCACTGTGTGCCATTTCCCGCAATTACCAGCTTTTGGGGTATGGATATACTGATGAAACCGGACACACGCTGATTGAGTTTGACCAGCCGGTAATTGGCGGACAGGTATTGGATCTCGTAGTAACCGCCTATAACAAAATAACCTACACAACACAGATAACCGTCACTGGCGGTTCCTTTATCTGCGGCGATACCAACGGAGATGGAATCATAGACCTCGAAGATGTGCTTTATCTAATAAACTATCTATACAAAGGTGGTCCTGCTCCTGTTCTCTTAGAAGCTGGAGATGTTGATAATAATGGAACGGTTGAGTTGGGGGATGTGCTCTATCTCATCAGCTACCTGTACAAAGGTGGCCCACCGCCGGGTCCTGCTCCAAGTGGAATTCTACTTGATTATTCTGGTTGCAAGGAATTCCAGAAAGGGACTCCTATCGATAGTGTGTCACCAGATCAAGATTGTGTAGAATATCAGTATGATGGGACAAGCCTTCTTCTGCTCAAGCACATAAATGCAGGATTCAATTGCTGTCCGGATGAGATCTTAGCGGACATAACCATTGAGGGCAACATCATCACCATAGAGGAGGACGAATCTCTTGAGAGCGGGGGATGCTTTTGTCTTTGTCTTTTTAATGTAGATTATCAAATCAGCAACCTGCCACCTGGAGAATACACGATAAGAGTTTTCGGAATGTATCTGCAAGAGGGCGACGAAATACTCCAGTTCACCGTTGATCTTGCTTCATCGCCTTCAGGTATCTTTTGTGTATATAGGGATCATTATCCCTGGGGGCTCTGGTAGCAGGATTGTAACGCTGATGGGATAGTAGATCTTGGCGACGTTTTCTATCTCATCAACTATCTATGCAAAGGCGGACCGGCACCGGGCTGTTAGTTCCCGACTGCCGAACCATTCTGTTACGCACATATAAAAGCCCCAGCTCTCACAGAGTTGGGGCTTTTTTTGCTCGATGAATCGAGCAACTACAGGTTATTTGCCTGCAAATCCAGCGTCTTTGCCGCCACCAACGTTATCATCTACAGTTATTCCTCCTTCTTGACGATACCTTTTACAAAGGACCGACGAGAAGCTTTCTTGAAAAGATTATTCTTGCTTTTTTGAAAAATGCACGTATAATGGTTTAAGTTTCTCCCCCGCATTTTGCGGGGGATCTTCGACCCCGCCTTCGGCGGAATCTTCGACTTGAATGGAAGGAGGAGTTGATGTCTAAAGTATGTGAGATTTGTGGAAAGAAACCCCAGTATGGACATTCGATCAGTCATGCCCATAACCTTACCAAAAGAAGGTGGCTTCCTAACCTGCAAAAAGTGAAGGTCATAAAAAAGGGGAAACGAACCACCATTAGAGTTTGTTCCAGTTGTCTGAAGGCAGGGAAGGTGGAAGCCTTAAGCTAGGTTTAGTCCTTTGGCATGAACCGCATTGTTCATACCGTTTAAATGATTCCCAACAGATCAAACGATGAAACAGATCGAAGATGCACACGCATTTTCTTATCCTTTAATCTGTTTTATCTGTTGGGAGAGTTATTTCATCATAATTCAAGACCAAATGCCACAAAATGGACAAACCCCGATTGATGTTTGATTGTCGGCTGGTCCACATCTGAAAGTGAAAGTATAAGTTATCTTCAGGGGCGCACATCTTGCTTTTCCCATTCTGCGGCAACCCTCTTAGCTTTTTCAAATTCTTTTATCAGGAAGCTTTTACTTACCCCACTGTCAATTATATCCCAGGGAAGCAAAGAATTCAACTTCTTTGGCTGGAAAACGATTGAGTTTAAGTCCACGCCCGCTTTTTTCCATGCCTGGCGAAAACTTAAATTCTCCTCGATTGCATAGAATAACCCCTCTCCCACCTTGCGATTCCCCAAAGAAAATGTCCCCTGAAGAATTGCCTGCCGGATGCTTTTTCTTTCAAAATAGGCCCCTCTCAGATCTTTGACCTCATGAGCGATAATGCTTAGCTTTCTCTTTAACTCCTTTTCCTGATCCATGCTACACCATTGAAAGGGGGTATGTGGTTTGGGGATGAAGGGATTGATGGAGAGCCTTAGCCTTCTTTTACCACTCTTTCTTCTCTTACGTGTCTTATTTAGCCTGTAATCTTTTATAAAAATCCGATGCACCTCGCGGATCAGATCTACAATTCCATCGATGTCCTCATCTTCTTCAAAGGGAAGGCCAATGATGAAATACAGCTTCAGATTAGGGATGAAAGCTTCAGATGCCAGCTTTGCGGATTTCAAAACAGCTTCTCTGTTGATCTTTTTGTTGATTACCCTCCACATCTTCTCTGTCCCCACCTCGGGGGCAACGGTAAGTGTCTTCATTGCCGAATCAACCAGAATCTTCAAAAGCTTCGGGCTGAGTGAATCCACCCTTAGAGATGAAGTTCCGATCTCAAATCCACCTGAGTAAAGAGCCTCACAGATATCCTCCAGATCTGGATGATCTGATATCAAGGAACCGATCAACCCCACGTGTCTGCTATCCTTAGCGTATTTTTCCACCTGGGAGAGAACGGACTCTTTTTTGTAAAATCTGCAGGGCTGAAAAATATGTCCTGCCGCACAAAATCGACATCCGCGGGCACATCCTCTACCCACCTCGATTAAAAGCGAATTCTTGAAATGGGCATGAGGGGAAGTTATGGGAGAAAAGGTCTCCACCCCGTCCAGATTTAGGCTCCTTCTCTGAACCACTGATGGAGCGCTTTCTTTTACATTTATTTCTTTAACGCTACCATCTTCACGATAGCTCATCTGATAAAATCGGGGAACATACACCCCTCTGATTTTGGAAAACTCAAGCAAGACTTCCTCTTTTGAAGTTTTCTGCGAGTGTAGTTGAAAGTATTGCTCCATGAATTCTGCCAGCATCTCCTCTGCTTCCCCCATAAACAGACAGTCAAAGAAAGGGGCTAAGATTTCAGGATTTAAGGTTGGTGCAACTCCACCCCCAATTATCAAAGGTGTATTCGCTATCCTTCGAGAAGCTAAAAGAGGGACACCAGAAGACTTCAGAAGTTTTAACACATGGGGATAGTCCAGTTCAAAAGGAATCGAGAAGGCGATTAGATCAAAATCTTTGATATTATGATTGGATTCCAAGGTTCTGGTTCCTCCATAAGGAGGAAAGTCAAATCCTCGGGATCCATAGGAAAGAAAAAACCTTTCGCAAACCACCTGGCTCGTCTGATTGAACAGACGATAGATGGTTTGAAAACCCAGATTGGACATGCCCACCTCATAGGTGTTGGGAAATCCTAAAGCTACCCGGAGAACAGACCACCTTTTGGCTATTCTGCCTTTCTCTGTCGAAAGTAATTTCTTTCTAGTAACGGCAAAATCTTTCATCTTCGCTTTCTGAGAAAAGCTGGAACTCATTTGATCTTAGTAAAGAAAATCACATTCTTTGTAAACTAACTCTCTTCGAAAGTTTTGTCAAATCAATTTAAAGCAATATCCCTTGCCTGGTTTAGGCGGGTGTTCTATGGCTGGCAGGCTTCACCCGCCGTTCATTCCCCGTTGGTGAAGAACACCAACGGGAAGCAAGAACCATTACTGCGTTTGTATTAATATTTCCATTATTCTCCATCGGGGACGCAAATTTTAATTGACAATTCGATTAAGTGAGCTATATTAAAGATGAGGTTGTTTTACTCTGAGTAACGTGAAAGCAGAGTGGAGAATGGATGAAGTTTTCGCTTTTTTCTCAGACACCGACGGTATTGCACTCATCTTGCCTTTTGTTTTATTCTTTGTTCTCTATGTAGGAAGGCAAGGCACAGCTGATTTTTTGTTCAAAATTGACGGAAGTTTTTGAGGAGGTGTTTAACCAAAAGAATTTACAAAAGGAGATCTAAAAAATCAGATGCAAATTCAAATTTGTTCTGTTCTATTTTGGTCTCTAAGCATTGCGGACATTTAAGCCGGTAGAAACTTTATAAACCTTATAACCCAGAAGGAGAATCAAATGAAAAAAGTGATTCTGTTTCCTTTGTTGTTTGCCTTCTTTGTCTTCTCTTCCGCCTGGGCAAACAGACTGAACCTGGGAGTTGATGATGGGCTTCAGGTGGAGTTGATCTCTGCGGATGCATCGAAAGTAAGAGTGGAGATCAGGATTCCTGAGATTGTGGTGGAAGATAAGATAGTGGAGGGGAAAACCTATCAGCTTATCACCATTCCCGGTGGAGGATGGCTCACCCAGGTGGGCAATCCTCAACTTCCTTTAGTCTGCCGATTTGTAGCTTTACCTCCCACCTCGGGGGTGAGGATGGAGGTGATTGAAGAACAGAAGGAGATCCTTTCCGGCACTTTTCTCGTTTACCCTTTCCAAAAGCCCCCTATACGTGGTGACAACCCGGAACCGGAAGCATTCCAATTAAATGAAGAGGTTTATTCACAGGACCGACTTTTTCCAGGGAATCCGGTGGAGAAAGGAGAGATCTCTATCCTCAGAGATTTAAGGTTAGCTCCGATTAAATTCTTTCCCGTTCAATTCAACCCCCAGACCGGAGAGGTGACAGTCTACAAACGTTTGGTGGTGGACATTCATTTCGAGGGAACAGGAGAGAACCCCAAATTGAACCCCACGGATGTGCTGACCAGATCCTACTTGAAAACCTACCAGCAATTTGTGTTGAATTTCGATCAGATCAAGCAAGGGAAGGATGTGGTGGATGGCTCCATCCTGATCATAACCTATGATAACTTTCATGATCAGGTTCAGCCATTAGCCGACTGGAAACACAAAAGAGGGCTTTCCACCTATCTGGTTGATCTATCTGAAGTCGGGTCTACCAACACTGATATTTACAACTATATCTATGATGCGTATCACAACTGGCCTAATCCTCCGGAATATGTAATTCTGGTGGGAGACGCCGCGCAGATTCCCACCAACACCGGCGTAGGTGGAGTGATCACCGACCATAAATACGCCACCGTGGACGGGTCAGATTATTTTGCGGATGTTCACATAGGACGGATCTCGGTTCAGACCCAGGCCGAAGCCACGCACGTTGTCGCCAAGACGCTAAATTATAGAAACAATCCCTACATGGGGGAGACGGAGTGGTTTATGCGCGGAATGACCATCTCCGGAAGCGACTATGTGGACGATTATAACGCTTTAATATGCGGCCGGTTCATGGTCGACTATGCCGGTTTCACTTATTTTGACTCCCTCTGGGCATCGCTGGGCAATGATACTCCTACCCAGATAACCAATCGGCTGAACCAGGGGCGAACCTGGATAGCTTATTTCGGACATGGTTCTGCCACCTCCTGGAGCCCTTCCGGCTTCAGTAATTCCCATATTAATGCACTCAACAATGGAGAGAAGCTGCCGGCAATCTTCAGCGTAGCATGCAACAATGCTGAGTTCGACTATTCGGGAGGCGACTGTTTTGCTGAGCAATGGATAAAGGCAGGCTCGGTGGGAAACGAGAAAGGTGCGGTGATTATCTGCGCCTCCACCGATCTTTCCGCCTTCTTCTATTCCGACACTCTGGGCAGAGGAACCTATAAGGCCTATTTCGCCGACAGCGTCTTTAATTTCACTCCTGCGGTGAACCAGGGAAAAATGTTTATGTATACCTATTTCCCCGAGGGACCGGGGGGGAGTACAGAGAAAGAGATGCAGATGTATACCACCCTTGGCGATCCAGAGCTGGATCCATGGACCGCGGTTCCCGAAAGTCTGGATGTGACCCATCCTGATATCGTGTTGATTGGAGGGGGTGACTTCACGGTTACAGTCGAGCTTAACGGTCAGCCTTTGAAGGATGCTTTGGTTTGTCTTATTAAAGACTCCGAAGTTTACGAAAGTGCTCGAACCGGTCCTGATGGTCAGGTGACGCTCACCCCTACCCCTGCCACTCCAGGAACCATGGATTTAACTGTAACCGGACATAATGCTTATCCTTACGAGGTCATCCTTCAGGTTATCTCTCCTTCCGGTCCATACTTGATTTACCATAGCTCGGAAATTGATGATGACAACCTGGGTGAAAGTCAGGGCAATGGCGATGGGGACGTGGATATTGGAGAAACCATCGAGCTTCCAGTTATGCTTGAAAACCTGGGTGACTCCACTGCACTTCAGGTAAATGCCACATTAAGTACCACCGATTCTCGGGTCACTGTAACGGACGATTCGGAGGATTATGGCGATATACCTGCAGGTGAAACTGCCTTCTGTTTAGATGACTTCGACTTCTGGGTTTCTCCGGAGATATTGGATGGGGAAATCATCTCCTTCAACTTGGGCATAACTGCAGAAAACGGAGAGGGATACTGGAGTTATCCTTCTTTGGATATTATGGTTCACGCTCCGGTGCTTGTATATCAGTCCGGCCTGATCGATGATATTGTGGGCGATGGAGATGGAAGTCCTGATCCGGGTGAGGTGTGCAACATGGATATAGTCTTAGAAAACGACGGAAGCCACGAAGCGGTGGAGGTGGAGGCTGAACTGATCTCCGATGATTTTTATGTTACCGTAACCGGTGCCAACTCAAGTTATCCGGACATACCTCCCCAAGAGAGTGGCATCAGCTTATCCTCCTATCAATTTGAGGTGAGAAGCGATTGCCCGGAAGGTCATTCTGCCAGCTTGATTCTTCAAATTAATGCGGCAGGATCCTATTCGATCTCAGACACCTTCCAGATACTTATCGGGCAGATACCGGTTTTGTTAGTAGACGATGACGACGGGGAAAGCTATCAGACATATTTCGAAGCGGCTTTAGATTCTTTTGATATCCCCTATGATGTGTGGACTTATACCTCGCAGGGCACCCCATCGGTTTCCGACTTAGAGCTTTATCGGGCAGTGATCTGGACTACTGCAGATGACTATGGTTCTGTTGGCGATCCTTCCACCTTAACCGAGACGGATCAAGCCAACCTGATGTCCTATCTGGATGGTGGAGGGAAACTGTTTTTATCCGGCCAGGATATTTTGTATGACAATGATCCCAATAACTTCATCACCAACTATCTGCATGTGGCTAACCATACCGACGATGAAGGGATTGAATCTGTGGCTGGCGTTGCCGAAGACACCATCACGGATGGATTGGCATTTAGCTTAAGCTACCCCTTTTATAACCTTTCGGACTTTATAACTCCAGGAGCAGGCGCCACCGGAATATTTTCACGCACCGGTAAGACATCGCCCATGTTAAGAGACGGACAATTTGCCAAGCCCGATGGTGACTTCTCGTCAGGTTCGGATCTGGTTGATTATTGCGCCTTGCGCTATCCCGCCACCGGGAGTGCCACCTATCAGGTGGTCTTCTTCTCCTTCCCGTTTGAGGCGATTCTGCAGGGAGGAGCAGATCCCAACAATGCCAAGACGGTGATGGAAAGGATCCTGAATTGGTTCGGAGTGAGAAAACCATCCGCTCCACCCTTTATGCACGGGGATGCTAACGGGGACGAGGTGATAGATATAGAGGATGTGCTATTTTTGATTAACTACCTTTTCAAGGGTGGCAACCCACCGACTCCATTGGATGCTGGCGATGCCAATTGCGATGGTGAGGTTGATTTAACTGATGTACTCTATTTGATCAATTACCTATATAAGGGTGGCCCCGCACCACCTTGTTAAACAACAATAGATCGAAAAGACCAAAGCCCCGCCTGAAGGCGGGGCTTTTTGTTTCCGGTTTATTAAGCAGATCAAACAGATATTCGCTCCAGGGTGGATGTTATCCCAGACGGGTCTCCGTAACCCCTCCCATTAAGGGAGGGAAAATTTTTCGATACTAAATAGCTTCGGGAAATCTCCCGCCTCTGGCGGGATCTTGAGACTATTCCCGAAGCATCAAGAACAGTCTGGGGCTGGTCCTCCTTTGTATAAATAGTTGATAAGATGAAGAACATCGCCGAGGTCAATCGTTCCGTCGCAAGTGCAGTCTCCAGTCCACAAGGGATCGGGAGCAGGACCGCCTTTGTAAAGATAGTTGATTAGATAAAGCACATCCCCAAGGTCTATCACCCAATCTCTATTAACATCACCACGCAAGACCTGGAAATACTTTATGGTGACATAGTCCAAGCTTGACTCAATGCCATAACTTTCTCCTGTCACATAGACATTGCCCGAATCATCAACTGCGATGGCGTGAACTCGATCATCGTGGTTTCCTGATCCGTTGTATCTTTTCACCCATACCTCATTGCCCAGTGAATCATACATTACGGTAGCATAGTCAAAGTGTGTCCCGATGCCGACACTTTTTCCTGTCACATAGACATTACTATAGCCGTCTACTGCTATGGCACTGGGATCATCATGGCTATTCTCGGGTCCGTTGTATCTTCTCACCCAGGCAGTATCTCCGTTCGGATAATACTTTATGGTGAGACAGTCATCATTCATATCAGCAACTTTAGTATATCCGGTCACATAGACATTGCCCAAACCGTCTGTTTCTATACCACAAGGTAGATCTTCGCCGTTTCCTGGTTCGTTGTATGTCCTCACCCAAGCTGTATCACCATTCGGATAGTACTTTATCGTGGCATAGTGATAGTTTGGCCCGCTGCTGGTACTGTAGCCGGTCACGAAGACATTGCCATTAGGACCTATGGCTATAGCGATAGCACAATCACTGGAATCCTCCGGCCCGTCGTATCTCCTGACCCAGGCAGTATCGCCATTAGGATAGTATTTTATGGTGGCATAGTCACCGTATGTGCCGACACCAACACTTACTCCTGTCACGTAAAGATTGCCAGAGCTGTTCAGTGCCCCGTCAAGACTCACATCCGCGGAGTTTCCTGGCCCATTGTATCTACTTACCCAGGCGGTATCCACAATCACCTCCGCCAAAGCGGGCAAAGCCCAGAAGACCAAGACAAAAATCTACATCACCGGAATAAATATATGACGTTTGTGCATAAAGACCTCCTGGTTTTGGAGTTGAAAAAAGTATGATATCCCATCTCAGATAATTTTTGTAAAAAATTGGATCTTTATGTATAATATATGTTTTTTTGTAATCAGCAAGAAGAAAATGTAGTCTTTTCTTTTTTTCCTTCCTATGCCTGGTGGGCTAAGAGATACGGAGGTGTTTTTTTACCTCTCCCTCTCTCCATAAAAATGGAGAGGGGGATTAAGGGGGTGAGGTTTTTAAAGTCTCTCGTACCCTAAAGCCTGCGCAGGTCTCTTTTGTTTGCAATCGTGGAAACCTGAAGGTTCCCGCTACATTTCCCTCACTACAAAGAAATCCAGAACCTAACTTAAGTTAGGTTCTGGATTTCTTATCTCTTCGATCCAGGAATCAGATTAACCCATATTTTCAATTATGGCGGAGGCGTATTCAGAGGTTTTAAGCTTGGTGGCTCCCTCCATTAGCCGGTGCAGGTCGTAGGTTACTCTTTTTTGCTTGATGGTATCTGCCATAGCTTTATAGATCAGCTCAGCCGCTTCTCTCCACTCCAAGTACTCCAGCATCATGCAGCCGGAAAGGATCAGGGAGCCGGGGTTGACCATATCTTTATCCGTATACTTGGGAGCAGTTCCATGGGTGGCTTCGAAAAGCCCGATGAAATCTCCGATATTTGCGCCCGGCGCCATGCCCAGTCCGCCTACTTGCGCCGCACAGGCATCTGATAGATAGTCGCCGTTGAGGTTAGGGGTAGCGATCACATCATACTCATTGGTCCGGGTGAGTATCTGCTGGAGCATGCTGTCAGCAATTCTGTCCTTTATCACGATTTTCCCATCCGGCACCTCCCCGTTGTATTGGCTCCACAGCTCATCCTCGGTTACCACCTTATCTCTGAACTCTCTGGTGGCCAGCTTGTATCCCCAGTCCCTAAAAGCTCCCTCAGTATACTTCATGATATTACCCTTGTGCACCATAGTAACCGACTTGCGACCAAATTCTATGGCAAACTTTATGGCCTTTCTGATCAGTCTCTCGGTTCCAGTGATGCTCATTGGTTTTATTCCGACTCCGGAGTCGGATCTGATGTTTAACTTATAGGTTTCGTTCAGCCAGTTGATTAGTTTTTTGACCTCCGGGGTTCCTTCGGCCCATTCGATTCCGGCGTAGACGTCCTCGGTGTTTTCCCTGTATATGACCACATTCATCCTCTCCGGGTGCTTGACCGGAGAGGGAACACCTTCAAAATACCTGACCGGACGAACACACGCATAGAGATTCAGAACCTGCCGCAGGGTAACGTTCAGGCTTCGATATCCACCTCCCACCGGGGTGGTTAATGGTCCCTTCAAAGCCACAATGAAGTGCTTTATGGCTTCAAAGGTATCTTTAGGAAGCACTTCTCCATATTTTGCGTGAGCCGCCTCTCCCGCATAGATGTCGAACCAGACTATCTTCTTTTTGCCGTCATAGGTCTTCTCCACCGCCGCATCCAGCACCCTGCGGGTGGCTTTCATGATGTCCCGTCCGATGCCATCACCTTCAATAACCGGAATTATGGGATTATCCGGTATGCTTAATCTATCGCCTTCTATCTCAATCTTTTCGCCCTCTGTGGGAACGGTAAGTTTATCGAACTTGACCATCTGCGAAGCATTCATAAGAATTTCCTCCTATCATCCTTATATTGTGAGTTTCACAAAATTCGTAACCAATTGATTTCACTAATTTATTTAACCTGCTGTTTTTTGAGTTCCCCTCCTGTTATGAAGCCCTTGTCCCCCCGCTTGCCTCCCTGATCAGTGATCTTTAAATTTTCTCTCCTTTACCCTTGTTTCAATGGGAAAGGAGGGTAATTTTTCTTGATTTTTCCTTCCTCTCCCCATAGGGGAGAGGATTGAGGTGAGGGGGTTACCTTTCTTCTTTTCTATGCTCTCCTGAATTATTTCATAAACCCCCTCAATATTATTCAGTATCTCCCAATCACTAAATCTTAATATTTGCACTCCTAACTGGGATAACTCTTTTGTTCTTAGTTCATCTTGTCGTCTGCCTCTATCTTCGTAATGTTGTCCACCATCTGCTTCAATACCAAGTCTATATTCTGGAGAGTAAAAATCTAATATATATCTGTCAATGGAGAATTGCCTTCTGAACTTCACGCCAGCCAGTTGACGATTTCACAGCCTCGACCAAAGTTTCCTTTCGGCATCCGTTTGATTTTTTCGAAGATTTAGGTTCGACAAGCTCACTACAAGCCTGCATCTATTAACATTCTGTCGCTTCATTTCACCACACAGGTAATTTGCATTTTCCCCCTCACCCTACCCCTCTCCCCGTGGGGAGAGGGAACTTTCTTCTCTCGTCAAGTAGAGGTGTTACTTTGTGAATCCATCTCCTTGTGTTGAATGGACCTTAAGGTTAGACTATGTTCACCATCTCCGATCAAGTTTCTAGCCTTTTAATCTATCTTGAAATCCCCATGTTTTTCAATGTGTGCCAGAAGACCACCATCATTTAATATCTTTATCATCACATCGGGCAATGGGGCAAAATGCAAAGTCTGTCCTTGAGTCTTGTTAACCACTGTCCCTTTTTCCAAGTCCACCTCCAGCTCATCTCCCACCTTTATTTTGTCCGTGTCACAGATCAACACCGGAAGTCCCACATTGATGGCGTTGCGATAAAATATGCGGGCAAAGGATTTGGCTAACACTGCCGAGACTCCTGACAGTTTTATGATGGTGGGGGCATGCTCTCTGGATGACCCGCATCCGAAATTGCTCCCTCCCACCACGAAATCCCCCTTTTGCATCTTTTGAGCAAATTCAGGATCTGCATCCTCCAGCACATGTTTTGCCAACTCCGGAAGATTTGACCTCAGATGAAACAGCCTTCCCGGAGCAATAAGATCGGTGGAGATGTCATCTCCGAATTTCCATGCATATCCAGTCAGTATCATACAAAACTCCTTTAATAGGGCTCAATGCTCGGACTTCGGTTCGGGAGGGGGTTTACTCTCTTCCTGAACTGGCGCCCAAATGGGCGGCTACCTTTTCTTTGGTTTAACGGTTTTTCTTTTGGGTTTCTTTTTGACCTAAAACTCTCGCGGGTCAACGATCTGACCGGCCATTGCAGTTGCGGCTGCAGTTGCAGGCGATGCCAAGTAGATAAACCCTTCTGTATTTCCCATCCTCCCTTTGAAATTTCTGTTCATGGTGGCAAGACAGGCTTCTCCATCACCCAAGATTCCCTCATGCACACCCACACAGGGGCCACAGCCGGGAGCCATGATGGCGGCTCCGAACTCCACCAAGGTTTTGATGTAACCTGCACTAAGGGCATCCAGAAACACCGCCTTGGAGGCAGGAACGATGATCATCCTGGTCTTAGGGTGTTTTTTTCTTCCTTGAATCATCTGGGTGGCAACTTTTAAGTCCTCCAACCTCCCATTGGTGCAGGTGCCGATGAAGACCTGATCTATCTTTATCCCTTTAGCTTCATCTATGGGCTTGACATTATCCACGGTATGGGGAAATGCCACCACGGGGACCAATTCCGAAGCATCGATTTCGATTACCCTCTCGTATATTGCATCCTTGTCCGGGACTAACTTTTTGAACTCGCTTTCCCTCCCCTGCCCCTTTAGAAACTCCCTGGTGGTCTCATCTGAAGCAATAAGCCCGGTTTTTGCTCCTGCTTCCACCGCCATGTTGGAAAGGGTAAATCTTCCGCTCATGGACATCTTCTCGATGGTATCGCCGCAAAATTCCAAGGCTTTGTAAGTAGCCCCGTCGGCTCCTATCATGCCGATGAGGGAGAGGATTAAATCTTTGGAATAAACTCCCGGGTGAAATTTTCCGTTAACCTCCACCTTAAACGTTTCCGGCACCCTCAGCCAGGTTTTGCCCAGGGCGATACCGACCGCCACGTCGGTGGAGCCCATGCCGGTGGCAAAGGCACCCAGCGCTCCGCCGGTACAGGTGTGCGAGTCCGCCCCGATCAGAATGTCACCCGGGTCAAGATACGATTCCGCTATGATCTGATGACACACTCCCTCTCCTACCTCCGAAAGACAGGCTCCGGTCATTTGGGCAAATCTTCTGATGGTGATATGATCATTGGCCAGCTCTTTCCGGGGAGAAGGGGCGGCGTGATCCAAAAACAAAACCGTCCTTTTGGGATTGGCAGCTTTCTCCAGATTTATCTTTTGAAGCTGTCTTATAGCCAAAGGCCCGGTCCCATCCTGGGTCAGGCAGACATCCACACCCACCAGCACTATCTGGCCAGCAGACACCTCTCCGCAGGATCCAAATTCGGACTTTTTGGCATGGCTTCCAATTATTTTTTCCGCCAGTGTTTTTCCCATCTTTTTCCTCAACCTTTCAAGTGGTTCTTCTCATCGAAAAAGAGTTAAATCCACTATCGCTGCTTTATTTAACGGCGTAAGTTCCAACCTTGGGTGGTAATTTAACATGAAATGTGCCCGATGTCAACCCTGTTTTTGTGAAATTTTTCACTAAAATTCGCTCTTTCGGGAAGATGGAAGAACTTTTTCCCGTTTGCCGCAAACTCTTGGCAGGTTCTATTGGTGCGGTCTGAGATACTGTGCAGAACAAAGACAAATCAAGGCGATGGAAAAGGGAAGCGGGCCTTTGAAGATTTTAATCTTGATAGCCTAAATGCTTCTTCAGAAGCCCTTTTATCTCATCTACCTTAAAAGGCTTAGCTAAAAATCCATCTGCCTGAGCGGCAAATGCGTCGGATTTGGAGGAGTCGGTGCCAAATCCGGTGATGACCACCACCGGTAGATGGGGAAACTTATCCTTGATGGTGCGTAGAAGGTCCATGCCCCCCATCTTAGGCATTCTCAGATCGGTGATCACCATATCGAAAGATTCCTTGCCCAGAATTTTCAAAGCCTCCTCCCCATCCTGTGCCCCTGCTGCCTTGTAGTCAAAAAAATCCAGAATGTCCGAAAGCAGGCTGGACATATGGGGATTGTCATCCACGATCAATATCTTATTGGTTTGAGCCATAAAGCTTTTGGTTCAAAATTTAAGGTTCAGAAACTTTTTATTCCCTTGCTTTCCGTTGGTGTTATTCACTAATCCTATGGTATGCACCATACGGTGTGGTGAACCGCATGGTTCACTACGGTGCATACCTATGGGTCCTGCGGACGGGAGATGAACGGTGGGTGAAGAACATCCCCCCCTGGATCACGCTTATGATTCTAACTGATTTTTCAAGAGTATCAATATATTCTGTTTCTGGTCACTTAGTCCCGTTTCTAAAATATTTTATCGGTTTTAAGAAACCGAATCTTCAGCTTCACAAAAATTTAAATACCGTAATTGAAAATTTATTTTATTAGGGCGAAGGGTGCTGGCTTTAGTTTTTTTCTCAGGTATCAGGCAAACATCCACACCAATCAGCGCTCATCTCCCCCTGCGCTCACCTCTTTTTTAAGAGGGCTCTCTATTATTTTTAATTTTATCGGCACTGGATAATGTGGCTTTTCCTCAATGGTTGCGCTTCCGCCTCCCACATATTCACCATCCGCATTATATACGTTGATGGTATAGGTCCCCGCCTCCAGGTCGTAGATGGTGGTGGTGATGTCGAAATAGCACAGGCAATAACAGGGATCGCCGGATACCTGCTCATACAGATGGAGAACATAATCTGTCTGCACCACCTCAGTGGTGATCTCGAAACAGCAATTGTAGAAGGCATTGGCATGCAACACTGTGATGTTATGCCTGGAGACGGTGATTATTATGCTATCCGGATCAGGATAGGTAGGGTTATCTCTGCAATCCCTTTTGACTAAATGATTGGTTGGCATCTTTGCAGGCTCTGGCGCCACATTCCCACCTTCAGCAAAAGATGCCAAGAAGATCACAAACGAGAGCAAGACCACACCCAATAAAATTTTATTTCGCATAAACACCTCCTCTCAGGTTTTCCGTTTCAGAATCAATTTTTTAACATCAGATAAAGTTACGTTTTAATGGGGGTTACATTTATAAACAGAGATCTGTTATTGTCGGGAGCTATCTTTATCTTTTTGGTTTCAGATCCAAAGGCAGGAATGCCTTCTTACAATAAAGATATAATCCACCTCCACCTTGATGTCAAGGAAAAAACTCAAACCTTTCAAAAACGGTGATGTAAATATTTGTGTGTAAAATCAATTTGTGTTAGAAAGACAAAAGGTGTATCCTTTCCGGGATTGAAGAAAACATTAAAAAGAAAGGAGACACCTAATGTCGGTAAAGCAATTGGATTTCT
>Ga0209979_1001464_pt1 | contig 25766 bp, 27 predicted proteins | sample AnhtaG_FD_183114 | JGI IMG/M metagenome (GOLD analysis project Ga0209979, IMG submission 183114) | Deep subsurface microbial communities from Anholt, Denmark to uncover new lineages of life (NeLLi) - Anholt_01485 metaG (SPAdes) (version 2) | ecosystem: Environmental > Aquatic > Marine > Oceanic...
CAGTCTGGTCTTTACACTCATTTGAGTTCTCCTCCTTTCTCTATTATACTTGTTTTTGAGGAGATCTCAAGTCAAAGTCATAACAAATTAATTTCTTTCCGAGTCCCATAAGGTCTGAAACATTTCGGAACTTCTACACCTTGACAAACGTTACCGGACCTATTTCAGAATGAGTATGGTTGAGAATCTAAAGACTATTAAAAAGAAAGGTATTTCAGAGTTTCTCAAAAAGGAAGAGGAAAAATGGAAATGTCCTGAGTGCAGTGGAGTAATTTGCTGCCATAATGGGATATGTTTTAGTTGCAGCTTAGATAAATTAAAAGAGAAGAAAAAATTATACCGGTGGTAGTAGAGTAAATCCAGCCCTCCTTTAACTTAATCCCTGTACTTTGGGCCTATGAGAATGTGGAGTTTCTTTCTTTACCTTTTCCAATGCCAGAGGTGGAATGATTCTTCTTGGTACGGACAAAAGAGGTAACATTACAGGCGTTGAACCTTCAAGTAGGTTTCTGGAGAATTTGACCAATCGCATTGTAAACAAAATATCGATCTATCCCCAGATAGAGACTGTAGATATAGACAGAAGGCGAGTTTTAGCAGTTAAAATTGCCCGTTCAGGTTTCCCTGTCTCATACGAAGGTCGCTACTATGAGCGAGTCGGAAATACAACCAGAGAAATGAGTTAGGAAAAACTTCGAGCATTGCTTTTGAGAGGAAAGCCAGGGGACTCTATCACCGAGGGTTTTTCACTGAAAGAGATAGATCCTGCGACTGTTGATCACTTCATCCATCTTGCCGTGGAGAAGAACAGGCTTACCGATGTATCTTTAAATGAGACGCCCCAGGTCATCCTGGAAAAACTGGAACTCATGGCAGATGGAAAACTGAAAAATGGAGCAGTTCTCCTTTTTGACGGAAATTCCTACTGCTCTAAGTTTTCTACCGGCGGTACGAGAATGGAAAGAGTTATGATCTTCGTTGATGGCAGTAATTTCTATTATGGCTTGAAGGGCAATCGCTGTTCAACCAGAGTTGATTCCCTAAAACTATCGCATCTTCTAACCGGAGCTAAGCGAAAACTGATAAGAACTTATTACTACAACGCGGCATATAATCAGGATGATGACCCTGAGAAATATGCCGAACAGCTCAAATTTTTTACCATGCTAAAAAGGACACCGTATAAGTTTATTTCTTTAGATTCAAACGTTATGAAGTCATGCTTATTGGATAAATAAAGGCGGCTGGCAGCGCCAAGTGTGATTATGCAAGCCTCTACCAATTCACAGGCAGTTTACTAGCAAAATATAACAGAATTGTAACTAAATACTATCATCTTCTGCCAAAAAATGCCTATTTCCCCCAGAATCCCCGCACCGCTACCAACCCCAGGTCAACTTCACCACCCCGCTGAGTCTTCTCTGAGACCCGTATAAATAAAGACATTTTGGGGCAAAGGTGGTCTTCACTGTATATCTTGGGAAAAACGCATACAATGTGAACAAAGGATGAGCTCGGCCTACTTCCTAGGATGATAAAATACGGCGATAGAGGGCCAAATTTGGCTGTATTTTTTCTAAAATAGGGAGTTTTTTATAAGCGAAGCGGGAATGGGGCTTATTCTGCGGCTAAATCGGGATCAGTGCTCTTATAGATTTTCTGGCCGAGGAATTCGGGATGAAGAAATCAGAGATAGAAATTATGAGTGGTCATACGAGCAAAGTTAAGAAAATTAAGGTGGTAAGGCAGGGAACGGGAATTCAAAAAAGGATAGATATGCTGGTAGGTTGACAAATTCGACATTTGTATTACAATTGTCGAAAAAGTAAGGAGAAATAATATGCAAGTACTAATATCCTCCAAATATCAAATTGTTATTCCTAAAGTAATACGAAATAAATTAAGATTAAGAAAAGGGGAAAGAATGCACATTAGAGTCAAGGGGGGCTCTGTTATTCTTGTGCCTGATAAACCCATCCAGAGCTTTCGGGGAGTATTAAAGGGCACTAGATTGGACGACATCAGAGAAGAAGGAGAGCGACTATGACAGTTGTTGATTCTTGTGGCTGGATAGACTATCTCGCCGATAGTTCATTGGCTCCTCAGTATGAAAAATATCTTCAAAAACCTGAAGAAGTGATCACTCCTTCTCTTGTGATGTACGAGGTATATAAGAAGGTAAAAAAAGAGAAAGGAGAGGAGCTGGCTTTGTCAGTAGTGGCACAAATGGAGAAGACAAAAGTAGTTACTCTTGATGAGGAAATTGCCTTGCTAGCAGCGGACCTCAGTATTAGCCATTTACTTCCCCTTGCCGATGCTGTAGTCTACGCTACGGCAATGAGAGAAAAGGCTCAGGTCGTAACGTCTGGCTCTCATTTTAAGGATTTGGATGATGTTGTTTTTCTTCCTTCTCATTGACGACATGAACTACCAAGGTTCACCGCTATTAGAGAAGCAGAATTTGCTAGAGATTCACTATATTGAGCCAGAGTTTAGAAAACTGATGGAGGCATAAAATATGGCGGAGGCAAAGGCTTTGAATCTTAAAAGGATTACAAATAGAACCTATTTTTGAAAAAACCTTAAGAGACCTCGAAGAACAAGCCTAGAACAGTACCTTGTCTTAAATAAATACCTGAAAAGAACCTCACCTTAACTCCAGCCGCTGACACAAAAAGAAGTGTCCGGACATCGGACACCATGCCTGAGTGCCTATTGTTACTACTTTTTTCGACAAGGCAATAAAAGAATACAGGAGAGTTTAGAAGTGAACAAACAAGAGTATTCCTTATAAGTCCCTATTGATTTGACAACGAGCTCCAGAAATGCTATAATCGCCACGTCTTAAGCGACGTAGTCCATAGGAGGATAACCGAGAAGGCGAACTATCAGAAAGAAGAGAAGGCAAGCTCAGAGACCTTATGAGGAAAAGGAGATGTGCCTGCCTAGGTTATCTACAGCTGAACCCATTCTTTTAAATAGAGAGAATGGGGGTTTTTCTTTTTGATAGGCAGGTGCGGCGAAGTCGTCATGAACCCGCTTCGAGTCCTAGAGTATGCGTCTTTCATACCCCTTGGGAGCAATGGAGGAGCGAAGTCGCTCATGGAGGGGTTAAGATTGGTGTAGTGCCTTAACCTACCGGAGAAATGAGTCTGTCAGTTTCTCATTCGAAGATCCTGGGCGGCTGCAGTTACTGTTGTACAACTGGAGGGAACAGTGGCTCAAATTTGACACTGCTCTTGCGGGCGCCATCCTTACAGTAGGAGATTAAACATACCTGACCCAACCGATACCTCTTCGGTTACATTTAGGTGAGCCAATGCGATCCCTTGACAATGGTTTGATTTTTGCTATCATAACCGCAGTTCAGGCAAAAAGGAAGAGACCCGGCCACAGAGGGGTGAAGCGTGCTGGCATAGACCTCCAACCAGAAGCACTCAGTCAAGAGAACCTAAAGAACATTCAACCCGACTTTCGCCAATAGCAAAGTAAAAAAACGGAAACGCAAGACTAATCGAATTTTCAAGGATTGCAGGATGTATTACTCAATTTCTTCACGGGTGAATTAACCGAGATTGAGAATCTGGTAGAGTTCCTCTTGAACATCCTCAATTGGGGATAGAAATAGGCGTTCTCCCGGATATTTTTGAAAGAACAGCCTTGCAAATCTACATCTGGCACAGGCTCCAAGACTCTAGGAAATTGCGTTTTAACGCTCTCCGAGGCCCTTTACTTATGCGGGTTTAGAATTTCGTGAAGACCTATTGAGAATAAAGAGCTTACGAGAACATTAGTAAAGGATTTTTGGCATTAGTCCATTCGATGACAGGGAGTTAAAAAATGAAGATCGGAATTGACAGTTATTGTTACCATCGCTATTTTGGAGAAGTTTATGACAATCAAACAGTTCCCAAGAACAGAATGTCCTTTGAAGATTTTATAAAACGTTCTATAGAATTTGAAGTGGATGGTGTTTCTTTGGAAACATGTTTTATTCCGAATTTTGAAGAAACCTATTTGAAAAAAATGAAAGACATTATGGATAAAGGAGGGCTAGAACCGGTGGTTGCATGGGGTCACCCAGATGGATTAGAAGGGGGAAAGAAGAAGTCAGCTTTGGAAAATATGAAGAAACATTTTAAAACCTGTCATACGTTGAATGCTAGGGTTATGAGAATAGTTTGCTCAAGCATGGCATTCCGAAACGAACCTCACCTACTACAAATAAGACGACTCTCAAAAATGCTTAAAGAACCAACTAAGATGGCGGAAGAAAATGGGATAAGGCTTGCTATTGAAAATCACTTCGACTTCACGTCCGATGAAATTCTTGAAATCTTGAATAATGTCCACTCTGATTACCTTGGTGTTACCTTTGATACAGGTAATGCACTTCGTATAGGTGAGGACCCTGTAGAAGCAGCCAGAAAATTATCTACACATATATACGCTATTCATGTAAAAGATGTAGCTCCTTCATACGGTGGCGATCCTAAAGAATGGTATTTCTTTGCAAGTGTACCGGTAGGTAGAGGAATCGTTGATATCCCATCCATTGCGCGCATATTAGAAGATGCTGGATACAAAGGGCTTTTTGCCATAGAGGTTGATTATTTAGACCCAAAGTATGGCGACGAGGATTCAGCCGTTGCTGAAAGTATAAAGTATCTTAAAGATTTAGGTAAAAAAATATCATAGCTACTTTTACAATGAATATCTTTACAGTTGAGTATTTTTGTGTATCTTCAGTAATTAGTCCAACTTTTTTTGATAATTTAAATAGTATGAGACATTTTCAGTAAAGGTGAGTTTAAATGAAAGATTTTTATGAAATTGATTATCAAAAAATGAAGATTCCGAAGATAGGAATTGGTATACTTGGATATGGGTTTATGGGGAAAGTCCATTCCAACGCTTATAGACAGATTCCTCATATATTTTGGCCTCCCCCTGCTATTCCCTCACTAATAGGGATTTGTGGTAGAGATAAGGTTGGAGTAGAGGATACAGCAAAGAGGTATGGATACAAAGGATTCTGTACCGATTGGCACTATTTAGTTAACGACCCTAGAATCAGTATTTTTGACAATTGTGGGCCTGACAATGTACATTGTGATCCATCAATTGCAGCAGCAGAAGCTGCAAAACATGTTTTTTGTGAGAAACCTTTGGCTGTGTCAGCACAAGATGCTAAGAATATGTTAAATGCTGCTAAGAAATCTGGTGTAAAACATATGTGCGGTTATAACTATCGTTTTATACCAGCCGTTCGACTGGCTCGTGAGCTTATAGAAAAAGGAGCTATTGGAGAAATATTTCAATTCCGGGGGCGATACCTACAAGAACCTGGGCATGAACCTTCGGAACCAATGGAAAATGTCTGGTATGCTTCTGGAGCTCGTTCTGGAGTACTTCTAGGTATTGGATGCCATGTTATAGATATGGCTCGCTTCTTAGTTGGTGAGATTAAGACAGTAAGTGGGTTTAATAAAACTTTTATTGCTTCCCGTCCTAGAAAATCTGGAAAATGTGAAGAAGTAAAAGCAGATGAAGGCAGTGTTGCTATCCTTGAATTTGAAAATGGAGCTATCGGAACTCTGGAGTCATCGGGTGTAAGTACAGGCAGGAAAAATCAACTTGCTTGGGAAATCAATGGTTCTAAAGGAAGTATGTCCTTTGATCTAGAAGATTTAAATCACCTTCATGTTTATCTAACGGATGCGTCTGTAGACGAAGTTATGGGTTTCTCCAATGTTTCTGTCACTGAACCTTATTATCCGTTACAATCGGGGCTATTGCCTCCTGGGCACAATATTGGTTGGGAATATGGCCATATAAATGAGATGTTTCATTTCATTGATGCTGTAGTTAGTGATAAGCCAATTAGTCCTTATGGTGCGACATTCGAAGATGGTTATATGGTTCAATTAGTCATAGAGGCTATTAAAGAATCCTCTCGAACAGGACGACGTATTGAAATAGAATCATTGTGAACTATGTCTAATCAAGAATATCATTCACAAAAATATCTCCGGAGTTTATGAAAAGGATGAATGATTGTTATCAAGCGAGGAATTTAGTGCCTTACCTTTTGGATTACACTACATGAGCTTTGTAGGCCATTGATTATGGATAAAAAGAATTCAATTGTACTCGAAGCTATTGGGATTTCCAAGAGCTTCCCTGGGGTAAAAGCCCTGGATAAAGTGAGCGTGTCGTTTATGTTGGGGGAAGTTCATGGCGTGGTCGGCGAAAACGGGGCAGGGAAATCCACTTTGATTAAAGTCATCTCCGGTGCCTTTCAACCTGATGAAGGTACCGTTTTTATAGATGGTCGGCGCTTTTCTTCGCTGACTCCCTCTTTAGCTCAATCTCAAGGTATTGCCACCGTTTACCAAGAACAGCAACTTGTGCCTTGGCTTTGTGTAGCGGAGAATGTGTTCCTGGGAGCAGAGCCTCGTACACCGTTGAAGCTTGTGGATCATAAACGGATGGCACTCGAAACCGAGGAGCTAATCCACACCTATGGGCTCCATATAAAACCAAAACAGATTATACAGGATATTCCTATAGCTGCCCGACAAGAAGTGGCTATTATTAAGGCAATTCATCAAAAGGCTAAGCTTCTTTTGCTAGATGAACCGACCGCTGCTCTTACGGGTTCTCAGATACAGTTTCTTTTCGACTTAATAAAGAACCTCCGAAAAAAAGGCATGACGGTTGTATATATTTCTCACAACTTAGACGAGGTTCTTGAGCTTGCCCAGCGCATTACGGTTCTGCGTAATGGTCAATGTGTTGGCACATTTGCTGCAGGAAGTATTATCAAAGAAGAACTTATTGAAAAGATGACAGGTCATAAATTGAGCACAGTGACGTCTCGGACAAAAGCAGTCGCTGAAGAAAGAATATTAGAATTAAGAGGAGTTTACTTTCAAGAAGCTTTGGCTGACATTAATCTTTCTGTCAATAAAGGAGAAATCGTCGGGCTTACTGGTACGGTTAACTCAGGTTACCGAGAGTTAATTCGCCTTATAGCGGGTCTCCTCCGCCCTACGAAGGGCTCTGTTGCATTGTTTGAAAAGCCCTTTTCTCCCAAAGATGTTTATGAGGCAATAGAAAAAGGTGTGTGCTTTATCCCCGAGGACGTTCGGAAATTGGGCCTTGTTCTACCTCTTTCGCTGGCTAAGAATATAACCCTTGCTAACTTGAAAGGGGTTTTGCAACACGGGTTGATTAACCTTAAGAATGAACGTTTGAGTGCACAATCGTATGTTAATTCACTCAAGATTATGACACGTAGTGTTGATACTGAGGTTCGTTTTCTTAGTGGTGGCACACAACGAAAGGTCCTTTTTGCCAAGGCAATGTATGCGAATGCCAAACTCTTGATGTTAGAAGAACCAACGCAGGGAGTAGATGTTGAGGCGAGACAGGAGATTCACCGCCTCCTGAAAGATATAAAAAGTCTGGGAAACAGTATTGTTGTAGCTTCATCAGATGTTAAGGAATTAATGGAAATTACAGACCGGATCGTTGCCCTGCGTAAGGGCCAAATTGCAAAAGAGTTTCACTCTTCGTCAACAAATCCGGCGGAGTTACTGTCTGCAATATTGGGAGATTAATATGGTCTCGTTAGCAAGACTTGGCCGTTATGTTCTTATCTTCGTGCTGCTTACAATTGTTGTCTTCACTGGAATAGCTAACCCCAGGTTTTTAGCAGTACGAAACTTGTTGAATATTCTTCTCCAGATTTCTGTCCTTGGCATTGTTAGTATAGGAGCAACTGTACTGTTAATTTCAAGCGGTCTGGACCTCTCGGTTGGTAGCATGCTTTCTGTGAGTGCTTATGTGGCTGGCCTTACTATTGCCAGTATTGGTTCGACAGCACTTGGTATCCTTGTGGCAATTGGCGTTGCCACGGGAATCGGAGCAGTCAATGGTCTGCTAGTGTCTACTGACCGCGCACATCCCTTTATTATCACCTTGGGAATGATGGTGTTCTTACAGGGAGTAGCAATTGTAATTAGTCGAGGAAGCCCCATTAATCGGATGGGTGGTTTATACGAGCTTTTGGGGATCAGGCACTTCTTAGGAATTCCGTTACCTGTTGTTGTTTTTGCGGTATTACTCGTAGTGGTGAATTTCTTCCTTCGGAATGCTCCATTGGGTCGATATGCGTATGCCATAGGTGGCAATGAAGAAGCTTCTCGTCTTTCTGGTATTCGAATAAAGCAGGTTAAAATTATTTTGTATACTCTCAATGGATTTTTAGTAGGAATAGCTGCTTTAGTACTCTGCGCTATACTTGATTCTGCTCTTCCAACGATGGGTTCCGGGTATGAACTACGAGCTATTGCCGCTGCAGTCATAGGTGGCACACCGTTATTTGGGGGACGAGGGAATGTCTGGGGGACTCTTGGGGGCGTATTGCTATTAGGCCTTGTTTCCAATAGCATTAATTTGATCGGGGTAAGTGCAAATTTCCAAAATGTTGTTCTCGGAGCCATCATGATAGCTGCGGTGATGTTTCAAAAATCGCAATAGTCAAGAGCTTAGAATGCGACAAGGCTATTTTGAGTACTCGAAGTGCTTATCAGAACCGGATCGAGAGGACTTAGAATCCGGGAGAGAACTAATTATTCTTTGAAGGGAGGTGATAAGTGAAGTACCTTAGTGCGTGATTAAGAATGAGAAACTAGAACAGAATGCTCGAAGGAGGGTAAAATTATGTTTAAACTAAACAAGCGTCTTATGTTGTTGGGTTGTCTGTTTTCCTTACTGATTGTCGTGAGTGGTGGGGGAAACATGGCACTTGCTCAAGAGGAACTAGAAATTGCTTTCATTCGGGCTAGTGGCGAAGCCTATTATCAATATGGTACAGACGCAGCAGTTAGTGCAGCAAAACTACTTGGAGGAGTACGCGTTATTACCTACACCTCTAACTATGACCCGGCTAAAGAATTGGCTAGTGTCCAGGACGCAATTGCTCGTGGTGTCGATGGTATCCTTGTGTATGCCGTATCACTATCTTCGCAAATGGCAGCAATTGATCAGGCAAATCGAGCTGGAGTACCAATCTTCTTTCAATATGGATACAGCCCAGAGCTTCTTCCTAAGACTGCGGGGTTCATGCAGATTGACTTGATTAATTTTGCAAGACCCCTAGGTGAATACATGGCAACACATGTTCCCAGTGGTAAGGTTGCCATAATCGAGGGGGCCTTGGGCCGAGGAGATGCCGAAGCTTATAGCAAGGGTTTCAAGGAAGGACTCAAGTCAAATCCCCGGCTTGAAGTGGCTTCCCAAATTGCTGCTGACTGGAATCGACAAAAGGCCTATGAAGCTGCTTCTGCCATTATCACTGCTCATCCTGATCTGGTAGGAATGTTCGTCCAGAACGAAGATATGGCTGTAGGAGTTACCCTTGCCTTGGAGCGCGCTGGTAAATTGGAACAGGTGTCTATAGTTTCCCAAAATGGTGCGCCTTACGGGTTGGATCTAATTCGGGAAGGAAAACTCCAATTAACTGATGCCAATCCCCCATCAATTGCATCGGTAATGTCTCTTCGATTGCTTCTGGGTGTTATCAGGGGAGAAATTGAACCAGGACACTTTTATTGGGCACCAACCCAGCTGATTTCAAAGAATAATCTTGCAGTTGCTTATCGATGGGACGCCACCGAAGATGAGGTAAAGGCTTGGCTGACTCTTCCTCTTCCAGAGCCTGTAGTTCCAGCTCCCTAAGCGATACTAAAAGTGAGCGTGTGGCAGATTGGAAAGGGCAGGGTTCTATCATAAACCCTGCCCTGGTTCAGATAGCAAAACTCGTTGTTAAGTAGAGTTTTAGGGACTGGGAGAGGAGTGAAAAATCAGAATTCAACTTTCTGTATAAAAATTTCTTCCACTTTGGGTTCGTGATATAGTGAGCCATATGACTTCGCTTGAAAGAGCAATAGCTACAGTTAAGGGGAGAATTCCTGATCGGGTACCGGTAGACCTCCATAATTTTTTAGTAGCCGCAGAAATGATGGGGGAGTCTTATAGTGCTGTTTTTATGGATGCTCAAAAGATAGCTCAAAGTCAAATTAATGCCTGGGAAAGATTTAGACATGATATTCTATTGGTGGAAGTTGGAACGGCAACTCTCGCTGAGGCTGTTGGCTGCAAGGTAACCTATCGAGACAAAGATGCGCCTGTAGTAGACAGTCCCTTGTTGGAGAGATTAGGTGATGTTAAATATTTAAAGATACCCGATCCTTACAACAGTGGTGGTCAAATGCGAGAAATGATTGAGGCAATTAAAATAATCACCAAAAAAATAGGTGATGAAGTCTTTATCATGGGACGAGCTGACCAAGGTCCCTTTTCTTTAGCCAGTCAAATTCGAGGATACAATGACTTTCTCCTTGACATTGCTCTTAAGAAAAATGCTGAGTTAATCCATGAATTACTTGATTTTTGTTGTCGGGTAACTACCCGCTATGCATTAGCCCTCATAGATGCAGGAGCTCACGGTACTTCTATAGGGGAATCTATAGCTGGTCCAGATGTTGTCTCACCAGATATCTATCAGGAATTTGCTTTCCCTTACGAAAGAAAAATTATCCAGGAGCTTGAAAAAAAAGGAATAATGGTAGCTAATCACATCTGTGGCAATGTCACTTTTATTATTGAGAGGATGGTAGAAACAGGTGCAGCTATTCTTGAGATTGATGAAAAGACAAATCTGCAAAAAGCAAAGAAGGCTGCCCAGGGAAAAACCTGCCTTCTCGGTCCAATAAGCCCGGAAAGACTATGTAGAGACACTCCAGAGGAAATAGAACTTCTGTGCCGGAAAGCACTAAAGATAGCTGCTCCAGGAGGTGGCTTTATACTTGGCCCAGGGTGTGCTATGGCAGGGAATACACCATCTAAGAACATAGATGCTTTAATAAAAACTGTTGAAAAGTATGGAAGATATAAAGAATAAAATATTGGGAGCGCTAGATTTTTACTGTTGAAAGAGCACTTGATGAATGGCGTTAAAGCTGTCAAGCGACACTTTCTGGGAAGAGCTAAAAACAGGGTCAGGAAGGGGGGTGAGAAAATAAATAAACCATTAGCTGGGAAACAAAGGAAAGATTTCAAAGAGAGAAAGACGTTAAATGATTAAGTCTTTCCGAAAGCTTTCGGGAAAGAATGAATTATGTCACACATATGAATGAATTGAAAATAACAAAATTTACTAATTTGAGAGGGTTTTAAAATGTCTAATGAGATGGAGAAGTTATATAATGAAAGATTAGAAAGGTATACAACTGCTAATAAAAATGGGAAACCTGATAGGGTACCTTTAAGAATTTTTGCAGCTGAGTTTGTCGCTAAACATGCTGGTTATACTGCTCAAGAGGTAACTCATGATTATAAAAAAGCTTTTATTGCAACAAGAAAATGTGCAAAAGATTTTAATTGGGATTCAACTAACATAAATATGATTTATATCTGGACAGGACTTATAGATAATATTGGTATAAGGTGGTATAAAATACCAGGAATTGATTTAGATCCAAATATAGGTTTTCAGTACAAAGAGCCAAAAGAAGAAGATAGTGCTTATATGAAAGCTGATGAATATGACCTTTTTATAGATAGTCCTACTGAGTTTTTAGCTAATGTCTGGCTACCAAGGACATCGAAATTTATGGTCCCCGTAGGCGAACCTAATACATACAGAAATAATATAGCATGGTTAAAAGGTGGAATTGGCATGATGCAATATTTGGCGGATAGTAGAGAAGCTATTAGTTTATTAAAGTCAGAACGTGGAGTTGTTCAATCAGTAGCTGGAATTTTAAAGGCTCCTTTTGATATACTTTCTGATAAATTAAGAGGCTTTAGAATGATATCAGCAGATCTTCACCGTCGACCTGACAAAGTTTTAGCTGCAACTGAGGCAGTGACACCTTATTTGATACAAAATGCATTAGCAAGCGCAGATCCTAATAAGTTATTACCAGTTGGTTTATGGTTGCACCGTGGGACAATGTTTTCTGATAAAGTGTATGAGAAATTTTTCTGGCCAACATTAAAAGAGGCGATAATACAACTATGGAAGAATGGGATCCAAACATTATGGTACGGAGAAGGCGACTGGAGTCGTTGGTATAAATACACTGCTGAACTTCCGGAGGGGAGCATTATTTATCATGTAGATAAAGAAGATATTTTTGAAGCTTACAAACATTTAGGTAACAAGTTCTGTATAAGTGGTGGTATTCCAAATGACATTTTAGCTTTTGGTACCCCAGATGATGTTCGTGATTACTGTAAGAAGGTAATTAATGGTGTTGCTAAAGATGGTGGCTATATTATGGATGCCAGTGCTATTATCCAAAGCGATGCCAAAATTGATAATATTAAAGCAATGACAGAAGCTACATTGGAATATGGAGTTTATTAAATTTTAAAAGATAAAAGGGGTAAATAAAAATGAGTGGAGAAAAAATGAAAGTAAGGCCAGGAACTCTAATACCTTGGGAACAAAGAGTGAAGGAATATGAAAAAATTTTGGGAGACAAAGAGATAGTAAAAAAAGAATGGGAAAGTTTGGAGGTATTGGCAAATCGCTTTATTTGGTTTTGCCTAACAGACCTTTAATTTTTTAAATTTAATATGAGAGCTTGACAAATTAGCCTATACGTATATTTGATATTGGCTTTTAGCGTAGGTTACAAGTATACGAAAGGAGGATATCTTAAAATGGTACAACAGAGTAACTTATCTCGAGCTATGGCTGATCTGGAAGAAGAAGATATTAAAAATCTTGTTAAGGAAAAAATTAAGATGGGAGTTCCAGCTGCAGAAATTTTAAACGAATGTCGATCAGGTATGGCTGAAATAGGTAATCGCTACGAAAGGGGAGAATACTTTATTTCTGAATTAATGTATGCTGGTGAAATTATGAAAGAGATTATGAGGGATTTGGGACCTGTACTGAAGAAGGAATCCGAAGCTAAAACAGGAGGTGGAAAAGTAGTAATAGAAACTGTCTTTGGTGATATCCATGATATTGGTAAAGATACTGTTGTTCTAATGCTCCAGGCAACTGGTTTTGAAGTTATTGATTTAGGTGTAAATGTTCCTCGCAAGGAATTTGTGGAAGCCATAAAAGAAAGCAATGCGGCAATAGTTGGAATGAGTGTATTTTTAACAATGGCTTATAAGTCCGCTACTGATACTGTTAATGCTATTAAAGAAGCGGGACTAAGAGATAAAGTGTCTATTATGATTGGTGGTGGGCCAGTTACTGAATTAGTCCGCGAAAGAACAGGTTGCGATTTTTATGGAAAGGATGCCTTTGAAGCAGCCAAATACGCTAAAAAAGTAATGGAATCAAAAGAAATGTAGGAAAAATAACCCTTATAAAGCTTACAGCTGATTGACCCTTCATCTTTTTGACTCCCCCACCGAGAAAGCCATTCTTTAAGTTTGTTATTTTTGGAATACCAAAAGATGTGATTTTGTGAAAAGTATGACATATCTACTTTCCATTGACACTGGAAAAATTACCACTGTTAGCTGAATTTTTAACTGACAACCCATCCTGAATAATTTGACAATGAGCTCTAAAAATGCTATAACTGCTACGTCTTAAGCGACGTAGTCCATAAGAGCATGAGCGAAAAGGCAGTTGCCCGAAACAGCAGAAGGTCAAGACAGGAACCTTCTCCGGAAAAGCAAAATCTGCCTACCAAGGTTATCTGTAGGTAAACCCATTCTTTAAAACAGGGAGAATGGGTTTTTGTTTCTTTTTAATAGAGAAATGCAGCATGGCACGGCCAAATCATAATTGTGGTTGAACAACTTTGTGGCTAAGAGCGGCGTATCCGAAGTACTTCCGATGTAAACGAGCTAGCTCAAACGGCGGGCTTAACGAAAAGAGCAGACAATGAAGAATCAAAGAGTAAATTTCAAAAGCGAAAGAGAACTCCGAAAAGCAATCTTGCAAGAAAAGACAAGAGGGGTCCCCGACGAAGAAATTGGTCAAAAATATGGGGTCACTTTTAGGTATATTGAACGGCTCATTACTAAAGCACGAGGGGTAAATGTTAGTGTTTTAAAACCATCAAAAAAATGAAAACACTTTATCCCAAAAATTTTAAGGAACAAAGCACAGTTTGGAGTTTTAAACAAAGAGGTAATGGATAAACAAAAATTGACATGGAAAGACGTGGTAAAGAACGCCCTGTTGGAATTAGGTGGACAAGGTCATTGAAGGTTCTCTGCTCGATTTTTTATAATTGGACCAAGCGTAGAGGAAAAAGATTTATTTAACCAATATATCAACCAGACGCCATTTAGGGAGTTTAGAGATAGATTTATGTTTAAACTTTATAAAGAGTTAGAAGAATTATATAACTCTGCCTTAGTACATAACGAGAAGCGGGAACAATTTGGAATCATTGGAAGAGGAGGATAAATGTGGATACTACAAAAAAGCATTTTGTTGAGAGAGCAAATAAAATAGGAATATTATCCGTCAGAGAAAGAAATTCTAAAGAAGATCTTACAGGTTGGGGCGCGCTTCAATTTATTCTAAACAATGGAGAAATTTTCGTAGTGTCTGGTAACCAATTCGGGCAAGGAAGCGAGGAAGATGGATTATGGGTAGATATGAACAAAGTTGATGCCGCTACGCTTAATAAGATCAAAAGGAAAGCGTTAAAGCTTAGGAAGGGACAAAAAGAAGATACTATATCTGCTTGGTTGAAACACCAAGAATTGTAGAATTTATGTACCCGATAATCCAAAATTCATCCCAGTCTATGTTCATTTAATTGTTGAAACCCTTGCCTTTCCGCGTAGATGTACCCAACGATATATGTTAATTGATAACAGATACTAAATCACACCTTTATTAACCGTTCTTCCTTTAGCTCCTCGAAAGCCTTTCTTACAGTCTTTTCTCGATTGGATATTTCCTTTCTAATTCTGTCTGGCTCTCTTTGTCTTCTAACACGTGCTTCGATCAGGCCCTCAATTTTTATTCTTGCATCCTTTATGTTGATATGCTTTATCTTCTCCCTGAATCCAATAAATCGAAATCCAGTGGGAAGATTACTAAATATCCCGACTTCCAAGAGGAGAAAGTCGTCGATTTCCTCACAATAGGATGGCTCCCCAGTTCCAAATGTTACATACAGTACATCTCCAAATTCGTCATAATCCACTTTGGGACTTATTTTGGCCATATTTTCTCCCCTCCCTTTATTCTAATTGCTGGATAAATAGTCTTTATTCTGCTAAACTGAGTACAAATTACGACAACTAAGTACTTTAGACGGGAGAAGAAAAACTTTTTCGTGGAGCTCTGTTTGAAAATACGAAGGGGTAAAAATAAGAAAATTCTGTGAAAATATTCAGGGAATCGGATAGGGTAGGGGAAATTCCTGGAGAAATTGGAAAGGTTTAAGGCTGATGAAGATGAGATGAAGATTCGAGCCTAGATTTTGAAACTAGAAAGGAATAAACGATGATCGAAATTAAAAAGAAAGATCGAGAAGAGTTTATGGTAAAGGTCGAAGAAGAAGGGACTAGCAGAGCATATAATGTAACCTTGGTTGAGAGCTATTATCAGGAGCTAACTGGGGGTAAGATAACCAAAGAAGAATTGATCAAGAAATCCTTTGAGTTCTTGCTAGAGAGAGAACCTAAGGAGTCTATACTTTCCAAATTTAATCTGAGGGTTATCAGCAGATATTTTCCAGAGTTTGAGGAGAAAATAAAAGATAAAATATGACCCCTGACGACAAGCTCCAAGAATGCTATAATCTGATGTCTTAGGTAACGTAGTCTATAAGAGGATAACCGAGAAGGCAAACTATCCAAAAAAGAGAAAGAGAAGCTAGGGTTCTTCTGAGGAAAAGAAAATGTGCCTGGCGAGGTTATCTACAGGTGAATCCATTCTTTCATCGAGAGAATGGGTTTTTGTTTTTAGTAGAGAAACTAAGTATGCCACGGCGAAATCATAATTTTGGTCGAACGAGTTTGCGGCCGAGGAAAGGATATATATCCTAAGTATAGGGATATAAAGGAGTTATCGGAAATTGACATTGAATGAAGCGACTAGAGTACAGCATTTCTTACACAAAGTCATTGGGGAATGTCTCGATAGCCATGAATTTCCCAACTGCAAGATAATAAAAGGCCCAGCCTGTGGTGGGCAACAGAATGTACCTTATTCTGTTCAGAGGACAAATCAAACGAAACTGAATACTGTAACGTTGACCTCTTGATACTTAAACCTGACTTTCGCCAATACGAGGTTCTGTTCTCTGAAAACTGCATAGGTTGTATGATTTAGACATTTTATTTGTATTACCCAATATGCTGATTAGAACCTAGTATCTTAATGGCGCGAGGCAAAAAGAAATGATCTTCGTCAGGTTGATCTTGCTCTTTTGGTTACCAAGGATTTTGGTATTCCCCTTTTTCACCTTCTCTATGAAGGTTCAAGGCATGATGCCAAAGGATAACTTTGATCTTTGATAAAGGGAACAACTCCCGAAAAAATATCCAGGGGATAGATAAAACTGAGTATTCCTTTGTTGGCTCTTTAAAGCCGTCTCATCACAAGGATCTTCTTAAGGTATCTCTTGAAAGGTACGAGGATCTTGGTGATCTTAAGGTATACCGGAGGAAAAAAGAAGTTTTCGGAAAGATGAGAACTATTGTTGTCTCCTTCAACCCCAAGCTTTACCGAAAGCAGCTTTTTCGCCTGAAAAGAACAATTCAGAAGGAAAAGCTAAAAATATTCGAGCTTAAGAAAAAACTAAATCAGGGAAAATGGAGGAGTAAACAAAAGGTGGCCGAGAAAATAGCTAAGGAACTATCCCGAGAGGGAAAGAAGCTCCTTAGCATCACCCTAACCAAAAAAGATAAGAAGCTTTCTCTTTCGGTGAGAGGTAACCGAAAAGAGATCTATCAAAGAACAAAAAAGTTTGGCAAGAATATCATTTTCACCGACAATCACCACTGGTCTTCCGAGGAAATAATTCAGGTCTACAAGGACAAAAACATCATCGAAGATAACTTCAAAAAGATGAAGAATCACGCAACTGTAAGCTTTATACCTATGTGGTGCTGGACCGATCAGAAGATAAGGGTTCATGCCTTCTGCTGTGTTGCATCCTTAATGCTACTGAATCTTTTGCAAAGAGAGGTTGCCAAAAAGTACCAGAAAATGAGTCTTGAGAAAATTGCTGATAAACTTAGTGATATCGAAGAAACTCTCCTTTTCTATCCTGACACAATGAAGCCAGTTAGAAAGCTTTCTAAAAGGGATGATATTCAAGACAAACTTTACCAGATTCTCAATCTTGGTGAATTCACCCCTGAAAAAATTGGGTAATACATTCTGCAATCTTTGAAAGTCTGATTAGTCTTACATTTCCATTTTTTTAACTTTACTATTGGCGAAAGTCAGGTTGAAGTAATAATTCCTCTTATAGTCCTTCTTTAGAAAGCCTGCAGCATCATTGTAGCCAAGAGAACAGAAAACTTGACATAATTTTATTTTTATTTATAGTAAAATTAAACTTGTCTGACAATCTTACTAGGCAAAAGGTTCTCTTAATATGTTTAAAAAAGTTGAAACTAAAAAGTATATATGGAGATAGTGGAGCAAATCAGAGGTTTAATCAAAGAGGGTAAATTAAAGCCAGGAGATAAGCTCCCACCAGAGCATATCCTGGCAGAGAAGTTCGGAACTTCTCGTCCCTCGGTGAGGGAAGCTCTAAGCACCCTAGAAATTTTGGGGATAATAGAAAGTAGAGGAGAAAAAGACAACTTTATAAAGAACAGTTTCAACTCAGCTTTATATGAGAAAGAATGGGATGGCTTAATACAACAAACGGGGCAGCGATGTCTTTTAAACCAAAAGGAATTATACCTGCAATGGTGACACCTCTTAATAAGGATGATCAAGTCAACGAGGTTGCCTTAAGAAAGTTAATTAATTACCTCATAGATGGGAGAGTGCATGGTTTGTTCGCCATAGGAAGCCAGGGAGAATTCTATGCACTCACAAAGGAAGAAAAAAAGAGGATAACAGAGATCGTCGTTGACGAGGTTAATAAAAGAGTTCCGGTTTACATTGGCACAGGTGCCATAACTACAAAAGAAGCTGTTTTCTTAACCAAGATGGCTGAGAAAATCGGAGCTGATGCCGTTTCTGTGATTACACCTTGCTTTATTTCTCCTTCCGAAAATGAGCTTTACGAGTACTACGCTGCCATTGCAAAATCTACAAACCTACCAGCTCTTCTTTACAACAACCCAGCTAGAACTGGCATAAATCTATCGGCAGACCTGGTAAAGAAGCTCTCCAGGATAGAAAACATAGTAGGAATTAAAGATAGTAGTGGAGACTTAACATTGACCGCGGAGTACATTTGGAACACCACAGAAGATTTTTCTGTCTTATGCGGAAGAGATACCCTGATTTACGGAACACTTTTGTACGGAGGGAAAGGGTCAATTGCAGCTACAGCAAACGTGGCCCCTAAATTAGTGGTAGAAATCTACGAGGCATATATTAAGGGAGATTTAGAGAAGGCAAGAAAGGCACAATATCGACTAGCTCCGCTCAGGAGAGCTTTTAGTTTAGGTTCATTTCCGGTAGTTATCAAAGATGCGTTGAACCTAATTGGAATAGATGTTGGTTTGGCAAGAGAACCAATCAAATCACTACCAGAGGCTAAGAAACAGGAATTAAGAAGGGTACTCCAGCAACTAAGTCTTCTATAGTTCTTCTAAAAATCTAAGAAAGCCACAACGCGCTTTATCGAAGTGGGACATGTGCTTTGGATCTTAGAGAGTCTCTAAAACTAAGCCCGGAAGGAGGTGAAAAAGTAGGTAACCCACCACAGTGATGGTTAAAGGGCTGGGTAGGTTAAAAAGGAGGTTTCCATCAAAACAAGATGGGAAACTCTTCAAAAAAAACTGTAGACTTCGTGTGACATGCTTACAAGCAAAAGGAGAAAAAAATGTTACGTAGAAAGTTTTCAGCAGTAGCTCTGGTACTTGTACTGGCTATTGTCCTGGCGATAGGTGTTCAGTCTCCTATGGCTCAGGCTCAAAAAAAAGTAACTATAACTTATGCCGACTGGCAGCTGGGACAGGTCATCTGGGGTAGAATTCTGCGAGAGTCTTTCGCTAAATTCGAGAGATTAAATCCGAATATAAAGGTTCAAGATCAACCCATAGCCCTAGCTCAATTAGGGACGAAACTTTCAGTTGCCGCAATGGGAGGTGTAGGTCCAGATGTCTTTGCTACTACAGCTGATTTACCTCGTCAATTTATAGCTAATGGATGGCTTAAGGATTTAACACCCTTTGTGGAAAAAGAAGGGGGAGAAAAATTTTTGGAGGATTTCTATCCGGTCTCATTGAAACTCGTAACAGTGGATGGAAAAACCTGGGGCATTCCGAAGAATATCGTAGCTATGATGCTGATTTATAACTCTCAAATGCTCAAAGACGCGGGCTTGGACCCTGCTAATCCTCCGAAAAACTGGGAAGAATTTTTGGAGTCCGCCAAGGTGCTTACCAAGCCGCCAACCCAATGGGGAGCTGTCCTTATGATGGGTAAAGCTGGATTCGACCTCAGATTTCCTGGCGTTCTGCGGGGTCACGGTGGAAGTTTCTTAACTAAAGATTGGAAGCGCAGTGCCCTGGATAGTCCTCAGGCTAAAGAAGCTTTTAACTATGTGGTTGACCTTGCAAGAAAATATAAAGTAATGCCTCCAGGTTCTGATGCGGTTGATTGTAACGATGCTAGAAGACTATTAGCTCATAAAAAGGTGGCTATGATTATTGGAACTATGTGGACCATACCAGAGGTAAGTGGAATGAACCCAGACTTACACGGTTGGGAAGTCCTCGAAATGACACCAGTGCCTATCAAAAAAGGTCTAGATCTTAAAACTCACACAGTTCTTTATCAGAAAAGTCTATTTATGAGTCCCCATACCGAGCACCCAGAGGAAGCCTGGAGACTTATCAAGTTCATTACTGATCCCGAACAAATGCAAACATGGTTTGTATGGCAGTCTATGCTTTCCTGCAGAAAAAGCGTTAACGAAACCTTTCCTCCAATACTTCAGAGTAAGTACGCTGGATTGGTCGCTAAAGAGATACCACGTGGAGATTTCTTGCCTTTAATTCCACAAACGCCGGAGATATTAGATACCTTTAGAATTGCTCTCACCAGTGCTGTAACGGGAATAGAGACTGCAGATGAGGCTTTGGCCAGAGCTCATAGAGAAATTAACGAGATTCTAGCTAGGTAAGTAGAAAGAAGTTTTACAAGAAGGCTAATCTAGAACTGGATTAGCCTTCTTGTCTGATAACATTAATAAGCAACAGAGGGTATAACTTTGTAAAAAGGATTCTAAGTGAGGTTAAAAAAGAAAAAATACGAACCTTATTTGTTTATATTCCCAGCTCTCTCGATGCTAATTGTAATTTTGGGATTTCCTCTTGTCATGGCTATACTTATGAGCCTAAACCTTGCCTGGGTAAAAAGTTCACTATTAGGCTTTACATTTGAAAATTATTCGAGACTTTTCCGTGACAGAGTCTTTTATAACGATCTCATTGTAACATTCTCCTTTGTTGGGTCTACCGTAGGTTTTCATCTATTGTTGGGATTAGGAATAGCTTTGTTACTAAATATGGAAATTAAAGCTAAAAGATTTTTTAGAGTGGCAGCTATATTACCATGGACAATACCTGATGTAATTGCCGGCTTAATTTGGAGGTTTATGTTCGATCCCTTATCCGGCATAATTAATTCAGTTCTGGCAAGATTGAACCTAATTCAATCACCCATTACCTGGCTGAGTGATGCTCGTCTGGCTTTGCCAAGTGTAGTCTTTGCCGAAGTCTGGCGAGGATATCCATTCGTAATGCTACTTTTATTAGCAGGACTTCAATCAATACCTCAAGGCCTGTACGAGGCTGCAGAAATTGATGGTGCTTCTGCTCGGAAAAGATTTTGGTATATTAGCTTACCAAACTTAAGTAGGATAATTATGATTGCCTTTACTTTAGATTTCATATGGGAGTGCAGACGGTTTGGGCTGGTTTATAATATGACCGGTGGTAACCCGGGTCACGCAACTGAGGTTCTCTCTTTATATGTATATAAAAATTACTTTATCTTCTTTAATTTCGGTTATGCAGCTGCCATTGCTGTGGTTTTGGCACTTATTATGATGACAATAAGCTTTCCTTACCTTAAAGCAAGTATGAAAGAGCTGTAAACTATGTCCAGCAGAAATACCTCGGACCTAACTAGATTACTAATCTATGGCGCTCTCATTTTTATTTGTGTGTACAATCTAGCCCCCTTTCTCTGGATGATCTCTTCTTCTCTAAAAACGGAGGCAGAGGTTAAAAGCTATCCAGCTACATTTTTGCCCCACGTTGTAACTCTTGACCCCTATGCTAATATACTAGTCTGGGGAGGATTTATCACTTATTTTATGAATAGCGCCATAATTTCTTTTTCGACAGCTTTTGTTTCAAGCTTCGTGGGAGCCTTAGCTGGATATGGGTTCTCCAGGTACATGTTCAAAGGGCGAACCTCTCTTATGACTGTATTTCTTGCTTCCCAGCTTCTTCCAGGTGTACTTCTGGTAGGCCCTTACTTTAGGATGTTAACGTTAATCAAATTGTATGATACACGCATAGGTCTTATTCTTGCGCAAACGACCATCACGCTTCCTTTCAGTGTGTGGATGCTAAAGTCATTTATAGATACGGTTCCTGTAGAGATAGATCAGGCAGCAATGGTTGATGGTGCCTCAAGATGGCAGGCTTTTTTTAAGGTTATACTACCTCTTATCGCTCCTGGAATAGTAGCTACAACCATATTTGCGTTTTTATTAGCCTGGGGAGATCTTTTATGGGCCCTATGCTTACTTAGCAGTCCGTCACTTAAAACTGTAACCTTAGGAATTACGGAATTGGTAGGACAATTTCGCATAAGGTGGACAGAGTTGATGGGGGCATCGATTATCGCCTCTTTACCTTGTGTGATATTATATCTTTTCCTACAAAGTGCTCTAACTAGAGGTTTCACTGCCGGAGCCGTTAAAGGATAAGCTAAACTAAGTTGAAAGGCCTGCCTTTCTCCGAGGAGGTTGTAAAAAATGTACGGATACCATGGAAAAATTTTAAAGGTGGATTTAACCCAAAGGAAAATTTATGAAGAAACTTTTGATGAAGAATTCGCAAAGAAATATATTGGGGGAGCAGGCTTTGGCTTTCGGTGGCTGTATGATACTCTTCCAGCAAAGACTGACCCCCTATCTCCCGAAAATAAGCTAATTTTTGCTACAGGACCTCTCTGTTCCATCAGTTTTCTTGGCAGTACTGGCATCTCTGTTGCTACTAAATCTCCCCTTACTGGCTTGATTGCGGACTCAGATATGCGAGGAAGAATGGGAGGAGCGCTGAAAGCAACTGGATACGATGCCTTAATATTAGAAGGGAAATCCTCTGAACCTGTATATTTGCAAGTTACTGAACATGCCGTTGATATTATAGAGGCTAAAGAGCTTTGGAGAAAGGACATTAAAGAAACCCAGGAAAAAATTTTATCCAAGATAAATGATGGGAAAACTGTGGTAGCTTCAATTGGAATAGCTGGTGAGAACCTCGTTAAATATGCCGCTATAGCTTCAGACCTCCGTAATTTTGCGGGAAGAGGGGGCACCGGTGCAGTTATGGGTTCTAAAAATCTTAAAGCGATAGTTATTAGGGGAAAGTTAAAGACTCCTGTAGCCGATGCTGAGAGAATAAAAACCCTAATTAAAGAAGTTAACTACCTGATTAAGACTGATGGAAGCTGTGATACTCTTTCCAAGTATGGTACATGGAATACTATCGGTCCTGCCAATTTTAAGGGAATTCTACCTACTAAAAATTTTCAGAAGACCACATTTGAATATATAGATAAAATTGATGGCGACGCCATGCTTAATAGTATTTGGGTAGGGAAAAGAACCTGTCCAGGATGCGCGATTGGTTGCAGACACGTGGTAAAGATCGAAAAACCTTACTCTGTGTCTCCAGATTTAGAAGGTCCACAATATGAATCAGTAGCAGCATTGGGTCCGCTGCTATTCAATGCCGATCCAGTAACAATCGCTAAAGCTAATGAGTTGTGTAATTTGTACGGAATGGACACTATTTCTACAGGAGTCATTATCTCCTTTGTTATGGAGTGTATAGATAGAGGAGTATTAACTGAGGATGATCTGGGGTTCAATTTAAAATGGGGAGAAGGTGAGGGAATCTTAAGAGCCATAGAAACTATAGCTCATCGTGAGGGAATAGGGGATATCCTGGCTGAAGGAGTAAAGTTTGCCTCAAAAAAAATAGGAAAAGGATCTGAAAACTGGGCTATGTGTGTAAAAGGATCGGAAGTACCCATGCATGACCCCCGTGGAAAAAAAGGGATGGGCTTGGCATATGCTACTGCTCTTAAAGGAGCAGACCATGAATCCAGTATGCATGATGAAGCATTCGAGAGAGAAAATGTTCTTCCCGATCTTGGTCTCAAAGAGTCTATGTCGCGAAAACAATTTGGGGGTAAACCTTTTCTAGTAAAAACCTTGCAGGACTATTGGGGAATAATGTCCGATGTTCTTACTATCTGTAAATTCCCGATGATTCCTCCACGCCCTTTGACCCCTGCTCGTCTTGTGAAGCTCTTGAATCTGGTTACAGGATGGAATTTTACTATAGAAGAGTTTCTTAAGACTGGAGAAAGAATTTTTAACCTTGGAAGGCTTTTTGCTGCTAGAGAAGGGATAAGTCGAAGTGACGATACGCTACCCCGGAGATTCGCAGAAGTCCTATCTGAAGGAGGAAGTGCTGGAGAAAATTTCGATCAGGATAATTTACAGAAAATGCTTGATGAATATTATCACTTACGAGGGTGGGACAATGAAGGGAAACCCTACCCCGAGACTTTAAAAAAATTGGGGTTAGAAGTGGACTAGTCCACTCTGTTGGAACCCAAAAGATGTCTGTTACTGTTGAATTCTTATCGGTTTTTCCCGATTTAAGAGGTGGAAAAAGGACGTTTAGTGTTAAGCCTGCAGCCCTCGGTAAAATAATGGATCAGTTAGAAGACAGGATTCCAGGACTCAAGGAAAAATTGGTTAACCAAGAAGGGGAAATACATCCTGCATATGTAGTTATTCTGACAAGAGGTGAAGTTCAAAAGTTATTAAAAGATGTGGCCTGTCAAGTTAAAGATGGCGATGAAATTATTGTTCTTCCTGTAATAAGTGGAGGGTAGATAGGTTAGATTGTCTGTGTAAAGAGACAGAGAAGTCTGACCGGCTGTCTAATAAAGAGGTTAACAACGTAAACGTGCGCTAAGAAAGGACTATTTCTGAAGCTCTGAGGAGTAGATGAATTATAAATTTATGGAATTGATAAAGCATGTTTTTGAGATAAAATATAAACATTCAAGAAAAGAGGATTTGTATGGCTAAATTGGAAGACAAGAAGGTGGCTATTTTGATCGCTCACGAATTCGAGGACATTGAAGTTTTTTATCCATTGCTGCGACTGAGTGAAGAAGGAGCAAGAATTACTCTAGCTACTTTACACACTGGATTTCACCCTCGGCCAGCTTTTCCAGAAAAACCTATTACTGGACGATTTGGTTCCGTAATTCCCCCTATCGTATTAAGGGAAGGAAAAAGGTTTGTACATACAACCATCGACAAGTTAGATGTAAATGAAATTGACTGTGTTATTATTCCTGGTGGCTTTGCGCCGGATCGCTTAAGAATCGACCAAACAACTCTAAACATTGTCAAAACAGCATATAATCAGGGAAAGGTAATCGCCGCTGTTTGTCATGGACCACAAGTTCTAATTTCAGCTGGAGTAATAAAGGGTAAAAAAACTACCAGTTACGCTGCTGTAAAAGATGATTTGATCAATGCGGGGGCAGATTTTCAGGACGTTCCGGTTGTTCGGGACGGTAATATTATTACCAGCAGAGTACCTGATGACCTTCCCCAGTTCTGCCAGGAAATCATAAAGGCTCTCTCAGAGGGTTAATCTGCCCTGACATTCGAAAAATATTTTTCAACCCCCGTCAATTAAGAAAAAGAGCCACTCGAAGCTCCTTTGAGAAGGACCAAAAGGGTACAGTCTAAAGGAGAGAATTTCTAGTAATGATCCCAAAGAAGAGGATGCTGTTAGCTTTGAATCATAAGGAGCCGGATCAGGTTCCTTTAGGTGAGTTGGGAGTAGACTCTCCTATTACTGAGGAGGCCCTTAGAAGAAAAACGTTTTATCGGGCTAAATGGAGAGAGTGGAGGGCCATCTGGGAAGATAGAGTCTGGAAATACTCACCCTTATCTGAAGGATGGCCCATATGTATCAAGCAAAGGGAGATGGGACTAAAGGATTTGAAAGAGTCTTCTCCTTCTAAGCTCGAACCCGATGAATCAGAACTGGAATTAGTTCGATATGTGGTAAGGGAGTTAGGAAGAACTCATTTTATTCTTGGACGAACAGGAGACGGAAGCTTTTGGCGAAATCCTTTTATCTTTGGTGGAGGAGGAGGAGAAAGAACATTCAGTCTATTCGAGAATCAGATAACTTCTTTTATATCCGAGCCGAATATCCACAATTCCAGACAGCAGGTACCGATTTCAACCAGGAAATTGCCACTCTCATTTCTGGCA
>Ga0209979_1001465_pt1 | contig 25754 bp, 27 predicted proteins | sample AnhtaG_FD_183114 | JGI IMG/M metagenome (GOLD analysis project Ga0209979, IMG submission 183114) | Deep subsurface microbial communities from Anholt, Denmark to uncover new lineages of life (NeLLi) - Anholt_01485 metaG (SPAdes) (version 2) | ecosystem: Environmental > Aquatic > Marine > Oceanic...
ATCTCCTCCATTCCGAAGAAATGCTCCCTCTTGACGGAAACGTACTCATAGCGGACCCCAGCGATCTCCCACGCGTGGCGACGCCTGCCTTTGCCATGGGAGCCCCGCATGCTGGGAGTCACCACCTTCTTGGGGGTGAACGCTGTGACAACCCGGGGTACCTGGTCCGTAAGGCCGTGGTAACTGAGAGCCGACCAGTGACTGATCGCTGAGGGCGTCACTAGACGGGTAGCGATCAAAAACGGATGAGCTGCGAGCTCACCGGTCGCCAGTTCGCATGCGCCATATAGTCCACGCTTGAGTCTTCTGAGTCGACCGCTCTGGACCATCCGGGTCAGGAGTTCTCGTACATATGCCTCAGGGACACCTGCGCGGACGGCAACGTCCCTAGCTTCCGAAGTTGAGAACACCAGCTTCCCTTCCCCAGCCAGGCCTCTGAGTAGTCTCAATGCGTGTGTACCTGTGTGTCTCCCGAGAGAATCCTCAGCCATGTATCCCCCTTCACTGTAGACTATACTACGTGAGTCGGAGAAAGTCCAACTTATGCAGGTCGTCTTATAGTCAGCCTGCGTAACAGAGCGCCTCGTACCGCAGCAGCATCTGCAGCCACGTGCCTCCCTTCACTACAACTCATACTCCGTAAGTTGGAAAAGGTCCAACTTATGCAGGTCATTCTATAGTAGGAGCCCCGACGGGCGGCGTTGGTTCGGCTGGCAAGGGCGTGATTCGACGATGGCGCAGAGATCGCCAGGAAATGAATTTCCTGGCTCAACCCAAGAAGTCCCGTAGGGACTTTTCGATTGTAGCGGGGGAATTCCATTCCCCCGCGAGCTGCTCGCAGATCTGCAGGGTGCGAGGGATCGAGGAGGTCTACGACCCGACGAAGAGCCCGGTGATCTACCGGTAACGGTTGGCTCTGGGGCGTCGGTGGGGGACGATGCTGGCTAATACTGTCAAAGCGTGATATCATTGGACACCTGACGTGCCTCAGTGATTGCGTCTGGGCTGTTGGTTGCTGGATGTGGGAGAGGAGACTGGGCGGTGTCGCAGCTGTGCTGGGCTGATGTGGCCAGGATTCTGATCGATTTTGTGGTGAGCTTCGGGGCGGCCGTATGTGCGGGTGTTCCGCTCGGGGCGCTTGCGGGGTTGCTGGCGTGGGTTGTGGGGAGGAGGCTGCACATCTTTGAGCGGGCGGAGCAGCGGAAGGAGCGGCGGCAGCGGGATACGCTGAGGGCAGCGGAGTCGCTTGAGGATTTGAGGGATGAGGTTGCTGACCTAATTGAGAAGGTGCCGCAGTGGCGCGGGGCCATGACGTCGGTGGAATGGGGGAAGGTGTTCAACATCTCGACTCCCATCTGGGACGGGATGCAGCATATCGGGGGAGTGGAGCGCTCGGCGAGCCGTGAGGTTGTACAGCCACTGGCGCGATTCTACGGGGGTCTTAGTCAGGCCAGGACCTGGGTGCGTGTCGTGGGCGAGAGCTGGATGGTGGCTGAGGACCAGGTAGTGAATGCGGGGGCGAAGCGCACAGCGTTTGCGGCGATGGCTGTGCAGGGGCTGGACCAGGCGCAGAAGGCGGGGGAAGGCCTGGTGGAGATGCTTGACAGGGAGATCGAGCGGCTGCGCGGATAGTTGAAGGCGCTGGGATGGGATGTGCCAGGCGATGCTGAACGTGGAGAGGATGAGGAAGAGCAAGTGTGATTGAATTGGGCACAATTATGGCGGTGGTGGTTGGTGGGCCATTGAGTTTGCTGGGAACGGTGCTCGCCAACTACCTCCAGTACTGCCGGGAAAGGGAGGACAGGAAGAAAGACCGGATGAGGGAGCGTGTGCAGCGGTATCTGGCGGTCTTCCTTGAGTTGGCAGATTGGGTGTGCGTAGTGGCGTCGTCCTTTGGCGGCAGGCTGAAAGAAGGAGAGTATGCCGAGTGGCAGGAGATGGGGCTACTTGGTGGGCGAGGGATGCTTGAGGCTGGAGGGATAGCAGGATGCTGAAGAACGTGAAGACGGACAAAGCGCTCGACTTGGTGGGCACGTGCCTTAGCGCCATAGCCTCTCCAGAGCCTGGGCCAATCGATGAGAGAATGAGAATGTGGTCCCGGCAAGGGACCTTCGTGTCGATTCTTGAACCTGGCGCTGGCGCATTTGGCGAATTGGTGAGGCTCATCGAGACGAAGGGTCGGATTGATGATAAGAGGGAAGCAAAAGATGTCCTTTCGCGGAAGTACATTGAAGTTAAGGTGGAGGAGCTAATAGGAGAACTTGTTGCCAGGGCCGCAGAGGGCGGGCAGCAGCCTGCCGAATTGACGGAGAAGCAGATACGGCCGGTCTGGAGTGAGTGGGTTGAAGGTTTTGAGATACCGTCAGACGTCACGACGCATTACACATTTGTGAGCCAACTGCTTCTGGACGGGCCCATCCAGATCGGCACAGTGACGCTGCGTCCGCTGGATGATGCGACGCGAAACGCGCTATTCAGCGAATGCGGGTTGCGGGGGGGCGCAAGCTCGGATCGAGAGAGTTGGGAGCGGAAAGCCAAGCAGTTGATTGACGAAGGATTTCTGTTGAAACCAGGAGAACACGTGCTCGCGCACGCCACCGTTGTCGGGGCAGAGCCCGTTCGTGCCCGCGAGCTGTTCAAGGAGCGTGTCAGAGAGGTGCTGCATGTCGTCAGCTTCTTCAGATACTTCGTGTCGCCCGTAGGCGATCGTGTGGTGATTGCCCTCTCGGGCGATGATGTCCCTTCTGGCAGCAATGTGTTCCTGAGCGTGACACCGGATGGTCGGATTAGCGTGGGGGGCGAGCGCGCTGCGCTACCGTTCAGGTTGACCAGCGACGGATGGCAACATGCGAGAATAATGGGCCTTTCTTTTGTGTCAGACGTGTTGTCAAAGCCTGAGGACGAACGGACTGACCTCGAAGCTAGCTGCATCAACGCCATTACATGGATAAGTCGCGGCCTGCAAGATGATGTCGCCGACTCCAGATTCCTGAAACTCTGCATTGGCATGGAGAGCCTGTTGCTCAGGAAGGCGGATTATCCCTACGGTAGTACAATGGCAGATCGTGTGGCTTTCCTACTTGGCAAGACCGGTGACGCCAGAGAGAAGGTTTTCGCGCAACTGAAGCGGATCTACGCGGTCCGAAGCGATATTGCTCATGAGGGCCGCAGCGCGACACTACAGCAGCAGTTGGGGCCGGCGCAATTCTTTGCTACGCAGGCCGTGCGCGTTTTCCTCCAGCGTATGTCGGAAGGGAAGTGGCAGTCGCTGGATGAGTTCATCAAGTGGTGCGATCATCTGAAATGGGCATAGTCTAGACGCGCTGCGCGAGTATGGTGACGCCGGCATTAGCCGATGAGGTTGGTGCCGGCGTTTCTTTGTCACCGGTTCCCGCGCCCGGCGCGAATTCCATTCCTGCGCTACTTGGATCGCACACCTCAGACAGACTCCTCCAGCTACCCCTTGGCATTTGCGGCCAAATCTGCTATGATTGGCGCACCGGTCCTTTTGTCGCACGCATCGATCGCCGGGGGTGACGAATGACCAACCCTGATCCCTTCAGGACGTATCTGACTGACCTGCGCAAGAGCCTTGCCACGGGCGCAGCCACCGAGCACACTCACCGACCGGCTCTGAAAGCCCTCCTCGAAGCGACAGGCCACGGCGTGCAGGCCATCAACGAGCCCTCGCGGATAGAGTGCGGTGCCCCCGACTTCATCCTCGTGCGAGGCCAGACGCCTGTTGGCTACGTCGAGGCCAAGGACATCGGCGCCAACCTCAACGCCGTCCAAAGGTCCGACCAACTGAAGCGCTACCTCCCTTCCCTCAGCAACCTCATCCTCACCGACTATCTGGAGTTCCGCTGGTACGTCGAGGGCGAACATCGAGAGACGGCCCGGCTCGCGAAGGTGACCCGCGATGGCAAGGTCAAGAGCACCAAGGCGGGGTTGCAGGCTGTCTCCGCGATTCTGGAGAAGTTCTTCGCCCAGGAAGCCCCCATCCTCGGTCGCCCCAAGGACCTGGCGCAGCGGATGGCCAGCCTGGCCCGCATGATCCGCGACCTGATCGAGGAGACCTTCAAGCGCGAAGGCGAGGAGGGGAAGCTCCACGCCCAGTTGTCTGCCTTCCGTGAGACGCTGATCCCCGACCTCAAGCCCCAGCAGTTCGCCGACATGTACGCCCAGACCATCACCTACGGCCTCTTCGCAGCGAGGGTCAGCAACCGCGCCCCAGCGGACTTCACGCGGCAGCAGGCCGCATGGAACCTGCCCAAGACCAACCCTTTCTTGCGGAAGCTGTTCAACGAGATCGCCGGACCAGACCTCCCAGATCCTATCGCCTGGGCTGTGGACGACCTGGCCCACCTGCTGGCCCGAGCGGACATGTCTGAGATTCTGGAGGACTTCGGCAGGGCCACCAGGCAGCAAGACCCCGTGGTCCACTTCTACGAGACCTTCCTGGCCGCCTACAGCCCTAAGATGCGGCGGAGCCGGGGCGTCTACTACACCCCCGAGCCGGTGGTCTCCTACATCGTGCGCTCCATAGACCACATCCTGAAGACCACCTTCGACCGTCCCTTAGGTCTGGCCGACGAGAGGGTGATGATCCTCGATCCGGCCTGTGGCACGGGCACCTTTCTCTACTTCGTGATCCAGGAGATCTACGACACCGTGACCAAGACAGTGGGCAAGGGCGCGTGGAACGCCTACGTGAGGGAGAAGCTGCTGCCCCGCATCTTCGGTTTCGAGTTGCTGATGGCCCCTTATGCCGTGGCCCACATGAAGCTGGGCATCCTACTTCAGGAGACGGGTTACGACTTCTCTGGCGACGAGCGGCTGGGCATCTATCTCACCAACTCGCTGGAGGAGGCGATCACCAAGGCCGAAACGCTGGGCTTCGCCCGGTTCATCAGTGAGGAGGCCGACGCCGCCGCGGAGATCAAGAAAGAGAAGCCCATCATGGTCGTGCTGGGCAATCCTCCGTACTCGGTGAGTTCGGCCAACAAGGGAGCCCACATCGAGCGACTAATGGACCGGTACAAGGAGGCCGTCCGGGACGAGCGGAACATCCAACCCCTGTCCGACGACTACATCAAGTTCATCCGCTTTGCCCACGACCGCATCGAGCGCACCGGTTACGGGGTCGTCGGCATGATCACTAACCACTCCTACCTCTCCGGCCTCATACACCGGGGCATGAGAGAGGAACTGATGAAGACTTTCGATGAGATCTATGTCTTGAACCTGCACGGCAACGCTCTGATGGGAGAGAGAGCGCCCGATGGTGGGCCAGACGACAACGTATTCGACATTCGGCAGGGCGTAGCCATCGCTATCATGATAAAAGCCGACCGGAGGTGAAGCGGATGAGAGAAAGCGCAACACTAGACATGCGGCAACTCTTGGAGGAAGCTGAGCGTCGTCTGCGCAGCCTGTCGCTTGAGCGACTGCGGGTGGCCAACGACTTCCTGAGCTACCTCGAGGAACGCGAGGAGAGCCAGGCGACTGCCGAGCTCTTGAGCATCCCTGGCTTTGAGGCTGCGTTCAGACGCGCCGTCGAGCAAACTCAGAGGGGCGAGGTGGTCCCTTTGAGCGGTTCCCGACGCATGGCGCGAGGTGACAGGCATGGCTAGGGTCTCCTACGCCGACCTTTGGGGCCTGCGAGATGGCAAGTACCGGTATCTGCTGGAGAACGACGTCAGCACGACCGATTGGCAGACGGTGAAACCGGTTTCACCGTACTTGTTCTTTGTGGCCCACGACACCAAGCTTCTCTCGGAGTACCAGCAAGCATGGAGTCTTGCGACGGTGTTCCTGGCGAACTCTGTGGCGGTGGGAACCTATCGTGATCACCTTGCCGTGGCGTTTGACGAAGGCGAGCTACGATCAAGGATCGCTATGCTTCGAGACAGGAGCGTTGCAGACGCTCGCGCACGCGATGAGCTGGGCATAAGGGACACTAGCAACTGGACCCTGTCTGGTGCTCGCGAGGCGGTCCACAAGGACAATGCTTGGCAGCAGAGAGTTCGTCGGTACCTCTACCGGCCGTTTGACGTGCGATACATCTTCTATAGCGCCGATATCGTGGCGCGCCCTCGCCCGCAAGTGATGCGTCACATGCTCAATTGGAACATCGGGCTGTTGGCGGTGCGACGGATTCGCACCCCGACCCCTCAGCATTTGCTCGCCACGACGCTTGTGGCGGACAAGAGTGCTGTCTCCGTGAAGGACAACTGTAGCATGTTCCCCTTATACGTGCACCTAGTCCCTCACGAAGCCGAAGGGAGCCTCTTCCCGACGGAGGAAGTGACTCGCGAACCCAACCTCTCCCCCGACTTCATCGCCGCCGTCGCCGACAAGCTACTCCTCGACTTCGTGCGCGACGGCAAAGGGGACCTGGAGAACACCTTCGGCCCCGAGGACGTCTTCCACTACATGTACGCCGTCTTCCACTCGCCCACCTACCGGGAGCGGTACGCCGAGTTCCTCAAGATCGACTTCCCCCGCCTGCCCCTGACCTCGGACCTGGACCTCTTCAGGGCCCTGGCCGAGAAGGGCGAGGAACTGGTGGCCCTGCACCTCATGGAGTCGCCCAGGCTGAACGACCTGATCACCAGATTCCATGGGGAAGACTCCAACGAGGTGGAGAAGGTGCGCTACGCCGAGACCAGCGAGGAGCGCCCCGGGCGGGTCTACATCAACAAGACGCAGTACTTCGAGGGCGTCGAGCCAGACGTGTGGGAGTTCCACATCGGCGGCTACCAGGTGCTGCACAAGTGGCTCAAGGACCGCAAGGGTCGCAAGCTATCCTTCGACGACGTCTACCACTACCAGAAGATCGTCGTCGCCCTCAAGGAGACCATGCGCCTGATGGAGGAGATTGACGACTTGATTCCTGGTTGGCCGATCGAGTAACGGCCCATCAGGGCCGGCAGAAGACAGAAGCAAAGTACAGTCAACCCTGGCGCGCCAGTCGCAGCGCGCCCAAGTATCGAGAGAAGGAGCACTCATGAGCGAAGCGAAGAGGTTTCTCACCATCGTTGTGCTGACCATCGGTGTGGCGGTGCTCGTGTCCGCCAGTGTGGGACTGGCAGTGGCCCGGGCGTCGGAGCTTCCAAGCCAGATGGCTGCGCCCACTGCCCTGGGCAGCGCCTTCACCTATCAAGGCCAGCTCAAGGCCGGCGGCAATCCCGTAAACGACACCTGCGACATGGCCTTCCGTCTCTATGACGAGGCCAGCGACGGCAGCCAGGTTGGGACCGCCATCAGCACCACCGTTCCTGTCACCGCTGGCCTGTTCACCGTCCAACTGGACTTCGGCGGCTCGGCTTTCGACGGTGACGGCCGCTGGCTGGGGATCAAGGTCAAATGCCCGGGCGACGCCGACTACGGTCAGTTGACCCGCCACGCACTCACCGCCACGCCCTACGCCCTCTATGCGCTGAACGCCGACCAACTGGACGGCCAGGATGCCGACGAGCTGCTGCCGCCCGGTGTGATCGTGATCTGGTCGGGGGCACTGGCCTCCATTCCCTCAGGCTGGGCGCTGTGTGACGGTGGGGAGCATGAGGGGGTCATCACACCTGACCTGCGGGACAGCTTCGTCTATGGCGCCTCGAATGGCGAGGACCCAGGTGCGACGGGCGGGGCAGCCACGCACTCCCACACCTACAGCGACCTGCCCGAGCACACGCACACCGCTAGCTCCTCCGTGGCCGGCGAGCATACCCACGAATATGAGGTGCCTGATGTTAGCAGGCAGGTGGAGAGCGGGCTGAACTATTCGGCCATGTTGGAAAGCACAGGACACCCGCGCACGAGCTCGGACGGAGCCCACAGCCACACCATAACGATCGACAGCGCGGGCCAGACCAGTCCCGTCACCGATGACGCCAGCACCCTGCCTCCCTACTACAAAGTGGCTTTCATCATCAAGCTATAGTGACAGGGAGCCTGTAGACATCACAGAGACGACTTACATTGCTCTTCCACGCTGCTGTCTTGGACGAGGCGGCAGGCAAGTCAGAAGAAGCGAGGTGAGAGCTTGACAGCCCATAAGAGACTCATCCTTGTGGCGGTGCTCCTGACCCTGCTGCTTGTGCTATCCAGCGCTCTGGCCCAGGCGGACGGTGACTACGACCTCTCCTGGTGGACGGTGGACGGCGGGGGCCAGACCTTCAGCAGCGACGGACGGTACCGCCTGGGCGGGACCATCGGCCAGCCCGATGCCGGCATTCTGGAGGGTGGCGGCTACACTCTGGTTGGCGGTTTCTGGGGTGCAGCACCGGTGCAGTACCTGCTGCGCCTGCCGCTAGCCCTCCGGAACTACTAGCGCTGCCGACGCGTGGCGGTTTGACGCCAGCGGCTGGTGTCACTTGGCGCACAGGACGGCTAACCCGGCCGAGGATCTGATAGACTATGGGGAGGAGCGCGGTGCAGAGTAAGATCAGCTATGAGACCAGGTAGCGGATGCTGGCAATGCTGTATGGGAAAAGATGGCCCAGAGCGAACTTCTCCCACCAGGTCTCAACCTTCACCCCTGAGGATGGCCACCAGTTCATCGGGGGTGACGATGTTCAGACCCGATCTCTCTGCCACCTTTGGATCCCGGACAAAGTGCCTCCGATCCAGGGTCACTAGATACTCCACCTCAGCCCTGACCGCAGCCACGACAATGGGGGCATCTTTGAGGTTGATGTAGAAGGCTGCCTCTTTCAACTCTGAGCGAGAGGGGTCGTCTGCAATCTCGGGGGATAGTAAGGTCACGAACTCTTGAAAGGCCCCAACAGCGCGAGGCACTTTCTCTCGAAGATTTCTCTGGACTTCCTCAAGGACGTAACGGCTGACCACAATGATAAGTTCATCCCTCATCCCGCCTGCGGATTATCTCCCTCGAAGCGCCCCTTTCAGAGTAGCTTGCGGAGAACAAGACGCTGGCATCGAGGAAGACCCTAACCATCACCCTCTTCCGCTTCCAAGCCGTACTCCTCCTTGACCATCTCTCCCCTGATCCCCCTCCCCGACTCGATCAGCTCCTCGAGGGAGATATCCTGGTCCTTCAAGGCTTTCCCTATTTGGTCCAGAGCGTCCATAGCCAACACCTCACGAGGGGAGATCAGAACCCCATTCTCGGTCTCCGTAAAGGCCACCACGCCTCCCTCCTCGATCCCCAGTTTTCTGCGAAGTTCGATGGGGATGGTGACCTGTCCCCTCTGCTGGACCCTTCCCAGTTTCACCTCTCTAGCCATCACAAACTCCTCACTTGATCATACTTACTGAAAGTATGATACTCGATGTATCCCCACTTGTCAAGTCTGCCAGCATGTCGAGAATCTGGCGGGTTGTGCGCTCGCTCATGCTGGATGATCAGGTCCTGCGTAAGAAAGTCCTGGCCACTTGTCGAGGAGAGATCAATCCCGCCAGGATCCTGACCACAGAGACCTTATGGGGCTTCTAGGGGATAGGAAGCACCGAGGGGTCCTTTGATCTACAGGCAGAGGGTGACGTTGGCCACACGCAGAGTCAGATGCACCGGACGGACCAGGAAGAGTATTCCCCGTTCGGTGGAGGCGATCCCACGATTCACGTGACCCTCAGCTCATGTGACACCCAATTGCCTGCTCGCGCCACCTGGCTCCTCCCCCTCGGCCCGGTAGGGGCGAGGCATGCCTCGCCCGAGCCCTCATCGGCATCATGACTTGCGCCTTCGGCCGCTCTCACGTATACTAATGTTGCGCGAGTCACGTTTTGTGAGGAAAACCCTAGCGAACCGTGATCGGCGTAACAAACCGTGAGAGCCGTGTAGAAGCAGAGTTGGGCCTATGCCTCGTTCACTGTCGGCACTTGAAGCCAAACTGATCCTGCACCTAGAGTGGGAGGAGCAGCCCACCGTTACCACGGACCAGGCCATGGAAATCCTAGGGTGCAGTTATGACCTAACCCGCTGGGTCGTTCACGGCCTAGTACGAGACGGATGGCTAGCGCCTATCACGCGCGGCAAATACGAACTCATCCCAGCGGCGCGGGGCGAGCACGCCTTCCCTGATACCAATCCCTTGTTCATCGGAAGCACACTAGTCACACCCTATTACTTCTCCTACGCTACGGCAGCGTTCTTCCATGGCCTCTCCACCCAGGCTTCAGCCACCGTCTACATCGCAACCACGACTCGTACAGGACGTCGCCTGCTCACTGTGCGGGGCAAGGAGTACCGCCTGGTACGCCAAGCGCCACACAGGTTCTTTGGCGCGCTTGAGCTGGATGCGTACGGCACTCCGGTGATGATGGCCACACCCGAGAAGACTATTGTCGACTGCCTCGATCGACCGACCTACGCCGGAGAGCTGCCGGAGATCGCGGGAATGCTCTGGCGCGGCAAGGGGCACCTGGATTGGGAACTACTGGCCGATTATGCCTTGCGCTTCAAGTCCTATTCCCTAGTACAGCGCCTTGGCTATCTTGTGGACGTGCTGGAGATAGCTCTAAGCACCGAGGCACGCGACCGCATCCTCTCTGGGGTCGGGAAGAGCACGCGATATCTGGGCGGCCGAGGCCGATGGGGTACCGGCGGTCGATATGACGGCACCTGGCGAATCGTAGACAACCTTCCGTGTGAGGACCTGTTGGCCGAGATAGAGGTGCGCTGATGATTGAGAAGAAGCGCGTCCAGTGGTATGCATCGACCGCGGGTGTGGATCTCGACATCGCTGAGCGCGAGATCGTCCTCACATACGTACTGCGGCTTCTGTTCGAGGCCCACTTCCTTGATAGGCTGGCCTTCAAAGGCGGCACCGCTATCCGTAAGCTGCACGTGGGAAGGACGGGCCGGTTCAGCCTGGATCTGGATTTCACAGCGGTGGGTGCGGCGGAGCCCGAGACACTGATACTAGATCTAGTGCCCCTCCTGGACGGCCAGAGCTTCCACGGGATCACTTTCTCCATTCTCGACTCGGACTACTGGACTACCAGTGATTCTTGCGGCGCGGAGGTGAGCTACCGGCACGACTGGGTACAGGCAGGCCGCTTTGCTATTCAGATCAGTTGTCGCACCCCACCGCTTCTGCCAGTGAGGGAAGCAGACTTGCTCCCTGAACAGTATCTCGACTGGATGGATGTGCGACCCCCGCGAGTATTCGCGCTCGACCTGCACGAGATAGTTGGCGAGAAGGTGCGCGCTGGTGCCCAACGTGCACGAGTACGTGATGTGTACGATCTATATCAGTTCGCGGACAAGCCATACGACCGAGACACGGTGCGGCAGATCGCTGTGATCAAGTGCTGGGAGACGCAGTACGCTTTCGACCCAGATGCTTTTCTAGGGGGTTTGGCGGACACAAGATACGACTGGGGCGATCTCGCTCGCCTCGTGCGCCGCGATGAATCACCGAGACCCCAGATCATCATACAAACGGTCCGGCACGCCTACGCCTTCCTGAAGGACTTCACGCCTGAGGAGGCCCAACTCGCCCGCGATCCTTACGGCCGCGAGGTCCAGTTGTACAAGCGACTCGTGGAAGGTCTCAGGTCGAAAATCTGGTAGTGTGTACGCTGGTGAGGCGAAATCAAGACCTGAGATCTCAATGAGAGTGGAAGCCGAAAGGAGAATGCGATGACGATTCGCCATGTGATATTCATCACTCTATTGGTGGCGACGGGTGCCTCTTTTGCAGGTGCGTGGCTGAATGTGCGGAATGGCATACGAGGCGTCTTCCTGCCCATGTTCCTGGTGCTTCTATCCATACTGCTCGCCCACGATGCCTATGGAAATAGACTGCTCCCATCCCCAAATGTACTCGCCCAATTCGCGGGGTACATCGAAGCCCTGTGGTGTCTGGGTCTGGCGGCGGTCCTCCTGTGGAAGCACATGTCGTCGTAGCTGCCGCTGACTCCTTCTTTGCCCCTGACGAAGATGGGGCGCCTGTCCGGCACCGCTCCTGGCGCGCGGACTAGCTACTAGAACGCGAACGGGTCAAGCCGTGCGTTCAGCAACTCCCACTCCCCTGTGGGCTCCCAGGTCCCGTAGGACTCCCCATCGTAGTACAGCAGCACCAGAGACGGATCGTCGAGAGGAAACGTGAACTCGAACATCACCTCCTGCACGTCCTTCCTGTCAACCGTGACGGCCAGAATGGTGGCCACGAATGTCTCGGAAGGGTACTCGTCCCCCACCGTGAATTCCGGTGTGACCCGCACGATGCGCGCGAACATGTTGCCCAGCCACCCGCGATCGTCCGTGCGCAGCACGATCCCCGTCTCCGACTCCTGTCTGGCCCAGACCCGACCGTTGAAGCTGGAAAGGATCCGCAAGTCCACGTACTCGCCCGTGTGGAAGCGATAGATGTCAGGCAGGTAGAAGGTGTTGAAGGACGAGTTGGTGTTGAGGTAGACTACGTGTTCGTGCCTATCTTCGTCCATGAGGGCAAGGCTGTCGAGGATGGTTGTCTCAGGCCACCGCATACTGGGGATCCACATGAAGGGGTACACCACGAGCAGAATCAACGGCAGGATCACCGCCGACACCAGCAGGTACCAGCCCCACACCGGGCCCACTATGCGCACGCCCCGCGGAGCGTCGGGGGTGAATCGCTGGCGCAGCCGCGGGATCTGCAAGATGAACCAGGATGCGACGAAGAGCCCATACACGCTGGGGAAGTAGAGCAGCCGCTCGCCGGGTTCCGTCGCCAGGCCGGGGAGCAAACCCAGCACAAAGACCAGCAGCGCAAACCAGACCGCGCGCTCGCGGGGATAGGGAAGCAAGGCCCAGACCAGCAGGCCAAACAGGGCGACACCAGTCACCGTGACGAAGGGCAGCATCCCAGGAAGCATGATCACGAGCGAAGGAAGTAACTGTGTCAACAGGCCGACCAACATCACGGGCAGGTTGACCAGCATCATGCTCACGTAGCGCACAGGCTGAGTGAAGGGGTCCAGGTACATCAAGCTGTGGAACGCAGGGATGGTACTGCGGTAGATGATCATGTAGACCACGAATACGAGGAGCGGCGTGGCCCAGGCCCACCAGTGGGCGAAGAACAGCCGCACGCGCGTGGCGACTCGTACGCCCTGGTCTTCATCGGTCAGCCGCTCAGCGAAGAGGAACTCGTAGGCAGCAACGATCAACGGGTAGGCAGCGGCAGTCTCCTTCGAGGCCATCGCCGCCAGGAAGAGCACCAGGCTGACCGCGAACAACCACCGTTTGCGCTCCTGCCTGGCCATGATGTGGCACAGGAAGGCCAGGTTGAGGAAGAAGACGCACAGGATGTCGGTGATGGTGGCGATCCAGGCCACGGTCATCCCATGGTCTTCGCAGATCAGGAACATGAAGGCGGCCAACAGCGCGGGCACGTCACGACCCGACAGCCGTCGCAGCACCAAGAAGGCGACGAAGGCCGACATCCCGTGTATGAGAACCAGCGTGGTATGAAAGGGAACTGCGTTCCGGCCGAACATCGAGTACAGCAAGGTCAGCGTCCAGCTCGCCAGCGGTCGCAAGAAGCCTCCCGCCGCCCCCAGCTCTGCCCACCACAACAACGTGAAGCCCTCGTAGGTCTGCACATCGGCGGACCAGAAGCCCTGCACCGGGTCATAGGGAATGGCGCCTTCAAGCATGTTGACGAAGATGAAGTCGTCGGCGGAGAAGCCCGCCCCCAGATAGGGAGCGTAGGCCACCACGCCGAAGCCGACGAAAGCCAGGGCCACCGCCCATAGAGGGACAGTCCGACCCAGCATCTTCAGAGGGCCTCTCTTGATCATGCCGCCCGCCCTTCCAGTTGACTGGACTCTCGACCCCAGTATAGTCGATTCCGCGTAGGCAGGAAAGCAAGGACGCGTGTGTCCCCACCAAGGTAGAGTGTCTCACGAATGCATCACGGCCCATCTCTCGTCATGGCCTCGAGGCGACGAGGCTCGACCATCCCACATGGGACTGACCCCTGACAGCGACCGCCCCATCGCCTTGCTGGCAGATGGGCCCGCTTCAGCCGTTTCCAGGCAGCCTCGTCCGGTCCGCGCCTCTGGTGCTGAACAACGATCTGTCCGCCCTCGCCGACTCCTCCCGCCGAGTTCCCGAGCCCTTGCCAATTCCTCCGCTCTGAGATAGAGTACCTATACCTCAGCCCTAGCCCTCACTAACCCGGTGCCGGGTTAGGAAACTGATCTCGCTCGCTCGAACCAAGCTCTTTCTGGAATTGGGACCCCATCGACAAATGGGACAACGATAGTCACGCGAAACGGCGGCAAGCCCCGCCATCGATCAGCACCCTGCTCCGCCCCTCTGGACCTGCACTTGGGGCAGAATGTCACACAGGAGGAAACATGCGAACCATACGGGAAGGCGCCGAACAAGCCGTGTGGAACTGCGCAAGAGTAGAAGCAGGAGAGAGTGTCGTCATCATCACCGACTACGCCACAGAGCACATCGCCGCTGCTCTGCGCGACGTGGCCGCCAGGATCAGCCCAGGAAACGTCACCACCCTCATTCTGGAGCAGTATGGAGACCGGCCAGATGATGGCAGCACCCCGCTAGAGTTCCCTGATGAGATCGCTGAGGCGCTCAGAGGCGCTGACGTCAGTTTCTTTGCTGCAACAGGCAAGAAAGGGGAGGTAGCCAGTCTCAGGCTGCCACTGATCCAACTGGTTCTCGCCAGCGACAGACTCAGACACGCACACATGCCCGGTATCACCGATCAACTGATGCGTATGGGCATGTGCGCCGATTACGAGCAGGTCCAAGAGATCAGCGCAGCAGTTGGAGAGATCGTGAAGGAAGCAGGACATATCACCGTCACCTCTCCGGCAGGGACGGATTTCACCGCAGAATTCTCGCCATCTCTGAGATGGGTGGTCTCGGATGGCGTCCCCACACCAGGGAAGCTGACCAATCTGCCCGATGGAGAGGTCTTCACCTGCCCGTACGATATCAGTGAAGGAGTCATTGTCGTCGATGGCATCTTGGGCGACTATTTCGGCGCGAAGTTTGGATCGCTTGACGACAAGCCGGTGACGCTCGAGATCCAGGAGGGACGAGTCACGAAGATCACTTCCACCCAAGATGAGCTATCGACAGAGCTAGCCGACTATGCTAGCCAGGATGAAAACGCCAACAGAATAGGTGAATTCGCCATTGGCACCAATACCGGGATTGACAGGTTAGTGGGCAACATGCTCCAGGATGAGAAGTTCCCTGGAATCCACGTCGCACTGGGCCACCCCACCCCGGAGATGACAGGAGCCGACTGGGAGAGCAAGGCCCATCTTGATGCCGTGCTGAAGAACGTGACCATCGACGTCGAGGGTTATGTGATCATGAGGAACGGCATATTCACCTTCTGACGCACGTCCTGCGTCTCCGCGCAGGCGCACACTGGACACGCAGCGAGGTCGCGATGAAAGACAAGCGAAACGAGACTCTGGCCCACATCCTCCTCACCTACTCTCTCGATTTGCAGCCGGGCGAGACGATCATGCTCGACATCAGAGGCCAGGATACATTGGAACTGGCCAAGGAGATCATCAAGCAAGCCACACACATGGGCGGCGTCCCCTTTTGGTATTACAACGACCCATCGTTGACGCGCCCCTGGATGCAGCGCGCCAGCGAGGGCCAGTTCCAGGCCTTCGGGCAGCTACACCTGAAGCTGATGAAGGAATGCGATGCCTGGCTATGTCTGCACGGTCCGGACAACCCCTTCGAGCTGGCCGATGTCGAAGGCGAGCAGTTGAAGCGCTACCAGAGGCTGTACGTCGAACCCGTGCAACTGCAAGAGCGTGTCAAGAACACCAAATGGTGCATCCTCAACTACCCCACCAACTCGATGGCCCAGCTAGCGGAGATGAGCAAGGAAGCTTTTGAGGACTTCTATTATGACGTCTGCTGCCTGGACTACGCCAGGATGTCCAAGGCCATGGATCCCCTCGTTCAGTTGATGGAGCACACCGACAGGGTGCGCATCGTCTCCCCCGGCACCGATCTCACCTTCTCCATCAAGGGCATTCCAGCGGTCAAATGCGATGGCAAGGCGAACATCCCCGATGGCGAAGTGTTCACCGCTCCCGTCAGGGATTCCATCAACGGCCACATCACCTTCAACATCCCTGCGCTGACCAGGGGGTTCGTCTTCAACGACATCAGGTTTGAGTTCGGCGATGGAAAAGTCATGGATGTCTCCTGCCAGGCGGGGACAGACAAGCTGAATGAGATCCTCGACACGGACGAGGGCGCCCGCTACGTCGGCGAGTTCGCCCTGGGTGTCAACCCTTTCATCACCCGTCCCATGAAGGACGCCCTTTTCGACGAAAAGATCGCGGGATCGCTGCATCTTGCCGTTGGTGCCTGCGACGATGAAACCCCCAATGGCAACAAGTCGGCCATTCACTGGGACCTGGTGCAGATTCAGACCAAGGAACACGGCGGCGGCGAGATCTACTTCGATGGCAAGTTGATTCGCAAAGACGGCGTGTTTGTCGATGAGAGGCTAGAGGAATCGTTCTCAGCGAAAGCGCTGCGAGGTCTGTAGACACATCGCTACGCACCAGCAGGAGACGACGCTCCGAGCGCTGCCGAAAGATCGAACCGTCTGAAGCGGCCCTGCTTCCAGCTTCGCCATCTCTTCTACCGGTACATGAATGGAACCCTTCGTCGTTGGTTTACGTCTCCTAGTATGGGAGAATGACCATCCAAGAGAGGGTGTCGAAAAACGCTTCTCGAAGCTGGCGCTGGATTGCATCCTTCGATATGGCCTGCGGCCTACTCAGGATGAATCCAGCGCACTGCTGGGTTCTCCCCACACCCTCTTGAACACCAACTTGACGAAGGGAGAGTGGAATGGCAACCCGTGTGCACCTGCTTCCACGTCTGACGATCGCTCTGCTGGTGGTGTCGCTCTTTCTCACAGCTTGTGGGGCTCCTACACCGAAGGCTGGGGGAGATACGCCTCCGGACCAGCCTGCAACCCCAGGCGAGCTGTACGTGGAGAGCGTTGACATCTTGATCATGGAGTCCTTCCCCGTACAGATCAGCGTCCTGGTGAAGGGTCAGCTGGCCAATGCCTGCACAGAGATCGATCAGATCCGCCGGGGCGATGACCTGGAGAACAACGCCTTCTGGATCGAGATCACGACCGCCAGCTCGACCGATGACGCGTGCATCGAGATCCTTGCCCCCTTCGACGAAACCATCCCCCTCGACGTCTACGGCCTACCTGCCGGCACCTACACTGTCACGGTCAACGACGTGATGACTGCCACCTTCACGTTGGACGTGGACAACGTACCTAGCGAGGCGGCACCTGCGCCATTCGCGATTTCGTAGCAGCGGTTGATGCAGCCGTCCCTCAAACGACCACGGCTTTCCGGGGACATCACGTTGCCTTGCGTCCCACACTCGCTGAAGGAGTGTTTGACGTGTTCTTCTGTCATGAGAAAGTTGCCCAGACCACCCTGAAAGAGCATGATCGCGACACCTGAAAGTGTTACCTATGTGTCCGAACACCCGTTACCCATGTCTCCGGTCCATACACCCTCCCGTCGAGGCAGGGGGTCCCAAGGACCAGCTTGGGGAGGTTTCTTTCGATACCCTCCTCGCGCTGAGTTGACAGACTCCTTGCCTTCGTAGTATAATTCCCGGTCGTACGCACCCGTACCCGCAGAACTCGAGGATGTGACCGTAACTCCCCCTCGCGTTCAGGGTTCTACACAGCGAAAGCTTACTCTGACTTCTTCGTGCTGTTCGGTCATCACAGATCGAGCAAGATGATAAGGAGTGCTCTATGCAAGACGGACTGGGCGTCGCGGAGACGATCTCGATCCCGGCCAAGAGAGGGATCCGGGAGCGCTTTGATGCCAGGGTGGGTTCCCTGGCCCTACTCCAACGCAGCAGAGTGGTTCGAAGACTGGTCGATCTCGGCACCAGAGGGGTCAAGGTGGAACCAATCCCCCTCTGTCTGTACGAGGACCGACGGGCCATTCTGGTGAGCAACTACCCCTCGGTGTCGCAGACCATGCGGTCAATGATAAAGGTTGGGTGTCGTCTGCCGGGAGAGGGATTTCGCCTGAGAGGGATCGGGCGACCGGAGGTCATCACCCACGCCAACGCCCTACTCAGAGCGCTGGGCATACCGGATCTGATCTTCCCCGTCCACAAGGATGAGGCTGGGGCATACAGGTTGCAGAGACGAGTCGTCAAAGAAATCCTATCCTTTCTTGATGGAACCGGGCACGTTCTTTGGATGTCAGTCACCGGCAGCACAAGGGGCAACGGCCTACTGGAAGGCGATTTGCGGACCGGAGCGGCACTGTTCTCCGTCAGGAAGGGAGTACCCCTCATACCGATGGGGCTGCTGACCAAAGAAGAGAAGGGTAGACGGAAGGTAGTGAAGGTCAGGTTCGGCGAGCCGGTCGATCCCCCTGACGCAGCACAGATCGGTGAGTTTGAGAGGGCGGATTTCCTGATCGACTTCTCCAAGCTGGCCCTCTGTCACGTAGCGAAGCTCCTGCCGCCAGGGCAGAGAGGTGATTTCGAAGACGTCGAGGCGAAACTAGTGGAGACCCAGAGTCGGCTGCGGATCCAGGAGACCTAGGCTGCGTTTTTCCACACCCCGGAGGGAAGCTGGAGCAACTCCCACACGTGCCGCACCAATAGTCCCTTACCCAAGTCCCAGAGCGACTTGATGATTTGAGCCAGGGAATTCCATTCCCTGGCGGCGCTCTATCAGTCTGTGCTGCGGCGTCATTGGCAGTTCAGGGCTCGCCTTGGGAGCAGCCCTTCCACATTCTCCAAACCTTGGGTTGACTCCTGGCAGTTTCCGTCCCTGTTACCCACCACCCAAGGACCAACCTACGCCATCGCCAGGCCGTCATCGCCCCCTCGTTCTTTGTCAGCCAGCGAACGATCAGCCCCCACTGCTCAGCCCTATCCGTCTTCCTCTAGAGCCTTTCCCCGGCAGATGCCCCAGTACTCACAGTAGTCTGGCGAACATTTCCACGTATTGGGGTTGGGAACGAAGACTCCGGCGGAGATGCCCCGCCACACCTCACGGATCAGCTCGAAGAGGAACGGGATCTCATCTGGGTCGCGCTGGGTCTCGATGACCTCTGAGGTGGGCTCCTCCGACGTGGTGAAGACATAGTGGCGGAAGCGCATCTCCTCGTTGTGCGGGAAGCCCTGCTGCCGCAGCGATGCCAGATAGAACAGCGGCTGGAGTTCAGCGTGGGCCTTTTCCTCCGACCACGGCCACGACGTCGACTTGAAGTCGCCCGGCACGCCATCGTCGGAGATGATGTCAATGCGGCCCACCACGGGGACGGGGACCCCGGGGACCTTCATCTTGACCCACTCCTCGATGTACATGTGTCCGTATGGGCTGACCAGTGGACTGATCCCTTCGATGGTCTCCACCACCTCAGGGGTTTCAAGCATCCGGACGCCCGTCAGGCGCAGATCCTCAGGGGTGTCCTCCCCCCAGTCGACGTGGTCACCCTGGCGTTTGAGCTGTCGCGTCCACTCCCGATCCCAAATCTCGGTCAGGGGTGGGCTCTCGCGCCCTTCCGCAATGGCGCGCAGATAGACTTCGATCGTGTCGTGGAAGGCGCTGCCGAAGAGCAGTCTGGCGCCGGTGGGGACGGGGACCTTATCAATGTAGCGGAACTTCCACAAGCGTCCACAGGTGAGATAGGCACTGGTCGACGAGTAGCTCAGCCGGCTTATCTTGGGGGTTGCTACTGATGTTTCCACTGTTTCACCCTTCACCTGATGAGTCTCGGAACCTCGAGTTCAATGGCATCCTATCTCGTGCCCCGGAGGCACGTCCCAGGATACCCCAGTTCTTTGTCCATGTCAACCATAGAAGGAGGAGGATGTCCAGGTGCGCCAGTCAAAGCGCCGCTGGACCCACCACCTTCGATACGGCCTACTCAGGATCAATCCAGCGGCCAGATTCGCGACCCGCGAGCGTGCCACATCAACAGTTGCCTACGTGAGTCCCAGAGGGACTTGATGGTTTGAGCCAGGGAATTCCATTCCCTGGCGGTCCTATGCGACTGCACTCCATCGCTCAGCGCAGCGGACACTCCGAGCAGGTTAGCGCCGAAGACTTGGCGGAGCAGGAACAAAACGTAGGGGCACGGCATCCCGTGCCCCTACAGATAAACGGAACTTGTGAGTTGGTTGATCAGCAGATCACTTCTTGCGGAGCCGCAGGGCGGCGTATCCCGCCAGGCCAGCGAGACCACTTCCCAGCAGCAGAATACTGCCCGGCTCCGGTACGAACTCCTCCTCTTCAAGTGCCGCGCAGTCTTCGGCGAACAAGAAGTGCCCTACGGCCGAGCCTGGTGTGCCTCCTGTTGTTTCACCGGTGGTAACCTCGATGCTCCACTCGCCGTAGTCACCTGCCGCCCAATCTGCACATAGTGCCATCCAATCAATCCCGTCATTAAGCCCGGTGGAATCAGCCATGACGCAGTCTGCGCACATCAGATACAAGTCCAAGAAGTATGTTCCAGCGTCATCGGTCTTCCCGAGGATGCCGGCGGGAAGCGCAGCGGGGCCTGGCGACGTGATCTTGACGTTGAGATTCTCCCACTGGTGCCAACCAGTGGTCTCCACCGCCCAACCGTCGCATCCCCACGGCTCCTCGTACTTGTCGCAGCACTCAAAACACCACGGGTCGATGGTGATAGCTGGCGCCGCGAGCGCCACGCCGCCTGCCACGAGCAGCGCCAGGCTCACCCCCAACAACATACCTCTCAGCCAATGTTTCTTCATCTCCCTCGCCTCCTTCGTTCGTATGCACACTGCGCTGTCCAATGATCGTACACACTATACCACATTTCGGCATGCCTGTCAACCTGCAAAGGAACGCCCCACTGTCATTGCGAGCACATTCTCTGTGCTCAGTGTAAACTCCGCGAAGCAATCTCCGCCCACCCCCTTGGCGATTGCTTCGTCGCCCTGCGGGCTCCTCGCAATGACAGGTTCGGTTTGTCACACAATGAGTGGTGCGAGCGCACCATGGATGACCTCAGAAGGACAAAGAAAAGGGCCATCCCGCAAAGAGATGGCCCCTCTAATGGCTACGTCGAAATCAACCGCTTACTCTCTCGTCCTCAGACGCAGGGTGGCGTATCCTGCCAGGCCAGCCAGACCGCTGCCCAATAGCATTATCGTCCCCGGCTCGGGAACGAACTCCTCCTCCACCTGGCAATCGCTGGGATCCTCTGCGAAGTAGTACTGCTCTGCCACCTTTCCAGCGGTGTCTTCCAGTTCGAGCGTCCACTCGCCGTACTCTGCCGGCGGCAGGACATTGTAAGGGGCAAGATCCCCACTACAGGTGTCGGACCAATGGACCTCAAGGCCCTCGCACGCCACCCAGAGCTGAGCCCCACAAGGGGGACCAGCGAGCGGAGGAACCCAGCAATTATCGAAATAATACTCACCGTTGATCTCGGCTAGTGCACACAGATACATGTTGGGATCATAGCCTGTGAAGGTCACCTCCAGGATGTACTCGTCCGTAGGCTCACCGTTCCCCGGCCAACATTCGAAGCACTCCTGGTCCACAGTTACGCTGAATCCCTGAGCCAGCGCCACGCCGCCTGCCAGGAGCAACGCCAGGCTCACCCCCAACAACATGCCTCTCAGCCAGTGCTTCCTCATCTCCCTTGCCTCCTTCGTTCGTTTGTGCACCACGCTGTCCGATGATCGTACACAGCATACCACCTTTTGGCATGCGTGTCAAGCTGGAAAGGAACGCCCCACTGTCATTGCGAGCCAAGCGAAGTAATCTCCACCCACCGCCTTGGGGATTGCTTCGTCGCCCTGCGGGCTCCTCGCACTGACAGGTTCGGTTTGTCACAATGAGTGGTGCGAGCGCAGCATGGATCACCTCAGAAGGAAAAAGAAAAGGGCCACCTCACACCGAGATGGCGCTTCCACTAGCTAGCTCGAAATCAACCGCTTACTCTCTCATCCTCAAACGCAGGTCCTACCCTGCTGCCCTACTGGGGTCGCCAGTATTCCGGCGGAGTCTCCTCCTTGGGGCGTTCAGGATCGTCTCGCATGACGATGGAGAATGGCTGGCACGCCTTCAAGCGATAGCCTTCGCTCTCGAGATCTCTCAGCGTCTTTGAGAACTTGTCCAGGTTCCTTCTGAGGAGCGATAGGCTACCGGTCTGGCCGGCCAGCTTGACAGTGATGATTCTGTCACCCATTTCTCTCTCCTTTTCCTCCTTGGCCAAGAAAATGGGCCTGTTTCAAACACATATACTAACACAAAGCCGCTCGAATGTCAACTACCACCACAATATGTTGTGGTATCGTCGTTTATACACACTACAGGGCCGCCACCGGCAGCTTTCTGCGCCCGTCGGTGCCTGGCTTCGTTCTCAGTCACATCGCACGTCGCCAGGTCACCGTGCCCCAGCCGTCTCCTTGAAGCGCCAGCACCAGCGCCGAAGCCCCCTCTCCCTCGATGGGAGAGGACTGCGGGTTCGACCCCTCCACAGACTCAGGGCAGGCCCTTCACTCGCCGGGCAGATTGTGCCCCGCGTATTCGCCCTTGAACTCCGTGGGGATAGTGCGCAGAACCTCCACCCAGCGAACGATGCGGTCTGAGTCCTGCAACAACTGCATCCAAGGTCCCCGCGCCTTGAGCTTGTGCATGGCGATGGCTTTGGTGGCACCCATCTTGCCCCGAAGGATGTCCACCCACACGCCGTAGGCACCGGAGATGGTGAAATCGGTCTCACGCACGCCGAGCCAGGTCTCGTCCATCTTCCCATCCATGTTGGCAAACCCGATGGCTATCTGTTCGGCGACCCCCTTGTCCGGCTCGGGCTCCATGACCAGCGTGTACGAATCGTTATTGCCCTTCGCCAGTTCCCGATGCTCTGGGTCGGAGTTGGACCTCCTCTTGACCTCTTCCATATATTCCAACGAGCCGAGTTTCATGCTACCCCCCTATTCCAACGAGCACTCTCACCACCTCATGACCTTCCGCATCCGTCCGCCACGCATCCTGAGTAGCTCATGAGCGCAGCGATTGAGCGTATCGAAGGACGCGGCGACCCCCGTGGCTCCCTCCACACCACCACCTCACTCCCCTCCCTTGATGGGAGGGGCTGGGGGAGGGTGATTCGCACAACTCTCCCCTATCGCTGCTATTACCGCATCTGTGTTGCCAATGACGTCGGTGTTCCAGAATCTCAACACCTTGAACCCCCGCTCTCGGAACCACCCGTCCCTCTTGCTATCCTTGCCTTTCTCTGTAGCGTGCCCCCCGCCATCCACCTCTACTATCACGCGCCTCTCAAAACACACGAAATCAACAATGTACTTCCCGATCGGCTCTTGTCGTCTGAACTTGAGCCCATCCAACTGTCTCGCCCGCAGATGCCTCCACATCAGCCTCTCTGCGTCCGTTGACCTCTTCCTCAGACTTCTGGCTACCTTGGTAAGCCAAGACACCATGGTTCTATCACCCCCACCCTAACCCTCCCCCATCAAGGGGGAGGGGACTCTGCCCTGCCTCCTTCGACACTGCCACCACCTCACTCCCCTCCCTTGATGGGAGGGGCTGGGGGAGGGGCCTTTGCTCTCGCCCCTCAACACCCGACCGGTTCGTGCGTCCCCCAAGCCTCTTCGCCACCTCGCCGTCGCCAAGAGACCCCTCAATAACCACTCCTCCGCACCTCACTCCCCTCCCTTGATGGGGGCGAAGCTCTGTCCTCGCTCGGCATGCAGATCGGACGGGATCATCAATCCCCCGGCGTGAGGCGGACGATCATCTCCCGCGCCTCAGGATACCGCTCCAGCAACTCCTCCCGCGAGCCACCCTCGTAGTCCTGGTACTCAAACCCCGGAGCCACCGTGCATCCCAGGAGAGCGAACTCACCCCCTTCATTGAGAAACGACCCCTGCCACGTCCCCCTGGGCACCACCACCTGAAGCTCCTGGCCGCCGCGGATATCCTGCCCCAGGGTCACCACCTTCCAGGACCCGTCAGGGTGAAGCTGGAGCATGGTCACCGCATCACCCAGGTAGAAATGGAAGATCTCATCTGAGGTAAGTCTGTGGAGCGCGGAGAAGGTGTCTGGAGTGAGCAGGTAGAAGATGGCGGTCCCGAAAGCGCGCTCGGATGGGTACCTCCCCGGCAGGCCATCCTTGAGGATCACCTCCTCGGACTTGTAGGTCTGGACGAAGTAGCCACCCTCTTCGGGATGGAGTTCCATCCCCAACCGCTCGATGATTTCGTCTACAGAGATCATGGCCTCCTCCCGGACTCGTCATCTCATCCCAGGCGATGGGCACTCTCGCGCATCCCCATATTGAAGAATGTGCCCCCCATCACGGACGACGGAGGGCACATCCAAATCACTCACACAAACATCCAGTCCACCTACCTAGTCGGGCCGGACGTTGACCATCCGCACCAGTTCGTTATTGTCCTCGTTGCTCTCGTCCACATCGTCATCCACGTCCACAACGCCAGTGGTGGTGTAGTTGGGGTTCCAGCCAGAATAGGTGAACTCGCACTGCTGCCATGTCGAGGCACCTGCGGCGAGAGAAGCCACACTCCACTCACAACCTACGGTCGGCCCCGCCGCTCTCCACAGCGCCCTGAAGAGGCCGGAAGCAGTACTTCCTCCGTTGTGGATCCGGATCCCAACCATCACCGGCGACCCCTGCTGAGGCGAGGCCGGCTCCAGTCTGATTTCGCTGATGTAGAGGTCCGGCCCGGCTGGCCCCACATTGACCATGAGTTGCGCGCTGTTGTTGTCCTCGTCGCTCTCATCCACCTCCTCCCGCCAGTCCACGGTGGCGACGGTGTCGTAAGAGGCGTAGATCTCATCCACGGTGCAGTGCAGGGTTCCCCCGTTCATGGGGGGCAGAGAGGTCTTATTCCACTCGCAGACGTCGAAGTCTCCAGTTCCGTACCTCCACAGCACCGAGTAGGGCCCTGAAGGCGCGTCGCCGAAGTTACCCACACCAACGGTGACCTCGACTGAACCGCCCCACGCAGGGTTCGGGGGATTCACCGACAACGAGTCGAGGACCAGGTCAGGCAAAGCCGGTGGCTCGGCCGTGTCTGTCGGGGCTGGCTCGGCCGTGTCCGTTGGTTCCGGCTCGGCGGTATCTGTAGGCTCTGGTGCAACCGTGTCCGTCGCTTCTGGCGGTGGTGGCGCCGAAGTGGCCGTTGGTTCCCCTGGAGCCGTCGTGGCGGTCGGCACCGCCTCGCCCTCTTCCACGACCTCGACTGTCACAGCCCAGGGGTCGCTGGCCGCACCGTCCACGTTGTACGCTGTCACCGAGAGGGTATGCATTCCGGGCTCGGTCGCGGTCCAGGTTTGCACCAGCGCCCAAGCGGTCCCTCCCTCGGGGTCGGGGTTGGCGTCGGTGCGATAGAGGGCGCCGTCAACCGACAGTTCTACCCTGGCTATGCCCTTGGCGTCGCTGGCGCTGACCAGGACGTTCACCTCCCCGAGCTCCACCTGCGCATCGCTGGTGGGTGCGGTGATGGTCACCGTCGGCTTGGCCGGTTCCCCGCCGATCTGACAGGCCAGGGCGCCACTCACGATGAGGGCCACGATGATCACCAAGGCCAGCTTTTGTGGCTTCATTGCATGCATTTTCTCCTCCTTCTTATTGGCTATTGGGTACATTGTAGCGCACGCGGTCACATGGCGCAAACTCCAGGCCCTGTCTTACCCCTCCGCCTGGCTGTCACTCATCTCCCTTGAGAGGAGGCGTTTTGTGGCCCATC
>Ga0209979_1001466_pt1 | contig 25741 bp, 22 predicted proteins | sample AnhtaG_FD_183114 | JGI IMG/M metagenome (GOLD analysis project Ga0209979, IMG submission 183114) | Deep subsurface microbial communities from Anholt, Denmark to uncover new lineages of life (NeLLi) - Anholt_01485 metaG (SPAdes) (version 2) | ecosystem: Environmental > Aquatic > Marine > Oceanic...
CCATCATGACCGACCCGGTATGGCCGATGCAACGTATATTGAGCCGCTTAATGTCAAAACCATAGAGCAGATTATTGCAAAAGAGAAACCGGATGCGCTCCTGCCCAATCTCGGTGGACAAACAGCCCTTAACCTTTCTGCGGAATTATCGCGCAAGGGTATCCTGGCCAAATACGGCGTCCAGATTATAGGTGTTAAGGTTGACGCCATCGAACGGGGAGAAGACCGCCAGGCATTCAAGGACACAATGAATCAACTGGGTATTGAGATGCCGAAAAGTGAGATTGCAAATAGTCTTGAGGAAGCTGAAAAATCGCTTAAGAATATCGGTTTGCCCTGTGTTATACGCCCTGCTTATACAATGGGCGGAACCGGCGGCGGCCTGGTTTACAACATCGAGGAGTTCCGTACTGTTGTCAGTAGAGGACTTTCTTTTAGTCTTGTCGGGCAGGTCCTTGTCGAGGAATCTGTCCTCGGATGGGAAGAGCTGGAGCTCGAGGTTGTTCGAGATGCGAAAAATCAGATGATCACAGTCTGCTTTATAGAGAATGTTGATGCCATGGGCGTGCATACGGGAGATTCGTATTGTACCGCTCCTATGTTGACCATAGAGACTGAGCTTCAGGAGCGCCTCCAGAAGTATTCCTATGATATTGTCGAAGCCATCGGCGTCATCGGAGGAACCAACGTTCAGTTTGCTCACGACCCCAAAACCGACCGCGTCGTGGTCATTGAGATTAACCCGAGAACTTCACGTTCATCTGCACTTGCTTCCAAAGCGACCGGTTTTCCTATCGCGATGGTTTCCTCCATGTTGGCAGGTGGTTTGACTATGGATGAGATTCCCTACTGGCGTGACGGCACACTTGAAAAATATACCCCATCAGGAGATTATGTGGTTGTAAAGTTTGCACGCTGGGCCTTTGAAAAATTCAGTGGCATTGAAGACAAGCTGGGTACACAAATGCGCGCCGTCGGAGAGGTCATGAGCATTGGCAAGACCTACAAGGAAGCTTTTCAAAAGTCCATTCGGTCTCTTGAAATTAGCCGTTACGGGCTTGGCTTTGCCAAGGATTTTAATAAAAAATCTCCTGATGAGCTTTTGGAGCTCTTAACGGAACCCACAAGTGAACGCCAGTTTATTATGTACGAGGCCTTACGCAAAGGCATCAGTATTGATACGCTCTATGAAAAGACCTATATCAAACGTTGGTTTATTGAGCAGATGAAAGAATTGGTGGAGCTTGAGGAAAAAATCTTAGAATACAAGGGCGAAAAATTGCCGGACGACCTTCTAATCCAGGCGAAAAAGGACGGATTTGCAGACAAGTATCTGGCCCAGCTCCTGAATGTTCCGGAAAAAAAGATAAGAGAGAGACGTCAGGGGCTTAACGTTGTTGAGGCCTGGGAACCTGTTCCTGTAAGTGGTGTGGAAAATGCCGCCTATTACTTCTCAACTTATAACGCCCCGGATAAAGTTCAAGTCAGCGATAAACGCAAGATAATGGTATTAGGCGGCGGTCCAAATCGTATCGGCCAGGGCATTGAGTTTGACTATTGTTGTGTTCATGCCGCGTTCGCACTTCGCGATGAAGGCTATGAAACCATTATGGTCAACTGTAACCCGGAGACTGTTTCCACGGACTATGATACCTCGGACAAGCTATATTTTGAGCCGCTCACCGTTGAAGATGTGTTAAGTATTTATAATAAGGAAAAGCCGGAAGGTGTTATTGTCCAGTTCGGCGGTCAAACACCCCTCAATATTGCAGGAGAGCTGGAAGATGCCGGTGTAAAAATTATCGGCACCTCACCGGAAAAGATTGACCTTGCCGAAGACAGGGACAGATTTCGCAAGTTAATGAAAAAGCTCGATATCCCACAGCCGGAATCCGGAATGGCAAGCACCCTGGAAGAAGCGCTTAAAATCGCAGAGAAAATCGGCTATCCGTTAATGGTCAGGCCTTCATACGTCCTTGGAGGCAGGGCGATGGAAGTCGTCCACGATGAAGAGATGCTCAGATACTATGTCGCAAGGGCCACGGATGTCTCTCCCGAAAGACCTATCTTGATTGATAAATTTCTGGAGAACGCTATTGAAGTCGAGGCAGATGCTATTGCTGACGGCACAGACGCTTTTGTTCCTGCGATTATGGAACATATTGAGCTTGCGGGCATCCATTCAGGTGATTCTGCATGCGTGCTTCCCCCTGTTAGTATTCCCGAAAAGCATCTCAAGACAATCTATGAATATAACCGGAAAATTGCAATTGAGTTTAACGTAGTGGGCTTAATGAACATCCAGTATGCCATTGCCGATGATGTTGTTTATATTCTCGAGGCCAATCCGCGGGCCTCAAGAACTGTGCCGCTGGTTTCCAAGGTTTGCGGTATTCCAATGGTCCCTATTGCCACACAGCTTATGCTTGGCAAACGTCTTTCAGATATGGAATTAGAGAGATTGTCCATACCTCATTTTGGTGTCAAGGAAGCTGTATTTCCCTTTAATATGTTCCACGAAGTGGACCCTCTCTTAGGTCCTGAAATGCGCTCAACCGGCGAAGTCCTTGGCATGGCCGATTCGTTCGGACTTGCTTTTTATAAGGCCCAGGAGGCAACGCAACTGCCCTTGCCCTCAGACGGAACCGTCCTGATTACCATTTCAGAGAATGACAAACCTTCTGCACTCCAAGTAGCAAAGGAATTTAAGAATCTCGGCTTTAAGATTAAAGCTACCAAAGGGACCAGTCAGTTCCTGTCCGCCAATGGAATAGAATCGGAAAGTGTCCTTAAAATGCACGAAGGAAGGCCGAATATTCTTGATAGTATAAAGAACGGAGAAATTAAGCTTGTGGTCAATACACCAAGCGGCAAACAGAGTAAACATGATGATTCTTATATTCGTAAAGCAGCTATCAAATACAAAATACCTTACATTACGACCGTAGCCGCCGCCGCTGCAACCGTAAAGGGCATAGCGGCCTTTCAAAAAAATCAGGGACAGGTCAAGTCCCTCCAGAATTATCACGCAGATATAAAAAAAGCGCAGGTAGTCATGTAGGGTGGGCGTTTGAAATTGGGTTTGATTGGGTTTGTTTTGTTCGAGCCTTAAGGCGGTTTCATTTTCATAATCCTCTATAACATATAAGTTTACGTTCATTTTGGCCTTTTCGGAAATTGGGTTTGAATTGGGTTTGTTTTTTCGGACTGCGAAATCATCTTTTTTTCTGTAATCCTTTGTTATAAATGAGTTTACATTCATTTGGGCTTTTAGGAAATTGGGTTTGATTGGGTTTGAATTGGGTTTGTTTTCACCAAGTGTCCAATTGGATTTATTTTCATATGCCTTTGTTGATAAGATACTTACGTTCATTTGACTTTTTCGGAAATTGGGTTTGTTTTGCATAATTCTTTGATAATTTCGTACGTAATAATTCGTAGATTGTATTGAGTACCGGTTATCGGGGTACCGGGTTACCAGGCAGTGATTATCAGGGTATCCGGATATCAGGGCGATCCTTTCTGATTTACTATTGGCTATTGACTTTTTAATGAAGGCGAAAAAAGCAGCCCCCGGCAGAAAAGCAAGTAAGCACACACCGGGGGTAAACTCAGGGAGTAAAAAAACACTCCCTCTATAATTAGAGCTACCTGCACTTTTGATGCGAAAAAAGCCCTCGATTGGCGATTCGAGATTCTCGTAACTCGATGCAGGAAGGTAAGTTAAAAATTTTTTGAAAATTTTGATTTTTGCTTGAGGGTACCCGCGCTTTTGGTCGAAAAATCGCGGATATTTTACCTATTTTAAACCACGGATTGCACGGATTTCGCGGATTTTCAGATTCTTGTTATTGTGAGGGCAGATCCCTCGGCTTTGATCGGGATGAAGGTTAAAAACCTTCATTTTTATCTTGAAAATTCGGCTTCAATTGCGTAAATTTCCAATTAAAGAGAAACAAAGCGAGGACATCTTTGATTAGCGGTTCATGTTTTGGGCGGTTGTTTTACAAACGGACTTACATATTGAATAAGAACATGTGTTCTTCGAACAGTGAAACGGGCACGGATTCTTATACGGAAACCGTACAAAAAATAGATAGACATTTTATTGGAGTTACTAGAACCATGGAAACTATCTGGAAAATTAAGGAAACTTATCCCACTTATAAAGTTAGTGAAAATGGTAACGCAGAAGAATGTAAGGGATGGTTGCTGGAATGTCCAAAGGGTCATTTGCTTAGGGCGACATCAAATTTTAAGTGTCTTGACGATCCTGTCCCGCTATGCTGTCTTACTTGCAATGAACTCTATCCAGTCACATTCTTGTAAACTAGTTAAAATAGTGGTAAACTAGGGACAGTGGGGTGTAAATGACATGCAAATGTTCAAAAAAACAGACTGTCCCTAATAAATGCATAAGTAGAAATAACATAATATAGTTATAATCTTATGGAAGGATGTAACACATGAAAACATTATCTATTTTAAGTTGTGTTCTGCTGTTGACGATTGGTTTGCCTGCCCCAGGCTGTAAAATGAAAGAGGATGCCTTAGATAAGGAAAAAAAGTCAGAGGTTAAAGTCTCCGTTGAAGAAACCGCTAAGACTTCTGAGGAAAAAGCCCCTACAACAGTTGAGGCACAGGTTGCATGCAATAAATTCAAGTTAGTAACGAAGGTCACGGACTCCACACTTGATCTTTCGGTAGATACTGATCTCCCTGACAATACGGTTGTCATGGTTAGTGTATCACGGTCTTATTTGGAAAAAGGTAGCCCCGATAGGTACTCCGTGGACTATTTCTCAGAAAAGAGCACAATCGGAAAATGGAAATTAAAACACAGAATTTCCATTGACAGTGAAAAATGGAAAACTGCACTCAGAACTAAACAGGAAAAGCTGTCCAGGGTTGGGCTCGGTTTTGATGTTGCCTTCATCAGCGACAATATTACAGTGCATATGGTAGTCCCTATCAACCAACCAGATCCTCGGTTTGGAGAGCGAAACTCAAATCTTACCGGCAAGGCAGTAACTATGGCATCCAAAGGGGGAAGAACCATTACCGGTAAAGTTGTTGGGCCTATGTATGTTGTCGAGGATGAAATAACGATAGACTATCCGTTGGGCTCACCACCTGTGGGGAAATCCCCATTCCCTCGTTTGAACCCATTGGAACTTGAAAATGGTCAAGCTTACATTGTTTCAAAACAAACATCACTCATGCCCTCTCTCAGCCCTGTCGACCCAATGGCAGCGATACAACAGATGAAGCAGATTCCTAAAGGGGGAGTATTCAAGGTTCTTGAATCAGTGAAGAAAAGAAATACCCCTTGGTATAAAGTAATAGCATTGAGCCAAGAGAAACAGCTAATTGGAACAGGATGGATCAATAGCACGGCACTTTTGGGGCAAGAACTAAAAGCGTACAAGTAGAAAACTGAAAACTATGGACATTCACCCATTAATGGCTGGGGCGAGTGCACAGAAAACATTGACTGTCCCTAATAAACCGAACTATTAATGATTAAATGGAAAAAAAAGATGGGAAAGAAAGAATGAGTTTGGAAAAAGACTACACTAATTATTTTGGTGAATTTTTTGAGAATTTAAAAAAAGAGTTTGTTAAAGGGGTCGGTAACAAAGAAGCTGATGAATTTTCTTCCGGGGAGTTAGCTTTTAGAGATGTAATAAGTGCTTTACCATGCCCTGTTAGTGTTGTAAGAATAACAATCGATGTCAAAAAGTATACAGAGGCCAAAAATAATGTATATCATCTTATTAAATATGATTTCTCTAATTTTGGAGAATTTTCAATAAAATATTATGGCGGAACTGACTTAGATAAAATCGAGAAACACAAAAAACTGGTGAAGGACTTTAATCTCAATCAAAATGAAATAAAAGAACTCAAAAGTTTTAAGCTGAGAGGTTATGGTGATCCAGAATTTTGGTATTGGGTTTTGGTTATTCCATATGATATTTTAGAAAAACGTGAAGAGTACACCACAGATTTCATAAAGTCATTTTGGACTACTTTTGGACACCAATTACTGGAAAAATTTGAGAAGCGGATTGACGATAATACTAAATATGGCTTAAAAAGTGACCCCGTTCTTCCACTATCCGAACTATTGAAGAAAGACATCGCATTCAGCCCTTTTGTAAAAGTTGATAAATCTGGCGAGCCTCATGAAATCACATTAGAGGATTTGCAAAAAAGTGTTTGTGATATTCAATTAATTCCCACTGTGCCTGAAGGAGTGAGAAAGGTCTTTAATGCCGCTAAAAGACTTCATATTTTCGGGTATTTTGAATATTACTTTTTCACTATTTCCCAGCATTACGCATTTCTTGCATTGGAATCTGCTTTAAGGAACAGGTACAACGAAGTAAATTGTAAACACAAGAAATTTATTAAACTTTATGAAATTATAAAAGAATTAGTACAGAAAGGAATTATACCAAGAGGTGAAGCGAATCGTTACGATGCAGGCAGAAATCTCAGAAATTTTCTTTCACATCTAAGCAATCCGCCCATACTGATGCCAACTTCCAGTTTACTTAAAAGAGTAGCATATCAAATAAACCAAATATGGACACAACCGATAACCACAGGGAAAATAGGGGGAAACGGGGACAGAGTCTAATCCGTGACCCGTCGCTCGGTGTTTGTGATCCGGAGATGTGTTGATGCATGGCCAGATCCTTCGGCTTCGCTCAGGATTAAGGGTTCAGGATAAATTTTGCCATTTTTGGTTTATGGCCGAGGAGCTCGGTGAAGTGGTGAACTAAGACCGTCTCAATTTCATTCAGCGTTTTTTCCTGCGATTCTGCGAGCAGTTTAAGATTGCTCAGACAATTCGCTGCTGCTTGGGTCAGCCGGAGCTTGTCCGGGAAACTTGCCTCGCAATCTCTGCAAATCAGCCCATTGGCCGAGCTGCTGAAATAAACTCGATGCTCGATACTCGATGCTCGATGCTCGTATCTCGTTTTGCAATTCACACAGTAACTTAGAATCGGCTGTAGGCCGACCTCCTTGAGCAGAGCCAACTGGAATAATATCAATAATGCCAACATCTGGTGTTTGTTTTTGCTCTCCTGGGCATTTTGTAAGAACTGCAGAAAGTCATCGAAAAGTTGCGGGTGTGGGTCGTAATCATGGGTAAATTTATTCAACAATTCGGTACTGAAAAGACAGCAGTTCAAGGTAAAAAGATTGTTGCTCAGGCCGGTAAAGCCTGCACTTCCATAGGCGGATTCGAACTCAGTCAAAGTGGCGAGCTTTTCTTTGTTTGAATCGGAAAAAATAATTTTTCCATACGAGAATATTTCGATAGGGCCGTCGAATGCCGATTTAGGTCGTTTCGAGCCTTTGGCGATGGCGCTGATTTTGCCGGCTGACCTGGCAAAAAATGTTACTATCTGGGACGTCTCGGAATAATCAACAGCGCGTATGCAAATAGCTGTGTCTTTGATTAACACTGACCAACACTGACTTTAACACTGACTTTGAAGCTGACCCCCACCACAGGTGTGGGGGCTAAACAACTAATTCATTAATTCTCTAATTAGTATCTGTTGCGGAAACAGTATTTGTCATTCCCGCGAAAGCGGGAATCCAGTTTTTCGCTCTGGACCCCTGCTTTCGCAGGGGTGACATCGTCGATTTTCGTTTTCCGCAATAGATACTAATTAACCAATTAACCAATTAACTAATTAACTAACCTTCTGCCTTCTGTATCCTGATGCGTTTTATCCTTCTGGCCTCAGCCGAGGCGATAGTGAATTTCAGATTTTCGTAATCAAAGCTTTCCCCTGTCTTCGGAATATAACCAAGACGAGAGAAGACAAAGCCGCCTATAGTCTCGTAATCTTCATCTTCGGGCAGATTCAATTCGAGCTGGTCGTTTAGGTCATCGATATATGTTCTCGCGTCGGCTTCAATTGTGTTTTGGTCTATTTTCTTTATCGGTTCGGGCGGGGTCTCTTCGTATTCATCGGTTATTTCGCCGACAAGTTCTTCGAGAATATCCTCTAAGGTAACGACCCCGGCCGTTCCACCATATTCATCTAACACTACAGCTATGTGCAGTTTTTGATTTTGAAATTCGTGCAGTAAAGCTCGCAACGGCTTGCTTTCGGGAACAAAATAGGCATCTCTTATTTTGTCGCGTAATTTGAACTCTGCGCCGGTTTTGCCTATTTCGGCCAGCAGGTCCTTGGCATAAACAAGGCCGATTATGTTATCTATATTTTCTTCAAAGACCGGAACACGCGTATGGCCAGCCGTAGTTATTGTCTCCAGTACCTTTTGCAAATCAGAGTTGACCTCGACCGCTATAATATCGGTGCGAGGCGTCATGATCTCATCAGCGGTGCTGCTGCTCAGCTCTAAGACATTCTCTATCATCTCCTGCTCTTCTTCATCGAGCACGCCTTCGGTTCTGCGTCGCTCCAGGCCGGTCAAGAATTCCTCCTGCTTTTCTTCCTGTTGTTCTTCGGGTGTTGTTTCAGTTACGCCGGCCAGGCGCCGCACAAAGCCGTCATATAATCTAAAGATATAAAGAACCGGTGCCGCTGCAATCGCAAAGCCCATCACCAGTCTGTACGTTCGGCTCAGAAATTTTTCCCCGGCGTATTTAGCCCAGGCGTGAGGAATTGCCAGACTGAATATCGAAAATATTGCCATCGCAACAATAAAGGTAAGCAGATAGCAGATTCCGGTATTAGCGGTGCTTGTTCCCCCTCCGAGACCGGCAAAAACGGATAACAGCAGCAATAGTATGCACATGTTGAAGATGAGCCGATATAAAGAGCACGTCAAAATCAGTTTTTCGGTGTTTTCTGCTAACTGCTCCGTGAGCTCTTCCGGATTTGTCTTTTTATTCGCCGTCTTGAACGCTTCCTGTAATTTGACGTGCGAGAATGTTCGCAGAGCAATGGCATTGACGGAAAAGAACAACGTACCGCCCGCAAGAAGACAAATCAATAATATCGCCCAATAAGTACAACTCATTTTTTGACAGCTATTCAGCTCAAAATGGTGGGGCAAGCCCCACCCTACGAAATTAAAGTGTCTAAAGTGAGCTAAAGTGTCTAAAGTGAGCTAAAGTTAGAAAACAATCTATAACTTTAGGCACTCTAAACTTTAGGCACTTCAAACTTTAGACACTTTCTAATTTCTTTATTCGATATTCGTTCGCTCTTATTATATACCAAACCGTAACCAAGTTGTTGTAAAATTTCATCCTCCGTATCGTGCATTTTCCGGGCCTGGCTCGGCGTGGAGTCGTCGAATCCGAGGTTATGCAGCAGCCCATGCGTTATGTAAAGTGCCAGCTCTGCCTCGCCTGAATGCCCTCGCAGATTTGCTTGTCTGCCAGCCATTTCGCCATTGACAATCAGCTCGAATAATTTGGGCGACTGCGGTCCCTTGTCGTCGGACAAGTCGAAACTTAAACAGTCGGTAGTCGATTTGCGATTTAAGAACCGACTGTTTAATTTCCGGATTTGGGCGTCGTCAATTATTGCAATACTAACTGTTGTTTTCGAGAGCTTAAAACGGTTGCAGATGGCTTTGACCAATTTTCTAAGCTCAGGCAGACGAAACTTTATGTCTTTAAAATTTCTGGCAATGTGAACGGTTATCTCTTGGTCTTGTTTAGCAGAGGCCATAGTTGTTAATTGCTTTTTTGCTTGGATTGTTCAGCTTGAAGTTGGGCATCCTCCGGCACATCCGGTGCTTTGGGATATGCGATTCGGCCGTGGTAGTGTGCCGCAAGAGTTTTTGATATGCTTGTCTCTATCTGGCTTAGTTCCCGCAGAGACAAGTCGCATTCATCGAATTGGCCGTCCTGCAAACGTCTCATAGCCATAGTATGCACGACTGCCTCAACTTTTGTCGGTGTCACTTCTGGTAAACTCCTGACGGCGCCTTCTATAGTATCGGCTAACATTACAATCGCCGCTTCTTTTGTTCGCGGTTTTGGCCCGGGATACCTGAATTCACTCTCGGAAGGCTTATCAATAGTTTTTCCTTTTGAGTTTTTCGTCTTTAATTTTTTGGCCTCGTTGTAAAAATGTTCGATTAATGTCGTGCCGTGGTGTGTCTCGATAAATTGTCGAAGCACGTTGGGCAAGCTGTATTCCTTAGCCATTTCTATTCCATCTTTAACGTGGCCCACTATAATCAATTGACTCATTGTAGGCGAGAGCTCTTTATGCCTGCTCGCTGAGCCGATTTCATTTTCAATAAAATAGCTGGCTTTATTGATTTTGCCGATGTCGTGGTAGTAAGCACCAACCCTGCACAAAAGACCGTTGCGACTGATTGCCTCGGCAGCGGCCTCGGCAATGGAACCTATTAACAGACTGTGGCTGAACGTGCCGGGTGCTTCCATAGCAAGTTTTTTCAACAAAGACTGGTTCGCATCGCTATAGTCCAGAAGAGTCATACTTGTCGCTATGTGAAAGACTTTTTCGATTAGCGGAAGCAAAAACTCGATGAACATGCCAACAAACAAGGTGATCCCCGCGTGAAGACCTGCGTTTTTGAAGACTTCACCCAGCGATAGTTTTTGGGCCAGAAAGTCCAAACAGGCTAAAGAACCCGCTGTTATGAACACCACTACCGCTGCCAAGGCGCTGACCTCAAGCAGTTTCATTCTTGTACGGATTTCTCTCAACGAAAAACAGCACGTAATAGCACCGGCGAACATTGTTAAAAACAGGTTGATATCTGTCAGTTGATATTTCTCAAATTCTCCTGTGGCAAAACACCCAAGCAGACAATAAAACGTAATCATACCTATTGCAAAACGCTGATTATAGGCGATTGTCAAAATGATGGCTGCTGTCACGGCACTGCCGGTAGCCCAGAAGGTATGTTTGATCGGTAACAACGCGCCGAGTTTGGTTGCTGCTAACAATAAAATAAATAAGCCGACCAGTGCCAGCGCCCTGGCGTGGTTTTTTATTATTTTCTTTTGGTAGTGATGAATATAGAAAGCCACAGCAAGACAGATTAGAACCACTATTACCGTTGTTAGTATCAGGTTAAGATAAGAGATTGGTCGGATATGTTCAAAAGTTAAAATGGGAACACAGAGGACCACAAAAAGGCACCACAGCAGAATCGAGATTAAAGAATCGGTGTCGAGCAGCCGGGTTATTTGTGAAAAACGCTCAGCAGATATATTCTTGCGTACCTGACTTCGACGCGGACTTATTTTCTTCAAAAACGGCATCTATTTATCCTAATCAGCTTTTGCCTTTTTCTTGTAGGCCTGCACAATATTTTGAACCAATCGATGTCGCACTATATCCCTCTGGCTTAATTCTACGCAACCTATACCTCTGATTCGTCGCAATATTTCAATTGCTTCGACCATTCCACTTTTCTGGCCCGGTTCCAGGTCAATTTGTGTTATATCACCGGTTATTATCATTTTGGAGCCATGCCCCATTCTTGTCAAGACCATTAGCATCTGCAGGGCCGAGGTATTTTGGGCTTCGTCGCAGATGATAGCAGCTTCGTTTAGCGTTCGGCCGCGCATAAAGGCGAGCGGAATTATCTCGATAATATCCAGCTCCACGAATTTCTTCATCTGCGCAAAGTCCATCATATCTTCGAGCGCATCAAACAAAGGGCGAAGATACGGATTTACCTTTGCCTGGATATCGCCCGGCAAAAAGCCGAGTTTCTCACCTGCCTCCACAGCAGGACGCGCAAGGACAATTCTCCTAATTTGCTTTTTCTTTAGCATTGATACCGCAATTGCAACAGCCAGGTATGTCTTGCCTGTTCCGGCAGGCCCTATACAAAAAGTAAGGTCGTTGGCCAACATTGTTTTGATGTACTTTAGCTGTCCCTTTGTGGACGGTTCAATAACCTTTTTATGACCATAGACGGTAATAGCCTCGCTGGTCTCAGGAGTGCTGCGTGAATCGCCTTTGCTTATAAGAGCAGTTACATTTGCAGCAGTCAGCGAGTGGCGTTTGAGAAGCTGCTTTTGCATCTTGTCGATGACCTCAACGGCCTTATTTACGTCTTTCTCTTTGCCCCTGATTATTAAATTTCTCTGCCGGGCCGTAATTTGTACAACAAGCGATTCCCGCAAAAGCCGAAGGTAACTATCGGCAGGGCCGAACAATTCGAGCTGCTTGTCCGTTGAATCTAATTGTATGGTAACTTCCAAAGCTTTCCCCTATCGAAAGCTCAACATAAAGAACAAATACCCAAACGGTGCCGCCATCAGAGGCGAATCGATAATGTCTAATACTCCACCGAAGCCCGGCACATTGTTTGCCGAATCTTTTTGCTCGGCATCTCGCTTCATCATAGACTCGACCAAATCCCCAATCTGCCCGATAAACGCAAAACACACGCCAAAGATTACTGCTAACCACCAAACCATTATATCACAACTTATGGCAAAACCAACAGCAACTATCATTGCGGCTGCAACCGCGCCGCCCATTCCTTCCCAGCTTTTTGAAGGGCTGATTTTAGGCGAAAATTTATGCTTCCCAAACAAAGTTCCGATCGCATAAGCCCCTATATCGGCAGATTTTACTACAAAAATAAACATAAGCAAAGGCCGGAGTCCAAATTCGAGCCGCATTGACACACAAAAGCTGCTTAAAAGCCCCAGATACAAAATTGAAAAATAACTCGCTCCGCAATTGGCTAACACCCCTGAAGTCCCGTAGCTTATATATTGGTATAAAAGCAACGCAAACAGCACGAAAGCCGATAGGAAAATTAGATAAGTGTCCAGCCGAATTTCTATAATCCGCTGCCAATACTCCTGCTGCCAATATCGGCTGGTCGCGAATAAAATCGAGGCGATGATTGAAACAGGAATAAAAATCTTCAGGTTTTTGGCCGCTGCGAGTTTCGACAATTCCAGTTGAGCCGGGATTGCCAACAAAGCGATAAGGATACAAAAAACTGTTCCCTGTACCGCTCCATCGTCGGCCACCGAAGCGGTCAGAGAACCGTCCAGCCAGCCGTCGAAAATGACAACAGCTATAAAAAACGCCGTCATCAATATTCCAAAAAGCAACCGGTTTCTCAGCATAATTTCTTATATTTTGCCAGGGCGTTTATGCGTAAATGAGGATACCGGGATATCAGAACATCAGGTCGCAGCGCCGTAAGGTGTCCTGTAGAGATATCAGGACATCAGGGTATCAGATACAGTTACGATTAACCAGTTTCTGTCGCGGAAAGCAAAAACTGACGATGTCACCCCTGCGGAAGCAGGGATCCAGGACGAAAAGACTGGATTCCCGCTTTCGCGGGAATGACAAATACAGTCTCCGCAATAGATACTAACTAACCTGATACCCTGATAATCTGATGCCCACTACCTGATAAACTGGTAGCCTGATACCCTGATAGCGATTCACTCATCTACTCATTCACTCATCTACTCATTTACTCATTCACTCATTCACTCATCGGCTTATTTGATAGTTCCGAAACGTCGGGTTCGTTTTGCGTAAGACAATATCGCTTTTTCCAGAGATGCTTTTTTGAAATCCGGCCAAAAGGTTTTTGTAACGTAGAATTCACTGTATGAAATTTGCCAGAGCAGAAAGTTGCTGATTCTCATTTCATTTGCCGTCCGTATCAGGAGGTCCGGCTCGGCAAGCCCTGCCGTGTACAGATGTTGGCTTATACACTGTTCGTCGATATCCCCTAAGTGTAATTTGCCGCTTTTATATTCTTGTGCGATTTTTTGGGTCGCATCAACGATTTCCACTCTACCCCCGTAGTTTAGTGCTAAGGCGAGAATCATACCGGTATTAGCGCTGGTCATTTCAATCGTTTGTCCCAGTTCATTTTGTACCGCCTCTGGAAGGCCGGCCAATCGGCCAAGGTGAACCAGCTTCACATTGTTCTTCATCAGCGTAGAACGAATTTGAATAAGGTATTGAGTATAAAGGTGCATAAGCGCATTGACTTCAGTTTTGGGTCTCTTCCAGTTTTCTATGCTGAAGGAATATAAAGTCAGAGACTCGATACCAAAATCAACGCAGCATTGAGCTATTATCTCGACTGTTTTTCCACCCTGGCGATGTCCCTCAACTCGCGGCAGACCTTTTTTCCGGGCCCATCGTCCGTTGCCGTCCATAATGATAGCAATATGCCGGGGCATCTGGTCAGGCATTAGACCGAGACGTCTGGCGGTTTTCTTAAGTTTCTCTTCGGGCTTCTTCATTACCTGAATATTGTCTGACTTCGTTTTGGTCCCACGCCAATGATTGTGATTGGTTTGCCGATCTCCTCTTCGATTCGGCAGATATAGTTTTGGGCGTTCGTAGGCAAATCGTGAAAATCGTTTACTTCGGTTATCTCCTCATCCCATCCGGGGATGGTTTCGTAAACAGCACTCGCCTGTAAGAGTCTGTCCGTATTTGCCGGGAAAAACGTCTTCTCTTCTCCGTTGATTTTGTATGCCCTGCAAATCTTCAATTCCTTAAGTCCGGCTAACGTATCCAGGTGCATCATTGCTACCGAATCGATAGCGCTGATAGTGACAGAGTACGATACAGCTACGGCATCGAACCATCCGCATCGCCGGGGACGCCCCGTGGTCGTGCCGTATTCGTTCCCTTTGTCACGGATGTATTGGCCTGTCTGGTTGTCCTGCTCCGTGGGGAAGGGTCCGGCACCGACTCTTGTCGTGTATGCCTTGATAACACCAATAAATGTATCAACCAGTTTGGCCGGCACACCACAGCCGGCTGGCATGCCGAGCGAGCTTGAGTTCGAGCTGGTTACAAATGGAAAAGTGCCGTGGTCCAAATCCAGCAGTGAGCCTTGAGCGCCCTCAAAAAGGATGGATTTGCCGTTCGCAATTGCCCTGTGCAGAAATTCGGTCGTATCTGTTAAAAAGGGCAGGAGCTTCTCGGCATAAGATTTACACTTTTCGAAAATTTCATCAGCACTCATCGGCTCAGCGTCATAAACAGCCCCAAAGATTTTGTTTTTATATTCCACAATCGTTTGAAGCTTCGCTTTGAGCGCCTCCAGGTTCCTCAAATCGGCCATACGGACCGTATAGCTTCTGCCCACCTTATCGGCATAACACGGGCCGATGCCTCTAATAGTTGTGCCCAGTTTGTTTTTCCCGAGAGATTCTTCACGTAACTGGTCCTCTTTTTTGTGATAATCCAGCACAACGTGAACATTTTCACTTATAAAAAGCCGGCCATCTAACGAAATATCTTTTTCGCCGAGTTTTACAATTCCATCTATCAGGACATCGGGGTCGAGAACCACTCCATTTGCGATTACACAAATAGTACCGGGTCTGATTGAACCACTGGGCAAGAGGTGCAGAGCGAATCTATCGTCACCTACGATAACGGTGTGGCCGGCATTGGCACCACCGCTGTATCGAACAACGATATCGCTCTGCTCGGCAAGGATATCGACAACCTTACCTTTGCCTTCATCACCCCATTGTAATCCCACAACGCAAAGATTCATTTCTGTTTGTCCTTAAAGTACTGCTCTGTGACACGTGATTTATGTAGTTGTCATTGCGAGGCCTTTGAAAAAGGCCGTGGCAATCTCATGGCATCAAACAATAGAGATTGCTTCGCTTCGCTCGCAATGACACTAAGCTACTATTACAAAGTTTTTAGACAATCGTACCACGCTGTCATTCCCGCGAAAGCGGGAATCCAGGAATAAAACAGGCTGAGGCGAAGCCTCAAACAAATTATTGTCTAAAAACTTATTCAAGATGGCTTAGTCGTTTGAATCATCACAAAGCAGTAGTACTAAATCATAAATGCACAACGCATAAGCTCCTTGTGCCATTATCCTCAACTGATTTTTGCCACCAGATGCCCCAAAATGGCTGCTAAATTATCGTATGTTCTATCATTTAGCTTGCGTCTGACTTCTTTGCCCCCTTTGTCCTTATATGCTATCACAAAAAAGCCTTTCTTCTCGTAGTATGTTTTATCTATTTGTTGTATGGAATCATAAGAAATGCTTTTTTTATTATTGATTACAAGTTTATTTTCGTCGGCGAGGAGTTTCTTGTTCTTGCGGGCCAAGAACCAGGCTGTTAGAACAGCAGCAAGCCCGACAAATACAAAAGGCGACTTCTGATTGAACACCATATCAAAATCTGGTTTGCCATCTTTAACATGTTCTTCATAGAAGCTGCGGCGAAGTGACCACTCGTATTTGCTCAAATAGCCGTCATAAGCAAAAATAATTGCCACTGCAACGCAAAGAACAATACCGATTTTAAAGTTGGTTTTGCTGTATTTACTATATGGTGCTTCGATAGCCATCGAAGGTCCTTTGTGGAATCTATGTTAAACGTTTTTGCGCGATTATCTCGGTTAAAGGCTGAACAAAGTTCGGAACTATTTTTTCAGCCATTAGCTCTTCAGCCAATCGGCATTGATACTCAAAAGATTTTAACGTCTCGAATTTCTCGTCGGTCCTCGGGTACTGACGGACTGTAAAAGACAAGCTTATCGCCTCATCTGCAATCCGTCCTTTTTTCTTAGGCTCATAGACGCTCGTTTTTGACTCTATGCTGATTCGTCCCTGGGTACGGTCATCGTCGGACAATGCCATTACCAGCGCAGGTGAAAAACCGATAGGCCTTGCCCCGGGCAAATCCAAAAGGCAGTTAAAAGCGCTCTGCGCCAACAGTGCCTCGGCGATAACCTCATCGTGACTGCCGGCATAATCAAAATCCATAGCTAAAGTAACATCCAGCGAATCGATATCGAGATGATTTACCCCAAGCATATAGGGAACAAGCTCGAGCACTAATCTGTCCTGGCAATAAGCCGTCTCAAAATCAGAGGGGTTGGCAACGCCCGAGCCGATACGGTCTATTTCAAGACTGACCCAGCGATATTGTCCGGGGTTACGGTCTTCCTCCAGGTAGTACTCATTATTCTCACGCCGATAGAAACGGCCCATAGACGGAAATTGTTTCTGTATCCGCTCGAAAAAGGACAGAATCGTATCACGCTCAGTCGGCAGTTCCAACTCGGTATTGATGTACATATCGAGGTAAAAATCATCGCAAAGCGAACTATAACTATTTGACATCATCACAAAAAAACTCCAGAGAAGACTCCGGGAACACGCCCCAAAGGCCTTACAAAAAAGGTCCAAACTTCAAATCGTATAATCAATCGAGCAGCTATTATACGTTCAAATACTCATTTTCCCAGATTTTTCCCGTCAAAGCCTCAAGTTTTTCATCGTAGTTTTTCAGCACCTCAAAATATTCATCGGATTCCAGGGCCTCTTTGGCTTTTTCGTCTTCCGGTTTTGCCTCTTTGGGCAACACCGAATTCCTGAAAATCTCGTAATGGTCTCTAACAGAGCACGGCATCAGCCAGTTCTTCGGATTCTTCCAGTTGTCCAGGCCGTATTCTCTCTGCCATTTTCGGCCGTTTTTCATAAAATCAGAGAACATCGCATCAGCTAACGTCTTACCGTTTTTATATAGTTCATAGATATTATCGACGTAGTAAGGAATGAATGCGCAAGGTGTTACGTTCCCATGCCAGTCGACATAGGCGTATCCCCCGCTTCTGCCGTAGGCGATACAGCCCCTGGCCAGCACCCCGCTGTTCCAAAAATCTGCCAGGCAGTATCTCTTTTCACTCAGCAGCTTTTCCCATTTTCTATATAATTTGAGTCTTTTTTCAGGATTCACCATCAAATCAAGCTCATCCTTACCTCTGCCGATGGGCATCAATTGGAATTCCCACATATAACTGGCGCCTTGTTCCTTAAAGTAAAAATCGTAAAATTCATCTCCTAACAATACATCGATGTTTCTGCTTGTTGCCGTTACCGAAATGCCGAAAGGCACACCCACTTCTCTCAGACGCTTGAAGGCCCTGAGGATTTTTTTGAATGTGCCGGCACCTCTTCTCTGGTCCGTCTCCTTCTCGAAACCTTCAACGGAAATCGAAGGCGTTACATTTGCCGATTCCGCAAGTTTTTGATAAACCTCTTCGTTAATAACTGTGCCGTTGGTATACACCATGAAAAGCATGTCGTTATATTTTTTGTAGATATCGAGCAGAGTCTTACCTTCACTTTTATAGATAAAGGGTTCACCACCACTGATAGTTATGAATCTGCCGCCAAACAAGTCATGTACCTCACCGATTACTCTATCTACGAACGGATAGGGCACTGTGGCGGGAGTATCTGTTCCTGAAGCTGCGTAACAGCCGATGCACCTGAGATTACATTTTTGTGTAGGAGAGAAAACGATAAACGTTGGTGGTAATTCCCCGTATTTTTCTTTGAATTTATCTACAGCCTGATTATAACTTTGTTCTTCACGAATGAGGTTGTTTTGAACGAGCACTTCGACAATTTTCTCTATAATTTCACCGGATACGTATCCTTTATCTATATTTCTGTTCACACATCGCAGCATCGCCGATAAGAACTGGTATCTTTTTATCCGCACCTCCCGCAGGTCTTCTGAGTCGTCATCGACTATAATCTTATAGACGTAATCATCGATTTTTTTTGCCAGCAGTTTTCTGAGGTGTTTGTGTTTCACCATCTTTCTGAGTGTTGAGGATATGACTTCCGGTTTCATTTTCGACTCCCTTCAAATATATAAGAACCGCTGAGATGATTTGTTCAAAAGCACTTTAGTTTAATGTTAATTATCGCACAAATTAAAGGCTCCCGCAAGAAATAAACTGGCGCAAAATGGAGGGGCAGTTCTTACCCATAGTGCGGCCAAATTTTATGGCAATCGATTTGTTTTACGCCAATACACGTTCGCAGGTGCAATAAACGCCTTTTTCGTCATTGCGGGCACCTGACCTGATTCTCAGGAAGTATGCAAAAGAAAAAATAGACCAACAATGTCATTGCGAAGGAGGCCCCCTTCTTGCTTTCGCAAGAAAGCAGGGGGCCGACTGTGGCAATCTCATTTTCAAACGGCTATCAAAACATTATTGTATTTAATTCAGGATTTGCTGCTCCGCAACACCGAGATAGGCCGAAATTACTCCATGTCCGTATCGGGCAGTTTTAGCTCCGTAACTATCGCCCCGATAGTTGACAGAATCGCAAAAATAAATACCCGCCACACGCAGCTTGCCGCAATCCCGCCGTTATAGTTCAGTCTCGCCGAAACTGCTGTGTAAAGCACACCAATCAATACGCCGCAGACAGCTGCTGCGAAAATCCGTTTGCCTAATGCTGCCCCACCGCAGCCCAGAGTTACAACCGCACCACAAATTAAGACCCCCGGCACAAGCACTGCAAGCCACCAAAGTATATTCAAACCCGGCGGGGCTCCAACATTCTCTAAGTAAACAAATTCAGCAAACGTGAATAATCCCGCGACACCGATTGCACACAAACCCACGTGCCAATATCGCCTCTTCAGCGATGCCCGCGCCAGGGCCCGCTTTTGCATTCGACGCCGTATCGTCAAGGGCCAGTTATAGAACAAACTAAATACCCAATGCTCCATCAGTGCACCCCGCTCGCCGAATACCGGAACAATGTGCACAGCCTCCGTCGACCAATGTGCTGCCATAAATCTTGCCAAAGCAGGATAGTGATACGTCATCTGAATTGGGAAAGCTAAGTAGCCGATATACTTAAAAAAACCCAAAAACACTGCGATATTGTAGTCCTTGAAATTCCGCTCTCTGATGACAAGATACAGTACATAAAGCCCCCGAACCAATGAACCCGGCGAAATCGGCGTGATCTGGAACAGTACGAGAATCGCTGCCACTGCTACTGCTGTTTCTGCTGCGGAAAGCTCAGGGTGCATTCGTGCATAAACCCATGCCACCAGCACGGAAACAATCTGCGTTACCGGCAAAGTACAAACATGCACCGCTAAGCTCTTTAGATACTTCTGAATAAACGGCTCGTTGACCTGTGAAAGGATAATCTGGGCATCCTCATCGCTGAGTATATGTTTTTGCTGTCCGCCGGTTACCATATCGCGAAGCCATTGTTCTCGCAGCTCCGAGTTAAAATACAACCTGAATGGGCGGACGAATATATATACCAGCTTGTCCTTTCTAAATTTACTATCCGTCAAAAATCTGTGCAGACCGGCAGGCAAAATCGACAGCGGCAAATGACACAAAAACCGCCAAACCCCGCACCGCGGGCTTAGATCAAGGCCTGCTTCGCAGGCCCCGCCCGCTATCTTAAGCGCCCGCTCATCGCCAAAGCGTCCGGCCCTGTACCAAACGATGACCTTTTCAGCAATCCTGCCTCCAACCGCCCGCCGAAGATAGCCCCAGCTCCTCAGCATTGTTACGTAGTGCCTGCGCCAGTCCGCTCGCCCCCAGATTCGCCGAATCAACTTGCCCAAAAACGGTATCACACCAATCACAAAAAATATCAGCGTCAAAACCCTGCTGTCTCGCAGCTTCCGCTCGTGCTGCTCGTCGATCAGGTTCCGCACACCCCAGCCTGTAACCGCACTGCCTAACATTGTTGACCACAGCTTTGGACTGTAGAGCAGCCGAGTATGATTGTGTGTAATATCCGGAATCGAGTCCCGATACACCTGCTCGGCATCCTTTAGCTCCTCCAACATCTCGCGCATATCAGCGAACTCATCGCTGTGCCCCTGCACAAAGGCCTCTAACTTGCTAATATCACCCCGGTCAAACTGTACGAGAGAACCACGTATAAGCCCTCTGCCTATCAACTTGAAATCACCCGGACTCATCGGCAGAAACGGCAGCAGGGCAAGCCCCGCCCGGAAATCAACCGCCACCAGCCCGCCGAAGGCGGGTATTATCATGGCTGGCGTTGCCGGTCCTTCTGACGGTTTGTCATTAGTTTCGTGGCGTTTGAGGACGTTCGGCTGACTCTTGCACGTTGACCACTCGTACTGCCGGGCGAACTCGTAACCTCCCATCTCATGCAGAAGCTCGACGAAACCACTCATAAATCCTCGCTTGGCGCGGTATTCCGGCGAACCGACTTGCTGCTCATCTGTCACCTTACCACGAGACCACTGCTTCAATAAATCTAATCGGTCATCAACCTCCAGCCGCCACGTCCGCCCATCAATCCACTCGCTCAATTCCCCACAGCTACCAAGCCTCTCATCTACGAACGTCGCATAAATATCTGCAACCGTACTTTCATCGCCGAATCGAATCTTTGCCCCGCGCCGGATAAATCTCTGCCAGAGCGCCCCCGCTCTCGCCGCCGCAGGGTTGACCTGAAGTTGAAACGGCCCCTGGAAACCAACCCAATAAAGGATATTACGAAACAGCCGGGAGAAACCCGATGGCGGGATAAGAATCTTCATCGCATAGGCTCGACCCTCCTCAAGTCCCTCTATTGCCCCCTCAATCCCTGCAATTTTTACGTAGTACACCTGCCCAGCAAACCCCCCACCTACAAACCGCTCAACAACCAGATGTACTTTCGCCTCGGCTGCCCGCCCGAGGACGTTCATTTGATAAGTAAGCTCGGTGCCCGCATCGTAACGGCCGATTCGCATCGGACGATACAGTTTTGCGGCGCGAAATTCGGCCTCAAGCTTCTTACATATTTCAACGTTATATTCTACCGCCATCCTTGCTTTCTAACCTGTCAAAACAGCACATTAGCCGCCCATCCACAAAAAGATAACAATCAGCAAAACAATCGCTGCAAACACCCCTGCCAGTAAATCATCGGCCAGTATGCCCCAGCCCTTTGGAAGCTTTTCGAGTTTTCGTATCGGCCAGGGCTTGGCAATATCGAACAATCTGAACAGCAGGAAGCCGCCGGATGTAATAATGCAGATTTGTCCGGTCGTAAGTATTACCGGAATGAAGAACGGGATGGCCAAAAAGGTAACCGCCTGGCCGGCCAGTTCGTCGGCGACAACTTCGCGTGGGTCTTTTTTACCTGTCGCCGCAATCGCAGCAGGCGCGAATCTCACGCAAATGACAGAACCAGCCAAAGCCAAGGCTGCCATTACAATTGATATTATAACGGCCGAGGCTTGCATTTGGGACATCAAGCCAAAGACAATCGCTACCGGCAGCGAACCCCACGTTCCCGGCGCCAGAGGCAGCCGACCAAGACCAAAACACGATGTGAGAAGTCTTTTCATAATTATGAGACGTTAACGGAAAGACGAAAATTAGTCAAAGGTTTGTCGATATTTATTGAACTTCGCATTATTAAATCGCTACTGGGTGTTGAGAATATACCCTTTGTATTTTGTGTCGGGATATAAAAAGTGGTAAAATTGGCTAAAATTGGTATAATTATTCTATGAGTCCAACTGTTTTCAAATATAAAAATTATCGTTTCCTTTTTTTCTCTCGGGAAGAGAGCCGGATTCATATACATGTAACCTCTCCCGAGGGTGAAGCGAAATTCTGGATAGCGCCTGAAATATCTTTGGCAAAGAGCTTTGGCTTGTCTCAAAAGCAAATTACTGAGTTGAAAAAAGTAATTGAGGAACGTGAAAATGACATTGAGAACGCGTGGGAAGAACATTTCGGAAGTTGAAGTTTCTCATATCGATATCCATGGATTTTGGCTTTGCGTGGAAGATAGAGAATATTTTTTGCCCTATAGTGACTATCCATGGTTTAAGGAGGCAAAGGTAAAAGAGATTCTAAATGTCGGATTGCTGCATGGATATCACCTCTATTGGCCGGAGCTTGATGTTGATTTGGAAATTGATTCCTTAGACAATCCACAAAACTACCCGTTAAAATATAAATAAGTGCTCTGTAAAAAAGCTTTGCACAATGTCATTGCGAGGCCCGAATCGTCGGGCCGTGGCAGTCTCAAGAAAGTAGGTAGCTGTCTTCGAATAAAAGGTTCAAATATTAGTTTCAATAGGACGTAGTGTCAAAAATAGCTTATACGTAAAGCGCGTACGCGCTTTACGTATGACCATTGTGACTTTCCAAAAAGCTAAATTCAAAACAAGATCCGTTCCATTCGATCCTTCGACCCATTCGACTTCGCTCAGGGCAGGCTTTTGCGCTCGGGATGACGGTCAAAACCGTCAAATTTTTCTTGAAAATCCCGTTTCAATAGTGTAGATTCTCTTATCATCAAGCAACGAGGCGAGACATCTTGGATTTGGCTGAACACCATTCACTAATGACTGCCGCTCCCGGATTGCGGGAAATTCAGGCTGGCGAACTTGCCGTGATATTTTATTGCAGCGCGGTCGTAGGCCTTCGCCGCGTCTATTTCGCTGTGGAAGTAGCCAAGATGTATTTCCTTTTTCTCAAATCCTATCCGAGCCACCCATTTGCGATTAACCTTTTTCCAGGAAACTCCTTTATATTTCGAATAGTTTGCTCCCGAGCGTTTTTTTCTGTGGCACAAATTCTGGGAATACGTGGCGGCTCTTAGGTTAGCCTCTCTATTGTCCATCCCATCGTGGTTGATATGGTCCACCACCATGCCGTCAGGGACTTTGATAACCTCCTGGTGCATGTAAACAAGCGTCTCTTTTCCTGCTTTGCCGGTTGGTACGCGTCTTCGCGCGTAAAAGCTGTTTTTGCCTTTCTTTGAGAGCCATTCGTATCCTCGCAGCCGCTCGTAATCGTCCGGGCCCACCTTTGCGTACTGAGGCTGCGCCATTCGAATGCGCCGAAATGCATACCCGTAGCGCGCCCGCCGGTACCAAAGGAGCGGCAGCACGGCGAGTTTCCTGAGCCAACGCGGAATATGAACGGTTGCTTTGATTTGTCCCCTCCGCTTTGAATTAGCGAATTAGTGAATTAGAGAATTAGAGAATTAGTTAATTTATTCCGCCAAAAGACGGCGGATCTGCGATATTGGTTATTATCTCGGCCGGCTTTCAGCCGAGGGGCGAAAACAACGGCCCCCTATAATTAGAGCTACCTGCGTTTTTGATGCGAAAAAAGTCCTCGATTCTCGATTCGGTATTCTCGTAACTCGATGTGGGAAGGTAAGTTAAAAAATTTTCAAAAAATTTTATTTTTGCTCAAGGGTCCCCGCGCTTTTGGTTGATTTTTCGCGAGTATCTTGCCTATCTTAACGCACAAAACGCAACGAAGGGATGGTGAGTTGTTGGTGGAATTACTTGCTCTCGGTCGAGAAGATTAGTATAATGCTAAATGCAACGGCGGGCGAGCAAACTTCGATGGAAAATGAGATAGACGGGAGTTTCTATTACGACTTTTGGCTGGTCATTTTTTCGATAATCAGGCGTGGCGTTGATTTAATAGGTGAACGTGCCTAGCTTTTTAAGTGTACAATCATGGATGAGTCAGAAATAAAGAGCATCGTCGAAGCTGTTATAAAGGATACTCATTTTTGGATAGCTATCGTCGGGCTAATTGGTGTATTTGTCGGAGCGACTATTACATTTGCTGGCAATCTGTTATTACATTACCTGCGGGAACAGAAACAGAAAAGGCTCGATACAAGACGCAAAGAACTGCTCGAACAAATGCTCAGGGATAATCGCTTCAAAGAGAAATGGCGTAGGCTGACAACTCTTTCTGCAGTTGTTGGTACTCCTGCGGAAGAAACTATGCGATTATTAGTTGAACTAGGCGATAGAGGGTCTGAAAAGGCCGATGGAAAGTGGGCATTGCTTGAATACCATCCATTGGACGAGCTAGAACAGTAAACACTTAGCAAACGCTTTCACTCGGAAATAATGGAATAATTAGAGCCGTTTACTCTTTTAGGTTTCGTTCATGACCAGTAGAACATGCGAAGAAGAAAAATGAAGCCGAAGGTAGGGTGTGCAATGCACACCTTCTTTTGACGGAACGCATTTTTTACGATTATATTATTTATACAATGCCGAATTATAAGCGGACATTTGAACAAGGGGGGATGTTCTTCTTTACGTTGGTGACACATCGCAGACGGCATTTGTTTTCAACAGTAATGGCCCGCAAATGTCTGCGGCAGGCGATTGTTGAAGAACAAAAAAACCACCTATTTGATTTGACGGCTATTGTCCTTTTGCCGGATCATCTGCACTGCATTTGGGAATTGCCCGACAATGACGGTGATTTCTCGAAAAAGTGGGGTCGAATAAAGAGCAGGTTTTCCAAACTGTGGATGGATATGGGTGGTAAAGAAGCTCAAATATCGCAGGCCCGGATTAAACACCGTGAACGCGGTATATGGCAAAAGAGGTTTTGGGAACACAGAATCCGTGATGAAGAAGACCTGATGCGACATGTCAATTATATTCATTTCAATCCCGTCAAGCACGGTTTGGTTCGTTGTCCTCATGCATGGGCGTATTCAAGCTTTGAAAAATGGGTAGAACAAGGTTATTATAAACATAGTTGGCTTTGCGATTGCGAAGTGCAAAGGCCCGTTATTTCAGAGTTTCTGTACACGGGGGATATGTTCGGGGAATAAATAAAATGTCGGTGTGCAGTGCACACCCTACCGAATTTGCTTAGATTGATTTGAAATTCGGTGTGCAATGCACACCCTACCAATTAAGGTAGTTATCAGGCGGTTCCGGCTGGATTTCTCCGAAACCAATGCGCTTTTTGAAAAATGGCATTTGACAAACCAGCCCCAAAGTGGATACTATTCGGTTCAGAGTAAATCGACAAGAGGAATTTAATGGGTTCAGTGTGAGCAAAGAATTTAAGCATAATGTTATCGCAATCGTTTATGATTTTGATGGGACGCTGACTCCCCAGCCAATGCAGGAATACACCATCTTGCCGGAAATCGGCATCAAGGACGGAAAGAA
>Ga0209979_1001468_pt1 | contig 25730 bp, 18 predicted proteins | sample AnhtaG_FD_183114 | JGI IMG/M metagenome (GOLD analysis project Ga0209979, IMG submission 183114) | Deep subsurface microbial communities from Anholt, Denmark to uncover new lineages of life (NeLLi) - Anholt_01485 metaG (SPAdes) (version 2) | ecosystem: Environmental > Aquatic > Marine > Oceanic...
CAATGACAGCGGCACACATACTCGCCAGCAAATACAATATTCCCACGATTGGCGTCCCTGCGACCATTGATAATGATATTTCCGATGTTGAGCTCACGATTGGCGCTGATACTGCCGTTAACGTCGCAGTCGAAGCTTTGGATAAAATAAGAGATACCTCCACAAGTTTAGAAAGGATATTTGTTGTTGAGGTGATGGGCCGGGATTGCGGATACATTGCCCTGCAGGTGGCTTTAGCTGGAGGATGTGAAGAGGTTATAATTCCTGAAAAAGATTTTGATGTAGGAAAGATATGTGAAGAAATCTCCGAGGGGAACAAAAAAGGGAAAATCAGCTGGATCGTCATCGTTGCAGAAGGAAGAGCAAAAGCCGACGATGTCGCAAAAACAATAGTTTTGACGACAGGACTTGAGACCAGAGTCGTCGTTTTGGGATACATTCTGAGAGGAGGGTCTCCAACTGCCACGGATAGAATATTGGCTGCTCGCCTAGGAAGTCATGCTGTTGAAGTTTTGAGGAGTGGGGAAACAGATAAATGTGTGTGTTTAAAAGGAAATCGACCGGATACCGTGCCCCTTGAGAAAGCGATCCAACCCAAACAAATAGAAATCGAAGCGTATTACAGGCTGATTAAGATACTGACATAAGAATTGATACATGCATCTCTGCTTTACAGGACGTGTCATTGTTTGCTGACAAAATAATGTTTCGCTTTCCAGCTTTTAACAACATGTCAAAGTATCAATTAAGCGATGGAAAGGTGGGAGGGTAAAATGCTTTTTACAGATGAAAAAGAATTATTCGGTCAATGCAAAATTGAACTCGTTAATGGCAAAATCAAGATTGTGGATTCAGATTTCTTTAGAGAGAAAGCCCTAGAATATCTCGTCGATACATTCCTCTTGAATGATTCCGAACATCTCAAGAAGATATGCCACTGGGTGGTGTATGAGGCTGCACATAAATTTGGAATAATCCCTTCCTCTATTCAAGCTTTATACGAAACAAGAGCAAAAAAAAATTTAACTCACTTTTCCGTGCCCGCGATAAATATCAGAACATTAACCTACGATCTGGCAAGGGCCGTTTTTAGAGCAGCAAACAAGATAAATGCTGGCTTATTTATATTCGAGATTGCAAAGGGTGAAATTGGCTATACCGGACAAAGACCTCGAGAGTATGCCTCCCTTATCATCCTTGCGGCAATAAAAGAGAGTTTTAGCGGCCCGCTCTTCATCCAGGGAGACCATTTTCAGGTCAACGCCCAGAATTACCTTCAGGACAGAGACAGAGAAATCAATCAGTTGAAAGACCTGATATCTGAAGCCATTGAGGCTGGCTTTTACAATATCGACATCGATTCATCAACGTTAGTCGATTTGTCTAAATCGACTCTTGATGGCCAGCAGGAATTGAATTATCAAGTATGTGCACAGTTAACAAAATTCATTCGCACAATCCAGCCTGAGGGAATTGAAATCTCAATAGGAGGGGAGATCGGTGAAGTCGGAGGCCAGAACTCCACTCCTGAAGAATTGCAGGCATTCATGCAGGGCTATCTATCCCAAATTCAAGGGCTCACAGGCATCTCTAAAGTAAGTATTCAAACGGGCACTTCCCATGGAGGAGTCGTATTGCCAGATGGCTCGATCGCAGAAGTCAAATTGGACTTTGATACATTAAAAGCACTCTCCCAAATCGCAAGGACTGAGTTCCAGATGGCAGGAGCTGTGCAGCATGGCGCTTCGACACTTCCCAAAGACGCCTTTGACCGCTTCGTTGAAGCGGAGTGCGCTGAAATCCACTTAGCCACACAATTTCAAAATATTGTTTATGAATATCTTCCTCTCTCAATAAAAGAAAAAATATATGCCTGGCTCCATACAAATTGCGCAAGCGAAAGAAAACCCGAGCAGACCGATGATCAGTTTATCTATAAAACAAGGAAAAAAGCTTTTGGGCCGTTCAAGAGACAAATCTATTCTCTGCCTCTCGATATAAAGGATAAAGCTTCTTCTGCGTCTGAGGAAGAGCTCTCCTTTCTCTTTGAAAAGCTCAATATAAAGGATACCAAAGTACTCGTTGATAAATACATGAAACCCATGAGGGTAGTAAAGAGGAAAGAAGACTTCATCCAATAGGGAAAAGATTCAGGAAAACATAAGGAAGGTGTTATATTTTGGGCCCAGCTTCGAGTATCTCTGATTCACAATCATCTGCGAATTGCTGAAAGTTTTCTCTAAATTTTCCTGCGAGCTCCTTCGCCTTCTCCATGTAATCGCTCTTCTTTTTCCAGGTCTGGACAGGATTCAATATTTCCTCTGGAACATCCTGACACTCTTTAGGAATTTTCAATCCAAACACATTCTCTTCTGCAAACGAGGATTTCTCCAATGCGCCAGAAAGAGCCGCATTGATCATTTGTCGCGTATATTTCAGTTTAATCCGGCTTCCGACTCCGTAAGGGCCACCCACCCATCCTGTGTTCACCAGCCAGCATTTGACGTTATGTTTTAAGATTTTTTCTCTGAGCAACTGTGCATATGCGTAAGGGTGGAGAGCCATGAACGGAGCTCCAAAACAGGCACTGAATGTTACCTGCGGTTCCTTGCCAAGCCCGATTTCAGTTCCTCCAATTTTGGAAGTATATCCCGAAACGAAATGGTACAACGTCTGCTCAGGAGTCAACCGGGAAATCGGCGGCATAATCCCGAACGCATCCGCAGTCAACATAATAATGTTATCCGGATGTCCTCCCATTTTCGCACGCTCTGCGGTCGGAATATGAGTAATCGGATATGCGGCTCTTGTATTTTCAGTTAAGCTGGCATCATCTAAATCTATTCGTCTCGTATCAATGTTAAAAGCCACATTCTCAAGGATTGTGCCAAATTTTCTCGTACATTCATAAATCTCAGGCTCTGATTCCCTGGAGAGATGGATGGCCTTTGCGTAGCATCCTCCTTCAAAGTTGAATACACCCTTATCGCTCCATCCATGCTCATCGTCTCCGATTAACTTCCGCGAAGGATCGGTGGAAAGCGTTGTTTTTCCTGTTCCCGAAAGGCCAAAGAAAATGGCGACATCACCCTTTTCTCCAACATTAGCAGAACTGTGCATGGTCATAACGCGTTCTTGAGGGAGTAAATAATTTAATATTGTGAAAATCGATTTTTTTATTTCTCCGGCATAAGCTGTCCCGCCGATAATCACCAGCTTCTTTCCAAAATGAATGATGATGAAAGCCTCTGAGTGAGTTCCGTCAATCTCGGGAATCGCATGAAAATGAGGAACATGCAAAACAGTAAACTCAGGAATATGGGATTCAAGCTCTTCCCATCGTGCTTGAATAAACATATTCCTGGCAAATAAATTGTGCCATGCGGTTTCCGTTATGACCCGGATGGGTATCCTAAACTCCGGGTTGGCACCTGCAAAACAATCCTGAATGAAAAGATCATTGCCCTGCAAGTAGGCCATCAACCGTAAATAAAGAGATTCGAACCTTTCTTCCTCAAAAGGACGATTCACTTTGCCCCACCAAATGTTTTTCTCGCTGCTCGGCTCTTTCACGATAAATTTCTCGTTCGCAGCTCTTGCTGTGTGGTGACCCGTTCTCACAACAACGGGTCCAAGATGAACTACGGAGCCTTCTCGTCTCTTAATGATTTCTTCATATAAGCGCGGAGTATTGAAATTCCAAAACACTTCACCCGTGTTGGTTATTCCGTGATTTTCTATACCATAATGACTCTGAAGAGGCATGGTTCTCTCCTTTTTAAATGGAGGACTTATCTCCCATCATACTTTATTTGTGTACAGCCATGTCAATTATATAATTTCATTTCCCGGCTGTCGAGGAATACAGGTCTAGGAAGACCCATATACGCAAAGGAGTTATTGCATCAAACGTCTAAGGGAAATGAAACCTCTAAAAATACTACAAAAAATAAAGGAATATTTTGACGTCGCAGCAGGAAATCATGTCTTCTCTTTCAATATGATAAAAGGACAAAAAATATATTGAACACTGCGGTGCAATCCTTCTGCGGCCTTTACAGATAAAAGAGCAGACATAAGTATTATAGGAATCATCATTGTTTCATGAGATTTCTGCAAATTTTCATATGCGGCAAGGTCCCCTCCCCCAGGCGTACACTATTTTGCCCATCTGTTTGGGCATAATACTATCAAATTGTTGTTATTTCTTTATAATGCATTAATATTTTGTTAGTCCAACTCGATGTTATTAAAGGAGATACAACGATTAAATATATCAGATTTAGGATGTTTATCACTATCATTATTGAACTCTTTCAATAAACATGTTTAAAATTTAATCTATGTTACTAAATTAAATAAAGATACATATATGATCAACAACAATTTAATAGTATTATGCCCTGTTTGATGAAAATAATGTTTGGTGACAGATCTGCAAGGATTCTGAATTTCTTATCCGATTCCTTTATCACCTCCGCATGCTTGTAATCGGTTTCTTCCTTTTCCAAATCAGTAATCCGTTTGCACATTTCCACTAATTCATTTATAAGTTTAAGTTGCTCTTTAGCTTTATTTTCATCTTTCATCTTGTGTATAAGCTAAAATTGGCGGTAATTTCGTATTAGAATAACACCCTCCTTCGCTTGAATTGTTTGAAACATTATTTTCACCAGCGATAAAAAATCGCAGTATTATAGGTCTTAAGCGTGAATCCATTGTCCCGCTTCTCATAGTCAAAGGTGAAGTCAAATCCAACTCCTTTGTAAATCTCCCAGCTAAATCCAGTAAAAACATGATCAGCGGAAAAAGCGCCGCAGGGATACACCGGATTTCCGAATTCAAAACTCTCGTTGGCCCGGGCATAACCCACAAAAAGGGTCACAGGATCGAATACGTTCCAATTGAGCCGCGTCATCCCAGAATGATTTACGAAGTCCTGCCCGCCAAACTGACTGATACTGTAGAAATATAGCACCATCCAGTCAAATCGTGGATAAAAGTACCAGGTGAATCCTGGCATCACTATATGGACATCCGCTGTTGAATACTTGGCAAAGCGGTAACTTAAGGAAGGGACAAAGGTCTTTAAAACTACCTGACTGACCTCAAAGGTGTATGCTTGACGCGGCACAACAACAACATGCCCTGGGGCCAACTCGACATCAAGTGAAAGGACTGTGTTCTTCGTTGCCCAGTAGCTGCCCCCAAATGCGTAGCCAGGAGCCGAGTCTCCATATTTGTTGATATGATTGAATCCCGCTCGGACAGCCCATTTCCTGGGATCATCATAGCTTATCAGGAAGTTTGTCCCCTGAGCATTGGAAGTGAAGCTTATATCTTGATGCTGATAGCCTGCCCACGCTTTGAAGTATCTTTTCCCCTCCTTTGCACGTAAAACCTGGCCCCTTACCTCTAAGGCCTCTTGATCATCGGGATAAACTTCCAGACACTGGTCTAGTGTCTCCAAGCTCTGTTTGTATTTTCGCTGCCAAAAAAAGAGCCGTCCTAATCCTACCAAAGCATCTCTATTGGCTGGCTGTTGTTTCAAGACTTCTTCATAGAGTTGGCGCGCCTCATAATAATCACCACTCCAGGCCGTGACTGTTGCCAGTCCGATTGCTGCCTCAATGTCTTTTGGATTGTCATTTAATAATTGCTTGTAGATTAATTTAGCAGCTTCATATTTTCCGTCAAAGCTCAAATGACGAGCCTTTTTCATAAGAGCGTCGCGTTGCTCGCTCGCATATACCGTGGTGGAAGCAAGGACCAGGAAAAGGAACACCAGAATTAACAAGCAGCAACTAACAAGAAAGACTTTTTCGAATTTTAGCTTTTGACATTTAATATCTGGCTTCTGGTCTGTTCTCATCTTCCCTCCTTTTTTCGCTCCAGCCAAGGACGGTAGCTTTCATACGAATGGATGGCAAAACCATAAAAGCTGGAAAAATTCTGTAATACATAATATGTTTTCCTTAACTTTTAGCTTCACTTCTTATATACATAGATCTTATCCTTTCGCTTCTTAGTCGAACTTGGTATCTTAGTTCCTTCTAGATCGAAGATTGCAACTCTTGATATCTTGGTGCTTGACTTAACTACAAATCCGATGCCGGGAAGGACGTCTTGTTCGTGGAGGTTGAGAGTGATCCTTAATTCATCGCCAACAATTTCTGACTCGAACTGGATCAGATGACGGTTAGCCCAGAATTCTCCGAAATCAGAGATACATCCGATCCAGATGTCTCGTTCGCTCAGTTCCTTAAGCAACATCTCCTCGGCTTTCAACTTGAACGAGGTAACATCTGGATGCAGCAATATACATGAGACTGCTTCGTTCTCAGCGTTGAATTCGATGATCCTCAGCCATTTTGCGACCATTTGATAAAGATTGTCCTGTCGCAGTTGATTCATGGATCCATCGAAGATGACTGGTATCTCAACGACCTTAGACTCCCTTGAATTAAGGATTCTTTCGCTGAAGGCCATAAAGGGGAAGTTGCACATAATGTCATTGGCCGAAAAGTTCGAATCGTAGCGGTAGCCACTTTTCTGGAGTGCGTAGATTAATTTCCTTGGAAAGCCTAAGTGTCCAGAGCGGTAAGAGACGGTATTCTGTTCTCGGATGTCCTTATCCAGAAGTTCTTTGCTCACCCTTACCTCTCCATATACAGTCGGGTTCTTCAGTGGTTCGTAGGATCCTCTGGTAACCCTAGGGTTGCCCAGAGGGAAGGTATCAACTTTTTGAGAGTGAATGACAGTGTGAGAACCGATCTCTCCGCCCAATTCCTTAACCTGATTTAAGTAAGCGATATTGTCAGGTGTATAGTAAGCTATGTCCATCTCGTCAGGAATATACTTCGTAGTAGAAAAGTAAGTTGCCCTGATCCCAAAACGATTCTCCAACTTAGCGAATTCGAGGGAGTTTTTAAAAGATGATTGTGCGTCGTTGTCATGGGTTATGATAAAAGCTGACTCCTGGGCGTAAGGGATGGTATAGAGGTAGACGGCTGGATCAATGGTCTCCTCATAGATGGCCCGCGTAGTGAGTAGGAATATATCAGTTCCTGGCTCGAAGGAGTTAATCCATTTGTTTTGCGCCTCGTAGTCTTGACCTATGAGGGGAATGAGGATGGCCTGGGTGTAACCAATACCCCAGAGATAGGTAGTGCCCTCACCGTAATAGTTATAACAGAGAGCTGTTGAGTCGTCATCAAACATCGCGACCGGCTTTGCTGTTGAGATTGTATAGCCGGTCGTCCAGATGACAGTATCATATAAGTTCCTATCCCCTAAGGGTATAACTAACTCTTCCGGTCGGTTAAGGTATTTGAGGAAACTTTCACTGCCGGAAGGATCGATAGTGGCTTTGAATCGCTGTCGGCTCTCCTGAAAACCACTTACACCAAATAGGGGAAAGAGCGTGTTTCCCTTGACTGTATTGGCCACTAGTACCCCTCCGGCCTCGACGGCTCGATAAAGGGCCTCTTTTTCGGTAGCCTTCAGTCGATTGTTGGTTGTCTGGCCCACCATATAGATGATTCTATACTTACAGGCTTCGTCAACCTTTTTGGTTACCTCATAAGGTACGCCCATTATGCGCAAAGCCTTTACGAGACCGATCCGTTCGGTCTGGTCGGCTTTTTTTGTCAAATCGAGGACCACTACCTTGTAGGGAGAAGGACCGATTTCTTTCTTTTTACCGCAGAAAAAGGTCATGAACATCATCCCAATGAGGACACAATAGAAGATTTTTTTCATTTGCTGCAAAATCTCCTTAGTATGGCATCATCTTTAAGTGATTTGCTAACGATCAGGTACCAGGAAGTACTGGCCCCGCTGGAGTAGGTATTAAACTGATAGGGTAGTGAGCATGTGGAGTACGGAAGGCCATTTTTCCTCTGCTTCCGGTAGAAGTTGTTGATACGCTCAAAGAGGACGTCGGCCTCATCTCGAAAACCACATTTGAGATATCCTAAGATTATACCCAGTGTCCCCTCGAACCAATCTATGTCAACTGAATCCCATGACTTTTCTGGTTCAGAGGGAAAGAAGAAGGCGTTAACCTCAGGATCTTCATAGACCGTCGTTTCCCTGTATGGTCGATAACCGATACCCGAGATATTCCTGTATCTGGTGCCGGTTTCCAGAGCTATCTTAGCCTTTTCATCCTCTCCAATGGCGCTTAAGAAAATACTTCCCCATGAGGCACAATCAAGGGCTAACTTCTTATCCAATCTACCATCGGCCTTAATCCCCTGGATGAACTGTCCAAAATCATCATCCCATAGCTTCAAGATCATGGATCTTCTGATGCATTCGGAAGCCTCCAGAAGTTTCTCCTCTCCGGTCAGACGGCCAAGATCCCGCAGAAAGAAGTAGGAATCAATATTGTGCTCGGTACTACACCAGCCTATTGGTTGGTCGATGAAGTGTTCGACCACCTTCCCTCGGATCGGGTCATACTTCAACTTGTATTCACCGTATCCGCCCCTGACTAAACCGTATCGCTTATCTCCTTTGTCGTTAACTATTCTAGCCAAAATGTAGTCGGCCATGGCCGTGGACTTTTCAGTAAGTAGCTTAACGCGGGGTGAACGTTTAAATGCATCTGGATCTTTGATCTTCCGCTCGTTAAGATAGTAGGTAATGGCATATCCCAGCCAGGCGAGGGCGCCGACACGCATGATCGCTCCCTCGTGGTCGCCTTGATTGGGCCACGAATTATGGGTATTGTAAGAGAAGAAGAGGTTGCCATCATCATTGACCAGCCGGGCAAAAGCCTCAAGAATATCCCCGGCTTTACTCTGCTGACCACATATTAAGAGAGCAATGGCCGACACTGCGCCGTCGTAGATGAAGGAGCGGGAATAGATGTAACGGTAAGATTCGTCACTCTTAGGTACTTCGTAACTGATGATGAGGTTCCTGCGGTCAAGGGAAGGGCTTTGGACGATTTTATTGGGCACGATCTGAGATTGAATCCATCCAAGCGCTTTTTCTTTAAGCCCTTTATCCGCTATCTTACATACAGACAGAACAAAGAGAAGAGAGAGAGAGGTGAAAAGAAGGATTTTTTTTACCATTTTACGTATCCTCTCTCCAAAACTTCTTCTTCCTTAACAGCATCAAAAATAGCTTTCAGCCGCCACCAGGAATGAAGTTGTTTTATCTTCATATTCCCCCCTTTTTGTCGCTCCAGCCAAGCACGGTAGCTTTCATACGAATGGATGGCAAAACCATAAAAGCTGGAAAATTTCTGTAGTTCCGATTTTGTCTGCTGCATCACTGTCTCCAGATCCTTCAAATCTTTTTGGGCAAAGGTCAACTTTGTTGCTGGCACATGAGTCACATGGGTCTGAGCCAGCACCACAACATCCTGAGAAAATTGAGGATCTCTTTTAAATCTCTCCCAATTTCCGTCCGGGATCCAGTAAAGGCGGATTCTTTTGCTATCCAACCTCTTAATCAAAATCTGTGAACCGCTTCCCCGCGAGCCAAACTCCAGGATGGTCTCATCCGGGAGTTCGAAAGTTTCCAAACCGACAAAGACTTTTTTCCCCCGCTTCGCTGCGTATTGCAACTCCGAATGGGCATGGGCAATCACCCCATCAGCACCATAGGCCTGCGTCCGATAGTCCATGATTCCTATATTGTCCACAATATCGATAATCAATTCACTCACCGGACGGCCTTCCACCGCTGCTATCTGTTCAAAAAATTTATCCTGGTCATCAAACCAAAAGGGGATATCGACACCAAAAGTCAGATTAGCCTGCTTGGCCAGGGACTGTGATGCCTTTAGTAACGAAAGATACTGCTTCAAAACAGCTTCTTTGTGGACGCCAGCAAAATTGGGCAAGAGGTAAGGTTCATTGTCATATCGAATCCCATCAAAACGTTCTTGTGGAGTTACCTCTCGATTATATTGAATGATGCTTTGAATCAAGGCAATTACCCGGCCATGCAACTTTTTGAGGGCAAATCGGGGGTCGCCATCGAGGGCGTGAACCTTGACGCCCGCCCGATGTAAATCCGCAATTAGTGGCCGAACCTTTGATGAGTCCCAGAGGATTTCCCACTTTCCTTTTTCTTTTTTGGCCTCATATGGTATTTGTAAAAATAGATCCGTGATACTTTGTGTTTCACAAAAGGTTATAAGCTTCTGTTGTTCTTCTGAATTGGTCACGATTTTTTCTGTCTCCCAGAGCCACATCGCTTTATTTATGTGTCGCACTAAAGTCTTTGCCTCCTTCGACCTGGGTATCTGGACGCCCATTTTCGTTGTGAAGGCGAGGTCTTTTACAAAGACTCGCCCGCTGCCGCTCTGTTTTACTACAAAGACAAGGCTCGCCAGTTCTTTCTGATTGAGGCCTTCCGGTAATTTCGTGAGTGGGATCCAGGCCTGCTGCCATTTGTTGTTTATCCTTCCTGCGGGAAGAAAAGAGGCAACATCCCCCACAACAAGGGAATCTCCTTTTTTCTCCCACCTTCTATCTGCTACCTGAAGCAGCAGCAATTCTTCTCCCCCTCTTTCCCCACTAATGGAGAAAGTTAAATAGGCGAAGGGAGTGGTGTCCAAAAAAATGCGTACCGCAGGATGTTTTTTGAAGTTAAATAGGTGGATCCAGAAACCGGCGAAGCCAGGAGTGATAAGTCTATAGGAAAAAACCAAAGCCGGCGTACCATCGGGCGCCTTGCCAATAGCCAATGCCGCCTGCGAGGGTGATTTTGAAAAACCGCTAAAATAGCCACCAAGCCCATTAGTATTCCCTTGATCAAAGTGACTTACCATAAAAAGATTTCCTTCAAAGGAAGGGGCCCGCCCTCGCGGCCCCTTGGGCTCCTTGACAACCGGACTCTGTCTACGGATGTCATAGATAAATAGTTTTTTTCCCTCTTCTTTATGCAGGACACCGACCGAAACATACCCGATCTGTGAGGGATCTGTGAGTCCCCAGTCGGTGAGAGAGGCTTCCTGGTAAAGGAAGCCATTAAATGACGATTGAGCATGGAAAACAGGGGTAAAGAAGCAGAGAAGCAAGAAGCAAGAAGCTAGAAGCAAGATATACGATGTTACATTTAATGATGCAATAGAGCTCACCATGAATGGCTCAACAGGCTTACCATAACCTGTCATCTTGTGCTTATCGAAGGAGCCTGCTTCCTTCTTCATACTTCCTGCCCCCATATCATTTTGATGATCGTCTTCCTTACGCCGAATAGACCAACTGCGGCAATGGCAGCTGCAATAAGACTTTCTTGCCAAAATCCCAACAGCCCTTTCCCGATGGCGATAGTCGTTCCAAGGATAAACAGGACGCCCATTACCCATCCCCAGATATTTCTCTTCAGCGAGTCTTGTACAAGAACTTCAGTAGACACCTCTGCAATAGGCTTCCAACCCGGTCCAGCAGGGCGGATTCGTTCGTAAAAATGTTTCAGGTGTTCTTCAGGAGTTGGCCTCGTTAAAAAAGTTACCGCTAGCCATATCACAGTAGAACAGGTCACGACGATGATCAAATGAATTGGCCGTGCATCGGGCAAACCCAGAGTTATAGCAATTGGCGAAGCAAAGAGTGTCAACACTCCTGAAGCGATCATCGCTGTGATCTCACTCCAGGCATTCACCCGCCACCAGAACCAGCGGGCGATCCCGACTAAACCGACCCCAGAAAAAAGGAGTAATACATTATAAAAGGCCTCGACAATCGAAGAGGTTGTAAAGGCGATGATTCCACCTCCTACCATCAGGAAGAAAGTGACGAGGCGGCCCACCCAGACATAATGGGTAGGCTTGGCATCACGCTTGACAAAGCGGCGGTAGAGATCATTAACTACATACGAAGATCCCCAATTGAGGTGGGTATCCACCGTCGACATAAAAGCGGCAAAAAAGGAGGCGATCATGAGCCCTTTTAAACCAGATGGCATTAGAACCAGTATCATACGGGGATAGGCCAGCTCGTGATCCACGATTCCCAGTGAGTTCGTGACTTCGGGGAGAAGCATGAGGGAAGCAAGTGCCACGATTATCCACGGCCAGGGGCGAAGCGCATAATGGGCAATATTGAACCAGAGCATGGCAAAGAAGGATTGTTTCTCATCCTTACAGGCGGATAGTCTTTGCACGGCGATCCCGTCTCCTTCAACACCTCGTGCCCACCATTGGATCAAGATGAGTGAGAGGAAAAAGATCCATGGAGAACTCCAAAAATCCTCTGATGTGTGGGCAGGGAGGAAATCCACTTGTGGCAAAACCTGTGCCTTTTCCCAAAATATACTCAAACCGCCCACGGCTTTAATCGCAAAAATCGCGAGCATTACTGCTCCTCCCAGAGCAAAAATAAATTGAATAAAATCAGTGGCCACCACTCCCCAGAGACCGGAGAAAACCGAATAGGTGAGTGCAAGAGCCGCGCAGAAAAGGACGGCAAAGCCCTTTGACCAGTCGGTTGACACCTCCAACACCTTGGTAAGGCCAAGGACCGGCCAGGCCCCAAGGACGTAGATGTTGAAGATTATACCCAGAAAGACTGCTTTCGCGCCGCGTAACACAGCTCCAGGCCCCGGACCATAGCGAAGTTCGACAAACTCCATATCGGTAACAATCTTAGCCCGCCGCCAGAGCCGGGCAAAGAAAAAGAGAGAAGCCACCGAGGCTAAGGCCATGAACCACCAGTGCCAGTTACCCGCGATCCCGTGTTTGCGGACCAGGCCAGTTACAAAAAGAGGCGTATCGGAAGCAAATGAGGTGGCGACAAGTGAGGTTCCTGCAAGCCACCATGAGAGCTTTCTTCCGGAGAGGAAAAAATCCTCAACGCTCCCTTCGGCCCGCTTTCTGAAGGCGAGCCCCACAAGCGTAATGAGCAGGCAATACCCGCCAACAACTGTCCAGTCCCATGTGTGCATAATTTCATGCCTCGTGAAGCGTATCTCTTATTTCGTACTTGTCGCTCATCGATTCACAAATCTCGAGTCACACGACTCAGTCGTTCAATGCTCTCCCGCGCCCGCTTCTTAAGGACTTCACTTTTATGAATCGACTTTCTCAGTGACTCGACGATTTCCTCATGGCGGTCGTGGTGTTCGCAAACAAGCAATAAATCACACCCTGCCCCAAAAGCTTGAATACATGCCTCCGGTAGATCAGCCTGGCTTAAAGATCCAGCCATCCCCATATCATCTGTGACAATCAGCCCTTTAAAACCGAGTTCTTTCCGCAAGATCTCACACAAGATTATCGGAGAAAATGTTGCCGGATTTTTAGGGTCAAGCGCTGGATATAAAACATGCGCGGTCATTATGGCTCTTAAGCCACAACCTATCAGCTCACGATAAGGAACAAGTTCTACAGTCTGTAAGCGTTCTACAGGGTGATCGACGACCGGGAGGGTCAAGTGCGAATCCCGATCTGTATCCCCGTGCCCCGGGAAATGTTTTCCACAGGCAAGGACCCCCCTTTCCTGTAATCCTGTGATGAATAACTTCCCCACCTCTGCCACAATTTGAGGATTAGAGCCATAGGAACGCTCGCCGATAATCGGATTGTGAGGATTGGTATTCACATCCAGGACAGGGGCAAAATCAACATTGATACCGAGCTCTGCAAGTTCCTGCCCCATCCTTCGTCCGAGATCGAGGGCAGTCTGGGTCGAGACTTCACAAGCAGGAGGAAAAGCAGTGAAATACGGCGGCCGCAGTCGTTGAAACTTTCCGCCCTCCTGGTCAATCGAAATTATAAGAGATCCTGACGGTGAAAGGGACTGCAGTTGGGCAGTCAGCCTCTTAAGTTGCCCTGGAGATTCAATATTTCTATCAAAGAAGATTACGCCTCCCAAACCATGCTGCTTGGAAAACATCTTCAAAGAAGCAGGCACACTTGTGCCATCAAATCCTAAGATGAAGAAATTTCCAGCATCATTAATCATGCTTTACTCCGTACATTCTTTTTCCTACCATTCCTCACAGCCTTTCGTCGTGCTGCAGATACCGCCGGTGTCGGGATTGTACCAATAACGTTTTCCAAAGGGATCAATTAGAAATCCCCGATCCCTTTTGCATCCCTCTTCTAAGTACGGCTTCTCTTCCTTTCCTCCTGGCGGGAGCCACTTTTCCTCAAGCAATTTTTCTATAGCCAGCGGAAATTTAGCATTCAGTTGATGATAGAGAAAGAGGGCATAGCGAAGAACTTTAAGCTCCAGCCTCAAAATTACTTTCTTCCGGCGGCGGAACCTGAGGCGAATCCATATGAGAAGGACCAACATGAGCAAAATACCCCCGCCAACTAAAGCCAGAATAAGAGGCAGCGGGGTCTTTTTAATCTCCAGTATCTGTGCCTGGGTAAAATATATATCCGCATTTCGGCGATCTCCTCTCCCAAAGTAAGCCCGGCCTATTCCCCTTAGCGAACCGATATCCTCAGGATTTATGTCAAGTGCCTTCTTGAAATAGTCTATGCTCTTTTCAAAATCATTGTTCCAGAGTGCTAGCAATCCTAGGCCTTGATAGGCTTCAAAATTCTTTGGGTATTTGGATAATATCTCCTGATATTTTTTAATCGAATTCTCATGATCCCCCTTCCAGGCGTAGACACGGGCAATTCCTATCTCCACATCTTCATAATCTGGCTCTTTCACGAGGATCTCCTGAAAGACCTTCAGGGATTCTTCATATCTTCTATCCCAAGCAAGATAATTACCCAACTTGTAGGCAGCATCAAGATTATTGGGATCCTGGGCAATGGCCTCCCGCAGTTTCTTGATCTCGGCTTCATATTCCTGACCAAAGGCCAGTGACAAATGACAGGTAAAAATTGACAACAGTCCTATTATGATGATGTTCTTCCGTAAAAAGGTCCAAGGTCTCTGATTTCCAGTTTTTGATCCTTTAGAATCTTTCATGTTGAAATTTCCCCCATGTTTGGCTCCCTTTGAGGAAGCCAACAAATCCTTTGATTTGATAGGCGAGTTGAAATTGTCGGTAGCCTATCATGGAAAGCATCGCAAAAACCATCAGTTTAAGAATATTCCACACCCCATGATATTGAAACAACGTCGAGACCGATTTCTCTTTCCCGATGCGACCCTCGCTCCAGAGTCCCAGCAAGACGGCAAAGATGGATAAGAACATCCCATAGAGGATCGAGACCGCAAAAAAGAGGAGTAAAATATCGGTTTTTAGCAGACCCAAGAAATAGAGAACAGGTATGGAGATATATCCGGCTATCTCCATAAGCGGGCCTAAGAATTCGAAGAGAAACTGGTAGGGCATGGCAAAGAGACCGATCTGCTTATAGCGCGGATTGAACAGCATCTTCTTGTGATAAAAAAGAGCCTGGGCCAGCCCCCGGTACCAGCGGTTTCGTTGTTTTCCAAAATCCCTAATATTTTCCGGTCCCTGCGACCAAGTTAATGGATAGGGGAGAAATATGACACGGGCAGGGATCTTTTTTTCAATCAAATAACGATGGATGCGGACAATGATCTCCATATCCTCACAGACTGTCTCTCTGTTTCCGCAATACTCTTGGACAATCTTGGAGGTGAGTCGACCGCTCAGGAAACCGCCGACATCCAACAGGAGATCGCGGCGAAAGACAGCGAAGACGCCGGAGAGAATCAACAAGGAGTTAAGCGCTGCGAGCCCCGTCCGACCGGCAGTAAATGATCGCATGTATTCCACCACCTGAAACATCGCCAGCCAGTTCTTGGGAAGCGCTACCTTGACCACTCGTCCCTTTTCAACCTTACAGCCGTTGGCGATCGCTACCTGCCCTCCGCAGCAGGCGATGTGCTCCGGGTCTTCCACGATTGGCTGCATCACTTGAAGAAGGGCCTCCTTATCGATAATCGAGTCGGCATCCATGCAACAGACATAGGGGGAAGAGGCAGCATTCAGCCCCGCATTCAGGGCATCCGCCTTACCACCGTTTTCCTTGTCGATCAGGATCAGGCGGGTGACTGTGCTCCCTTCAGGAGGATCTGCCTCGTAGAATCCCCGGATGCGGGCGGTGTTTAGCCGCTCTTCATATCCGACATCGCGCCGGATAAACCCGAAGGCCTTTGTCAATTCCTCCAGCGTCCGGTCGGTCGATCCGTCACTGACAATGACAATCTCGGAACGGGGATATCTGAGCCTCAAAAGCGACCAGATGTTCTCCACAATCGTGTGCTGTTCATTAAAGGCTGGAACCAGTAAGGCAATGGAAGGCGTTGAAGCCGAGAGATAGATGGCTTCAAAGTTTAAAAATCCTTTGAGCCGCAGGAAAAATCGCACCTTGATCCACGCCACAATGATAAAGAATAAATTAATCGAGTTGTAAAGGATAAAATAGATAATCACAATGATTTCCCAGATGCTGAAAAAAATCATAATTTAAAACTCCAAATGGACCGTCGCCTCAGAAAGTCGATGGTAGTGGTACCCACCCATATTTATTTCACCACCCGCAGTTTACTCCGTTTGACCGCCTGCCGGACCGCTTCGACAGGGTCCAGAGCTAAGGACTCGATGGCGCGCTGGATAGCAGGGTCTTTTACCTGTTCCAGGGCCTCGATGACGGCCAAGCGGACTTCACTTGCCGGATCCTTTAGGGAGTGGACGATTTCATCTGCATACCTATCGAGATCAAGGGAGGCGAGAAGCTCGATAGCCTCTTTGCGGGCAGCGATTTGATGACTATGCTGGAGTGTACTCACAAGCTGACCAAAAACTCCTTCTTTTTCCATGCATTCCAAAATCTCCTCGCGATTTTTCTTCTCTAAGTTCGACATGATTGAGCCAACTTCTCCGGAAAGGCCGGTCACACCTAAGTGGAAGAGGGAAACCAGGCTGATGAGTCTTATCTCCAGATTCCCATCCCTTGCCAGACGCCCCAAAATTTGTGCGGCCCGTTCTTCCCCAGCGAGTTCTTTCCCTCCCAGGAGAGTCGCTATCTCGCGTCGAATTTTCTGGGAAGGATCTTCCAGATGTTGGGCGAAGATGTCCAGCACCTCTCCGTCCAACTGTTTTCCTAATCCCTGAATGGCCGTCAGGCGGACGGTCTCCTCTGGATCGTCCAGATAGGGAATCCATTCCTGTCTTGCCAGCAGTCCCGATGCAATTGCTGCACGGGCGCTGGCACCTCGCACATCAGGATCACTATGTTTCATGAATTGCACGAATAAAGGCAGCATCTTGGGATCACTGATTTTTCCCAATATTTCAATCAGGCCAAGGATAGTGGATCGCTTTTCCGCTCCCAATAGCTGATCGGCTAGGACGTTCCAATCGCGATAGAAAAGGCGGGCAAGGTGCTCTGCGAGCGGCTTCCGAATCTCCTCCTGAGGAGTATCGAGCAAAGTGATTAACTGATCCCGGGTCCCTTCCAGCTCTTTAGGACTCAAACTGTTTAGTAAAGGCAAAACTTGAGATCGAACCGTATCTGAAGGATCATGGAGTGCTTGTGCAATTTTAGCGATTAACGGTTCCCCTGCCAGAATCCCACCCAGGGCGTCCAGGGCAGCAGCCCGGACCTGGGGGCTGGGATCCTTCGAAAAAGCGGACTCTATCACAGACAAAGAGGCTTTATCCTTCAATGTGCTTAAGGCCTGTATGGCACGCAGTCGGTCGCCTACTTCATGGCTTGATTGCAAAAGGCGCACGTATTGTTCGCAGCTCTTCTCACTCCTATCTTGCCAGAAAAGTTGTGGATCGAGAGAGAGAAAAGCAAAAAAACGATCCTGTACTTCCCTGGAGAGCTCCTTTAAAAATCCTTGCATGGCAGTGCGTAAGGGAGCCTCTTGACTCGCCTTAAAAATCTTCTGAAAGTTTGATTCGTCTTCCAAGAGGGCAAGGGCAATCAATGCTGCCGCCTGAGAGTTAATTTCAGTCGATGATTCTAACCATTTACTGACTTTACTTATGATTTCTGACTTCTGACCGCTGGCCTCTGACTCCTGGTCAGGTGCAAGACTGCCAACCGCTATCACCGCATGCTGGCAAACTAACGCATCTGGCTCATGCTCCAGCAGCAGCAACAGATATTTAATCATGAAGGGATCTCCACTCTTACCCAGGGCTTTCACAGCCTCTGCCCGAACCTTTTCGTTCGGATCAGAGAGGCAGTCCACAAAGGCCGGAGCAATCTCCTTCCTCCTGAACCGTCCGAGGGCGCTGGCAGCCGAAGCACGCATCATCGGTTCGGGATCCTTCAAAAAAGCAGTCAGTAATCCAGTTGCCTTTTGGTCCCCGATCAATCCCAATGTGCGGGCGATCCCGACCCGGGCCTTGGGGTGTGAGAGCCCCATCAGAAGATCGGTCAATTGGTAAAACTCTTGTTTTGGCATGGCGGCCAGGGCCGCTGCGATATCATCTTGATACCTTTCGTCCGCCTGTTCAAAGGCATTTGCCAGAGGGCCGATGGCTTGTGGATCCTTCAATTTACCCAGACTCTTCACGGCAGCGGCTCGTACCTCCCAATCGGAGTCTTGAAGGACTGCTATCAATGCTTTCACCACTTCCTCGTTGGGATAATATTGAAGGGCCAGGGCTGCCTCCCTGCGCACTTCTGCCATGGCGTCGGAAAGAGAAGAAATCAGCACCGCAGAGAGGTTTTCGGTACGTGTATCTGCCAGAACCTTTATTGCTTCGGCACGGATCTTGAGATTCGAGCCCTGGAGGAGAGCACTGACGGCGTCGGTCAGCGGCTCCAACTGCGAACGGGGAGCCTCTCGCAGGGCCATTAACAGACGTTCCCGGATCGTTTCTTCTTCTTCACTGAGGGCATGTATCAGGAGCGACACTGACCGAGCATCCCCTAATTTTAAGAGGGCCAGCAGTGCCTCCAGCCGCGCTGCCCACTCGGTATCCTTTTGGGCGACTTCTGTTAATGCCTCAAAGGTGCGTGGACTTGCTCCTTCTGACAAGATGCGACAGAGGCGGATTCGTACCGGTAATTGGGAGTGTTTAAGAGAATGAGCCAATGTTTCCACTACACCGGCCTTGGCGACTCCGGTAAGAAGCTCAAAAGCTTGCTGCCACTTTTCTCCGCCTAAGTCCTCAACCCATGTTGCCACGACACCCATTCTCTCCAGGGCGGCCGCGGCTTGAGCAGCTGCCTCTTTGGATTCGCCCTGCAACGCCTCAAGAAAGAAGGGAACCGCCTTTTCTCCCATCCTTTCCAAGGCCTCCATCGCCCGCCGCCGGGCAGCATAATCCAGATCGGCTAGAGCTTCTTTCAAAGCGGTAAGCGCCCGGTCATCGGCAATCTTCCCCAAGGCCTCAGCTGCTGCATCGCGCACCAGCGGGACCGAATCTTCCAACAACATCTTGCTTAAGGGATACACTGCCTCGCGAGCACCAAAATGTCCCAGGGCCAGTGCCGCTTCTGAGCGTACCTTGGGAGAGTAGTCGCTCAAGGCGTTTAGTAGAGTGGGAGTGGCACGATGTGTTTTTAATCCTCCTAAAATTCTTGCGGCCCAGAAACGCTGTGTTTCCTGTTTTGAAGAGGAGAGGACTTTCATGAGAGGCTGCAAAACCGCTTCTCCAAACTGTGCTAGGGTATCGGCCAGGGGTTGGCCGGTGGACGGATCTGGAAGCCCCAACGCTTCAATCAAGGGCTCAATCGCCCGTTCGTCTTGGATCTTCCCCAAAGACCCTATGGCTACACTCTTGACTTCACGGTCTTCACTGGTATCTTGCAACACTGTAATCAGCGGCAGAACAGCGCGTCCATGGCCTATTTGTCCCAGTTCTTCCACGGCATTAGCCCGCTCCGGCCAGCTCTTTGCCTCTTGCAAGGTTTTGATATGATGTTCAACGATCCCGAGATGATCGTAGATTTCGATAAGCTTTTGCTGTACAGATGGAGGTAACTCCTGAGACTTAAACTCATCCAAGACGCTTTCAATGAGGGGGAGCGGAAATGACTTCTTGAGTTCCAGGCCAATAGGGAGGAATTCTTCTACCTTTAGGCGCCCGACAAGGGCTAGACAGTACTCCCGCTGCTTATGCCAGCGCCGCCTTTTGAGGGACCTGACAGCTTCACGAATCAGAACGAGAGAGATTAAGGCACCGATCGCGGCGCCTAAGAAAGGAATAATCTGCCGAAGAAGTTCTGCCATAGGGGATTACACCCTCATTGTCTTAGGCTCAAGTATCGGAATTTGAAAGTTTTTTGAAAAGGATGTGAAATGGCAAGGGAGGTAGAGAGGATGCTCAAGGTATTGATCGATTCTCTGGATAAGAAATCCTTGAAACTTTGACTCCTTGAAACCTCGAAACCTTTGCCGAACGAAGTGAGGCATATTTTGATAATCCATGATCGCTTTATGCTTTCAAATAGCCTTGGATTTTCTGAATCAGCTTTTCTGATTTGAACGGCTTGGTCATATAATCATCGGCTCCGGTTTCCATTCCCCAAAATTTGTCGCTCTCCTGGGCCTTGGCGGTTAACATGATAATGGGTATGTGCTTGTACTGTTCTTCAGACTTAAGGAGCCTGCATACCTGGTAGCCGTTTATTTTGGGCAACATGACGTCCAGAAGGATTAAGTCTGGATATTCTCTCTTGGCCTTAAGTAACGCCTCTTCGCCATCATAAGCTACCAGACATTTAAAGCCTTCAAATTCCAGCCTGAACTGGATGGACTCCACAATATCTTTTTCGTCATCTATAATTAGGATTCTTTTCTTATCCATCTCTTTTCTCCTAAAGTCTAAAAATCAAAATTCTTACTTTATCAACCACCAGGATTTTTTTCTTTAACACAGCTACCTCCCGACGACCTTCTCCACCGTGCTAACTGCCTCTTTGATTTTGAACTGACTCTGGACCTTTTTTATGAGTTCGTCCGCAGTTACTCCATCCTCTGGATAGGTTGCTAACCCTGAGACAAGGTTAATCTTCATAGAGTCCTTACTTAACGTAAATGTTTGCTTAGAGAATACTTCTTTTATCCTATTGCCCAGAGCAACAGACCCCTCCTTGGGTGTATCCGGCAAAATCACTAATATCCGGCCAGGTGTTTGAGTTTTTATCATATCTGTGGTCCTGCGGGCAGTATCCTGAATAATCCCTTTAACATCATCCAGCAGCTTAAGTGTCTCTGCCTCCCCATAGGTTTCGCTCAGATATTCAAATTCCTCTATTTTCAGCATCATCAATGATAAGGGGGCACCTTTTTCTCCAGCCCCTGCGATCTCTCTATCCAGGTACTCTTTTAGGACCCTCTCAGGGCTGTATTTAGGCAGGGTAAAGGTAAATTTAGATCCTTTTTTACCTTCCTCACTTTCTACCCATATCTCCCCCCCATGGGCCTCAACCAGGCCCTTGACAATGGACAGTCCTAATCCAGTCCCCTCTGTTTCTCTGGTTAGCGATTTCTCAACCTGATAGAACCTGTCAAATATCTTCTCTAACTCATCAGGGCTGATGCCTATGCCGGTATCTGCCACAGAGACCTTTATCAAGTCTCTGTCGAGTTCATAGTTTTTAGTTCGTAGTCCATAGTCTTTTTTTGTTTTTTCCTCACTCTGAACTCCGAACTCCGAACTATGAACTAATCTTGCTGAAACAAAAACGTGCCCTCCTTCAGGAGTAAACTTGATGGCATTGCTAAGCAGATTAATAAATATTTGCTCCAGTTTATTCGAGTCTCCATAAATCTGTGGCAGATCTGATGGCATTTCCTTGTGGAGGGAAATAGACTTTTTCTCGGCCTTGGATGCTAAAGAGGCTATTGCCATATCAAAAGGAGCACCCAAATCCAGGGGTTTTAACTCTGTCTTAATTGATCCTGACTCTATCTTAGAGATATCCAGGAGTTCATTGATAATGCCAGAGAGTCTATCGATGTTTCTATCGGCCATGGATAGAAATCTCCTCTGATTCTCATTTATCGCCCCTGCTGTTTCTCCAAGGATTATATCCACGGCATTTTTCATAGAGGTCAGGGGGGTTCTTAGCTCATGGCCCACCACAGAGATAAACTCTGACTTCATCCTATCTATTTCTTTTTCTTTAGTGATATCTCTTAGAATCGTGACAATGCCTATTATTTTATCATTTACATCTTTAACTGGAGTTACATCACAGCGTACATCCTTTTTTATTTGATTTTTTTGGGAAATAGTAATTTCTTCGGTAATTAAACGTTTTTTCCCATTGCCTTGACACTCTTCAACCGCTGTAGGTAAGCTAAGAGCCTTCATCTTTCTATTCATGGCTCTTTTTGTAACCTCTTCATCGAGTCTGAAACCCAATATCTGCCTTGCCTTAGGGTTTAAGACCACTATCTCTCCCTTCTTATCAAGCATAATCACTCCCTCAGCCATGCTTTTAACCATAGATTCCATCTTTGATTTCTCTCCTGTAATAACCGCCTGCAATCGCTCAATTGCATTGGATGCCTGATTGGTAATTGTATAAATAAGCCTGACGTCATTTTCACTAAAGGCATTCTTCTTACAGCTTGAGACATTGATCATGCCTATAATCTTGTCGCGTACAATAAAAGGAACATTAATAAAAGTCCTGAGTTCATTGCCCTGCGTTTCCTCTTTGGGCTTGCCCTGTTGAATAGGGTTACTCTTTTGGATAAGATTGTCTTCAACAACTCGGACTGCCATTTCAGGGGATTCAGCTTCAGAACTTGAGGGAGTACCGGGTGGAATAAAATAAGTGTTTATACTCTTTTTGGCTATATCCTCGCCAGAAAGTATAGAGGTAGAATAAATGAGTTTGTTTTTAGCCTCCTCCAAGAAAATATTACTTCCTGGATATACAGATTTTAAGGCAATGTTGGCTGTGTGGGCATCAAATATAAGAGAGGCACAGATATCATAATCCACTATCTTAAACAACGATTCCATAATCAATCTGAGTAACTGCTGATAATCTAAAGTGTATGAAATTATATTTGAAATCTCATAGAGGATGGATAACTCAAACGTCCTATCCCTCACCTTTTGCTCCAGGCCTTTGGAATATTCGGAATATTCTTCAACCTTCTTTCTGGCCGAGAGCAATTCCTTTACTATTTCTTGAATGGTTATTAAACCTATTAATTTCTTGCCGTCCAAAACAGGAATGGTATCTAAGTTCTTACGCTTCATAAGCTTTAGGGCTTCATCCAAACTGCAATCTACTTGGGTAGCAACAATTCCCTTTGTCATGGCATCACATACTAACCGATTACTACTATGCTCAAAAACCTGATTCAGGGTAACCATTCCCATCAGTTGATTATCTTTCACCACTGGGATTGTGGTAAGCCTATTTTTCTGCATCAGACTCTTTACGTCTCTAAGGGCTGCCATAGGCCCAATCCGCACATTTCTCTTAAGCAATATTTCCTGCAACATCCTCATGATTACGCTTCTATGGAGATCCTTCTTGATGACAAGATTGTGACATCCAGCTTAATCTTAAGCAGGCTATCCGGCTGCATATACTCTGCAACTTCATCCAAGATCGCTTGTATAAGCTTTTGCTCAGGAATCATTTTAAGGATTGATTTTCTTACCAGAACTGCCTCTATATCCTTATTATCGACTTTAATAAGTTCATATTTATTGGGGGTTAAAGCATTCATGCAGCTAACAGCCCCACAGGCACCCACTTGAGATTTTCTTCCGATGACCAAGGCATCTCTTATAGGAGGAACCTCGAAGTTAGATAATTCAAAATTTAAGTTATAAATTCTCTTCGTGTCTGGCATCTCATTACCTCCCTATATTAGTTCGTAGTTCGTAGACTTGCATCTTGCACCTTGTTATTCTTTATTTGATAGCTCTATACATTTTCCCTTCCAGCTTTTCGTCTACCAACTCCGAACTAATTATTACTAGCCTCAAGCCTTCTCCATACATGCGGTAAACATAAACATGATGCTGGAGGTGATGAAAATGACTTTTCCTTAATATATTTGCCTACATCCTCTTGAGCCTTTTGAAATACTGGCTCAAATTGATTTGGGGCATCTATTAACATCGTCCATCACTTTCGTTTATTCATATCTATTTGTTAGTAGCGGTTTATCTCGTCAAGATATGATTCACTCTCCGCCATCTTACAGCCTAAAGCTTACGCTTTGCCCTGTTCCGTCAAAATATCAGAAGTCAGTATCTTCACAAGCTTCAGAAACCCATAAATATAATTTCTGAAACCAACAGCAAGCCTTTCAACTGGCACTCCCTTCGAGGCTTTATCTACGCTATCCATAAGAAGCTGTGCATTTTGGAGTTTGACTTCCTTCATGAACCCATGAATTTCTTCAGTAAGATCATTAAGCCGTCTCATTATTACCATAATTATCTGATCTCCTATAAAAACTCTTACCTTATCCGAAATCACCTTATCAAACAAAACAGGGGCAAGGAGAAAGAAATCTTGTCGGCTGCTTTGAGTTGCTAATTCGATTAAAAAATCAATATAGTTTAAGTCCTCCATTATATTCAAAGTCGCTCTCTGCGACTCCTCTAAAGCTTTGGTGAGTGCCTGGACCTTTTCCTCCAACATCCCTGATTTCTCCTGACAACGGTTCACGCGCGACGAGTCACGCATCATGACTTAGCCCCCCCACCAGGATATCAGATGTCATGATGCTGACCAGATGCAAAAATCCATAAACGTAATCTCTGAAAGCCAACGTAAGTTTTTCAATGCATATATCGCTAGTGGCCTTATTCACGCCGTCCAGAGATAAGCCCTTGCCTGAAAATTCCACTGACTTCATAAACTCATAATCTTTACCGATCATTTCATTGACGCGTTTTATTATCTGCACAATAATCGGCTCGCCTAAAACTTTATTTATCTTCTCTATAATCAATTTATTAAAAATGACTGGGGCAAGCAAAAAAAAGCCTTCCCGTTCTGACTGGCTTCCTAATTCTATCAGATAATTAATATAGTTCAGACCCAACGCTTTTTTTCCTTTTAGCGCAAGTTTATGCTCATCTAATATAGTATCCAGGCGCGCAAGAAAAGAGTCCGCATCAAAAGGCTTGAGCATAAAATTCTCTACACCCCCCTCAATAAATTTGGCAATTTTCGCTATTTCTTTCTGGTAGGTTAAGACTGTGATAAGCAGGCCTGAATAGCGCGTGTCACTTTTTAGTTTAGGGCATAATTTAAGAAAAAAATCTGCTTCCTCAGAAGAATGAATATCTACTATGACGATGTTGAATATTTTTTTAGCTAAGAGGAGTGGAATTTTTTCTAAGCTATCTGTCGATGAAACTGCGCAACCTACATCGTTGAGCCACCCGCAAAAAAGCGTTTCGGTTTCTTTATCGGGCTCAAATAATAAGATGGTTTTCATATCATTTCTTTATATCGTCAGCTTCTTCAGCTCTTCTTCCTCATACGCCGTGACTGAATGGGCGGCACCGGTCATGATACTTTCCACCCCTCTGAAAGGCTCTTTTACGTGCATTCCATTATTATCAATGACATACTCCCGTATTTCCTTTGCATGCCAGCTTCCGCGCATCTTGATTATGGTCACACCCCTTCTCATCTCCCCGTGCATTTCTACGTATCTTAAGATGATGATGGAATCGGTGAGGGTGGAAATATGGGCCTCGGTGATAGAATCCCCTCCTAAAAGCGTCTTGGTTGTCGAGGTAAACACACCGGCGATCTCTTTGTGTTTAGTGTAGCTGGTGAGGCTTATGACAAATTCCCGAAACGACCTTGTGGACAAAACTCTCTCCATGGCGGAAAGTGAATCTATGACCAACCG
>Ga0209979_1001469_pt1 | contig 25722 bp, 15 predicted proteins | sample AnhtaG_FD_183114 | JGI IMG/M metagenome (GOLD analysis project Ga0209979, IMG submission 183114) | Deep subsurface microbial communities from Anholt, Denmark to uncover new lineages of life (NeLLi) - Anholt_01485 metaG (SPAdes) (version 2) | ecosystem: Environmental > Aquatic > Marine > Oceanic...
GTCAATTACCGGCAAATTCATCTTGTCCATAACTATCTCCTATAGAATGTGGTTAATGAAATAAAAACTATATTTCCTACATTCTACAGATTACCTATTTTGAGCGCCAGAAAAATTTGTCACACCCACGAAAACACAAATAAAAGGCTAAATCATAAAAAGTTTGCTGGATTTGCTCAATGTACTGTCACAAACAAACTACCAACTAAGAAGATTTCTCAGAAACCACAGCAGCAGGAAGTTTACACCGGAGTATTTGCGGTATAGAAGTCTTACACAGCTCCCTTCGGACTTTCTTCTGTGCAGAAACAGACTTTTCGCGTCGATCATGTCTGTACGTCTCCTGTTGCCTGAGCGTTAACTGTCCAAGAGCAGCTTGGACTTCCCTCGGGTCATTAGACTGGGAACCGATAATTGTGGCATAGCAATGACGCAAGATATAAAAACCTATTCCACATTCTCGCCTTAACTTAGCTCTTTCAAAAAGTCGCCCGAATCGGTTTTTAACAGCGTCTGATCGTTTTACTCTGCCAGTCTCATCTATTTGTTCCCAGCACATAGGATTGGGAGGATTATGAGAAAAATATTGACAAAAGTATAAAAAAATCTGTAACGTTTTAATGCAATGTACGTCTAAACTTATATCGCGAGTAAATAAGTAAATAACGGGCTCCAAGTTCGACTAAATAATGAACCGTATTTGGAGATTTAGCAAAATGGGAAGTAAAACCTATATTTTGCTTACCATGGGAATCAGCCTGCTTGTGCTTACATCAACGACCAGAGCACAAGATGAGCAGTGGTTGCAATATCACTCAGAGCGTGAGGCACATCGGATAGTCAGGGATATGGGTAATTTCAGTCGTACTGATATTGAATCTCAAGGAACGCCTAGCATCTCAGAGATAAGGCAACAGCGAGGTTTCCCGAGAGAATAATAGTACGTACGCAAACTTGCTGAACAGGAGCCTTTGTCTGTTTACTGGCTCAGTCAGTGTGCAACTGACGGGGACGGAGTATGCGCGAGCGGAGTTCGTGAGTTTAAAGTGTTAAGCTTTGTAACGGCTGTTTTTAAATCTTCTGAATCCTGTGTTCCACGTTCTGTATTCTTTCAGTTTTACTGGCAATGAGGAAGAATGGCAAGTATTAGTAGTCTGTGAATTGGCTCGCAAGCCGCGATGTCCAAGGGGATAGTAACCCAATCTCAACATACGCGTATGCCGGCCAAGCAGGCATAGGACAATATGACTAATAACCAGCGAATAAAGGGGCAACGTATGCAGCGATCTGAAGAGACACTCCCCGTGCTCAGAGACGGAGAGTCTAACGAAGAAGCAGTGTTGAACCAACTCGTGGAGGGATACTCGGCGCTGACACGAGAGATACACAAGGTTATTGTCGGGCAAGATGAGGTCATCGAGAGTGTGCTGTGTTGCATGCTGGCCGGCGGACACTGCCTGGTGCAGGGCGTGCCGGGACTGGCCAAGACCTTGTTGGTCACCTCGCTCAGCCGAGTGATGCGCATGACGTTCAATCGCATCCAGTTCACGCCGGACCTGATGCCGTCGGATATCACCGGGACGGACATCATCCAGCAGCATCCAAAGACGATGCAGCCTTGCTACAACTTCGTAAGGGGCCCGATTTTTGCCAATGTGGTCCTGGCGGACGAGATCAACCGCACCCCTCCGAAGACCCAAGCCGCCCTCCTGCAGGCCATGCAGGAGAGACAGGTCACCACGTCAGGAAGGACGTATGAGTTGCCGGAGCCCTTCTTTGTGCTCGCTACGCAGAATCCCATCGAACAGGAGGGCACGTACAATCTACCCGAGGCGGCCCTGGACCGGTTTATGTTCATGACTCACATCGACTATCCGCCGCTGGGCGACGAGTGCGATATTGTCAAACGTACGACCACAGGAAGAGGCAGTAACGTCGAACCCGTGCTGGACGCCAAGCACATGCTCCAGTTCCAGGAGATTGTCCGACTGGCGCCCGTGAGCGATGCGGTCATCAAGTACGGCGTATACCTGGCACGGGCAACGCGTCCGGAGGATCCCATGGCCACGGACATGGTGGGCCAGTATTTCAAGTGGGGGGGCGGGCCCAGGGCGGGGCAGTTCATGACGCTTGCGGCCAAGGCCCGGGCTTTGATCCATGGGCGCGTGACGGCGGGATATGATGACGTCCGGGCCGTGTGCAAGCCGGTGTTGAGGCACAGGGTGACGGTGAACTTCAATGCCGAGGCAGACGGCATTGCTGCCGATACGGTCATAGACGACCTGATCACCAAGGTACATCCGCCAAAGTAAGGACGAAATCTTCAAGACAGTGAATGAAGCGTGACCGCATACAGAAAACACAAGTACGTTGATCCGGTCCTGTTGAGCAAGCTCAAGAATATGAGCCTAGTGGCCCGCTGCGCAGTGGAAGGCTTCTTTACCGGGATGCATCCAAGCCCCTTTCACGGCTTCAGTGTGGAGTACAGCGACCACCGGGCCTACCAGGCCGGAGATGACCCGAAGTACCTGGACTGGAAGATGTACGGCAGAAGCAGGAAGTTGTATATCAAGCAGTTCCTCCAGGAGACGAATCTGACCGCGTACATAATGCTGGACAGCAGCCGCAGCATGTCGTTCGCGTCAGGAGACAGCGTCACGAAACTGGAATACGGCAGTTATCTAGCGGCGGCCCTGGCCTATCTCATGCTGATACAGAACGATTGTGTCGCCTTGGGAGTGTTTGCCGAGGACATACGCACTTGGATTCCGGGCAGATCGCGAAGAACGCATCTCAGTGTGGTGCTCAAAACGCTGCAGCACAACCAGCCCCACGGCAGGACGCGTCTTGCAGACGTCCTGCACAACCTGGCAGAGAGGACGCGGCGCCGGGGGATTGTCATTCTCATCTCCGACTTGCTGGACGATGTCGAGGATGTGAAGCGTGGACTTGCCCACCTGAAATATCTCAAGCACGACGTGATCCTGTTTCATCTCATGGATCGGCAGGAACTCGAACTGGACTATGAAGGACTCGTGCAATTCGAAGACCTGGAGAGCAGCCGGGTCGTCAGGGTGTTTCCCAAGTCCATACAAGCCACGTTCAGACAAAACGTGGGCCGGTTCATGAAACAGGTCAGGACAAATGCGCACCGCAACAATATTGATTACCATTTGATGAATACGTCGGAATCGCTGGATCGAGCCTTCATGGCCTATCTGGCGAAGCGCAAGGTCATGGGATAAACTATGGGCTTTGGACAAATATTCTTCTTGTTGGGGATTGCGGCCGTTGCCGGACCGATCCTGATTCATCTGCTCATTCGGCCCCGGTTTAAGCGGATCCCGTATACGATGATCGACTTCCTCGAGGTCAGCCAGAAGCAGAGCCGGGCGACCAGACGCCTGCGCGAGTTGCTGATACTGTTGTTGCGGTGTGCCATCGTCGCTCTGATGGCATGCATGTTCGCCGAGCCCTTTCTCAGGCTCAAGGGTGATAAGGTCGATCGTCCGAACCATCACTTCATCATGGTGGACAATTCGCTCTCCATGACATATCAGGACCAGGGACAATCCCACCTCGATAGGGCGGTCGAAAAGGCCATCCAATACGTCAGAGGTCATCAAGCGGCTCCGGCAATGTTCGATGTATACACCTTCTGCGGGGGGCGCCGCGGCAGCAAACTGACGGCGGCGGCAGCGGTCAATGCCCTAAAGAGGATCACGGCCACGGCCCACAAGGCAGACCTGACGGACTTCTCTGCTGCTGCTCGTGTCGCGATTGAGGAACATGAGGACACCTTTGTGTACATAGTCAGTGATTTCACCCCCGCTGCGGTGGAGGCCCTTGCGCAATGTCAATCCATCGACGGACTCCAGGATGTCAACTACGATATCATCGCTGCGCGCAAGCCGGCGAATGCACTGGTCAAGGATGCCAGAGTGCTGCGATACAGGGAAGGTATCGTTGAGCTCCTCGTCGAGGTCGAAAATTCAGGCTCCGTAACCCAGAAACGCCTGCTGGGTGCATCGGCGGAGAGCAAAAACGCTGTGGTGACTACTGATGATACCACGATTGAGCTGGAGCCGGCAAGATCGGCCGAGTACGTACTGAAACTCAAACCCAACAGCCAGATGATAGGCGACGATTTCCTACCGGTCGAGATCACGCTGAGTCCCCCGGACGCACTGGCAGCGGACGATACGTACTTCCTTGGAGTGCAGATCGAACGCAGCCCGCAGCAGCGTGTTCTGATTACCGGCAGGACCAAGAGGCAGGGCTTCTTGGTCCAGAAGGCCCTGGAAGCGATTTCCCGGGCAGAGTTCGACAACAATCTGATCATTCGACAAAACCAAGGGCCGACGCTTGACCGAGCCAAGCTCGAAAATAGCGACATCCTCATCTGCGGACACATCAGCGAGGGCCTTGGCCAAGACATCGATGAGTTGGAGCGTTTCCTCGCCAAGGGAGGTACGGCGGTATTCTTCATGAGCCGGGACATGTACCTTCCCACCGCGCAGCGCCTGTATGACGCAGGCGTTATCGGTGCCGAGCCTATCGAGTTGATCGACGAACGCCACGTGTTGTCCGGGCCGTGGCCGTCCGACAGTATTTTCGCCTATGCGGGCCTCGATGTGGAGACGGCAAGGGCGGCGAGGAACTACACTTTGGGCAACTTGCCGCTGTGGAGCCATTTTGCATGCCGGAAAGGCCCCGAGACCAGGTGCCTGTGGCCCATTGAAACGGGGCACAGCCTGATCTACACTCTGGCCAAAGGCGCAGGCAAGAGCCTGCTGATCAATACCAGCATGGACGATACCATGAGCAGCCTGACCAAGCGGGCCGTGGTCGTACCCTTGTGTCGGTTGATACTTGGCTGCGGCAGTGCCGCCTATGGGTACGGTTTTCGGGTAGAAGAACAGATAACGTTGCCGGTCTTCGAGTTCGAGCGGGCCCTGGCCCAGGCCAATCAGGGCATCTGGGTGTTGGACCCAGCCGGCAATAGACATAAGGTCACTGTCACCGGCCCGAGTCTGACGGGACACTATCCGGAGCAGACCGGCTGGCTTCAGACTCTGTCTGAGCCGGTTCGCTATGCCGGGATCAATCCCGCGGTCGGTGAAACAGACCTGCACACTCCCGAGCAAGTTGAGATAGACCGTTGTCTGGCTGGTTTGTCCAGTGACGAAGGACGATCGAACCAGATGGACCGGGCCACTATGAGCAATGATTCGCTCCGGCCCCTGTGGAGACTGCTGGCATGGATAATCATAGGGCTTGTACTGGTAGAAAGCTTGGTAGTCAATCGGATGAAAAAATGATGCCCGACAACGCCGCCCACATACTGAGCAAGCTTGTGACACGCGTCGCCAAAGTGAGAAAACGGCTCGTAAGCCTTGTACTCCTAAGATCGCTGGCACTGATCTTCTTTTCCGTCAGCGTCTACATCATGCTCTTTGCCTGGCTGGACCACCGCACCCATTTCGGCACAGGTGCACGCTGCGTCGCTCTGGTGATTCTGGTCGCGATCACTGTCGGGCTGCTGCTGGCATTCTTCCGACGGATGTTCATCAACCTTGGACTGGAACATGCTGCAAGCCATATCGAGTCCGTCAGACATTACCAGCAGCAACTCATGGCGGCCGTTGAATACTACCAGCAACAGGCGAACTATCCCTATTCAGAGCCGCTCGCGCGCAGAATGGTACGTCAGTTCTGGGTCGAGGCCAAGGATGACGATTTCTCCACCACCGTTCCCGCTTGGAAGCTGTGGTTGTGCGCGGCCGTCATCACCGTAGGGCTGGTAGTGACGGGTCTGTTCGCTTGGAATCACTACGCGTATCTGGCACGCTATGCCGCCAGATTGGGCAGGCCGACCGCGGCCCTGGAACCTCTGCCCGCCACACGACTAAAATCACTGAGCGGGGATATAATCGCCGAACCCAATGAGACTATTGTGATGGAAGCAGCCATTGAAGGCAGGTTACCGCAGACAGGCAAACTGGTCATCGAAACACAGGCGAAAGCGCAGCGTCAGACAAAGGTAGAGACAAGTGAGCCCCTCATCGAACCTGCGTATGACCCGCTCAAGGCGCTCATCTTGCAGCCCGTTGAGGGAGCGGTCGATGAAGACCCCATGTTCAAGGGCAAGTGCCGTTTTGAGGATACAGGTATCTACCGCTACCGGTTCACGGCAGCCGGTGCGGAGAGTCAGTGGCACACCATCCGAGTATGCGTTCTTCCGGAAATCGAGAGAATCACCGCCAGGATATCCTTCGATGCCGGCGTACGGAAGCTGACCAGCACCGAGACCGTAACAGACTTTGTGCTAAGTGCCCTCGCAGGTTCGACGGCCGAGATCACCGTGGAGGCCAACTGCGCGCTCGAGAGTGCTCAGGTGAAACACCTCGATGATCGCACATATCCCTATGCGGTCAACGGCAGTGACCGTTTCACATTCGTGACGTCACTCGACCGAGAAGGACTCATTGAGTTTCGCCTGCAAGACACCGAGGGCCTGTGGAGTAGAGAGCTGCCTCCCTTGACGGTGAAGATCACAGAGGACAAACGCCCACAGTTCTCCCTGCTACATCCCGATGGAGATTGCCTGGCCACGAACGTGGCCAGCGTGCCCATCCGATTCGAGATAAAGGACGACTTCGGCATCGCCGATGCTACCCTGTTCCTGGAGTTCGGCAACGGACGCAGCGAACGCATACCTGCCGCGATCAGTGACGACACGCGCACGGCGAAGGTTGATCACGTGCTTGAGTTGGAGCAGTACGATCTTGACGTGGGCGACGCCATACTCTTCTATGCGAGCGCTGCAGACGTCACCACAGGATCCACACCGCGCCCCCGGCCGGCCAAGAGCGATGTAATGATACTGGAGATCAAACCCTATCGGAGAAAATGGGTTCAGTGTCCGGACGCTCCTCCTCGCCCGGGCCGGCAAATGCAGCAGCGGGACCAGACACTGGTTCACGACCGGTTGATTGAGATCCTCGAATACACCCGGGCCTTTCTCAAGAAGACATGGCGCCTGGCCAACCAGGACAGGCCGGATGAGAGTGACAGGACCAAACAGGTCGCCATCGCTGATGATATCGAGTATGCGGCCGAGAACCTGGAGCTTATTCGGGATGATCCAAGATACGGGTTCGACGGCACGGACATCGAGGTCATCAACGGCGTGTTGGATGACTTTGAACTGGCGCGAAACGAACTGCTGGCAAACCGTGTGGAAAACGCGATTCCCCCGGAAACACATGCCTATCGAGCCCTGCGCCGGCTCGTCGACGATATGATCCAGGGAGACCCCAAGGGGGGCGGGTCCACCCACAAAGATAAGCCGGACAAAATAGAACTCAAAGACGTGCAACATCTTACCCGGCTGGAACGCGCCCGTGTGGAATGGCAGCTAAAGACTTTGTATCACCGGTTGGCCGAGGTGGCAAAGGGGCAGGAGAAACTCAACCGAACGTTCTTGCACTTTCTGAACGATCAGCCGAAGCAGGAAAGGCGAGCGCAGGTCAACGATGAGAGAAGCTGGGTCACCGATCGCCCCCCTTCGGATCAGGACGGTAGGACCGCACAGGGGTCGGGTGGGCGCGGGCCCAGGCAAGACAGAACCGTAGAGGGGGCGTTGCCAGCGGCTACCGGAGCGGCGAGCGGCTTTATGCCGGCGAACTTCACTGAAATCATGAAGGTTCTCAGGGCTCAGCAGAAGCAGTTGCGAGCCGAGCTGTCCACGCTGGAAGAGCAACTGGCGCGCATGCCCACCGGCCCGGACCAAGATGGCAATCGCCCTAGCCCGGTCGAGGCCAGAAAGGCCGCCCGGGCCCACATGGACCAGGCCAAACGTGCCATGGATCGCTTCGAAGCATTCCTGGCCGAGCAGTATTACGACCGCCGCGACCCGGAGCAGTTGGCTCGGGAGGCCCCGGCCATGCTCAGTGCGATCAACAGCGAACTTAGGATGGCCAAGCAGGCCATACAGCAGGAAGCCAGTTCCTATGCGGAGGACGACGCGGAACGGCTCAGACAGATGGCTCTGAACCTGGAGGACATGGCCAACGCCTACGACAAGTCCGTCACACCAGAGCAGCGCAGGCAAATATTGAACGACCTGGCGGCCGCGACTGCCCAGCTCAATTCGATGTCCTCCTTTGGTGCTCCTGCCAATGCGGGAGTTGCCGGCGACCGCTCGGGGCGGCCGTTCGGGCCGGTGTCCGCCATCAAAGTCGGCGGCGATGGGGACATCGTTGAAGCCGCTCGGTTTGCCGCCCGACATTTCCTGTCAAAGGACATGGAAGTCACCAAGCGGGCAAACAGTCGCGTACGTATGACCAGTGGCGGGAGCCTGAGGTTCTATGATCAGGAAAATGACTTCTTCGAACGTGCGGCCAAAAGCCGCCCGGAGTGATGAATAGCGATGAATAGCATTGTTTTTACTGACTATCCGGGCCACAGCGCAGCGCTCCTGCTCGTGGGCGTGGCGGCGATACTATTGTTGTACTCCTTTCGAACCAGCGCGCTGCGCAGCCTGCCGGTCTTGCGCTGGGTACTCGGAGCACTCAGCTTTGTTGTGATTCTGGTGTTGATGGTACTGACATGGAATCCCTCCCGAGTGCGCACGATTGAGCAAAAAGAGCAGAACACCCTGTTGGTGTGCTTTGATACCAGTGAGAGCATGAGTGTCACCGACCAGCGGCAGAGTCGCTTGGACCAAGCCTTGGCGGCGTTTGACCAACACTTCGTCAATGGGCGGACAGACAGACCACGCTGTCGATGGTACGGTTTCGACAGCGACTGTCGGACCATCTCGAGACAGGACATCGGCACGCGGTGGGGTGATCGAAGTGACCTCGAAGCGGCCCTGGCCAAGCTGGCCGGCCACGCGCAGGCAGAACGTGGGACCGGTGGGGATGTCGCGTCGAGCATCTGTGGGCTCATCGTCTTCACGGATGGACAGGTAAACAACAAGCAGGTGTTGTCCTATGCGAAACTGCAACGCAGTGATTGTCCGCTGGTGATCGTCGGGTGCGGCGACGACCGGCCCCTCAAAGACGTTGTCGTAGGAGCCGTAAAGGCCCCAATATCGGTCCATGTGGAGCAGCGATACGACATCGTGGCACAGATCGCCGCGCGGAACCTCGATGGGCAATCGGTGGAAGTGCAATTGTGGATCAACGACGTCCTGACCGACCGCATAGCCGTCAGGGTCCCTCAAGAAGACAAACGGCACGACGTTTACTTCTCGGCGCATGCTTTGGCGCCCGGCATTGATGAGGTCAAGGTGGTGGCCAACGCGGTGGATGGGGAGCTGAACGTACACAACAACGCCCGGATGCGTCTGGTCGAGGTCCGGGCGGACGACGCCCTGCGGGTACTGCTCTATTCACAAGTGGCCAGCTTCGACATCGGCAGGATCAGACAGTGCCTCACGCGAGATGCCAGGGTACAACTCGATTTCGTATACGACGCAATAATAGACCCCAAGCTGCAGAAGGAGCGAGCCGATAGACTCGTACGTTTTCCGGGATCCGCCGCCGAATTCAATCAGTACGACCTGATTGTGTTGGGCTCCTGTCGCTTTGACCAGTTCTCCGACGAGCAGATCGCAGGACTGTATGACTTCGTCACTAAGCGTGGCGGCTCCGTCGTTTTCTTGCCGGGCAAGCGGCCCTTCGGACTGGAGGGGTGTAAGATCGATAAGGTCTGTGCGCTGGTTCCCGTGGACTTCGATGGTCCGATGGATACGGGTCCCACGCACGGTCTGAGCATCACCGAGGAAGGCCGAGACCAACGCTACTCAGAGGCCGTCTGTCACGAAAGTAGAGGTGACGACATCGACGTGGCCTATTCACGCTTAAGGAAGAAACCTGCTGCGTCCACTGTCCTGCGATGCGGACAGCAGGCCCTGTTGTGCACCCAACGCATCGGCCGAGGCAAGACCGCCATTCTCAACAGCCGTAACATCTATCAACTCTACCGAGAGGACGAGGAGGGCGGCCCCCTATTCCAACTGCTCAGTGACATCGTCACCGACGTGGAGGGCCCACATAGCAAACAGAGCCGCATCGAAGTATTTGTCAGGCGAACCGGTGACGCGACAGGTCTCATCTTTGAAACCTGCGTAAAGGATCAGACCTATGCCCCGGCGCAGCGGGCCACCGTCCTGCTCGAATTCGGCGACCGCATCATTAGCATGAGAGAGGCTTGGCCGGGGACATACATGGCATCGATACCGGATTTCCAGGGCACCTCGGTCTTCGCCCGGGTACGTGTGGAACATCGCGGCTTCTACCTGGGAGAAAAGGCGGTCGCTGTAGAACTTGCTGACGTCAGACACGAAATGGATGATACTCGCTGTGACAAGGAATTTCTGCAAGCGCTCTGTGATCATATCGGCGCAAAGTACGTTGACGCCAAGGAAATCAGCGCAACCGCAGAGGCATTTAATCGGTTCCAGTCGTATCGCGCCGGCGGACTGGACCGACAACTCCAGCGTATATGGCCAAGATGGCGGGTGTTCGCGTTCTTGTGTTCGATACTGGTCTTGCAATGGTTCCTGAGGCGAGCGAAAGGACTCATATAGGCGCAACTGGGATTGAGGATTGAACAAATGGTAACTGAGAAAATGGCTGGTAGTACTTTATGCATACTGGGCATTCTGATGGTTGTCAGTGCAAACATGAACCAGTGCTGCGCGCGGACCAAGGATGAACCGTGGCATGTTGTTATATGTGGCGGCATTCTGCAAGATCCTCAGGCGAGTCAGGCCGAGGCGCGCGTAATTGCCGGCCTTTCCCACTTCTTTGGGGACCAGCTCGGAGTCAACCAAGAGGCCATTGATATTGTTTGTGACAAGCAATCACTGGCCTTTGGTCCAGGCGTAACCGCGTGCACGCGCAAGAGCCTTGAAAGGACACTCCTAAGCTTGGCCTCGGACACGCGGCGCATTGACAGATTCGTGTTCTACTACACCGGACAAGCCAATCGCGCAGCAAGTACACTACGGCTGAATGTGCGAGGTGAAGACATCATCCACGAAGAGCTTGTGCAGTGGCTGGGCGCTATTAAGGCAAAGCAGCGATTGATCATATTGGATTGCCCTTGCGCCGGCCTAGCCCTCAAAGGCCTGGCAGACCCCAACAACATCGTCATCTGTTCCGCACGCAGCGATCAGTACGACAGCCCGAGGTTCAGCGAGTACTTCGTACCTGCACTGCTGCAATGGAAATCGGATGAGGATGCCGACGGCCGGCTTTCGCTGCTGGAGGCGTTCCAAACTACGTGTCGAGAGCTGGATGCGTACTACGAGCAAGAGAAGTGTTACAAGTCTGAGAACGCCCTGCTGGAAGACGACGGCGACGGTGTGCCCAGTCAGCAGCCCTGGTTCTTCGCCCAGAGCGGGAAAGACGGAGCCCGGGCCGCGCGGTTCTACTTCAGACAAACACAGGTGACTGCACCACCACGAGGTGAATGATAATGGAGAATATGAGAAGCAGACGAACATTCCTACGTAACTTAGCGGGAACCATGCTGGGGACTGTGGCAGTCCCTGCGGCGTTACCGGTAGGTCGTTCAGCGCCGGCCGGCCACACTATTCCACCCGATCTCCATGACTACGATTTCTTCATGGCCCGAGTGAAGTTCGACGACAAAAGCCCTAATGACCCATGGAATGTTCAACCCGCCGGTGACAACTACTTGCTTGACGAGCTTTGCAAGGCCGTCCCGATGCCAGGTGAAGCTCATTCCGGGAATGCACAGAGGCAGGCCCAGCCGCGGCGGCGTGAACCATTTCAATGCCGTTGTTGACTTCAACTATGCCGACGATCTGCACAAGTTACCGTTTCTCTTTATGACGGCAGGGGGGCATTACTCATTCAATGACGCGCAGAAACAGAATTTCAAAAGCTACGTGGAGCAGGGCGGATTCATTCTAATGGATGATTGTATCTCTCATGACCCTGGTGACTTTTTCTACCACAGCTCGTGCCAACTGTTGGAGCATTTGTTTGGCCAGGGGGCCGTTAAAATGATAAGCACAGGGCACGAGATTTTTCACAACATTTACGATCTCAGCCGGGTAGGGATGCCGTACATTCAGGGGATGAACTGGCCGCCGCGCGGCATATTCATCGAAGACCGACTGGCAGTACTTCTCACTTCTACAGACATACATTGCGGCTGGGCAGACCGGACTCAGACCTGGTTCGGCCCTAATGTAACGAGACGGTTTGGGGGCAGGGGTATCCATGGCTACAACGAGGCCATAAAGATGGGCATCAACCTGATCATGTACGTGCTATCTCATTGACCTTCTCCATGGAGTGCAAGGATTTATGTTTGGATATCAGCGTAGCAAGTGGCCAGCGCAACATACCCTTCCTTCGGCGCCATTCTGGGGATGCCGACGGCCGGCTTTCGCTGCTGGAGGCGTTCCAAACTACGTGTCGAGAGCTGGATGCGTACTACGAGCAAGAGAAGTGTTACAAGTCTGAGAACGCCCTGCTGGAAGACGACGGCGACGGTGTGCCCAGTCAGCAGCCCTGGTTCTTCGCCCAGAGCGGGAAAGACGGAGCCCGGGCCGCGCGGTTCTACTTCAGACAAACACAGGTGACTGCACCACCACGAGGTGAATGATAATGGAGAATATGAGAAGCAGACGAACATTCCTACGTAACATAGCGGGAACCATACTGGGGACCGTGGCGGTCCCTGCGGCGTTACCGGCAGGCCGTTCAGCGCCGGCCGGCCACACTATTCCACCAGATCTCCATGACTACGATTTCTTCATGGCCCGAGTGAAATTCGACTGCGACAGGAGCGTTGTTGACGGATGGAATATTCAACCCGCGGGTGACAACTACTTGCTTGACGAGCTCCGCAAGGCCGTCCGATGCCAGGTGAAACTCATTCCGGAACTGCGCAGGGGCAGGCCCGGTGGTGGCAGTGTGAACCATTTTAATGCCGTGGTTGACTTCAACTATGCCGACGATCTGCACAAGTTCCCGTTTCTCTTCATGACGGCAGGGGGACATTACTCATTCAATGACGCACAGAAAGAGAATTTCAAACACTACTTGGAGCAGGGCGGGTTCGTTTTGATGGATGATTGCGTCGCTCATGGTCCTGGTGACTTCTTCTACCATAGCTCCTATCAACTATTGGAGCATTTGTTTGGCCAGGGGGCCGTTAAAATGATAAGCACAGGGCACGAGATTTTTCACAACATTTACGATCTCAGCCAGGTAGGACTACCATACATTCAGGGGACGAATTGGGGGCCGCGAGGCATATTCATCGAAGACCGGCTGGCAGTACTTCTCTCTTCTACAGACATACATTGCGGCTGGGCAGACCGGACTCAGACATGGTTCGGCCCTAATGTAACGAGACGGTTTGGGGGCAGGGGTATCCATGGCTACAACGAGGCCATCAAGATGGGCATCAACCTGATCATGTATGTGCTATCTCATTAACTGAATTACATACTCTCTACTATTTTTTCGAGTAGGCTGGAGACTCCCCTGACTACAGGATGACGTTTGTTTTCTCTTTTTACCGCCTGGGTTTCCCGACGGTGTAGGTGTCCAACGAGTTCTGGACACCTACAGGACCCCTGCTTTCGTAGGGGTGACATCGTCGATTTTTGTTTTCTGCAACAGGTTGCGCTTGTCAATCGCCGATAGGACCACTACGAATATTTGTCTATTCTCTTAAACAACAAGCACTTACATTTCCAAATCCCTCTTTCACGTTTCAGATTATAACAAAAGCGTCGTCTATACTAAAGACGCCAAAACCACAAATTCGTTACAGTAATTCTCCGGAAAATGTGGAAAAATCTCACAATTTCCATAAAAACTGAGCGAGTGTCTGTAATACATGTGCTCAGTTGAAATTAAAAGGCTCCTTACTTCTCTGTTATTGTCTTTTTTTTGCCATCCAGCTCATTAATGTTGAATCCCTCGGCCTGAACGATATGATGCTTATCGGTCAGAATAAGCCAGGGAAGCGAACGTACGCCCCAGGTGAAACGTGTTTTTTCCTCATCGCCTTCAACCATTCCGACGGCGAAGGGGATTTTATATTGTTTCACCCATTCGTTGAGGGTATTTTCATTAATCTTTGAGGCCTGGACAGCGACGACGATTATACCTTGTTGCTTTAACTGTTCTGCTTGTTTGGCGAGCTGCATGATACAGTAACGCGACGGCCTTTGTTCCATATCCCAGAAGCAGACAAGAATCATCTTAACTTCGGTATCGGACGATGGGATTTCAACTTTTACGTCTTCTAGTTCAGGCAAGGGTCTTCCCACAAGGGAAGGCGGCCGCTTCGGCTCATAGCGAGTTGATGTAGACCTTTGGCTTATTACAATCTTGATATCGGTTGCTCCGCCCTCAGTTTCGATAGAGCCATACAATCTTGTAGAGCCATACGATGTTGTTTCGCCGCTTTTATTTGCGCTGATTCGCATCCTTCCGGCACAAATTTTATCAAGCGTGAATTTTCCGTCCGTATCGGTTTGGGTCCTGCGAGACGGCTGATTGTCACCATAGCAGGAAACCTGTGCGTCTGCGACCGGCTTGTCTTCGTCATCCACTACCACCCCTGAAACTGAAAGATTAGCCAGAAGCAGCTTTAATTCCCCTATACTAAGCTGATTATCCACGGCATCCTCGGTACTAATTTCTTCAGTACGATTCTGGCCATATCCTTCGGCATTTGCGGTGATGTTGTATTTTTGCTCCGGCGGTATGGCCTTGATTTCAAAATTCCCTTCAGCATCGGTTTCTATATTGCGTTCTATTGTCGAGCTCCACCTTGGACCACGCAGCATAAGCAAAATCCGGGAATTTGTAATGCCTTTGCCATCAGGGTCCACTACTTTTCCGGTGAAAATCACGCCGGGTTTGAGTGTTATATCAAGCTCTCTGGCATCTTCGTCAAGTTGAACAGCAGTGGCCAGATTACCTTCTTCATATCGGGCTACAAGAATCATAACCGGATTTTCGCCGCTGGGCCGGCGTCCGGGGTCATAAGTAACCTCAAATTTCCCCTCAGTGTCCGAACTGACATCTTGCCCGCTACCCATTGGATAGATTCTCAATTTGACGTCTTGTACCGGCTTGCCTTTTTCGTCCCGTACTACACCGGTAATTTTCGGCTGGCCGGCAAGCTCGTATTCAATGTGTTCGGTCTTACCTTCCTCAATCGTGATGGCCTCCTGACGTCTATCACGCGAATAACCTTGTTTGTAAACCTGAACCATCTGGTAGTCTCCGGGCATCAACCGAATTCGGGCGATTCCATCTTCATCGGTGATAGAGCCGGAAGCTCTGTTGCCACCCTGTGGTAGAATAACAACACTCGCTTTTTCGACAGGTTTTTTACTTACGGCCTCTATAACCACAACCTCCAACAATCCACCCTTGCTCAATTCTACTTTAATGCCACTTTTGGTTTTGCCCGTTTCTGTAACAACTTCCACCGGCTTGGTTATCCAATCTGCCGTTTTTCCCGTCGGCGTTACAGTCATTAAAAAATGTTTGCCGGATTCAAGAGCATTGACACTGAATGTTCCATCTTCTCCGGAGACGACCGGCTTTCGGCCAAAATTGGGTTGATTTAGACCCCGTGTTACCATTATTTGTATATCAGCGACCGGCTTGCCGCTTGCCTTTTCCACAACCATACCTTCAATCTTTGCTTCTACCGGCTGAATAAGCTCGATGTCGGTTTGTCCCGGCGAGAATTGCAGCGACTGGCCCTGAAAATTCTGAGGATTGAATGTGCTGACCGTAGCCCTTCCCGGTTTCTTTACCAATAGCTCGGCTGAGGCTTCAGTGGGAATTTGGCTAAAGGAAAATTTTCCCTCGTTATTGGTTCGGGCCGTCAGTAGTTTCAGTGCCATGTCCCCTATCATGAATTGTGGCTGGTCGTTGGTACGCAGGAACATAAAAGCAATACCCACTTCAGCATCGGCAACAGGTTTTTGGTCTTCATCAACCACCTTCCCGGCCAGAACCTTTGCCTGGCCTAATTTAATCTCGGTGTCAAGATTCTCAAGTAAACGCCAGTTGGTCCAGCCCAGAGCCAGTCCTTCCTTTTGGGCTAAAATAAAAGCCTGAGCCGATAATTCGTCGCTGCCTGCCTCGGTCTTGATAGCAAAAGTGCCATCCTCTTTAGTGGTCACTTCCTTTGCTAATTTGATTTCGTACGAGACTTGTTCGAGACTAACCGTCAACTTGTACAGTGTAACTTGTGCATTGGTAACTGGCTTACCCTGGTCATCAACGACTTTACCGGTGCAGGTTATTTGTTCGACTTTTTGGCTCTCGGCGCTCTGAGCCTGGGATGAGATAGCAAAAATAATAATCGCCAAGACCACTGTCCAATTTCTAACCATCAAATTCTCCTTGATATTGGGTATCGCATCCAGCAAAACTCTTATTGTTCCACATCCACTATTGCTTCAATTTTCTCATTTAGCACATTGATTCCGAAACCTCCCGACCGGATAATGTGCTTGCGATCAGTGAGAATCAACCAGGGAAGTGAACGGATGCCCCAGCTGAAACGAGCTTTCTCAAAGCTGCTTTGAACCATCCCGACCGCGAAAGGAATCTTGTACTTTTTCACCCATTGATCGAGTGCCGTTTCATCCATCTTCGAAGTCTGAATTGCGACAATGGCGACCCCTTTTTGCTTGAGCTGCTGAGCTTGCCTGGCAAGCCTCATAATGCAATTTCGCGATGGTCGCTGCTCCATATCCCAGAAGCAGACGAGCATGATCTTGCCATCCGTATCGGCTTCAGACAGGTCAACTCCCAACTCGTTCAACTTGGGTAAAGGTCTGCCCACAAGCGATGGCGGCCGCTTCGGTTGATATCTGGTTGAAGAAGACCTTTGGCTTATTACAATACTGACATCGGTCGCGCCACCCTCGGTTTCAATAGAACCGTACAATCGTGGTGTGCCACTTTTATTTGCGCTAATTCGCAGCTTTCCTGTACAAACCTTCTCAAGTGTAAATTTGCCTTCCGTATCGGTTTGGGTCCTGCGAGACGGCTGGTTATCACCATAGCAGGAAATCTGTGCGCCAGCGACCGGCTTATCTTCGTCATCCACCACTACGCCTGAAACAGAAAGATTCGCCACGGCTAAAGTTATCGTTCCTACATCGAGATGATTGTTCACGGCATCATTCGTATCGATTTCTTCGCTACGATTCTCGCCATATCTTTCAGCCGATGTATAAAGGTTATATTTATGCTCGGCAGGTATGGCCCTGATTTCGAATTTTCCCTGTGCGTCTGTCTTTATCCGTTCGCGTCCTATTGGTGAACCCCAATTGGAGACCCGTAGATTCACGTAAAGTGTAGCCCCTTCAATGCCTTTACCTTCCGGGTCCAGGACTTTTCCGGTGAAGATTACGCTGGGTTTGAGTGTTATATCAAGCTCTCCCACATCTTCATCGATTTGAACGGCGGCGGCCAGGTTATCTTCTTCATACCGGCAGACAAGAAACATGATGGGAATCTCGCCGCTGCCCCAGCGTCCAGGGTCATAAGTAACCTCAAATTTCCCCTCAGCGTCCGAACTGATATCTTGCCCGCTACCCATTGGACAGATTCTCAATTTGGTGCCCTGTACCGGCTTGCCTTTTTCATCCCGAACTATACCCGTAATCTTTGGCTGGCCGGCAAGCTCATATTCAATGTGTTCGGTCTTACCTTCTTCAATCGTGACAGCATCCTGAAACCCCTGACGCGAATAACCTTGTTTGTACACGCTATTCATCTGGTATTCACCCGGCATCAAACGGAGTTGGGCAATACCATTTTTGTCGGAACGGCTATTTAGATATTGACTGCCTTCTTCATTCCGAACGCTTACACTTGCCTTTTCGACAGGTTGTTTATTTACGGCATCTGTAACCACAACCTCCAATATTCCACCCTTGCAAAGCTCTATCTTCACGCCGCTTTTGGTTTTGTCGGCCTCGGTTATCACCTCCATTGGTTCGGCCACCCAATCTGCCAGCTCCTCCCTCGGTTGCACAAGTTGCAATATGTATCTATCCGAAGTAAGAGCATTTATATTAAATGTTCCATCTTCTTTTGAAACAAGTGGTTTTGGTCTGAAATATCCAAGCTCTTGCTCATTTGTAAACCTTACCTGCACGCCGCTGACTGGCTTGCCGGTGCTCTTTTCCACGACGATACCTTCAATTCTTGCCTCTACCGGCAAAACCAGTTTGATATCTGTTTGTCCCGCAGCAAAATTTAGTTTCTGATCGGCCATTCCGGTACGTTTGTATGTACTAACGGTAGCTCTGCCTTCTTTCTTAACAATAAATTCTGCAGTTGCCTCGGCAGGTATTTTGGTAAATTTGAAATTACCTTCTGCGTCTGTAATAGATGTAAACAGTTCTGTGGCTACCGGCCCACTCAGAGTCCGTCGTTTCTCTCCTTCGCCGATTACCAGCAAAGAAATGCTAACCTGGGCACCAGATATAGGTTTGTCGCTTTGGTCGACTACGATTCCCGCCAATTCTTTCGGCCGGCCCAGTTTTATCTGGAGCTCTTTATCACCATCCCGTATTCTCCAGTTATCAAAGCCCAGAGCCAGTCCATCTTTTTCGGTAACTATATATCCATATCGGTAAACATCGCTCTCGGCACGTGTGCTGAAAGAAAATGCACCATCAGCCTCGGTTATTACTTTACTAATAAGCTTCATATCATATGAATAAGTCGTTTCATCGTATACCATCTCGGAAAATGTGACCTTTGCGCCGGCGAGTGGCCGGCCCTGCTCATCAACTACTTTACCCGTGCAGGTTATTTGTTTGGCTTGTTCGCTCCGGGCCGGGGCTAAGCCCGCGACAAAAATAATCGTCAGACCCAGGCATAAAACCATTATCCGATTTCTGCGCATAATAATTCCCCTTTCACAATATCTATGGTCTTGTAAGTTGTTATTGCCTCGTTTAGCTTGTCACTTTTTTCCTGCGAGTTGCCAATCCGACCGCCACGGCAGCTATAACCATAATGACCAAAACCGGTATCCAGTTCCTGCTCCTGCCCGCTTGTTTTTCACCGGCAGCCGGTGTTTCGGCCTGAGCCAAAGTCGGCAAGGCTTTACCGGAATAAATCGCCGCCACATCGGCCTCAGAAAGAGCATAATTGTAGATGCTGAGCTCGTCGATGAGTCCATTATAAAAGTACGCATCCATGAAGGGTTCGCGACCGATCTTTAAAGTGCCTGATGTAGGGGCAAGCACGACTGCTGTAATCAACTCTCTGTCCAAATTTCCATTAACGTATGTCCTGATATAACTACCTTGAGAATAGACGCACATTACATGATACCAAACACCCGGCTGCAAATCTGTTCCACCGTCGACATATCTGTTCATTGTAGCGGTATTACCGGAATCTCGAATTTCAAGCTCAATCTTATTGGAATACACGCCGAATTTGTAGCCGCCGGCAGAGTTGTCCTGATTACTCACAATTTTCTGGTCTTCGGCCGGTCCGGAAAGTTTGATCCACGCAGCAATGGTGACTGCGTTTGCAATATTCAAATTCGCATCACTCCAGAAATCGATATAATCATCAATTCCGTCGAATTCCAGCGCACCGCCTACTTTACCGCCCGTCGGCTGCCATTGTGGGTTACCAATGAGTGTGCCAACGAGGTTATTTTCTGAAGAATCAGCGGCAATATTGCCTTCTGCCTCATCAAACTTCCACAGGGCAATCATCTTTCGTCCTGCTTCAGGGATTTCGATAGGGGCGAGTGCCAAGATGTACGGTTTACTTTCGAACTTGAACGGACCGGGAATCTCAAGCGAACAGAATAACGTACTGATTTCGGCTTTCTTTAGCTCTCGACGCGAGAGCTGGCAATCGGGGCCTCACTGGTCCGGCATCGGATAAGTCTTGGCAAATGTTCCTTCCTTGTTCTTGGCGCGCATCTTCCACAAGTTACTGACTCTTTGCCCGCCGCGGGTCAGAGTTACGTATTCCCCCATCCGGCCCCGCACATTTTTTTCAAACTCATAGTTCTCAGTTTCAGCGTTGAAGCTTACTTGAAGATTCCCTCGCAACGGCTCGCCTATCTCCAGGGATTTTTCTGCTCCTTCAGTAATCTCGAAATCACCCTGCGGAGTATAGGATTTGCCTTGCAGTTCCCACTTTTTTCCTTTTTCGTCTTTGCGTTCGATAGTCCAGGAATTAATGCGATATTTCCCTACCGGCAGCGAACCAGCGCCGTTTTCGGGCTTGAATGTAAACAGGCCGTTCTCACCGCCCGCGGCGAACTCGGTTATTGTATCCGGCAGTCGAACAGTACCAAGCTTAACGTCCTCGGCCTTACTTAGCTTTATGTATGCGCCATCGCGGGCAATCTCGGTATGGTACAGCACATTGTCAATCTCGATATAATTGCCCACATAACCGGTGTCCCGTGTGCCTTTTTCGCCGATTCGTATCCGGTCGCAATCGCTGGAGTTAAGGGATTTGTCATTAAATGTACCATTTCCGTTGTAGTCGATGAGCATGCAGTACTTTTTTGCTCCTGCTACTGTGATGTCTCCTTCATACCAGCAGCCCGTAGATACGTATAGTTGTCGAGTTTCCTCATTTTCACGAAACATAAAGTTCAGATGATAAGTCAGGGGGCCATCTTCGCCTTCAAAGACTACTTTAACGGGTCCAAAGTACGTATAATATTGGTCCGTGCGGTAGGCCTTTACAGGGTTTTCGTCGTTGAGATGGCCGTTTATGTTCGAGTCGATATACAATTGGTCCCATCGTCCCTGTTCGGCCGAACGGTCCACTGCTATCCATATGGGTGGTTCGTTCTCGACCATAGGAGTTGACCAACTGGCAAAAAACGGTGCGTCGCAATTGAAATCAGGAAGTTCAACGCCCTGGGGCTTTTCAGAGGTTAATCTTAGATTTGACCTTGTCATGTCTCCAACAATCTGCATTGCCTCTCGTTCTGAGTGATATTGCAGCCACTGCTCATCCTGTGCACTTGCCGCTGATGTGAGGATTAGGATTGTAATCCCCACGGCGAGACAAATATAGGTTTTGCCTTTCATTTTGCGAAACCTCCAAAAACGTTAAATTTTTTAGTCGGACCGATGGCCTTTTTCGTATTCGCCATGTAAGCTTAGACGTGGATTGCAGTAAAATGTTACAGGCATTTTGTACTTTTGCCAATATTCTTTTTTCGTAAGTTTTTGCTGTATCGGCGTTTCTCAGACGGTACCGCTGTCTTCAGATGTTCCTGATTTTAGGCTTTAAACATAACTACTTAGCAACAAGTTACTTACGAAAACGAGGCCGAAGGGACTCGAACCCTCAACCTTCGGATCGACAGTCCGATGCTCTAGCCAATTGAGCTACGGCCCCGTAATCTCAAACAGTTACTATCATATCAGCACACCAACTTTTACATCAACTATTTTATACAAAAACTCGCGATACCCCATTTTTGCCAGTGGTATCGACCACAAGGTATGAGTTTGGAATCAGTTATGATATTCTCACATCATAATGGTTTATAATCCGGCGCAAGGTGCTCATATCATCCCAGAACATATTTTATTGGCCAACCGCCGCTTACGAGACCTGTTAGTAGCTTTATTTATACATACTTTGCAGTATTCCGCCAATCCATCTTTGTTACGACGCCTTCTGTAGAATTCGCTCTCTGTTTTCCACTTCCCGCATCTACGACAGCGCTTTTCTTTGACATCGTTAACAACCCGATGGGACTCTTCGTAGCTGTAGTATCTTTTCATAGGTTTAGAGTTTCTCCGGTAGAGTTTTCAAGCATGGTTGCGGATGCACTTTTAGCACCAAAACTTCAACCCGTCCTTGTGGGTACGATTCTTGCCAAACTGACTCTCGTCTTTCCATTCTTTTCTTTGCATTTTCTGCACTTATTAATTTCTGCCTTTTCAATAGCCCGTAATTCTATGGGATTTTGGTCAAAAAAGCAAATTTAGTCTCTATTTTCTCCTTGATTTGAAGGCCTACAAGTGTATATAATCACATTAGACGTGAGGAGTTCCAAAACACTTATGGAGGTGCCAGAATGAAACGGCAATTAATTCTTGTCTGGAAAAGCAGCGTATATAGTAAATCCCGGATTAGGGAAATCTCAAATCATAGGAGTATTGACATGTCTAAGCGTACGAGTTGGGGCTTTTTTGCCTTCATATTGTTCTTGCTGATCTCGGTTGTGCCTTCTTATGCCCAGGACGCCAAGCTCCGGGTGGACGGTGACCGGACCAAAAGTTACATCGAATGGATGTCTCGGAATAAGTTGGAAGGCCGACATACCTTCACACAAGGATACCGCAAGGCCGCCAAATGGGCCGCGGCGAATTTTAAGCAGTGGGGTCTGGACCCGGCTGGCGATGACGGAACCTATTTCCAGCAAGTAACCATCGAACGTAAGTTTACATACATGGCAGGAATACCCGACCTCAGGATCGGTAAGCAGTTATTCCTTCTGGAAGAAGAGGATTTCACCGTCCATTCCTCCTCTACTGCTGCCACGTCGCTCCATGCTGAGGTCGTATTCGCCGGTTACGGTATCAGCGTCCCGGACAAAGGGCTGGATGAGTACGCCGATGTGGATGTAGAGGGCAAGATCGTCCTGGTCCTCAAGGGCTCACCCAATGATGTTTCGACTGACGGAGAGGACGCCAGTTCCAGTCAATCGAAAAAGTCCGATGCGTGGAAGGATTATGTTTCGGATGAAGCCAAGATCAAGACGGCATACGAGAAAGGCGCCGGGGCCATTCTCCTGCATGACATTAGGCCTCCTACTCCCCAAACCTCCAGGCAAAGCTGGAGAGGTTCGGGTCAAACCACCGATCCCAACCTGGTGTTTGAACGCAATTTTCTTGTTTTCACGATCAGCGGACGGGCCTTCCGAGCCATCATGAAAACCGATCAACAGGAATCATTGAGAGGATTCAACCGTAGGCTTGAGATGATTCGACAAGATATCAGCAAAAAGAAGGCCCATTCGATGAATACAGAGATCATGGCCCGAGTCAAAGGATACGACAGGGTCGAGAAATACAACGCCGAACAAGGCAATAATATTGGGCAAAACGTCATTGCCAAGATCAAGGGAACAGACCCGAAATTGAAAAACCAGTACGTCATCATGGGCGGCCACATGGACCATTTGGGCATGCGAAGAGGGCTGATTTATAACGGTGCCGACGACAACGCATCGGGTACGGCAGTGGTTCTGGAAGTCGCCCGGGTCCTGAGCGAGGCCGATTTTAAGCCAAAACGGACCATCATCTTTTGCTGCTGGGGCGGCGAGGAGATGGGTTTATTGGGCTCGAAGCACTATGTGGCTAATCCTTGCGACAGTGTATCGATAGATCGTGTCGTGGCCTACTTCAATGTGGACATGGTGGGGCTGGGCGATACCATCGGCGCACCGGGTGCCCTGAATTTCCCCTCCATCTGGGAAGTCATCAAGAGGAACCAGGATAAGGATGTGATTTCGGCAATTGACCCCGGAACCGGCGGACCCGGCGGGAGCGATCATTCGGCATTCATCACCAAGGGCATTGAGGCCCTGGCTCTTATGACCCGCGGTGGTGGTGGGCATCCCGACTATCACAGACCCGAAGACGACGCCGCCAAGATGGACCCGGAAATCCTGCGTAAAACCGGCCAGTTTGTCCTTCAAGGAACGATCAATCTGGCCAACGAAACGGAGGTCGAGTTGCTCATTGAAGACCGGCAGGTGCTTTACGAGGCCATGAGATTGTACGTCGAGAATATCAATCCCGATCTGGAGGGAAGCGCCTGGAGTTACGTGGATATCGACGGCTATAGTAAGGACAAGCTGAGATGGCGCGTGGCGGCAGTGGAGAAAAAACCGAGAAAGACCCTTGAGACAGGGATCAAGAACCTGCGGATCTTTCAGGGCGACGTGGAACTGCTCACGGCCGCCTCTGATGCGCTCGGTTTCGGTCGGGTGGACATCAAGGGCAGTGACGGCGTGTGGATCACCGAGGGACGGCTCACACGGAAGGGACGCTACGCCCTGCGGGTTATGGAGGAAAACAAGATCGTCGTGAACCTGGTTAGTCCTTACAGGCGACTGCTCCGTGCCGTGCTCGCCACGGCGACCCGGCCCTTTATAGTCACTGGCCACTATACCCTCAACCAGGACATCTGCGATCTGATTAACAAAAAGAAGGTCCTCCTGGGCGTGAAGTTCGATCCAGATGATGTCGAAGGCTGTGTCGAACGGCTGGTGAAAGCAAAAGCAGCCCTGGGCGATTCGGACAACCTGGTTCTATTTGTAACCTCAACCGAGGGCTTGGAAGAAGCCAAGAAAGCCTTGTATATCAGCCTGGTCAAGAAGGGCTGGCAGGCCGATGAGATCGGCGGCGTGAGAAGCCGTCGCCGTGGGAGAGACCGTCGCCCCGGCATTGCCGGAGGCAACCTTGGTGTTCTCAGATAACGTCAAGCATTCTATGGGCTTGAAATGACGGCCCTATCAAAGAACTCATAGGGTATATTACTTCAGGGAGTTTTATCTCGGTCCACACTTGAGTGATTGGACAGTGCCCCTGTTTTCCTTATCACCCTTCCTCTTATAAACAGGGGCTTTTTTTCTAAATCCGCTTCTCTTGCAGCCTAAGCAGGGACTGATTGATTTATATACTACAATATATAGTTTTTGTTTAGTATTCTTGCTATTTCCAAAGCCGATATATCCGAGGGAGAAGACCTCAAGAGTTTACCGACTTGCTTATTCAGTACTCCCTTACCCGTCCTATATATTGTTTTATGAAATCGTTGATGATATCATCTTTGGTAATTTCTGCTATATCGGCTTGTGTGTTGTCCTTCATGATAATCCGCTCACCTTGTTCTTCGTGGCCGTTTTGATATCTTGCCAAATAGCTGGCATGCACTGTAGTCATAGTAGTTCCAACATGTACGTTGATAATGTATCGAAATTCTATTCTGTCTTGAAAGCGAACCTCTAACTCCCTGGAAAATTCACTTCCTCCGAAATTATAAGCTTTTCTTTCATGTTTGTAGAGTTCTATTGCCAAATCCTGTAATGCCGAATCAACTACGGTACAAAGAAATTCATTAGCTTCTTCCTTTTTTACTTTCTTTACAGCAACATCTGCTTTTACCTTTTGATTCTGTTCTTCTTTGTATTGTTGTTCGAACAGATCGGCTAATTCTTTTTTCCAGTCTGCCATTTTTCACCTCATCTTTTGCCTTTTAGATGTTGATAATCATTACACAGTATTTCTTCGAGTAGTCAATAAGGTCGCTTAGTTGACCAATGAAACAATGTATTTGACCATTTTAAGCCTCTTTGCTTATAAATCTTCTATTTACATCGGCAAAGAATCCTATTTTTTATACCTTAATCCCAGAATTTAGTACAGTTATATGAAAATCCGTTAGAGTGGGCGTACACCAGATTTGCTGATAATTGATATGGAAAAGGGCTTTGGGGGCAAAAAATGAGTTTCGGTAACTGCAAAAAATAGGTACTACCTCATGATATTGGTAAAGACTTATTACGTTTATAACTATCAACGGTTGATTCCAGCACGCTGTTACGCTGCTCGGACCAGTCCCGACGCTGAAGGTCGCTGACATGAACCGGATACAA
>Ga0209979_1001470_pt1 | contig 25703 bp, 23 predicted proteins | sample AnhtaG_FD_183114 | JGI IMG/M metagenome (GOLD analysis project Ga0209979, IMG submission 183114) | Deep subsurface microbial communities from Anholt, Denmark to uncover new lineages of life (NeLLi) - Anholt_01485 metaG (SPAdes) (version 2) | ecosystem: Environmental > Aquatic > Marine > Oceanic...
CAGAGTATCAGGAAATAAGCACTGGTACCAGCAAATGCGAAAAGGCTGCCCAATACGAGGCTAAGGGGCGCAGCGGCTTGAGGTGAAGGAACAAAGCGGATGAAGTGGATGATACCACTGATAAAGCCGCCTGTAGCCATCAGTGACAGCCCGATTCCAACCGGCAGACTTTTTAGTTTTTTAAAGTCTGGCTTGATGGTGAAGTAGACGAGAATAGCATAGACACCAAGAAATCCGAGTACGACTAGAATTACGATGGTTAAAGTGCCCACAAACGGGTTGACAGTGGCCTCCCAGATAAGACGGATAATGGCTACGGCAAAAACCGGTGTCATGGTTACCAAGAACCATATTCTAAGCAGTCGGGGCTTCATAATATCAGGTTATCCTCCAAGTTCTGGCTAGTTTTGCATCTGAGCGGACTCGGAAAAGTAGAGTAGTTTGGCTCCCCGAGCTTGGACTCAAACCAACAACTTAGCGATTGTTTGCCCGAACCCCTTTTTTGTTGGGGTAACCATACCATTTGCCTCCATTATTGATTATTTTTGAGCCTGTTTCACATATTTGGATTTCATACTATAGTCTTTTATCGGTAATTGTCAATACCCAAGCAGTAAGGAACCCCTGGGCGTGCGGAATGCGGTTACGACTCCGGAAGAGAGAGGTGGTGCTGGCAAAGAAATAGTGAGCTGGGGTTCTTCTAATCGAGGTTAGTCATTAAAAGCGTTGCCTTAATATCTGGTGTTCCTAGTAACACAAGTCTCAGCTATACGGTCTCCAAACCTCTGACCTTTCGGAGATGATAGGATAATAATAACTCCAAGTATGTTAAACGCAGGTAGTCCGTCTACCAGCCTTAATAGATTTCGTGTTATTGATTTCCTCAGACCAATCTTATACCCTGTTTCACCTACTACTCTCATACCTAATAGTCTCTTACCTACCGTCCAGCCAACATACGCCTCCATAAGAATAAAATAAGCGAAAATTACGAATAAGAAGACGAGACAAATAGGGTCAGTTATTCCCCAATAGTGTTCTTCGTAGCTCATTATCCATTTACCAGAATATAAATAGGTAGCTGGAAAGAAGAAAATAGAGAGGAACAAGAAATCAAGAGCCCAAGCAATACCCCTTCGCACCACTCCCACCTTTTTCGCTATATTATTTTCCTTCAATTGCCTTCAACCTTTGTTCCATCTTTCTGAGTTTTCTCGTCGCCCAAACTATGAACCCTATGACGTAGAGACTCATCATAGTAAATGAGAGAACGATAAGCTGTAAGCCGACTATTGGTTCCTGGAGCCACACTATATACCCTACAAGCACTCCACCAATCACAGGGTTAATGAAGGCAAGTATTAAACCTATTATTACCAGTACATCCATTTGTCACCTCGTTAGAACCTATATAGTTTAGTTGAGGATACTTTAAGTGGCTGTCTTGTTATTGTCAATACCCCCAAGACATTATGAATCCCCGGGCGTGCGGAATGTAGTTACGACATTATAGAGAAAAATTACTTATTGCCGGGGAACAGGTTGGCAAATATCAGATAGCATATTCTCATATTGGCATCTAGTATGAAATAAGAAAGCCCCGCATCTACTCAGGGCCTACAACTTAATGATTACATCTTTATGGAACCTTAGGCTGGTATTAGCCTAAGATTCCGGGTAACGTTACCAAACCGCTGGCTTCCAGAACAAGTAAAGCGAAGCCACCGATAAGAGATGACGCTATAACTACCGTGAAAAACTTCTCGGCACTACTTAGTGATTGCCATCTCCCTGATACTACTTTTCTTTGGCGCATTTAACCTCCTTTCTCAGCAAATAAGCAACAAATACACTGCTTACAGCTTGACTACTGAGTTTGCTAATGTGACGAGCAGACAGATAGTTGAACGTGTAAGTGCTGTCAGAGTAAAAATGTGGCTAGCCGAATGGACCTCCGCCTCACGATACATCCCACTCAACAGTCGTCTCTCATGTACAATTAAATTATAACATATTGAATATTATAATTCAAATTCTCCCCCGGGTTACAGTCATTTTCTTTTTTGTTGTTCCTAATATATAGCGAATTATTAAGCAAAAAGATAGGTTATCAGCAAACGCAGACATGAACCTCTGGGCGTGCGGTTACCGTGGAAAGATTTGAAATTGAGTCTCTGCAATAGACACCAAGATTCAACCAAGTGGAATCGATGCTACAAAGACTGAAGATAAGAATGCGACCGTCTACGCTAGTTTCTCGACTCAAGGGCGAAAACTGCGGCACCTAATACTCCAGCTTCGTCACCAAGTTCAGCCGGAACAATACGCACCGCCCGAGTCGATACCGGGAAAGCCCTTTCCCGCACTACCTGCCTGGCCGGGTCAAGCAGAAGTTCGCCGAGTTCGGCCACGCCACCACCAACAATAATCATCTCGGGATTAAAGATATTGACCAGATTCGTCATACCTACACCCAGGTAGGTCGCTGCCTCAGCGATAATATCCAGAGCCAGCGAGTCGCCACCCCGGGCGGCAACTCCAATCTCCTCGGCAGTAATGTCCCCCATTCTACCTGCCACCTCAACCAGAGAAGACATCTCCCCCTGAGCAATGCGTCTCCTGGCCTCTCTTTCTATTGACGTGCCTGAAACCAGCAATTCCAGACAGCCGATGTTGCCACAGACACACCTTGGCCCATTAACATCAATGGTCATATGTCCTATCTCCCCAGCACTGCCCGACGGACCGTTATATAACCTGCCATCGATAATAATGCCACCACCGATGCCGGTGCCCACGGTGAGTAAAATCAGATTATTTACCCCCCTGCCAGCACCAAAGCGATGTTCCCCCAAGGTAGTGGCACTGGCATCATTGAGTAAGAATGTACTGACCCCGTACCTATCGCTTACGATGTCTCTCAGCGGCACATTATGCCAGTCGGGGAGGTGGGCGGATAAGGTTACCAGGCCCCGCGCAACATCGATACCGCCAGCAGCGGCAATGCTTATGCTGTTCAGCTGAGACGGGTCAATATTCTTAAGGTTGAGAATATTATCTACCGCTGAAAGTAATCGATTAATGACCGCCTGTGGTCCCTCATCAGCCAGGGTAAGATAGCGTTCCTTAGCCACAATCTGACCGTTAGCGGAGACAATAGCGGTAATTATTTTGGTACCACCCAGGTCTACGGCTAAAACTGGCAATTCCTGTTTGAGATTTTTTATTGACCTCACCCCCTTTAATATTTATGTGGAAACCCCATCCCCCTTTATCCCCCTTCCCCTTGATGAGGGGAAGGGGGAAGGAGTTATATAAGAGAGGCTTCGCCTCTCTTTGACTCTCCTTTATTATCTCTCCCCTTGAAAGGGGCGGGGGAAGGAATTTTAAAGAGGGGGCTTCGCCCCTCTCTTACTTACTCACCCCCCCTTAATAGGTCACTAAAAAGCCTCTAGCTTATGTCGCTGGCACAGCTCAGCAATGAGGATATTGAGGGCAAGCTCGGGGTCATACTTCCCGGTCTTAATCGAGAGGTCAGTTTCCAAAAGTTGATGATACACTTCTTTCAGTCGCGCCAAAGAATACCTGGCAGCCTGCTCCAATGTCTTACGCAAAGCAAACTCCGAAGTCAAATTCAACTTATCCTGAATCTCCACTTCGGACTTTCTCTGCCTTCTCAGCTCCTTTACCCGAACGATCATCCGAACCTGCCGTACCAGCATAACCAGCAGATAGGCGGGAGCGGCTCCCTGTTGCAGTAACTGTTGCAGTAACTGCTCGGCGACTCCGGCTCTAAACGCAAGGATAGCGTCAACCATAGCAAAAACATTGGCTTCCTGAGCATAGCTTACCACCAACCTAACATCCTCTTCCTCAATACGGCGACCCAAAGTGAATAGAACCAGCTTATCAATTTCATTGGCCATAACCCATAGATTGCCGCCGACAAATCTAGCCAGTAAGTCTACTGCCGGCGGGGACACACTGCCACCCTTGTCTCCAACACGCTTTTGTATCCACTGGCGCAGTTTGTCATTCCTCAGGAGAGGAAAGGACATTACCCTGGCTTTGGCGGAAAGTTGAGTGAACAGAGGGTTCTTGCTTTTTATCTTGCCATCGATCAACACTAATACGGTGCTATCAGGTATCTTACCCAGATATTCGCCCAATGACTTGTACTCATTTTGTTGGGTAGATACGCTGGCGGTTTTTTTCTGTCGGCCGGACTTAATCTTGGGTTCAAAGCGCTGCAGCAGTCCGTGAATAACGACCAAGCGCCTTTCGGCCAGAAAGGGTACGGTTTCGCAGACAGTTCTTAACTGGTCTACGGTCACCTGCTGTCCATCAAAGACAGAAGTGTTAGTAGTCAGGGCGGTCCGGTCACCAATACCCTGTTTTATCTCCTCAAGGGCCTGGCAAAGGGAAAAGTCGTCCTCACCGTGAAGCATATAGAGCAAAGTTCTGCCCCTCCCGCTTATCAGCCTTCTCATTTTACCACACTGAAGATAGGTAACCCTATCCCCTGTATCCCCTTCCCCTTGATAAGGGGAAGGGGAAGATTTTAGAAAGATAGGCCGACGCCTCTTCTTAAAACACCCCCACATTATTAACCCTGATAAGAAGAGGTAAAGATAGGCCGACGCCCCTTCTTAAAACACCCCCACATTATTAACCCAGAGCAAGGAGAGTTTAGGGAAAACAAGGTCTCCGAATATGCTTACAGAGAGTTTTGGAGGGACGAAGCCCTCTTCCAATATTTTCCCCTCCATTTACAAGGGAGGGGAATAAAGGGGGGATGAGCTAACTAATATGGGCAAGGTTGACAAATACTCCCTATTGAGAAATAATCACACAAAGAGTAGACTAAATACCAGTTGAGTAATACCCGACTAAAATTGCTGGAGTGAAGAGGTGAAATAATGTCGGAAATACCGGAAGAACTAAAGAAACTAGCAGCCATTGCCGCCGATATGAAACTTTCAGCTAAGATGAGAATTGATGCCATTGAACAGCTAGGCGAAATCGCCACCCATGAAGCATTTATTACCTTACTGGACCTAGCCGCCAATGAAGGGCTACTTACCAAGGAAAGAGACCTTACCCTTAAGCAAGCCAGAGAAATATTAAAAAAGACAAGCCGCTAATAATCTCAGCTTATGAAGGAAGCGGGCGGTTAGAGCAATGAGTGTTGATATTGGCATCATTGGACTGGCCAAAAGCGGCAAGACAACTGTCTCCAACGCTTTAACCAAAGGTAAAGCTGACACCGGAGACTACACCACCGAAAGCGTAACACCACATATTGGCATCACCAAGGTTCCCGAGCCCCGCCTGAAAACACTAGCCGATATGCTCCAACCCAAGCGGGTAGTCCCGGCTGAAGTAAGATACATTGACATCGGCGCCTCCGTCAAGAGCCTGGTTAAAGATAAGGGTATCGGCGGTGAAATGCTGAACCAGCTGAGTAACGCCGCTGCCCTGATTAATGTGGTGCGAGCCTTTAGTGATGAACGTATACCTCATGTTGAAGGCAGCCTGGATGTCGAGCGAGATATCGCCACCATGAATTTAGAGCTTGTCTTCTCCGACTTAGCCATCATGGAGAGAAGGCTGGAGAGAATTGAGACATCCTTAAAAGGAGCCAAAGCACCGGAGCGCCAGGCTTTCCTCCAAGAGCAAGAGACTTTAATGAAGTTCAAGGCTGATTTAGAGAAAGATATACCCATCCGGGAACTAAAGCTGACCACCAGTGAGGCAAAGACGATTGCTAACTACCAGTTCCTCACTGCCAAGCCACTGCTAATAGTGGTCAATATTGGCGAAGACCAGCTACCCGAGGCGGAATCTCTGGAAGCAGAATTGAACTCACGCTACGCACAGGAAAAATGCCGCGTCATCACCCTGTGCGGCAAGCTGGAGATGGAGCTATCTCAATTAGAGAATAGTGAGGCTGAAGAATTTCGCGCTGATTTCGGCCTAAAGGAATCCGGACTTGACCGCGTTATCAAGCTATCCTACGAATTATTAGGGCTAATCTCGTTTTTCACCACCGTCTCAAGTGAAGTTAAGGCCTGGTCCATTCAGAATGGCACCAGTGCGCTTAAAGCGGCGGGTAAAATCCACACTGACATGGAAAGGGGGTTTATTCGGGCTGAGGTAATTAGCTACGACGACCTGGTTAAGTGCGGCAATCTATCTGAGGCCCGTAAGAAAGGGCTGCTACGACTGGAGGGCAAGGACTACATCGTCCAGGACGGTGATGTAATCACCTTTTTGTTTAACGTGTAGGCCTATCTTCAGTCCGCTTTAGATTATTCTCGCCCGCCCTACGCACAATTAACTTAAGTCCATCCTGCCCTACGACCAGAATCGGCTCACCCCTATCAAGATTGCTATCGATGGCTTCCGCCCCCCAAAGCTCCCCCTTAATGATAACCTGACCCTCTGGAGCTAGCGGCCTGACCACCTTGCCCTTGCAGCCAATCATAGTCGGCAGACCGACTACCGTTTGCCGCTTCAAAACTCGGGTAACAAACCAGAAATCAACCACGGCAAAGACGGCATAGGCTGCCATCACTGCAATCAGCCCCGCCAGAGGTATTTCAATCCCCCATTCTGGCAGCACCCAACGCCAAATAACGAACAGGGCAGCTTCCACCGCCGCAGTGCTAGCAATTGCCAATATCAGTCTGGCCGTAGTCATCTTCCCGCCGATTACCTCTGTTTACATTATAGCAGGATGATAAGGTTGATTATCAATTTTTTCCTCCTGTCAAAAAAAATTCAAGCAATCTCTTAAATAGGGCTTGACAAATTTTAATGCTAGTGTTATTATTTAAACTTGGCTTTGACAAATTTTTGAGCAAGTGTTATTATATAGATTGGACTATGCCTCATAGGATTTCACCCCGTTACATGTTTTCTTTCAGTAGATATGTTTTTATTCATTAAAGCCACACGTCTTTGCTCAGAGCATTAGTGTAATAACACGGGAATTTTGTGTCTTTCGTTAAGGAGTAGAGTTAGCGATGGTTTCTATTTCACCAGTCAGCGATAAGAGCGCTTTTCCCATTTCCAGAAAATCTTATGCCAGCTTACCCCAGATACTAGATGTTCCCAACTTGATTAGAGTACAATTAGACTCGTTTCAGCGTTTTCAGGAAGACGGACTAAAGCATTTACTGGGGGAGGTGTCTCCGATAAAGACCCTCACCAGTACCAAAATGGAGCTTAGCTTCATTGCTTACGAGTTCCGTGCACCGCGCCTTGGGCGCTCTGAAGCAGAGTGCCGCGAGCGAAACTTAACCTACTCAGCGCCTCTTTACGTCAGGGTACAGCTGCTCATTAAAGAGACCGGAGAAATCAAAGAACAAGACCTATTTTTGGGTGACATTCCGCTGATGACAGCTAAAGGCACCTTTATTACCAGTGGTGCCGAGCGGGTGGTAGTCAGCCAGCTATTGCGTTCTCCGGGTGTCTACTTTACTATTGAGGAAGATGCTGCTACCGGCCGTGAATTGTGCTTTGCCAAACTAATCCCGACCCGCGGGGCCTGGCTGGAGTTTGAGACCAGCAACCGGCATGTAATCTCAGCCAAGATTGACGGTAAGCGGAAGATTCCGATTACGACCCTACTCCGCGCTATTGGCTACAGTAGTGACGAGCAACTGCTCAACCTGTTCTCCACAGAGGATAATTCTCCAGAGCACCAATTTATCAGGTCAACTATTGAGCGTGAGCCATTAGTCAAGGATGAGCCAGAGGCTTTGCTTGATATCTATCGAAAATTACGCCCGGGAGAGCTACCCAATATCGAAAACGCCAAAAAATTAATACGGAACCTGTTCTTTGATTCGCTGCGTTATGACCTGGGAGCAGTGGGTCGTTATAAGCTTAATAAGCGCTTGGGACTGAAGGTTAACCTGAAAGAGCGAGCTCTTACCAAAGAGGATATTGTCGAGATAGTCAGGCATATTATTATGGTCAATAATGGCAGCGATGTTGGTGATGATATTGACCACCTGGGCAATCGGCGGGTACGTACTGTTGGCGAACTAGTGCAAACCCAGTTCCATGTTGGGTTATTGCGGCTAGCCCAAGCAGTCAGGGAACGGATGAGCATTATTGGTACTGAGGCAATTACTCCCAGCGCTCTGATCAACATTCGGCCGATAGTGGCTTCGGTCAGGGAGTTCTTTAGTAGCTCCCAGCTATCACAATTTATGGATCAAACCAACCCGCTGGCTGAGCTGACTCACAAGCGTCGCCTATCAGCCATGGGACCGGGCGGCCTATCCCGTGAGCGGGCTGGTTTTGATGTCCGCGATGTTCACTTTTCCCACTACGGTAGAATCTGTCCCATCGAGACACCAGAGGGGCCTAATATTGGCCTTATCGGTTCTCTAGCCACCTACAGTCAAATTAACGAGTATGGCTTCATCGAAACACCTTACCGCAAGGTTATTGCCGAGATGGGAAGCAAGGATGAAAAGCTGGTGGGTAAGACAATCAGAGAGGCAGTGCTTGATAAAAAGGGCGGTACCATAATAGAAGCTAACACTACCATTACCCCCGAGCTTGCTGCCAAGTTAGCTAAACTAACCAAGGTAACAGTAAAAGTGGTGCCCTTTGTCTCTGATGAGGTTGTTTACCTATCAGCCGATGAGGAGGAGCAGCTTACCATTGCTCAGGCTGACGTCCGGCTTGACCAGAATAACCAATTTATCGAGGAAAAGGTTGAAGCCAAGCGAGGTAGCCGCTACCTACAAGAGGTGCCTGATAAAATCGCTTTAATGGATGTCTCACCCAAGCAGGTAGTCAGTGTCGCGACCGCCTTAATCCCTTTCCTAGAGCATAATGATGCCAATCGCGCTTTAATGGGCGCTAATATGCAGCGACAGGCAGTGCCTCTACTTTGCCCCGAGGCACCTTTGGTAGCCACCGGCATGGAGCTGGAAGCCGCTAAATACAGCGGGCAGGTACTCTTCGCTAAAAATGCTGGAGTTGTCACCGAGATTGGTAGCGTAAATGATGACAAAGAGGAGGCGAAATACCGCATTGTAGTTACCACCGATAACGGCAATAAGGACAAATATGAGTTAATGAAATTTGTGCGCACCAACCAAGGGACTTGCATTAACCAGCGTCCTTTAGTGAACAAAGGTGACCGGGTAGAGCCGGGCCAAGTTCTAGCCGACAGCTCAGCTACCGAGCAGGGAGAACTGGCACTAGGGCAGAACGTGCTGTGCGCTTTTATGAGCTGGGAGGGCTATAACTTTGAGGATGCTATAGTCATCAGCCGCCGCCTAGTTGAAGAAGACAAGTTTACCTCCATTCACATCGCCAGGCACGAGACAGAATCCCGGGATACCAAATTAGGGCCCGAAGAAATCACCCGAGATATACCCAATGTCGGCGAAGAAAGTCTGCGCGAGCTTGACGAAGACGGTATTATCCGGATTGGCGCCGAAGTAGGTCCAGACGATACCCTAGTCGGTAAAATTACCCCAAGGGGGGAGACCGAGTTATCGGCTGAGGAGAAACTACTGCGGGCTATCTTTGGCGAGAAAGCGCGAGACGTGAAAGACACTTCGCTGCGAGTGCCTCACGGTGAGTGGGGTACAGTGATCAATGTGAAAGTCTACTCTCGTAGAGACAGCGGCGATGACCTGCCGGCCGGGGTTAACGAGTGGGTACAGGTATGGATTGCCCAAAGGCGAAAAATCTCAGTGGGGGATAAACTGGCCGGGCGGCACGGCAACAAGGGGGTCATTGCGCTTATCGCCCCCAAAGAGGACATGCCTTTCCTTCCCGATGGTACGCCCATAGATATTATCCTCGACCCTATCGGTGTCCCGTCGCGGATGAACATTGGACAGGTTTTGGAAACTCATCTGGGCTGGGCTGCCCAGACGCTAGGCTTTAAGGTGCTCACCCCCGTCTTTGATGGTGCCAATGATGCGGCTATTGAGGACGCCATAGCCAGGGCCTGGCTAGCGCAAAAAGCAGCCGCGGTTAACAATGCTCCGGATAATAAGAGCTCGACAATACAACTGGAGCTGGCTAAAGCATGGGTTAAAAGTCAGGGTTACGACGGAGACAAGGTATTCAGCGATGATTACCCGGGAGAAGCGAGAGAGGTCTGCCTGCGTCTTTGGCTTGAAGAACTGGGCACAGCTAGTCGTGAACTTAACCGGCAAGAGCTAATACAAGTCGTGGAAAAGGTAAATCGGGAAGGGAAATACACCCCACCTATTTTCGGCAAGGTCATGCTCCGCGACGGACGCACTGGTGAGCCGTTTGACCAGCCGGTGACAGTAGGTAATATTTATATGATGAAGCTAATCCACCTGGTTGAGGATAAGGTTCACTCCCGCTCTACCGGACCATACTCCCTGATTACCCAACAACCCTTGGGCGGGAAGGCCCAATTCGGGGGGCAGCGCTTTGGTGAGATGGAGGTATGGGCATTAGAAGCCTACGGCGCCGCCCACAATCTTCAGGAAATACTGACCATTAAATCGGACGACGTGACCGGGCGGGCTAAAGCCTATGAAGCGATAATTAAAGGTGAGGATATTATGCAGCCGGGTGTGCCGGAATCATTTAAGGTTCTGGTTAAAGAACTACAAAGCTTAGGGCTCGCCCTTGAAGTGATAAAAGAAGAAGAGGCGAAGGTAATCTCTACTGAGGAAGCGATAAAAGAAGCTCCCAAATTAGAGACAGAAATCAAAGTGATAGACGAAGAAGGGGCGAAGGTAATCTCTACTGAGGAAGCGATAGAAGAAGCTCCCAAATTGGTGACAGAGAGTGAAGTGATAAAAGAAGAAGAGGCGAAGGTAATCTCTACTGAGGAAGCGATAGAAGAAGTTCCCAAATTGGAGACAGAAATTGAAGTGATAGACGAAGACAGGGCGAAGGTAATCTCTACTGAGGAAGCGATAGAAGAAGCTCCCAAATTGGAGACAGAGAGTGAAGTGATAAAAGAAGAAGAGGCGAAGGTAATCTCTACTGAGGAAGCGATAGAAGAAGCTCCCAAATTGGTGACAGAGAGTGAAGTGATCGACGAAGACAGGGCGAAGGTAATCTCTACTGAGGAAGCTATAGAAGAAGCTCCCAAATTGGAGACAGAAATTGAAGTTATCGACGACTCGTCTTGAAGAGAGGTAACCGAAGAAGATGCTGGAAGTTAATGATTTTGATGCGGTACGTATTTCCCTGGCCTCACCGGAGCAGATCAGGAGTTGGTCCTATGGCGAGGTAACCAAGCCAGAGACGATCAACTACCGCACACTGAAGCCGGAGAGGGACGGGCTTTTCTGCGAGCGAATCTTTGGTCCAACCAAAGACTTCGAATGCTATTGTGGTAAGTATAAGAAGATACGGTACAAGGGAGTCATCTGCGATAAGTGTGGCGTCGAGGTGGCCCGAGCCAAGGTGCGCCGAGAACGTATGGGACACATCGAACTGGCGTGTCCGGCAAGTCACATCTGGTTTTCCAAAGGAACACCGAGTCGATTGGGATTATTGCTTGACCTGTCACCGCGGAGTTTGGAGCATGTTCTGTACTTTTCACATTACATCATTACCTCCATAAACGAGGAAGCACGCCAAGAAGCAATCAAACAGGTTGAGGAGAATACCTTACAGGAAATAGGCGAGCACCAAAGCGCGTTGGAAGCTAAAATCGCCCAGATAGAGTCGGAGCAGGCAACTGTAGAGGAAATAAACCAGTTGCGGCGCAATTTCATTGAGGGAAAAACACAGCTTGAGGAGAAGCTCTCCACAGAGGTAGAACGGCTCAAAAACCTCCGTGTGCGGGAATTACTCAACGAGAGTCAATATCATGACCTCAAACAGAAATACGCTCCGGTTTTTGAAGCCGGGATGGGAGCTGAGGCTATTCTCCAAATTACTAAAGACATTAACCTCGATGAAATACGCAACGAGCTCCTGCAAGAAACTCAGTCTTCCTCCGGCCAACGGCGAAAGAAAGCGAGCAAGCAACTGCGGGTAGTGGAGGCCTTTCGCAGCAGCGGCAATAAGCCAGAGTGGATGATTTTAACGGTACTGCCGGTCTTACCCCCCGACCTTCGACCTATGGTTCAGCTAGATGGTGGCAGATTCGCTACCAGTGACCTTAACGACCTATATCGGCGCGTCATTAACCGCAATAATCGACTGCACCACTTAATCGACATAGGTGCGCCCGAAATTATCATCCGCAATGAGAAACGGATGCTACAAGAAGCCGTTGATTCCCTTATTGACAATGGCCGACGGGGACGAGCTATCTCCGTCAGCGGCAATCACAAATTAAAGTCACTGTCAGACATGCTCCGAGGTAAACAAGGGCGCTTTCGTCAGAATCTACTTGGCAAGAGAGTTGACTATAGCGGGCGCTCCGTCATCGTGGTTGGACCAGAACTTCAACTCAACCAATGTGGTCTACCCAGACGGATGGCGCTGGAGCTATTTAAGCCATTTGTGATGCATCGACTGGTGAAACAAGGCCTTGCCCCCAATATCAAAAGTGCTCGCCGGCTGGTGGAAAGGGCTAAGCCGGAGGTATACGACATACTGGAGGAAGTGGTCAAAGAGCGGCCGATATGGCTTAACCGAGCGCCCACCCTGCACCGACTCAGCGTCCAGGCCTTTGAGCCGGTACTGATCGATGGTAGTGCCATCCAGATCCACCCCCTGGTATGCTCCGCTTTCAATGCTGACTTTGATGGCGACCAGATGGCAGTGCACATCCCTCTCTCTAAATCTGCCGTGGAAGAGGCCAGAGAGCTAGGATTAAGTCACCACAACATGCTGTTACCGAGCAGTGGTGAGCCAACGGTAACCCCCACCCTAGACATGGTTTTTGGGTGCTACTACTTAACTACCATCAAGTCTGGAGCTAAAGGAGAAGGCCAACTTTTCGGTAGTTTTGAAGAGGCAAAGCTTGCCTATGAACTGGGCAATATTAACCTCAGAGCTGAGATTGAGGTCAGGGACCAGGAAAGAGACGGGCAAAGAATTAAAACCAGTATCGGCCGTATTATCTTTAATGAAGTCTTGCCCCCAGAGCTAGGCTTTTACAACAAAGTAATTGATAAGTCAGGCTTAAAGCAAATAGTAACCAAATGCTGTCGGGTACTAAGTGATGAAGACACCGCGAAAGTGCTGGACAACTTTAAACAGCTAGGCTTCCACTATGCCACTAAATCAGGAATCTCCATCGCCATGAATGATATTGAGGTTCCCCAAAGCAAAACCAAGCTACTAGAAGAAGCCGAGGAAAGGATTGCCATTATTGATAACCAGTATCATCGTGGCTTAATCACTGAAGACGAAAGATATAATAGTATCGTCGGGGCCTGGATGGAAACCACGGACCGGATTACCAATACCATCTCAGAAACCCTTGACCGCTTTGGTGGCATCTACATGATGGCAACCTCAGGAGCCAAGGGGAATATTTCCCAGATTACCCAGATGGCCGGCATGCGGGGTTTGATGACTGACCCCTCAGGTAAAATAATCGAATTCCCGATCAAGTCGAGTCTTCGTGAGGGACACAGTGTTCTGGAATACTTTATCTCTACCCATGGCGCCCGTAAGGGGCTAGCGGATACAGCGTTAAGGACGTCAGACAGTGGTTATCTCACCAGACGCCTCATTGATGTTGCCCAGGATGTAATTACCCGTGAAGAAGACTGTAAAACTACGGACGGCATCTGGATATCCGAAGCTAAAGAAAAAGGGCTACTACCTTCACTTTCCGAGCGAATAATCGGTCGACTGGCGGCCAGCCAAGTGGTTAATCCCGACACTGGAGAAGTCATCGCTGACCGAGACGAGGAGATTAACGAGCAAAAGGCAAATGAAATTATTGCCGCCGGGATAAGCAGGGTACATGTCAGGTCGCCCCTTACCTGCCAGTCGAAACGGGGTACCTGCCAGAAGTGTTATGGCAGGGACCTCGCCCGCGGGGAACCGGTCAATCTCAATACCGCCGTAGGCATAATTGCCGCCCAGAGTATTGGCGAACCAGGCACCCAGCTAACGCTGCGTACTTTCCACACCGGTGGAGTGGTTGGGCTTGATATCACCAGCGGTCTACCCAGAGTAGAGGAACTTTTTGAGGCAAGAGCTCCTAAGGGTCAAGCAATTATCTCAGAACTAGGCGGGGTGGCCGATGTGATTCAGAACGAGGAAGTTAGAAGGGTCAAGGTTACCAGCTCTGAGATATACCGTGACGAATATTCACTACCGGCTGGCTGGCAGGCTATGGTAGACAATGGTCAACGGGTAGATATCGGCACTGTGCTAGCCATTAAAGCCCCTGCCATTAAAGCCCCTGCCGCTAAAGCTAAAACCAAAAAAGAGGTCGCCTTATCTCCGGAAACCAAATCCGTCTCAGCTCGTATCGCCGGTGAGGTAACCATCAAAGGTAAGCATCTGTTTATCAGTTATGAGGAGAAAGAGGAGCGAGAATATGCTGTCCCGACCACCGCCAGTATTCGAGTCAAAACTGGAGACCAGGTGAAAGCTGGCCAGCAACTCACTGATGGGTCGGTAAATCCCCAAGATATATTGCGCATTTTAGGGAGAGAGGCAGTACAGCAGTATCTGGTAGACGAGGTGCAAAAGGTATACCGCTCCCAGGGAGTGAACATAAACGACAAACATATTGAGATTATCATCCACCAAATGCTGACCAAAGTTCGCATTGATTCCGCCGGTGACACCGACCTAGTACCTGAAGAGCTGGTGGACAGGTTTCTTTACGCGTACATTAATGCCAAGGTGCTCGCCGAAGGAGGCGAGCCAGCCACTGCCCACACCGTGTTATTGGGCATAACGAGGGCCTCGCTGAGCACTGATAGCTGGTTAGCGTCGGCCTCCTTCCAGGAGACCACCAGGGTCCTTACCGAGGCCGCAGTTTACGGCAAGATAGACAAGCTGATTGGGCTCAAGGAAAATGTAATTATAGGTAAGCTAATTCCAGCCCACTATCCGCCTTTCGAAGAGGTGCCGGCGTTAATACCGGGAGAGGAATGGCACGAGGAAGTGCCAAGTCTATTTGCGGGTGAAGCGCCGGAAGAAGCACCAAGTCCAGCCGCTGATGAAGTGCCGGAGGAAGCACTAAACCTGATAGCCAGCGAAGAGCTTAAGCAAGTAACAAGCATAACTGGTGAAGAACATGACGAAGTACCGGGCCCAATCACCGACGAAGAACCCGGGGAAGAACCGAGCCTATCAGTCGAGGAGGAAGAGGAGAAAAAGGGAGGGGATTGAGGGGGTGAGGTGAAATAGCTCGCATCATTTCAGGCAAACCCAGCGTTGAGGATGTACCACTTGACACCAGCCTCCGACCCCACCGCCTTGATGAGTTCGTCGGACAGGACAAGATTAAGGACAACCTGAACATAGCCATCGCTGCGGCCAAAGGTAGAGGCGAGGCGTTAGACCATGTACTGCTCTACGGTCCGCCCGGTCTGGGTAAGACGACTCTGGCGTATATCACCGCCGCCGAGATGGGGGTTAACCTCAGGGTTACTTCAGGCCCAGCCATTGAGCGTACCGGAGACCTGGCCGCTATCCTAACCAATCTTCACAGCCAAGATGCCCTCTTCATTGATGAAATCCACCGCCTGAATCGGGCAGTAGAGGAAATATTATACCCGGCGATGGAAGACTTTGGGCTAGATATTATTATCGGCAAGGGTCCCGGCGCCAGAAGTCTGCGATTAAACCTACCTAACTTTACCCTGATTGGTGCCACCACCCGCTTTGCCCTGCTGAGCCCGCCGCTCCGAGACCGCTTTGGTGCTGTTTACCGACTCGATTTCTATGACCAGACATCAATAGAAACAATCCTCAAACGCTCCGCCCGCATCCTCCAGATACAAGCCGAGGACGAAGGGCTGAAGGAAATAGCCCACCGAGCTAGAGGTACGCCGCGCGTGGCCAACCGACTACTCAAGCGAGTAAGAGACTACGCCCAGGTGTTAGCTGACGGTGTCGCCACCCATTCTGTAGCCGTTGAGGCACTGGCCAAGCTTGAAGTTGACCATATTGGTCTGGACGAGGTAGACCACAAGTTACTGCACACCATCATCGACAAGTTTAACGGTGGTCCAGTGGGACTAGAGACGCTGGCGGCTTCCATCAGTGAGGAATCAGATACCATTATGGATGTTTACGAGCCCTATCTTCTGCAGCTGGGCTTTCTGGAACGAACCCCCCGCGGCCGATTAGCCACCCAGTTAGCCTACCAGCACCTCGGGCTGCCTTATAACAAGGAAAAACCGCCGCAGCCAACGCTGTGGTAACTGTTCCCCTCTTGAGGTGCTATTTATAAGCCTCCCGGGGCGGACTGAAGGCATCCAGAACCACAACTTCTTCAGCGTGGGTGATGCCGCCGTGGACGGTATTGGATGGAACCAGGTACATATCCCCCTTTTTCAGCAGCCTAGTCTCATCCCCGATGGTCATCGCAAATTCCCCTTCCAGCATGATTCCCATCTGCTCCTCGGCATGGCTATGGAGGGGGGCTTCAGAGTTAGGCTGCAAGGTAACGTGGGACAGCATCAAGCGTTGTCCCGAAACGACATGGACTAAAAATCCTGGTGCTGGCTTAAATTGCTTAAAGTCCTGGGGGAAATCATAAAACATGTCTCTACCTCCCGAGCTTATTTACTTGCTTTCACCTAGTCTGTCCTCGTCAGGTGCTTTTCTTAGATACCGCCTAATGTAGCCAGTTGAGCCAAGGCGTCGTAGTTGTAATCTTCGGCCGAGCTTACCCGAAACGTGTCGGGTAGCGTTACCAGAGGCTCTCCTTTGATGGACTTAACCAGCTCGAAGGCATTCTTTACCCGCTTCTCATCCCCCTCCAGAGCCAGTACCACCGCCCCCTCGGAGCCACCGACACCACCGGAGCCAAGGTGGTAGGCCTTAACACCGGTCAGTACGGCGAAGGCCTGAATCTCGGTAACCACTTTGCTGAGAACCACCGGGGTGAGTTTGGTTGGCAGCCCGGTACTGTATTTGAAGTGGTAGATGCCGGAGTGCTTGGCTGCCTCAATGACCGACGGGACCAGCTTCTCCAGGCCGACCGGCATGATGAGATGACAACCGCGCGGCGTCACGATGGGCCAGCACATGCCAATAGTACCACCCTTCATCCCGGAAACAAAAATGCCAGCATTACCCTCGAGGTCTATGGCATTGGCCCCCTTAATGAAAACATCATCGGGGCCAAAATCAAGTATTTCAACATTGGAATCAGCGCCTTCGACCACTTTCCCCTTCCTGGTGACGTGCCAAGTACAGGGAGGTGGTCCCGAATTGGCATTAGTAATCCCACCGCAGACCATGCCCACGGTCTGACCGGCTTTGGGCTCCACCTTAATCCCGAAGAGCTCCTCGCTAACAAAGGCAGTGGTGATGCCCCGGGCAATAATAACCATGCCGTTTTTATAGGCATTCTGCACCTCAGGGAGCGCCACCGTGGCCTTAGCCAAGAGTCGCCGAGACTCGGCTGGGTTCAGAACCACCAGAGCTGAGACCTGTTTCTGACCTGCTTCCGGCTGTGGATATTCTACTTCGTAAAACAATGTCTACCTCCTCAAAAGATTTGTCCTATTCTAACATTTTTTGTCCTATAGGAAAACCAGCCTTCCGGGAGATTTTTGGCAACCTCTCTATTACCGATAACTTGATAAATGAGCAGAAATAAAGCTAAGATGGTCAAAATGAAGTCAGTTTTAATTCATAGCTGCTGTGCTCACTGCACCGCCTACACTGCCAATCACTGGCGAGAACAGGGATACGAGGTCAGCGCCCTGTGGTACAACCCCAACATTCACCCCTATACAGAGCACCAGCAACGTCTGGAAGCAATGAAATCCCTGGGGCAAGCAGTGAATCTGCCGCTGATGGTCACCGAGGGCTATGACATAATCGACTACTTCCGACAGGTGGTGGGGCATGAAAAGGAACCGGAGCGCTGCCAGTATTGCTTCAGACTACGCCTGTCAAGAACAGCCGAAACTGCCCGACAGATGAACTTCAGCGCCTTCACCACCACCCTGCTCATCAGCCCCCACCAGAAGCATGACCTTCTCAAAGAAATCGGCCACAAGCTAGCTGAGGAAACGGGTATCGAATTCCTCTACGCTGACCTCAGGAAACGCTACTCAGATAGCCGCCACCTGACCAAGCCGCTTAATCTCTACCGTCAGCAATACTGCGGCTGCGTTTACAGCGAATGGGAACGCTATGCCAATATACCAATAAAATGAGCAGCAGAATCTGGCTTTCAGCGGTCATCCTCTGCCTTTGGCTATTCATCGGGTGCAGTGCGCCGCCGGAGACGGCAAAGGTTATCCAGGTTATTGACGGCGACACCATAATTATCGAAGGCAATTACCGGGTAAGGTACATCGGCATTGATACGCCAGAAATCCACCCGGTACCGGAAGCCCATGGCGCGGAAGCTTGGCAGGCCAACCGCCGGCTGGTAGAAGGTAAAGAGGTTCGTCTGGAGCGAGACGTGTCCGAGACAGATAAATACGGTCGACTGCTACGCTACGTTTATGTGGATGACGTATTCGTTAATGCTGAGCTGGTAAGACAGGGACTGGCTGAAGTTAAAGCCTATCCTCCCGACATTAAATATCATGCCTATCTGGAGCAAATAGAAAAAGAAGCCAAAGAGGCGGGGAGGGGAATGTGGGCAAAATAGCAGGGAGCCTCTCATTGAGGCTCCCTGCTGGCTATTTCGGTTAGCTAAAAGAGAATCTAGTCTGGTATTTGGTATGGCATTGGTGCATTCCACCCTCTGGGAACAGCAATCATATGCTGGCCACGCTGAGCCTTGAAGATACGAGCACGTGGAGACAGCTGATTCAAAGACTCGGGCCCATTCTGCCGCCACTGGTAAATTTCGTCGGCCACGTCTTGAGTAATGCCTAATCTTTCCCCGGCTCTCTCCTGAAACTTGAGGGCAAGGCGCTGCCTTATCTGTGAAGGCATCCCCCACCTGACACCCGTCAGATTCTCAGTGTTTGGAGCGAAGAAGCCACAGGCACGCCGCAACAGACCCTGTTCTAGAGCTTCGGGCTTCTGCTCCCACCATTCTCTGATTTCATCAGTCTCTCCGGGAGTAAGCAGTCCCTCTTCCACAGCCCTATCCAGCGCCTGGTTGAAAGCTGCTCCCCACTTCTCTTCCATCATCTCCTGCCGTGCCTGCTGAAGGGCACCAATCAGGTCTTCCTCGGGAATACCCAGGATTTCGGCAACCCTGGTCAGAAGGCCATTTGCCTCCACTGGTGGCGCTGACTCCTCTTCCTCTTCCTGCGCCAGCGCGATGGCGGCACCAGATACGGTCAATATCAGTACTGCCACCAACACTGAGATGAGAATCCTCATTTTCTTGGACATTCTTTTTTCCTCCTTTCCAGTTTTTTTACCACTATATAAAACGAAAAAGTCGCCACTTGGTTAGCGGCGACTTGAAGATATTTGGCAAAATATTTTTGTCGGGACTAATAGCCTAGATTAAAAGAAGGGTACTGGTGATTAATTTCTCCCTCTCCCTCTAAGCGCCCTGAGGACTTTCTCATATTCAGCATCTGACGTCGCAATTGCCCGGCGCAAGGCTGGCCTGGCTGCTTCCGGTACCCTCTTCAATGCCGCCTGGAGAGCTTCCTGATGTTTAACGGCATTACGAGCCACGATCACCCTGAGTTTAGCGCGTTTATCAAGCTTAACACCTTCATCCGCACCAACTCCTCCTTCTCTGGCTTCAGGCAGCGCTGGTGCCTCTCCAGGTGCTGGCTGTAGCGCCGGTGCTTCTTCAGGTACCGGGCGTACTGGGGCTACGCGTGCCTCAGCCCCTTCCTCCGGAAGTTCTTCTGTTACTGCCGGTGGTGCTGGTGCCATGACCACACCGGTTTCTTTCTCCGGGGGTTCCTCAGCCACGAGTGATGGTGCTTCTGGAGTCGTTGGCGGTGGCGCTAGAAGCACGCCGGCCTCTTCCTCCCCAGGGCCAACCAAGCTTGCCATCGCCATAAGCTGGGTATTTAGTCGCTGGGCAGTTCGCTCCATCTGCGCCAGCTTACCTTTATCCGCCATATTGATTATCTCGGCCACCCTCTTATCGGCCAGCCTGGCGTACAGCTCTGCCTTGCCCAGCGCCGAGGGGGTTAATACCAAGCGTACTCTCTCCGTGGCCAGTTTCACCGGATACAGAGTTTGGTCGGGCATACTGTTGCCTGCCGCCGCTACGGTACTGCCGCTGGCCAGCAGGAGGATAAGGACCGCAATTACGGCCGTTGCCCACCGCGGCTGCCAGCTAAAGAACGAAAACCGGCGCTCTTTCCTTTCCGCCATTTCCTGGAGTGCCACGCGTAACTGGTATCTGGCTCTGTCCCTGAAGTCAGGGCGAGGTTTGATAGCCAATGTCTCTTTGGTGGACAGGGCGGTCTGGAGCAGTGGCTCAAGCTCGGCGGCCAGCTCTGGATAGTCCACCAGACATTGCCCTATAGTCTCTCTCCTGATGAGTATCCGTTCCAGACATTCATCCAGAATGTTATCGAATTCTTTTCCGTTCTTCATCATCCTATCCTGCGGCTAGCAATTTACGCAGAGATACTATAGCGCTATGCTGCAACGCCTTTATCGCTCCTTCGCTTTTGCCCATAACTTTGGCTACCTGGGCAACAGGTAGCTCACCGGCAAAGCGAAGCGAAATTACCTCCCGCTGCGCTTTGGTCAGTCTTTTGGTTGCCGAAACTAGCCTCTCGACATCTAGATTCCGCTCCACTGCCAGCGGTGGGTTGCTATTGCCACTGGTACTACTTGCCAGCGACTCGTTAAGAGGAACCGTAGCACGCTTTGACTTTTTCCTCAGGTAGTCAACTATCTGGTTGTGGGCAATGCGATACAGCCAAGAGGAAAAGGGCGTTCCCTTCTTATACTGGAAGGAAGAAATAGATTTAAAGGCACTCAGAAAGACCTGCTGCGTCATGTCCTCTGCCTCTGTCCTGTCTCCTATTTTGAGAACTATATATCGATAAATCTTATCGAAGTTCTCCTCATATATTTGAGTTAAAGCCGTCTGGTCGTGCTGTTGCGCCCGCCGGACCAAGCTCTTCTCATCCTGCACCTGACAACTCCCTGCCAGCTAAACCCTGAATAAACTTTAATCCTGTGTCTAGCCAGTAATTATGGTGTTACCCTGTGCATATAGTATAACGAATGAGATGGCAAAAAGATAGCTTCCAAACTAAATTAGCTGGAGGTTTTGCGAGCAACCTATCTCCCTTGAATCCCCTATGTTTTTGTTAGGTGACCCTATCCCCTGTATCCCCTTCCCCTTAATGAGGGGAAGGGGAAGATTTGGAAAAGAGGGGCTGACGCCCCTCTTAAACACCCCCGAAAGGAGAAGAGGTTAGTAAACAATCTACAATCTTAAGCAGCCAACGATATGCGGTTAAGAAACGAAATGTGTTAAAATCACAAAGTAAGTAGCATCTCCAAAATAATTAAAACTTTCGTCACGGAGATAAAGCCTTGCCTTATTATATGCGTCCAATGCGCAAGGAAGACATTGGTCAGGTCAAAGAGATTGACCGTGAAGTCTTCCCTACCCAGTGGCCAGCACCCAATTATCGGCGTGAGCTGCAAAATCCGTTAGCCCGTCTCATTGTCGCCTATGATGCCGCTAAAACAAGGGAAGAGCCTGAGGTGAAAGCCTCACCAGAGAAAGGCATTTCCGGGCTGGCTGCCAAGTTGAGGCGATGGTTGCACCTTGACCGCTTCTTCAATAACGAACTATCCACATCAGGCAGACAATATGTTCTTGGTTTTGCCAGTATCTGGGTTATGGCTGATGAAGCCCATCTTACCAATATTGCCGTTCGCAAGCATCATCAGCGCCAAGGGATAGGCGAACTGCTCCTGATATCAATTATAGACCTCGCGGCACAGCTAAAAGCCAATATTATTACCCTGGAGGTGCGTGCCTCCAACACTATGGCGCAGAGCCTCTACCATAAATATGGCTTCACTCAGACAAGTGTGCGTCCCGGCTACTACACCGATAACCGGGAAGATGCTTTATTAATGTCCACAGAAAGTATCACCACTGCCCCATTTCAATCGCGCTTTCAGCGTTTAAAGCGAGCTCACTACAGAAAATACGGGATGGGTAATAATCCGCTGGCGGAAATTTCAGCCAGATAAACGACAAGGTCTGCTCTTTACCGTGGGCAAATGAAGTGCTAGAATTAAGAAACGAAGGGCTAGTGGCTAAGGAGGGTGAAGGCGATGTCAGGTCATTCCAAATGGGCGTCAATTAAGCACCAAAAAGGTGTGGCCGATGCCAGACGGGGTCAACTTTTCACCAAACTGACCCGGGAGATTATAGTGGTGGTACGTAATGGCGGCAGTAATCCCGAGGCAAACTTCCGCCTGCGGCTGGCGATACAGAAAGCCCGCGACAACAACATGCCCATGGACAATATTGAAAGGTCCATCAAGAAAGGCAGTGGCGAGCTTGGGGGCGCCAGTCTGACCGAGCTTATCCTTGAAGGCTACGGACCAAACGGCACAGCGATACTGGTGGAGGCATTGACCGATAACCGCAATCGTACCATTCAGGACGTGAGGAACACCTTCTACAAACACGGTGGCAGCCTAGGGGAAAACGGCTGCGTCGCCTGGATTTTTGACGCCAAAGGATTAATCACGGTAAAGACGGACGGCCTAGACGCTGACGACCTAGCACTAAATGCCATTGATGCCGGGGCGGATGATGTTAAGATGGAAAGTGGCTACGTGGAGATTTACACCAAGCCAGAGGAGCTTTTTTTGGTCAGGTCAGCGCTGGAAACGAAAAAGATAGCGATTGCCACGGCGGAGCTAGCCAAGATTCCCAAGACGGTGGTCCAGCTTGACGAAAAAGCGGCCCAGCAAACCCTGAAACTACTGGACAAACTGGAGGAACTGGACGAAGTGCAGCATGTGTCCAGCAACGCTGACTTCCCCGATGCTATCCTGGAGCAGTACCAGTTACAAGCTTCAGGTTGATTATCATATTTGTATGAAAGATGAAAGTTTTAGGTATTGACCCGGGGACAATAACGATGGGCTATGGGGTAATAGAGGGTCGGGACGATGAGATGGCCCTGATTGATTGTGGTGCTTTAACCAGTCGAGAGCGCTCCCCAATCGGGGAGCGTTTAAGCTATCTGTATCAGGAGCTTCTGGAGATTATCCGGCACCATAAACCTGAGGCCGTGGCGGTCGAGCAGCCTTTTATGGCCAAAAATGCCCGGTCGGCCCTGGCGATAGGCAGGGCCCAAGCCGTGGCTCTCCTCGCCGCCGCCAATAAAGGTATTCCAACCTATGAATACACACCGGCGCAGATAAAGCAGAGGGTAGCCAACTACGGCGCCAGCAGCAAGGAGCAGATTCAGGAGATGGTCAGGCTCCAGCTTGGACTGGCGGAAGTTCCCCAGCCAAACGACGCTGCCGATGCCCTAGCCGTGGCCATCTGCCACCTGCGTGAGATACACCTGAGCAATCTGCTAGCCAAGCAGGGGGAGAGACAATGATATCCAGTCTGCATGGAAAAGTAGAATCACTAGGTAGTGATTGGGCAATTATCAATGTCGGCGGTATCGGCTTTCAGGTATATATGCCCACCTCCACCCTGAGTACCCTGGGGGCTATCGGCAAGGAAGTGCAGTTATATACCCACCTCCACCTGCGGGAGGACAACGCCACCCTTTACGGCTTTGCTTCGTCGGAGGAGCTTACCCTTTTCCAGACGCTGATTGGCGTCTCCGGGTTAGGCCCCAAGATGGCGCTGGCGATGCTTTCAGGGATGAGTATCGAGCAGCTGGTTACCGCCATCGCCACCGGCAGCGCCGACCTGCTGACCGTAATTCCGGGGATTGGCAAAAAGGTGGCGAGCCGCATTATCCTGGAGCTCAAGGAGAAAATCGGTGCCGGCTGGATAACCACCCCGGCCACCCAGCTCGCCCAGGAAAACACCGACGTATTAGCCGTGCTTACCTCTCTGGGCTACTCGGCGGCGGAAGCCACCAAGGCAGTGGCCACCCTGCCCCTAGCCTCAGACCTGAGCCTAGAAGAAAAGATAAAGCTGGCGCTGGGGTATTTTGGGGGGAAGTAGGTGGATATTGGGTGGCTACCACTGGCCGCATTTATTTTGACTGCACTAGGCTGGATAAGTCGCGAGATTTGGCGCTGGCGAAAGGCAAAAAGACTAGCAACAGAAGACGCAACAAAAACTCTCAATCAGAAGAAAACACTCCTCGAAGAAATGCTTTCTAAGATAGAGGATGTAAATGATAAGAAAAATCTGCTTGCCCAACTAGAGGAGGCAAACGCAGCACTTTTGGGGCTCTATGCTCAAAGGTTGCGGCGTACTCTGAAAGATGCTGGGCTTCCCCCAGAAGAAGCATTGATAGCAGATGGTCGTAGCCATCTACAGCCACAACAAGTCAACAACCTCAAGAAGATCATAGCAGAAGTAAAGAGTCTGCCAGCATTTCCCCCTACTAAAGATTTTTTAGTTTTGGGTGATGCCTACTATTATACGGAGCAATATCAAGATGCCAAAAACGTATACGATAAAATCCTTAATTCGAATCCCGATGACCCTCATATCCTTCACAATCGAGGTAAAATATATGCAAGCATGGGAAAACACATTGAGGCACTTGCAGACTTAAATCGCTCTTTAGAGTTCGGGCCTGACGACCCTTATACGCTCAATAGCCGAGGGGCTACTTATCACAACCTTAAAAAATATAAGGAAGCTCTCGCCGACTACAATCGTGCCCTTGAACTCAAACCCAATGATGCACTCACTCTCAGCAACCGTGGTGCAACCTATAAACGACTAGAAGAATATGATAAGGCCCTTGCTGACCTTAACCTGTCTTTAAAGCTCAGACCTGATTTCTATCCTGCCATAACAAATAGAGGTTCTATATATGAACATTTGAAAAATTATGACAAGGCTATCTGTGACTATACCCACGCCCTAGAAGTCGAACCTGATGACCCACCTACACTCTATGACCTAGCTCGCCTCTTCTCAATACAAGGTAAGGCTAAAGATGCGCATGATTTCCTGAGAAGAGTTATTGATAAGGATAAGCGGTTTTGTCAAGTAGCCAAAACAAATAGGGATTTTGATAATATTCGAGAAGACCCACGCTTCAAGAAACTCATAGAATCAGATTAACTACACTTTACACCCCAAAACAGAGAGTCCAAGAGAGGCGAAGCCTCTCTTTTTTATATCCCTCCCCCTCTCCTTTGAAGGAGAGGGGGATAAAGGGGGTGAGGTAGATAAGCTCTTGGCAAGGGTGGGGCGTTCCACAATCGCCTATAGCTTTCAATGTCAGGCAGGATGACACCTTGACTAATCTGGCACAGGAAGATTAAAATGAAGCAACTCAGGGAGACACAGAAGAACTAGCAAAGAAGACCGGTGATGTGGATGGTGATGGGTGAATATAATGAATGAGTCACCTCGACCCAAAATAATGGTGGCCATGCCGGCATACAATGAAGAGAAGTATGTTGGCACTGTAGCTTTGCAAGCCCGGGAGTATGCCGACGAGGTCGTTGTCGTTGATGATGGCAGTGCTGACCGTACCGCCAAGGTT